>NICF_comb_assmDRAFT_10003952_pt1 | contig 10489 bp, 8 predicted proteins | sample NewIslPassag4_SG_FD_11279 | JGI IMG/M metagenome (IMG submission 11279) | reverse complement strand
ATGCGTCGCGCCACCAATCCCAGGTAGCCCATCTGCTGAAGCACGTTCACCCGAAAACGCCACGTCACGCCGTCCACATCCACGACGTGGGCGAAATCGCACCCTCCGTCTTCCTCCAGGATGCGACGCAGTCGCTCGTCCAGCATGGGCAGGATCAGCCGGATCATCTGCTCTTCATCAATCGGAGGGTGGTTTAACGGTCGCAGCGATCCCGCGACCCGGATATACGGCGGTCTGCCGACTTTCAAGTGAAGGTCGCTTCCCTCGAATTTGACCAGAGCGCGGAAGAGTTTATCGATTTCCAGATTTTTGGGTCGCTTGCCGAATACTGGCCGAACCGGCTCCTGCATTGTAGCCATTTTCCCAACCTCGCTTTTCTGCGATGACGTGCCTGAACTACAGGGCGGTCTGTCCGCCCCTGCGACAAGACCCCTCCGTGCGGCGCCAAGGCCTCCTTTCCCGGAACCCCCACGTACCCAACCAAATGTTTATTATGATCGGAAACGCCTGTGGCGGAAACGTAGGCCCTTCACAGCCGGACCGGGATTCCGCAGCGGCGCAGATACTCCTTGGTCTCTCGGATCGTGTACTGGCCGAAATGGAAGATTCCGGCGGCCAGTACGGCGTCGGCCCCCGCTTTGAGAATCGCGTCGGCCATGTGCTGGGGGCACCCCGCCCCACCACTGGCCACAAGGGGAATCGACACGACCTCCCGCACGGCTCGGGTGATCTCCAGATCGTAGCCGGCCTGCGTGCCGTCTGCATCCATCGAGGTCAGCACGATCTCCCCGGCGCCCAGCCGTTCCACCTCTTTCGCCCAGGCCACCGCCTCCAGTCCGGTGCCCACCCGCCCGCCGTTGATATGGACCTCCCAGAACTCTTTGCCGTCCTTGATGACGCGTTTGGGGTCGATGTTCACGACGATGCACTGACTGCCGAATCTGCGAGCCGCCTGATAGACAAATTCAGGATTCCGGCAAGCGGCCGAATTGATGGAGACCTTATCCGCCCCCGCGTTGAGGAGCTTGCGGATGTCGTCCAGGGTGCGGATGCCACCACCCACCGTCAATGGCATGAAGACCACCTCCGCGGTCCGCCGAACGACGTCCAGCATGATCTCCCGTCCCTCATGGCTGGCCGTGATATCCAGAAAGACCAACTCGTCAGCGCCTTCTTCTTCGTATCGGGCGGCCACTTCCACGGGGTCACCGGCATCGCGGAGGTTGAGAAACTTGGTCCCCTTGACGACGCGGCCACGATCAACATCGAGACACGGAATCACACGCTTCGCCAGCATGGCGACCTCTGATCATCCACTATCCAAACCTTAACCGCCATTCATTCGTCTGGCACCAGCCAACTTTTTGTTCGGTGCTTCCACGTTCGGCGTTCACTCTTCGCCCAGAATGAGCCTACGAAAAACCGCCGGAGACAGTTCCTTCAAAGAGGACACCACCAGATCAGCCGCCGCCAGCATTTCTTTTGTTCGACCTGTGCTGGCCAGTCCAACGGCCTTCATCCCCGCCCGGTGCGCCGCCTCAATGCCCGGCGGTGCATCTTCCACCACGGCACAGCAGCGGGGATCAACACCCAGACGCTCCGCCGCCAGAAGAAATACCTGGGGATCGGGTTTCCCCCGGGTCACGTCCTTGCCTGTGACGATCGCTCCGAAATGGGCGGCCGGCCCCAGCTTCCGCACGGTCAACTCCACGTTCTCCGGTGGGCCAGACGAGCCAATCGCCAATGCGAAACCCGCCTGATGGAGTGATTCCAGAAGCTCCGGGGCACCCGGCATGATGGGAAAATTCTCCCTAATCAGTTCGCGAAATGCCGCCTCTTTTCGCTCATCCAGTTCCAGAATCTTGGCGTCGTTCGGCGTGTGCTGTCCCCACAGAGCGGCGATGATTTCGCGACTCGTCCGCCCGAATGTTTTGGCAAATTGTTCCTCGGTGATCTGGAGACCCTCTTCCGCCGCAATGATCCGCCAGCTCTCAAAGTGCGCATGGTACGAGTCGATGAGGACGCCATCCATATCGAAGATAACGGCCAGTTTCTCCATCGTTGTGATCCGGTGTCACCTTTTTGCAGACTGACGTCAATGACCGCAGCTAGCCTTCGAGCAGCATGCGCGAAATATGTCGTTCTCGCCCCCTTCGGAGTAACACGCCCATCGAGCGGCGGAACGCTTTCAAGGAACCAGCCCGAGGTGCGATAACCTCTTGCGAATCTTTCATTTTGGTTTCCTTTTTGAAAAAAACAAAGCGACCCCGCCTGGGTAGGCGAGGTCGTCCTGGGACATCGTGAAATCGCCAGTCCTCGTTTTCGCAGACGGGCGGCCTCTCACTTCGCCGCCCCGTCTGTAGTTAACGCCCTGATCCGGCTTAATCCGGCAGGTGGTACGGGGACGCGATCAATCCTTGTAAACCTTCGAGAAGAATTCCTGGCTCGCCTTGGGATCGGGCTTGATGGTGGGTTTTCCCTCGTTCCAGTCGGCCGGGCAGACTTCGCCATGCTGTTCGTAGAACTGCCAGGCCTTGACCACGCGGAGAGCCTCATCCACGCTTCGGCCCAGCGGCAGGTCGTTAACCACCTGATGCCGCACGATGCCCTGCTTGTCGATGAAGAACAATCCCCGCAAGGCCACGCCATTCGGCAGCAGCACGTCGTAGTCCTGGGCGATTTTCTTGCTCAAATCGGCAATGAGCGGATACTTGACCTGGCCAATGCCACCGTGGCTGCGAGGCGTGTTACGCCAGGCCAGGTGGGTATAGTGGCTGTCCACCGAGCAACCAAGAATCTGCACGCCGAGCTTCTCAAATTCCTCTGCCCGATCTGAGAAGGCGATGATCTCGGTGGGGCAAACGAACGTGAAGTCCAAGGGCCAGAAGAACAGAATCACGTATTTGCCACGGTAATCTTTGAGCGAAATTTCCTTGAACGAGCCATCCGGCATGACGGCCGTTGCCTTGAAATCGGGGGCTTCTTTCGATACGAGCACTGCCATGGACTGAACCTCCTCTTTAACTCAAAACGAACCAAACACCTGCCAAGTAGATATCCTTCGTGGGAGCAACCCTTGCCATTGTCCCGACACCGCTGTCGGGATCATTCAATCATATCAATCCGAATATTTAGTCAAGGGATAGTGTATATCGATGGGCGGTCGATCTTTCAAAAAATTCGCCGAAGTGATCTGCCAGCAGTCGCATAACAGTTGTAAATGATTGTTCCACAATAATATGCGCACGACGGCGGGCATCAGCACGCGCAAAAAAATAGCCGGGGCAGTTCCCTGGACACCCCGGACATTTCGAGCGACACATTGCAAAGTTTTTGGGTGAGTGACCGTTCGCAGCGGAATTAGCTTATTGCCCGATTGCAGTCTCCGTTTTTAGTTGNCGTGCCACGGAGTTCTCGGGTGGGTCAGCCCCGTGTCGTGTCATGCGCCGGAGGTCTGCGGCGGACAGGTGACGCCCTTTTTGGCCATTTGCGCCCTGGCTGCGCGGTCNCTCGACAGCACCTGCCNTAGCANNGCCGAGTAATCTTCATAGGGAACCTGGTCCGGCGGNCCCGCGGAATACTGCAGGATCGAGTGGTGCGTCTTCTTAGTGAGAGAAAGGAGGGTGGAGCTGACCGTTCCGAAATTGCCCCGGGTAAATACGACCCCCCACTTCCCGTTGGCGTCACACCGTCGGGCGAAGGTTCGACTGGCCACCGCCAAGAACGCCACGGCGGAATCCAGCCGTTGCAACGTGAGCAGCCGTCGCACAAATTCCTGGCGGGAGTCGTTCGGGTCGTTGATGTCCCCATTGGTCAAAATGTGGAGTCCGGGCGGAAGCTCCACCAGACGGACTTCGTCGCCGCCGTAAACCACCGCGGCAAAGTTGGCGTCCGCGCAGATATAGTTGGCACCCATGTACTGGCCGGTGGAAAGTTCCTCGACGGCGTACTGGGCAGCGTCCCGTGCGTTGGTGAAGCCCAGCAACTTTCGGCACAGGATGCCGCGGGAAATGGGTTCCAGCGGGACGTTCCGCTTGGGCCGATTGCCTACCGCCACAAACAACCCATGCTGATTGACGCCCAGCCAGGTCCCCCCGGCTTTTCTGTCCACCGGACAGACCACACGGGGTCGCCCGGACTGGATCCGCGGCGGTTGACTCGGCCGATCAAGAGCCTCCTCCCGATTGTGTGCCACAAGAATTGGTGCGTCTTTCGCTATTTGATATTGCAGAGCAAGGATACACATCGCGTCTCACCACACTCCTGTCGCTTTTCAAAGACCAATCCCTCAGTGATTCCAACCCAGCACTCCCAGCAAGCCGCCCCAGCCCCCCGTGTTTCAGGAAAGCCCCGACACCCCCTCGCGGTTCAGCTGGGGAGGATCCTCCAGGTTTAAACGTCGAGCCCCCAGGCGAAGAATCTCGAGTACTTGGGGAGGCGGCGGGGGGTTATGTGATACCTAATGGTGACTCGTTTCAGACACAAGGACTCTCTAATGAATTATTTATTGGCGACTCCACGGGCAACACGTCCTGGAACGAGTCCACAAAAAATTTCCGTCGGAAATGTCCCCCTCTTTGCCGCCCGAGTTCCGCTATTGGTCAGGCGGAAATGTGGCGTATCCGGGAGGGTACTGGCCCGTTCCCCTAGACCTTGATGGCCGCTANTGACAGCAACCCGGAACGCCGCCCGACGGTACGCTGTTTNAAAATCGCCCCGGCCGCCCCGCTTTATGCAACGATTTCGGAACCCAAAGCCCTACAAAACTCTCAAGATAATGTCTTTGTGACAAATGAAAACCCCTCGATATGGGGGAAAGCAAAAATAAGTCCCGGTGGCACGCTCGGGATGCCTGGAAGGAGGGGCATTGATGAATTGCCCTACCCTCGCTGTCTCACCAGCGACCGAACCGAGCAATTGGAGCCTCACCCGTGAAACGGATCATCCAAACGTCGGAATGGGGGCCTGACGAGCAAATCCCTCCGAAACGACCAACGGGCATGCTCGCCGAGTCCCATATGACTCGGTGCCGCGCTGCGTTGACGGTGCTTGGGTTCGCCCCTAAATTGGACGTTTCAGGTTTTTTCGGTCGCAGTGTGATTGCCCTGCTGATCCGCGGGCGGGTAGTAGAGAGGATATTCAGCGAGAATAATCACCGGACGTCGCGATCCGTGCAAAACCAGCCCGGCCCACCGAATGTGTTGGAGGATACGCGCAACCGAATATCGAGACAATCGGGCAAATCGTGAGGACACAGGACCTGCATCTTTCTAAAGACTTCAGGGAGTGACAATGGCGGAAACCCAGACCTGTTCAATCGAGCAACTCGCAATCAACACCATTCGAACGCTCTCCATGGATGCCGTGGAAGCGGCCAAGAGCGGCCATCCTGGCACCCCGATGGCACTGGCCCCGGTCGGGTATGTCATCTTCAACGAAATTCTTCGTTATGATCCCACGCATCCCCTGTGGGTCAATCGGGACAGATTCGTCCTCTCCTGCGGGCACGCGTCGATGCTTCTTTACTCGCTGCTGCACCTGGCGCAGGTCCAGCAGGTGGATGAGAATGGCCGACCCACCGGGGAGTTGGCGGTGCCTCTGGAACACATCCGCCAATTCCGGCAGCTTCACAGTCGTTGTCCGGGCCACCCGGAGTACCGGCATACCTCCGGCGTCGAAGTGACTACCGGTCCGCTTGGTCAGGGCGTGGGGACGAGTGTGGGCATGGCCATCGCCGGAAAATGGCTTGCCGCACGCTACAACCGACCGGGCTTCGATCTATTTAATTACGGCATCTACGTGCTCTGCAGCGATGGCGACCTGATGGAGGGCATCTCCAGCGAAGCGGCTTCACTGGCCGGTCATCTTAAGCTGGGAAATCTCTGCTGGATTTACGACGACAACCAGATCACCATCGAGGGCCACACGTCGCTGGCGTTCAGTGAAGACGTCGCCACGCGTTTTCAAGCTTACGGCTGGGATGTGTACCGCGTGGGCGACGTCAACGATCTTGATAGCCTGCGGAATGCTCTCAAGCGGTTCAATCCTGCAGGTGAGCGGCCCACGCTTATCATCGTCAAGAGCATTATCGCCTGGGGAGCGCCCAATAAGCAGAACACTCACGAGGCCCACGGGGCTCCGCTCGGCGAGGAAGAAATTCGGTTGACCAAGCAATTTTACGGCTGGCCGGTGGACGCCAAATTTCTTGTACCGCCGGAAGTGTTGGAGCATTTCCGTCAGGGAATTGGCACGCGGGGGCCGCAGCTTCCGCGAGCAGTGGGAGTCACTTTTCGCAAAATACGCTCAAAGCTATCCCCAAGAGGCCGAGGAAATCCGAAAGATCACGAGCGGAGAGCTTCCTGAGGCTTGGGATCGCGACATCCCCACGTTTCCCGCTGATGCTAAAGGTCTGGCCACCCGAGCGTCCTCCGGGAAGGTCCTCAACGCCGTCGCCAAGCGCATCCCGTGGATGATCGGTGGTTCGGCCGACCTGGCGCCATCCAATAACACGCTCCTCACATTCCCGGAGGCAGGTCATTTCGCCGCGAACAATTACGCCGGGCGGAATCTTCACTACGGTATCCGGGAGCACGCGATGGGAGCGATCAGCAACGGTCTGGCCCTCTGTGGGCTTCGCCCTTATGCAGGGACCTTTCTGGTTTTCAGCGATTACATGCGGCCGGCGATCCGTCTGGCTGCCCTGATGGAATTGCCTGTTCTGTACATCTTCACGCACGATTCGATCGGGGTGGGCGAGGATGGCCCGACGCATCAACCGGTTGAGCATGTGGCGGCTTTGCGGGCGATTCCNCATCTGGTGGTCATTCGCCCNGCNGATGCCAACGAAGTGGCAGAAGCCTACCGTGTGGCGCTGCGGATGCGTCGTAANCCGGTCGCCCTCATTCTGACGCGGCAAAACCTGCCCACGCTGGATCGGAGTCAATACGCCTCGGCAGCCGGACTGGCATGCGGGGCGTACATTCTGGCCGAAGCTTCCAAGTTGCCACCGGATGTGATTCTCATCGGAACGGGAAGCGAAGTGGCTGTATGCCTGGCTGCCCGCGAGCTACTTGCCCGGGACGGGATTGCCGCCCGAGTCGTGAGCATGCCGAGTTGGGAACTCTTCGAAAGCCAGCCGGAAGAGTACCGCAGGTCTGTCCTGCCGCCGGAAGTGGCGGCACGGGTGGCCGTGGAGGCCGGCATCGCGCAGGGATGGGAGCGCTATCTCGGGCCGAAGGGGATCTTTGTAGGAATGAAAGGTTTTGGGGCCTCCGCTCCCGCCGGAGTGCTCATGAAACACTTCGGAATCACGCCCGAAAATGTCGCAGCGGCCGCCAAAAAGTCGCTCGGCCAGGCGTGATGGATTGATAGGTTGGAGGCTCCCTCAAACCGGGGGCTGGGTCGTTCAGGGTCCCCCGGATGGCTTCACCACAACCGCAGCGAGACGAGGACAACACCCGCCGTGAGTCGCCCGCAAGGCGACTGCACCGGGAGATTGTCCGCCTTCGCCTGCAGCTTCGGGATCAACTGCGTGCGCAGTGTTCACGCTTTTGCGCCCGACGCCGGGAGATTCTCACTCCGGCTTTTCAGAACGGCCTGGGGTTGGCTCTCGTAGTGGGGGGCGGAATCTGGCTTCTCGCCGCGGGACATCCCCTGGCACTGGCACTTTTGTACGCTGGACTGGCCATCTGGCTGGCCACTCGTGAAAATCCTCGCTGAAATTGACAGGAGAATCGCCACTCGATGAAAGCCGAACGATGGGAAAGGGACCTGGCGGGCCCTAAAGGGCTTAATTCAGCCACGGATGAGCCGGTTGATGCCTCAGGTTCAGGGCGTTAACAAGGATCGTGCGGCCAATCGAAAAGACGACTCGTTTCCACAGCTCACGCTCGTTTTCGGGAAACACCAGGTCCTTTGTGGCCTTGGCCACCAGCCAGGAACCCTGGGCCAGCTCACCTTCCAACTGACCTCCCGCCCAACCCGAATGTCCGAGGAACACCCGGGCTTCGTGTCCTTCCTCTGTCATCAGGCGCTCCAGGTTGTGACGCTGAAGCGAGAAGTAAACGCCGGGGATGACCTCCAGTTCGGCCAGTTCCGGTACGTCATGGAGCGCCATCAGCGGGCCGCTGACGGGTCCACCGATATTCAGAAATCGGTCATTGACGCAGGGTGTATTCGAGACCTCGGCCCAGAGTTCCTTGATCCGCTTGGGGTGGAGCCGATTGAGAATGACGCCGAACGCGCCGTTCTCATTGTGCTGGATAATGAGCACCACCGTTCCCACGAAATTGGGATCCACGAGATATGGCGAAGCAGCGAGCAGGTGTCCTTGCAGTGACTCCATCGGTTGCACCCTCCCAGTAGTCGATGAATCTCGATGCCACAGAGGGAAGTCGCCCCTTTCACACTTTCCCAACCAAGTCCCTCCCTATATTCATCTTACGTGGAGGGATTGCAATTTACGCGAACGAATCCTATTTTCTCGCAAGAACCTTTGCCGTGTGTTTTGGACTCGGACCAACGGCCGGCAGCCCGGGGCGATCCCGCTTCCGCATCCTCGATCCGCTCGATAGCAATTCCGGCGGCTTGGGATTACAATCTCTGTCAGTCACGGGATAAAGTTGGCGTTTATTTTAGCGGATCAAGGAGATACTTCCATGAGTGAGAGGACATCCCTTTGGTGCTGGCGGCGCAGCGTGATCGTGGCGATACCCCTGGCGGCTGTCATGATGCTCTCAAGAAGTGGGGTCAGCAAGGAGCCGTCTTCGGCCGTGACTTTTTCCATCCAGAAAACCGATCACGGGGTGGAAATACTGGGAAATGGCAAACTCTGGGCAGCCTATGTGGCGGATGGCGAATTCAAACCTTATGTTTGGCCGATCATCGGTCCGACCGACAAACCGGTCACACGGGAGTGGCCCATGGGCCCCGGCGAGGGGGAGAAGCACGACCATCCCCACCAGCGCTCTCTGTGGTTTACCCACGGTGATGTCAATGGCATCAGTTTCTGGGAGGAAGCACCCGGTCGAGGCAAAACCGTTCACCGCGAATTTGTTACCCTAGAAGGGGGCGCCAAAGCGGTGGTCGTGACCCGCAACGATTGGGTCGCACCTGATGGAACGGTGCTGCTCAACGACGTTCGGAAGCTGGTCTTTTACCCACTCGGGGAAAACCGCGTCATCGATTTTGCCATCCGTCTGACGGCCGTCGCCGACAATGTTACCTTCGGCGACACCAAGGAAGGGACATTCGGGCTGCGCGTGGCTGACTCCATAACCGTGGATGCGAAAAAAGGCGGAAAGATCGTGAATAGCGAAGGTCAAGAAGATAAAGATGCCTGGGGTAAAAAGGCGAAGTGGGTTGACTACTCGGGCCCGGTGGACGGCGAGATCGTGGGAATTGCCGTCCTCAATCACCCCAGCAGTTTTAGGTTTCCCACCTACTGGCACGTGCGGACCTACGGCCTGTTCGCGGCCAACCCGTTCGGCTGGCATGATTTCGTCGGACGCTCCGACGTAAGTGGCGCTTACACCCTGGGCAAGGGACAAAGTATTGAACTTCGCTACCGCGTTATTCTCCACAAAGGGCGTGCGGCAGAGGCAAAGATTGATGAGCTTTATCAGCATTACGCGGCCGAGGCCCCTCTTCCACTCCCCTGAGGGTTGCATTCGTGCCACTCGGACAGTGTGTGTATCCTGAAAAACCGCCGGTTGAAGCTCAAGAAACCCCGGTGATCATACCGCGCTATCGGTGTGGGCCCGACGACCGTGGTAGATAGGTCAACCCGGTCGGGTGTCGGTCCGCCCTCCCGTTTGATTCAAGCGGTAGATTCGACAAAGTCGAAGAGAGAGCAGGGGCATTGCGCACTTGTAGGTCAGGTCTGACCCACGCACACAGTCCAGGCTCTCTCGGAGGTACGCGGTGAGTACAGCTTCCGTACGCTCGCCCAACGGACTCCCCGGTGTTCCAGGGGGGATGCTTAACAACTTCGCCCAATGGGTGGCGGACGTCGGTGCCCGAACGATGGACTGGATCGTTGGGCTGGGGAGCATTTCGCTGTTTTTCGCGCGGACGCTTCGCTGGCTGGTCATCAAGCGTCCCCGACGAGAGACGATCATCTGGAACTTTTATCAGATTGGGGTGCTCAGTCTCCCGGTGGTGGCTCTCACCGGGACGTTTGTGGGGATGGTCCTTGCCGTCCAGAGTTACGCCCAGTTCAAAATGCTCAACTTGGAAACCCGTTTGGGGGCGGTCATCAATATGTCGCTGGTCCGCGAGCTTGGTCCGGTCCTGGCCGCCACCATGCTCGCCGGTCGGGTGGGCAGCGCCATGGCGGCCGAGTTGGGGACGATGCGGGTCACAGAACAGATCGACGCCCTCGCCGTCATGGGAGCGGACCCCATCCATTACCTTGTCGTTCCCCGATTTCTTGCCTGTCTGGTGCTCATTCCCGCACTGACTCTCGTCGCCGATTTCATGGGCGTTGTGG
>NICF_comb_assmDRAFT_10003948_pt1 | contig 10500 bp, 7 predicted proteins | sample NewIslPassag4_SG_FD_11279 | JGI IMG/M metagenome (IMG submission 11279) | reverse complement strand
GCAGTCTCCGACGCGTCATTCGAGCCCGCTGTCGATCTCCCGTCATTGGCGTCCTCCTCAGCTCGCTCCTCACTGCTCACCGGACGATCTCAACAGCTCCCCACCCGCACACCGGGAGTGCACACCACTTGCACCACGACAGGCACCCCCTTTCACGTCCTCCAAGAGGGGCGATCGAGGGTTCACCCTGGCGGCGGTACCGGAGCCACATCACGGAATGCCTAGCTGTACATCGCTTCTCTCCCGGCGCCGTCGATCTGGCCCCTGTCGACGAGGTCCACCACCGCACGCAGGTCCGCCAGGTAGGTATCGATGAACGCGTCGTGGCCGGGAGAGAGCATGACGTGGATACCCGGCGGCCGACGCTGCGGATGGACGAACCAGCCGCGCGCTTCCATACCCGCGGCGACGGCAGCCATGTCGCGCTCCGGCGACCCGAACGCGAACACGCTCATCACCGGCTCGCCAAAGACCTGGAAGCCGGGGATCGCCCGGATGCCCGCTTGCAGCCGGGTGGCAGCGCGCATGGCCTGCTGGGTCAGCCGCACATACCCCTCTTCACCGAGGTACTGCATGACCGCCCACCCAGCGGCTATCGCCCCGCCCGGCCGGGACCCGGCTAGCGTCGGAGTCGAGTAGATCCCCGAGGGCCAATCGGTAAACCGCACCCCCTGGTACTGATAGATGTCCGCATCGCGGCAGAGTAAGACGGAGGCACCCCGCGCCGCGAAGCCGAACTTGTGCAAGTCCGCCGAGATCGTCGTGACCCCGGGAACGCGAAAGTCGAAGGGCGTAATCGGGGTGCCGAGGCGTTCGAGAAACGGCAGGAAGTAGCCACCGACGCAGGCGTCCACGTGGAAACTGATGCGCCGCTCGGCCGCGATTTCCGCCATCTCCGAGATTGGATCGATCATCCCAAAGGGGTAATTCGGCGCAGAACCGACGAGGAGCACGGTGTTGTCGGTGACGGCGTCTCGATAGGCGTCGAGATCGAGCTGGAAGTCTGGCCCGACCGGGGTGCGGATCGCCTTCAGCCCCAGGTAGTGCGCGCCCTTATTGAACGCGGGATGCGCGGTCTCGGGGAGGACGATTTCGGGCTCAGTGATCTCGGGATGCTCGGCCCGGGCCTTGTCACGGGCGATCTTGAGCGCAAGGATGATGCTCTCTGTGCCGCCGGAGGTGATGTTCCCCAACGCGTGTTCGCCGTGGAGCAAAGCGGCAGTCATCGCGACTACCTCGCGCTCAAAGCGGTCGATGCTGGGGAACGCACGTGGCGACAGGCCATTCTCCGAGAAGAAGCGCAGGTAGGCTTCCTTGGCCACGGCCACCACGTCGTCGCCGGGGAGATAGACCAGGGCTGCCACCCGGCCCTGCTGCCATTGCACATCCGCCTGCCGGGCTTCGTCCATCGTGGCCCAGATGGCGCTCGGACTGCGCCCAGCCTTCGGAAGCTGGACGGACGCCGCCGCGTGGGCTGGAGAAACCTGCCGCATGCCTGCTCCCTCCTGCTCCACGCAATGGCCATCAACTCAGCCCTCAGCGACTCGACCACCAACGGGGTGACCGAGAGGGCGACCCGACAGCAAAGCCCGCCCGCAACGAGTGGCAGGCTGACCGCACCGGCGGGAGGCATCTCCCTCAGCCGCCCGCGCCATGCGACGACGAACGTCGCGGTGCCGAGTAGACGGTCTTGCGTTCCCTGGAGCAACACGGTTACACTTGGCAACGGCAGTATAGAGCGGAGTCAACAGCGTTGTCAATGCCCGCGACGGGTACACCGGCCACCCCGGCGCGGTGTCCCGCCGTGCATGGAGAGGGAGGAAGACGGGGTTCAGCGATGGGCGACACCGAGAGAGACGCGTTCGTGACCGATGACAACTCCATGGTTTACACCGGCGTCACTGCGGTCGAACGCGCGATGCTGATCATTGAACTACTTTCACGCTCCCCACATGGGGCAACCGTAACGGACCTCAGCAGGGCACTGGGAACCAACAAGGGGGTCGTACATCGCATCCTGGCCAGCCTGGGGACCAATGGCTATGTCTCAAAAGATGACCGCACTCAGCACTATCGGCTCACGAGCAAGCTGCTCGGTCTGGCATTCCGGCACGTGCGCTCGATGGAGATGTACGACCTGGTTCAGCCGATCCTGCGGAGGCTGGCGCAGGAGTCGGGGGAGCTGGCCGAGTTGAACTGGGTACAGCACGGGCGCTTGGTACTGGTGGCCAAGGCCGAGAGCCCACGGCGCGTAAAGGTGGTCGACTACTTCGGAGAAGAGCTCATCCTCCACGCCACGGCCGGCGGCAAGGCGTGGCTCGCCAATCTGCCGGAGGAGGAAGCCCTCCGCATTCTGCTTGAGCGGGGGACGCCGAAGCTCGGGGAACACACCATCACCGACTTGACTGAGCTGCAACGCGAGTTCCGCAAGATCCGCGAGCAGGGCTACGCGGTGAATGACCAGGAGTCAGCCGATGAAGTCGTGGCGGTGGCCGCGCCCGTCTGGGTCAACAGCCCCAAGCGCCAGGTGGTCGGGGCAGTCAGCGTCGTATCACCCGCCTACCGGGCCGTCCACCGGAACCCGCGGATCATCGAGTTGACCATCGCCGCTGCCAATGAGATCGGCGACGTGTGGCCGTTCGTCGGGTTGGAGCACTGACCGGCGCGAGAGAGGGAGGTTGCCCATGGGCGGCACGGTCATGACCGTCCGAGGTCCGGTCTCGGGGAGCGACCTGGGGATCACGCTCCCTCACGAGCACCTTCAGATCGACCTGTATCGCATGAGCCGGAATCGGGATGGCTACGTCGATGACCTCGGCCTCGCGATCATCGAGGCCCGGCAGTTCGCCGAGGCGGGCGGCCGCACCATGGTCGACCTCACCACCGACTGCATCGGGCGCGACCCCCTGATGCTCCGCCAGGTCGCGGAGGAAACTGGCCTCAACATCATCATGGGCTGCGGCTACTACCGCAACCCGTACATCGACGAGTCAGTCAACAAGACATCCGTGCGAGCCATCACCCAGTGGATCGTCGATGAGATTGAGCATGGCGTCCGGGATACCGGCATCCGGCCCGGTGTGATCGGCGAGTGCGGCGTTGAACGCGAGTGGGTGACCCCACTGGAAGAGCGCGCGCTGCGTGGAGCAGCCCGGGCGCAGCGCATTACCGGGCTCCCGATGTCGCTCCATGCCACCCGCTCACAATCGGGTTGGAGCTGCTCACCATCCTCGAGGAAGAAGGCGCCGACCTGCGACGGGTGGCTCTCTCCCACTGCGACAACTATCCCCACCCCGACTTTCACGAGGCAGTCGCCAAGCGCCAGGCATACGTCGAGTTCGACCGACACGACCCGCGCTGGCCGTGGGAGCAAGAGCGGCGTGTCGCCAACATCCGAGAACTGGCCCGGCGTGGCTACCTCCATCAGATCCTCATCTCTCACGACATCTGCCACATCTCAGAGCGGGCGGCCTATGGCGGTCCGGGGTACTGCTACGTCCTCGAGGGGGTTGTCCCGATGCTGCGGGACGCCGGTTTCTCCGAGGAAGAGATTCACATCATCCTCGTCGAGAATCCCAGGCGATGGCTCACCGGGGAATGAATCGGTCGCGGCGTCGCAGCAGGGCGACACCGCCGGAGCCCTGGCGCGGGGCATGTGCTGAGGAGGTACGGGGCTCGTGCAAACGCATACCTATACGCGCAATGCCACGCTCGTAGGGAGAGCCAAGCGCGTCGTGCCGGGCGGCGTATACGGCCACCAGTCAGCCGCGCGGCTGCCGGACGGCTTTCCGCAGTTCTTCGCGCGCGGCGAGGGAAGCCGGGTCTGGGACGTCGACGGAAACGAGTACATCGACTACATGTGCGCGTTCGGGCCGATCGTGCTCGGGCACCGGCACGAGGCGGTCGAGCGCGCAGTCGACGAGCAGCGACGTGCCGGCGCGTGCTTCAACGGACCAACGGAGTACTGGGTGCACCTGGCCGAGTTACTCGTCGAGATCACCCCGCACGCGGACTGGGCGTGGTTCGCCAAGAACGGCACGGACGCGACCACGTTCGCGGTCATGCTCGCACGGGCACACACGGGCAAGAAGCAATTGCTGCGCGCGCGCGGTGCCTACCACGGGTCAGCCCCGTGGTGCACGCCGAGGTCGGCGGGTGTGACGCCCGAGGACCAGGCCAACCAGATCTTCTACACGTACAACGACCTCGACAGTGTCCGCCAGGCGGTCGCGCAGGCCGGCGACGACCTGGCCGCCATTATCGTCAGCCCCTTCCGCCACGACGCCTGGTTCGATCAGGAAGAGGTCGATCCGGCGTTCGCCCGCGGCGTGCGGGAGTTGTGCGACGAAACCGGCGCGGTCCTCATCCTCGACGACGTGCGCGCCGGTTTCCGCATCGACCTCGGAGGGAGCTGGGTACCCATCGGCGTCGCGCCAGACGTCTCCGCCTACTCCAAGGCCATCGCCAACGGCTATCCCCTCGCGGCCGTTGTCGGCCGCGAGGAGCTGCGGGCCGCGGCGGAGGAAGTGTTCATGACCGGTTCATTCTGGTTCGCCGGCGCGGAGATGGCGGCAGCCGTTGCCACGATCCAGACGCTGCGCGCTACCAACGCCATCGCGCACATGAAGCGCATCGGGCAGATGCTGCGGGACGGACTCGACGCACAGGCCCGGGCGCACGGTCTGCGCATCCGTCAGACCGGGCCGGTTCAGATCCCATTCCTCACCTTCGTGAGCGACCAGCACTTCGAGCGGTCTTTCACCTTCAGTTCCGAGGCAGCCAAGCGAGGCGTCTACCTGCACCCGTGGCACAACTGGTTCTTGTCCGCTGCCCACACGGAGGAAGATGTGGCGGCCACGCTGGAGATCACTGACATCGCGTTCCAGGTGGTGCGGCAGGTCCACGGCGAGGGATGACCTCCCCGGGGAGGGGCGACTCAATGGTCAACGACGGAGAAGCTGAGGACGGGAACGGGCGTGCACCGAAGTGAGCACAATTCGAGAGAAGGTGAAGCGATGTCCGACCGGGACACCACCTTGCCGTCTGGGCTGACGCGCTCTCAGCTCCTGGAGATCCTGCAGAACCGGGCGCAATTCGTACGCACCGAGACCCTGCGACTGATCGCGATCGCTAAGAGCGGGCACTATACCAGCGTCTTCTCCTGCGCCGAACTCTTCGCCGCGCTGTACTACCACACCCTGCGGATCCGCCCGGAAGACCCGGCGTGGCCCGACCGCGACCGTTTCCTCCTCGGCAAGGGCCACGTCGCCGTGGGGTTGTACCCCATCCTGGCCGACCTGGGATATTTCGACCCAGCACTGCTGGACAGCTATACGCGCGTCGGCAGTCCCTTCGGCGATCACCCGGACATGAAACTCATACCCGGCATCGACTTCTCGTCCGGGTCGCTCGGGCACAACCTCTCCGTGTCAGTGGGGATGGCGCTCGCCGCCGTCATGGACGGCCGCGATTACCGCGTGTTCTGCCTGCTCGGCGACGGCGAGATGAACGAAGGTCAGGTCTATGAGGCCATGATGGCGGCCGGCAACTTCCGGCTGAACAACCTCATTGCCATCGTCGACCGCAACCAGATGTCGCTCGACGGCTTCACCGAGGAAGTGATGCCGATCGAGCCGCTGGCCGCGAAGTTCGAGGCCTTCAACTGGGAGGTGTGGGAAGTCAACGGGCACGACCTCGATACCCTGATCAGCACCTTCGACGCCCTCGATCGTCGCACCGACCCGCGGCCGCTCGCCATCATCGCCCACACCCGCAAGGGATATGGTCTGTCCTTCATGGACCTCTCGCGGGAGTGGCACCTCGGGCTCCTCGTCGGTGCCGACTACGAGCGCGCCATGGCGGAGCTGCTGGCAGGCAAACCGGCTCCGACGTACTACCAGTACCGCGAGCAGGTTGCGGCGCACCGCGCAGTGCAGAACGCACGTCCGCGCCCCGCGGCCACCGGCTCGGTCGCGCCGCGCCCACCGCGCGGGGACCGGGCTCATCAGGGCATCACCCGTCGGGGACCAGCGCCGATCGAACTGGAGGACCCGGCCTCCTGGAACCTGCTCACCTCCGCCCGGTTGTCCTCCGAGGCCGTCGCCGGCCGGGTCCTCGCCGGCCTCGCCGCCAGCCACCCAGACATCGTCGTCCTCACCGCCGACCTGAAGTACTCCAACCGACTCAACGACTTCGCCGAGGAGTGGCCCGAACGCTTCGTCAATCTCGGTATTGCCGAGCAGAACATGGTTTCCGTCGCCGCCGGACTTGCCGCATGCGGCAAGATTCCCTTCATCGGCACCTTCGCCGCCTTCGTGGGCCTGCTGTGCGCGGAGCACATCCGCACCGACCTGGCCTACAACAACCTGCCGGTGCGCGTGCTGGCGCACCACGCCGGCATCACGATGGGCTACTACGGCACCAATCACCACGCGCTCGAGGATCTGTCGATCACGCGCACCATGGCGAACCTGACCGTCTTCTGCCCCGCCGATGCGCCGAGCATCCGGGCCGGCATCGAGGCCTCGTTGACCTGGCCGGGCCCCATCTACTTCCGCCTCGGACGCGGCCGGGAGCGGGTGGTCTACGAAAACGGACTCCCCGATTTCCAGTTCGGCAAAGCCATCGTCTTCCGCGACGGCCGTGATCTGACCGTCATCACGCACGGCCTCACGATGCGGGCCGCGGTCGACGCCGTGGAGGCGCTCGCGCGGGAGGGACTGGACTGTCGCCTGATCGACATGCACACCATCAAGCCGCTCGACCGTGAGGCGATCATCGCCGCCGCGCGCGAGACGGGCGGTATCTTCGTCGTTGAGGAGCACAACATCACCGGTGGCCTGGGCAGCGCCGTCGCCGAAGTCCTCGCTGAGGAAGCGATCGCGATCCCCTTCCACCGACACGGTATCCGCGACGAGTTCGCACTGATCGGCCCGCCGGCCGCGCTCTACGCCCACTATCACCTCGACGGCCCGGGTATCGCGCACGAGATCCGCCAGTGGTGGGAAACGATCACCGGCTGAGATGGACGGCCAAGGTGGACGTGCGTGGCTTCCAGGGCGGGATGCTACGCCGTTAGACCGCGAGAAGGGAGAGGATCACCGATGGCGAGCGACCTGTGCTTTACCCCAGCCACCGAACTCCGCGAGCTGATCCGGGCTCGACAGCTCTCCCCGGTCGAGCTGCTGGACGCCGTGCTCGCCCGCTGCGAGGAGGTCGAGCCGACCATCCACGCCTTTGTCACCATCGACGCCGAGGGCGCTCGTGCCGCGGCTCGCGCCGCGGAGGAGGCCGTCATGCGCGGTGACGAGCTCGGGCCGTTGCACGGCATCCCCGTCTCGATCAAGGACCTGTTCGCCACAGCCGGGATGCGCACCACCTACGGCTCCAAGTTCTTTGAGGACTTCGTCCCCGACTACGACGCGGTCGCGGTCGAGCGAATCCGTCGGGCGGGCGGGATCATCTTCGGCAAGACCAACACACCAGCATTCGGCCACAAGGACATGTGCGACAACCTGATCATGCCGGCCACCCGGAATCCCTGGAATCCCGACCGGACATCTGGTGCCTCCAGCGGCGGCGCGGGCGCCGCGGTCGCTGCCGGGGAGGGGCCGCTCGCGCTGGGTTCGGACGGCGCGGGGTCGATCCGGATCCCCTCAGCGCTGTGCGGTATCTATGGGCTGAAGCCGTCGCTCGGGCGCGTCCCGTTCTGGCCCAGCCAGGACTACTGGACGACCCGGTCGCACATCGGCCCGATGACGCGCACCGTGCGCGACGCAGCGCTGCTCCTGTCCGTCATGGCAGGACCGGATCGGCGCGACCCGATCTCCATCGACGAGCAACCGGATGACTACCTCGCCGCCTGCGACGGCGATCTCCGGGGATTGCGGGTTGCCTGGAGCGCCGATTTCGGGTATGCCCCAGTCGATCCAGAGGTGCGCGCCCTCACCGAGGCGGCTGCCCGCCGGTTCGAGGAACTCGGGTGCGTGGTCGTCGAAGCCAATCCACAGTGGGACAACCCGGCTGAGTGGCACGCGATCCTCTACCGGGCGGGAATCGCCGCCAAGTATGGGCCTCAGGTGGAGTCACGCCCGGACTGGGTAGACCCGAGTCTCGCCATCCTCATCGAGCTGGGGAAGCGCATCAGCACGGAGGAACTGCTGCACGCCCTGACGGCCCGGGCCCGATTCTACGATCAGGCGCGGGAGTTCATGGACCAGTTCGACCTGCTCCTGACACCTGCGATGCCCTGTGTTGCCTGGCCGTATGACGGGCAGCCGGGCGAGGTCGACGGATCGCGCATCCAGGAGACCCCAGGCGGCCGCTGGGCGCTGATGTTCCCCTGGAACGTGACCGGATTCCCGGCTGCATCGGTCCCGTGCGGCATGACTTCCGAGGGACTACCGGTCGGACTGCAGATCATTGCCCCGTGGCATCAGGACGCACTCTGCCTGCGGGCCTCTGCAGCCTTCGAAGCCCTCCAACCATGGGCCGATCGACGCCCTCCGCTCTAGGCCCGTTCGGACCATCCCGCGACCCGGGGTCGCCGAGAGGCGACCCCGGGGTCCCTCCAGCCGGCCACGCGTCATTCTTCGAACTCGAACCAAAGTCCTGGGCTGCGCCCTTTCCGTGTGGGCGTGTGCCGTGTTAGGGTTCCGCCAGCGTGCGTGAGACCGCGTGGGCGAGTGGATCGCATGAGTGCCGCCTCTGAACGTACCAGGCCGATGGATCAGGACGAGCTACCGTTCTTACTCTTCGTCGGCAACGTGACCGTTGAAGTGCCGACGACGGGCAACACCATCAGCCTTCCTGTCGAGGTCGACCAGCGGCTTACCGATCGGGACAAGATCGTCGTCGTACCCGGCAAGGGTGCGGTCGAACTGGGCCGCATCACCGGCACCAAGGTGACTGTCGTCATCTCCCGCACGCTGGCGGTACCACTGGTTGCCACCGCCGTGGTCGACCGGACGCTACCCGGCACGCCCGCGCGTGTCGTACTCCGGCGAATCACCCCCTGGCGACCTCGGCAGCGGCGCGAGGCCGTGCGCCTTGACATCGAGATCCGCCCCAAGTCCATCGCTCGCATCACGCCGGACGGCGAGGAGCCCATCGAGGCGCTGATCGTCGACCTCAGCGCGACGGGCGTGCGGCTCGAAGCGACGACGCGCCTCGACCCGGGAGAGCGCCTGCACCTGGTCTTCTCGCTTCCCACGATGCCCACGCTCTTCGACACCGTCGCCGAGGTGATCCGCTGCCAAGAGCGCACCTACAAGTCTCAGCCCTTCTTCCATCTCGGCTGCCGATTCGTGGACCTCGATCCACGGGTGAGCGATGAGATCTTTCGCTTCATCTTCCAGGAACAGCGCCGCCGGCTGCGGCTGCAACGCGCTCGTTAGGCCAGACCCGCTCGGCCGCGACGGCGATCGGGGTGGCCCCGTGGCCCTTCCTCTCCGCCTACATCGGCCCGCGCCGCTACTCACCCCGTCTGAATGTCGCCCGCGATCACCGGGCTGGCCGTGGGCGGGTGCGCCCTGGTCGGCTCGTGGAGAAGTGCAGGTGGCAGTATGCGGCGCCGGTCTCACCGTTGCGATGAGGCCGGCGCGGTGATGGCCGGATGTTGATGAACGGTCAGCGGACGGCGCGCGCCGCGGCGGCGACCAGGGCGACGGTCTGGTCGACGATCGCCTTGCGGTACTCCTCGAACACCGGGTCGGTGATCGCGGCCCGGTCCTCCGGGTAGACCAGCGATGCGATATGCAGGTGCCCGCCGGGGAGGTCATGCCGGCCGAGCGCCAGCCGCAGGCGGTTGGAGCGGTACATGCTCTCGTTGGAGAGGTAGTTGCCGCCACCGCCGGCGCAGGCGGCGTCGCCCGGATGCGGGCCGTCCTCGCGGGTGATGCAGGAGCCGACACCGGGGTTGCTCGGGTCGGGCCAGACGCGCACGCGCGTGTTCAGGAAGACGGGCCAGGGACCGGTGCCGGCGTCGATCATGGCCTGGTAGGGCAGCGTTGTCTCGATGAACCAGGTCGGCTCCGGGGTCTGCGGCCAGTTCGCGGCCAGCGGGATCATGCCCTGGCTGCTGACGTCGTTGTTGTCCAGGCTGCCGCCGCGCCAGTTGCCGGCCCACTGCTCGATGGCCATCTGGCGCGCCCCGCCCTGGCTGATCGTCATCATCAGATCGACCTGCCGCGGCCCCTCCATGAGGTGAGGGCCGAAGGCGTCCTCGACGATGCCCTCCTCGAAGGCACCCCAGAGCACCGGGAAGATCACCGCCTGGACGAAGGCCGGGCCGCTGTCGGTCTTGATGAGCAGGCCGTCGAGCTGCAGCGCGCTGGCGCCGGAGGGGTTGGAGCGGCGCGGCTCCTGGTTCAGGGTGTAGGGATCGAAGCCGCTGACAAGTACGCGCTTGACCCCCGCGCCGGCCGGGAAGTCGACCGAGGTGATGCCCCGCGAGGTGTACTCGAGCAACTTGATCAACTCAGCACGCGCCTCGTCGCTGAG
>NICF_comb_assmDRAFT_10003946_pt1 | contig 10503 bp, 7 predicted proteins | sample NewIslPassag4_SG_FD_11279 | JGI IMG/M metagenome (IMG submission 11279) | reverse complement strand
AACGGCGGCCTGTTCTGGACGCACCGAAGATACCCGACGAACTGGGAAAGATGGCGGTCGCTCAAATAGGAAACTGCAGCCCAGGAGGCCAGGTAGGCCTTTCGTGGCTGGATATCGAACCAGCCGTCGCTCGCCACGATGTTCTGAAGCCACCCTGGAGGAAGCCCGGACAGCGACTGAACGGCAATTCGCCGCAGCGAATTACTCGCGGCTAATGAGGGCAAGTCGGTGCCACCTTGAGGACTGTCCTCGAACATCATGGCCAGTCCCTCCGCGAGCCAGGATGGCGTCGCGGTGAATCGACCAAGCAACCCGGTGTTGGCCGCGAACTGGTGAAATGCCTCGTGCCGAAGCACATTCTCTGTCGATTCCGAACCGACAGTTGACCACGCTGGGTTTTGGGCAGCTTGCCGATCAAAGGTGAGGCAGCGGTTCGACAACACGTCATAAAGGCCAAGTACCTGGGACTCATGTGATTTGAAGCGGCGAAACTCGGGCGAATTCTCAAATGCTTTTCTGTCCCGATAAACGACCGCGACAAGTGGGAAAACAGGTTTTGTGACCGGCAGTTTGCGCTGTGCTGCGAACCGCCATGCCTCACGAAACAGTGATTCGAAAACGGAACCCCACTGCGAATTTGCGCTGGCCGGCAGAACGACGAGGTAGTGCGTCGTGCTCTCTACCCGGTATTCGGTACCGAATTCGCGTTGCAGCTGCGACCGAACGTCATGAATGGGCAGCGGCACCAAGGTATCCGATGTTTTGCGAAAATCAGCAGCCAGGGAGCGGGGGATATGTTTTACTGAGCCATCCCGAGTCAGGAGAATGATCTCGGAAGAGCTCCAGGTCAGGATCATGCCCTCTGTCCGGATTTCACCCACGCGGCATTCGACCATACCTGGGAGTGGGCCCACGGGTACGTCGCCTGCGCACGTCGTCCCTGCCAGGCCGCGCAACGGCAGGCAAATGGCCAGGATCAGTACAAACCTGGTCTTGTTGGACGGTCTCGCATAGTCTATGGGGTTTTTAATACTTCCGGCCATATTCGCAGGCTTTTAATTAATTCGAGAAAAGCTGAGTCGACATTGCTTTTCTGTAATGAGCATCCGTAATCGCACTTTTTTCATTAATCACATTATAAAGCGTTGTATGACAAAAGAATGATGAAAATAACTAACCGTTCGGACGGGCAACGTGGCGCTGCTCAGGAGTAATGTTTCCGCCGTTGTTTTCAGGGAATTTTAGAAATGGTTGAATTCCTCGCAGAATCCCCGGACCGATGCCCCGAATTCGCAGCAGGTCCTCTGCTCTCGTGAAGGGGCCATGCTTCTCGCGGTCTGCGACGATTCTTTGCGAGAGAATCGGTCCAATGCGGGGAAGAAGCGTTAATTCCGGCCAATCCGCCGAGTTGATGTCCACGAGGAACTCACATGCTCGTCGCGAACACGCAGCCTCCGGCTGCCAGCCCAACCCGTAAGGCAGGACAATCCACAGCACTCCGTTAAGTACAATCCACAAACACAAGGCGATTTTCGCAAACTGTCGATTAACGTACTCCGTCCACCAATCCGCCAGACGAATACTGCGGATCTCATCACTTAACAAACCAATAAACTGCAGGCCCTTGACGAGAGCACTTTGTACGATGCGGAATAATAAGGATAAATAAAGGTGACATAGTCTGACGCCGCGTGCGACCAGTTGCGCGGCGAGTGAAAACCATGGGGACAGTACGCGGCTGATCCTAAAGAATAGACCCGACTTCATTGCGAACCCTTGGAAATTCGTTGGAGAAACCGCTGAACTTCATTCTGGGCCGTAGCGTCTTGGTACACAATTGCGGTTTGGCCATCCTCGGTGAAAAAAATCCGCCCTATTCCGCCCTGCTCGTACCAGGTCTGAGGCTGACACTCTTTGACAACACGTTCTCGCAAAGCCCCGACCGTCAACCCTTGCTGGAGTACCTCCCTAAGTGGATAGGCGCGAAGATATGGCCGATCAAAACGATTGTGTGTTGTTATGAGAAGGGTTTTGTCGTTCAGAATATAAACGCTCGCATTGATCGTTTCTGCCAGCCTCTGCACGACTTTAAAAAAGGGTTCTTCGTGAGCGGAGCAGGTTACCGGCACAGAGGGATGCACTTCCTCAGAGAGGAGCAAAGGCCAATCAACGAGTATTTGAACCTGCGTCAGACGATTGAGCGCGGCGAGTATGTCGACAAGGGAGTCGGCTCGTAGTAATTCATCGAGATAATCTGCTGGAGGGCCGAGTTCTCCGCAGCGGCTTCCGAGAGCGATCGCGGCGGAAAGCGTTGTTCGAGGAAGTTGCGAATCGTTAAAACGTGAATAAACGGGCCTTGGAGAATCCGTTCGTTATTGTTCGACTGATATTTTATCCCCGAGTCAGACGGACCGAACGTGCTATCCAGTGTTGTGATGATCGCTTGGAGTAACTTGTCTGAAACAAGCGCAGATGGGTCCGTAATGTGACAGCTGACGTTGTTACTGACTCTTTCGGGACGGCACAACACCACCAGATTGCCGCAGGACACGACAGTCCAGTCGTGCTGGCCGGCAATCTCCTCCAGAATCTGTTGTATCGTCTTTTTGCCCGGCTGGAGGGCCACAGTTCCCAGGTCGGAAGGGTTGTCCCAGAGGAGGGTTTCCGGGTCTACGCAAATCGGTATGGAACTCCATTCGGTCAGGCGTGCAAGCGCGAGGGCGAGGGGAATCCCCGGCCAGGACTCTATTTGCACCTGAACCTTCAGCCCCGCGATCGAAGTGTTTGCCGCATCACCGCGTGGTGGAAAATTCTGGCCGCAGGGTGTTTCGCCAGGCCAATGCTGGACCGTGCGAGGTGAACTTTCATGGCCGGCACCGGGTTGTGGTTGGACGGATGGCTGACTGCTTAAGGGTTTACCAGGCCATGCGGGCGCCACCGTTTCCAAGTTAATCGCTTCTCCCCCTGCGATAGTAGCGAGTTGTTCCATGACGTGCGAATCAACGTCGCGGCGGATAAATCGTACAGAACCGTCGGCCATCACGGCGAGCATACCGTCAGGCAAGGCAGAACCGAAACCGTCAGGCCCTTTTACGTACGGAGGCTTGGTCAGCCCTCGGGCCGTAGCTGTTCCGCCTGCCGCCCATGGACCAAGGTGGTTCTCGGCTGGTAGAAGGGCCAGCGTGTTGGAGAGCCCATCTTTCACATCCTCCTTTCTGACTGCCTGACGGAAGTTAAAAAGGCCTGCCCGGGGACTGGAAAGAGGAAGGTTCCCGGAGTCGGGGCCGACGCCAGTAACACCGACGATGTGGGCGTCGTAGTATCCGGCAATACGTTGCGTTGCACCGAGGAGAGGGTTGGTCACTTCTGGAAGAAACCGTTTGGTGACCGGTTGATTTTGCGGGGCATTCCACGAATAGCCCGGCTGAAGACTCTTCGACCATTCGGCGTAACCGAGGTGAGGAAGGATTTCTGAAATCCAGCTCAGTCTGGTTTCGGGAGGCAAAAGATCCCCGCCGATCGCGGCCCGTGGAAAGCTCGTCTGGCGTTCGGCATATCGGTTAAGACTCCCGCCGAGTGTTTCTGCGTGGAGAAAGGCGTGGGTTGTCGCAAGGGCGTGCCAGAGCCGGGCGAAAGCCTCGCCGGTTGTCGCCACATTTTGAATGGAACCGGGCTGTTGGTCGGAAGACCACTCAATCGCGACCGTCGCCTCTTCCGCTACAACTGTGCTATGTTCCAGAAATGACTTGACTGCCGTGATTGTGTGAGACCATCCCTCTGGGGTCATTCCTGCGGGTGCCGTTTTCGCAAGCAGGTTTTCCTCCTTTTCAGCCGATTTCACCTCTTCCAGGGCCTGAAGTCGGAGTTTCTCAAGTTGATCATGGAGGGAGGCGGCATCTTCTTTTCGGCGACACGACAGGCGGACGGTCAACCTATTTTGATCGCCGGAGAGGGCCCATCCGGCAAAGAAGGTGTCACTTTTCTGTTGCAGGGTTTGCAGAAGTCCAAACGCTTGCGGAAAACCGGCCAGCCATTTTGCCCCGAACACAGAACAAACGCTGTGAGACTGCCCCAGGAAGAACACCTGGAAATGCCGGGCGTCATTGAGAACATTTGCCAGCGGATGCTGTGACTTTTTTTCGGATTTTTCGGTGGTTGCGTGCTGCCGTAAAATCCGATCCAGGAAGTCAACGTCGCCCACCAAAAGGGTGTGAGAATCCAGGACCGCAAACACAAGGTTCCGCGCTGAATCGGGGAGGCGTCGGAGTGTAATGTCGGCGTAACGCGTCAGCTCCTGTCCAAATTGATTGAGCGAATCGACCTGCTGGTCGGACGCGAGTTCAAAAATGCAGGCGTAGGGCTGTCTCCATTTGCCAAAAACCAGGTGTGTGGCGAGGCTTTCCGTTTTCAATCCCATCGCACGCTGGCAGTCAGCCGCGAACGTCCGATAAGCCTCCAGTTCTAGCGGCACCTGAAGAAATTGCAGAAGTGCATCAGCTGGTGGCACCTTGTCGTCCATACCGAAAACTTCTGTGATATCTTCCCCGGCTGCCTCCAGGATCCACTGGCCCGGGGGCACCGGTTTGGCCTCTTGAATTTGTTCGGCGGTCGCGGGTTCACGCTCTTCCTGCGGAACTGGGGCAGGCTCCACCGGTCCAGCACGTCGGGGCACAAAAAATCGAAGGCTGATTCCCGTAATGCAAGCCGCGAGCACGAGTAAGGCAACGACCGCTATCCATCTGCGGCGGCCACTTGCCCCCTCATTTGTGGTAGTAATCTTCGCTGGTTCTTCGACGCCGGACGATGATAGTACGCTTGGCTCTGCGGGCTTTTCACCGGTTTCCGCCCGTGGGCTCTCCGCCGAACCACCCGATGGTGTTGGGCGTTCCGGGGCCCCTTCCTCCGCAATTTGAGCAGCATGTTTTTCCAACGACGGGCCAGTTTTCGGACTTTCCTCAAGCGGATTTTCCGCAGCGTGCTGTCCGTCAGGAAAATCCGACCGGCTGCCGGTTGACGCCGGTGGTTGCCAACCCGGCGGAGGTGTCACCTGGACCAGACTGCCGCACCTGGGGCACGGCCAAATCGCGCCGATAGCCTCAAGGCGTCGGACGCGGAGCCTTGCCAGGCATGTAGGACATTCGATTGTGAAAAGACTCTCAGCCACCGACTAACCTGCTGGAGAAGTTCGCGACCGAATTGACGCTCCCACTCGTTACGGGCAATACTATCTGAACCTAGCACACGGGCGGTGGCAAGGGAGTGCCCATTGCCAAGTTTTTCAGGCGGAATACGCTGAAATCATATTGGCTTGAACAACCGTTAGAGACGCGGAGAAACTCTCGCAAGATTGAAGTTGCAGGAGAACAGTTCGAATGCTTAAGATCCCCTGGGTCGATTGTCGGTCGGAGGACCCGTCTCATTTACTCTCCTCCCTGCGCCGAAAACTGGGTGTTCAGGGAGACATTGTGAGTCCTGCGTCTCGGGCTAAAACGAAAGAAGTTTTCGGGGAGGAATTGACCCCCAGCCAGGTGGTGGAACGCATCTGTCGCGACGTGCAGAAACGCGGCCTCGCTGCCGTTCTGGATTATTGCGCGAGAATCGACAACGTCAAACTCGACGCAGAGAGCATCCGCGTGCCGGCCGATGAGCTTGAGAAGGCTCATCGCGATGCGGATCCGCATTTCCTCGCCGCGGTGCGTCGCATCCGTGCCAACGTTGAGCACTATCAGAAAGCCATTCTCCACCGGGATGTGGTGGTCCAAACGGTGGGAGGCTACCTCAGAGAGCGATACCGTGCAGTCCGGCGGGTGGCGGTTTGCGTTCCTGGTGGCGCGGCGGCTTACCCTTCTACCTTGCTCATGACGGTGGTACCGGCCCAATGTGCCGGCGTCAAGGAGATAGCCGTCCTTGTGCCGCCAACCAAATTCGGAGCCTACAACCCCGACATTCTGGCCACCTGTTTCGAGTTGGGTGTCAATGAAGTGTATCGTTTGGGAGGCGCTCACGGCGTCGCCGCCTTGGCCTACGGCACCGAGTCCACACCCAAGGTGGATAAGATCGTGGGACCGGGCAATTTATTTGTTGCTCTAGCGAAAAAATATGTGTTCGGGGAAGTGGACATCGATTCGATTGCCGGTCCCAGCGAGGTGGTCGTCATTGTGGATGGTACCGCTACGCCCGAGTTTGTGGCTTTCGATCTGATGGCTCAGGCCGAACACTCGCCAGGCTCGAGTGTCCTTATCGGATGGGAGGAAAACATTCTTCGCGATACATTGAGCGTGCTTGAGGCTCGCCTGCACGATATGGAACGGGGTGACCTTGCGCGATCGGCCCTGGAAGAATTTGGTGCGGTTATTCTTGCCAAAAATGCTGAGCAAGCCTGTGAACTGACCAATGAGATTGCACCCGAGCACGTCCACATCGCGACTGCGAACCCGGAAGCCCTCGCGGAGAAAATTGATAACGCGGGAGCTATTTTCCTGGGACATTTCACGCCGGTAGCACTGGGCGACTACGCGGCCGGACCATCCCATGTGCTTCCCACGGGGGGAACAGCCCGATTTGCCGGTCCTCTATCCGCCAACGACTTTCTCCACGCCACGAGCGTGCTCCACTTTACTCAGGACGGTCTGGAACACCTTGCTGAGGACGTGATCATGCTCGCTCGAAGGGAAGGACTGACGGCTCACCTGGCAAGCGTGGAAATAAGACGCAGGCGGGCTAGATGAGTCAACGGCCGCAAGAAAATTAGCCCGGGGCTCTTCTTTGCGATTGGCCTTTTTCACGTAGAGCGCTGCACAGGTTGGAATGGTGCTCACAGGATAGATGTCACGTGAAGTTAATTCGAGAGCGGTTTATGTCGAGAAGTGCTGTTGATTTTATTCGCAAAAATATTCTTGAGATGGCGGGATACGTTCCGGGTGAGCAGCCGCAGGAAGCGGGTTACGTCAAGCTCAATACAAACGAGAACCCGTACCCGCCCTCGCCCGCCGTTGGGGATGCCATTGTTGAGGTATTACGGCGCGGACTGCAGAAATATCCAGATCCATTGGCAACGATGTTCCGGGTAGAGGCGGCCAAGCTTCTGGGAGTGGAGCCGGACTGGATTCTTACGGGAAACGGAAGCGACGATATTCTGACGATTGTCACCCGGGCTTTTGTGGGGGAAGGCGACTATATTCGACTGGCTTATCCCAGCTATATTCTCTATCGTGTTCTCTCGCAGCTGCAAAATGGCGCGTGGGAAGAGGTCTTTTTTCAGGGTGATTGGACTCTGACCAATGACTTTCTGGCGTCTAATCCGCGATTGAAATTGATATTTCTGGCAAATCCGAACAGCCCGTCGGGAACGATGATCCCCCCGGCTGTGATATCGAGGTGGATTGAACAACTTCCATGTCCTATCCTCATAGATGAGGCCTATGTCGATTTTGCTGCCGAGAGTTGCGTCGATCTGGTGAAACTGAGCGATCGCGTAATGGTTTCCCGCAGCCTCAGTAAATCGTATGCCCTGGCGGGCCTGCGGTTTGGATATCTGGTCGCGCAACCGCATATCATTGAACAACTTCGCAAGGTAAAGGACTCTTACAATTGCGATGCCCTCTCGATCGCTGGAGCTACCGCTGCGATTCGGGATCAGAATTGGTTGCTGGAGACGACCCGAAAGGTCATCCGGACACGAGAACGAATGACGGAGGAATTGCGCGCTCTGGGATTTGACGTGGTACCATCTCAGGCGAACTTCGTTTGGTGCACGAGGAAAGACAGGCCGGTAAAACCCATTTATGAAGAGCTCAAAAGACGGAAGGTCTTAGTGCGTTATATGGACTACCCGGGTTGGGGCGATGGGCTGCGGATATCCGTGGGAACTGACAGCGAGGTAGACTGTTTGCTGGAACGATTACAAGAAGTTTTAAGCACGGACGGGAAATAAACGTATCCCGTCGCATCGGCCTCCGGTTGAGCACTGAACCCCAGGAGATACAAATTCATGGAAAGAACCGCCGAAATTACTCGGAACACCCTCGAAACGAACATAACCGTCCGGGTCTGCCTGGATGGCCAGGGTTGCGGCGATATTGAGACGGGCATCGGGTTCTTTGATCATATGCTTCACCTGCTGGCTCGTCATTCGAGCATCGACCTGTACATTCGATGTCGTGGGGATCTGCACGTCGATCAGCACCACAGTGTGGAGGATGTTGGCCTTGCCCTGGGGCAGGCCGTTGCAGAGGCTCTGGGAGATAAGAGCGACATTCGTCGCTACGGCCATTTTACGCTCCCGATGGATGAGACGCTTGTGACGGCTGCGATTGATCTGAGTGGTCGTCCGTATCTCGTTTATAACGTACCCATTTCCCAGCCGTTTATCGGGCAATTTCAAAGTGAATTGGTTCGCGAGTTTTTCCAGGCCTTTGCAAATCAGGCAGGAGCCAACGTGCATTTACTGCTCCATTACGGGACCAACAGCCATCACGTTGCGGAGGCCACGTTCAAGGCCTTTGCCCGGGCGCTCCGCATGGCCGTGGAAAAAGATCCCCGAGGGTCCGGCATTCCGAGCACCAAGGGCACACTGTAAAAGAGCAATGCGATACCTCGAGTTTGCGGCTTCTGTCTCGCTGGAATCAGTCCTGCCTGAACCAGGGTGCCGAACGAAGATTCTGCTTTTTCTCTTCTATTTGAAAGACCCGCCGTGCATTTTCGTGCATGATTGGGTCAACAAGCCGGAGCGCATCGTCTAGGCTCAGCCATCCTTCTTCCACCAGTTCGCAAAGGGCCAGGGCAATCCCTTGTCGGGCAATGAGGGCGTGACCAAGAACAGGCTCCACAGGGCGGTAGTCGCCGCCGAACGTGAAGATCTTGTTGGCGGGCGCGGTAACGAGGAACTTCTTGAGAAAGTCCTTGGCAGCCACCGGGTTGATGATCCAACTCCAGCACATGTCTACGTAGGCGTTCGTGTAATGTTTGGCTACGCTGATCAGTTCCTCGTAATAAGGATAGCAAATATGCATGAAGACAAACGTTGTCTCCGGCGACAGGCGGCAAAGATCACAGGCTGCGCTGGCATTATGGAGAAGTCGTGAAAGTGGCATGTAATTATCGCCCGCATAGTAGCCTGTATGGAGTTTCACGGGAAGGTGATTCTCTGTCGCTTTTCGGACGGCATACCAGAACAGGTGATCTTCCAGGGCTTTTTGTTCCTCCGGGCTGAGCACCTCGCCACGAAGGCGTTTCGCGAATATGGGTTCCGCCCGTTCTTGAGGCACCTTTTCGTAATCGATGTTACGGCTATACGCGTTTTGCGATTTAACGGCCACGGCATATCGTGAATAACGTTCGAACCACCAGTCGATGACCCGATACCAGTCACTCAGAGTTCTGACCTGGATACCCGTCGGTGATCCGAATGCCCGCAGGTTGGGACCGGCAAACATCCCCACGATGCTGATGTCCTGCAGCAGCAGGAGGGGCTGGCGCGACTCGTGGAAGGTCCCGGTATTGACCTGACAGGAGTCAATCTTCGCAAGATCGCACAAAATGTGTTGATAGAAACCGGGGCGACGCGTGGTTTCGAATTTTTCGGGAAGTTGGAGGACGGTTTTCTCCGATAGATCCTCGATCCCGTAAAGTTCCTTCATGGCAATCCGGACGGCCAGGCCATAGCCAGTATTGCGGACAGCTGGCCAGTAAGGGGCGAGAATACGCCACTTTTCCTCGGGTGCTCCCGGTTGCTGGAAGAAGGAATCGTATTCCGCTCGCGTCATTCCTGCAGAGCGCAGGTCAGAATCAAGATAATGGTGCAAAATAACCGTCCACTGCTCCTGGGTTTTGCCCCCCGGTCCGCGCAGGACATCCTGTTCGTCAGGAAGATGTTCGTGGCTATCAATCAGAGGCGTTTCCCAAACTTTCGTAAATATTGTTCGCCTAACGTCACTGGCTCCTGGTATTTTGGGGACTTCCACGGTTGGCATTCCGCCGGACGTAGTCCCCAGAAAGCCCATGGTTCCCAGGGTCCCCAGCACTTTCAGCGTTTCCCGGCGTGTGAAGTGAGTCATGACCTCTCCTCCCAAAGCCTGTAAAATGACGGCCGTTCAACCCTTCGCCGGACAAGATTGTAACAATTGGGAGATAGCCCCGCGAGTTAGACTCAAGTTTAGCCCCTTTGAAGGTAGCCGCTCGATGAGAATGTAAGTCGGGCGTGAGCAAATTAGCGGTTTGCGTGACAAGCTTGTCAACAACCTCGGCGGCTTTTCGGAGGATCGCCAGGATTGGAAGGACATTTCCATGCAAAGCGGTTTCTGTCTCTTTTCGTCTCACCCGACGCCCGATAGAGGCAATTGCAGATTGCCTTCACAGCACACTGATCACGTCCAAACTCGTCAGATATCAACGGGAACAATTCATGACCTATCGATGACCCAAACAGGCTGAGTATGAAGCGACGCAAGCGCGACACTGTACCCCACCACCGAGGGTCGAAGGTGGCCGATTCGCCGAAAAGCA
>NICF_comb_assmDRAFT_10003944_pt1 | contig 10505 bp, 8 predicted proteins | sample NewIslPassag4_SG_FD_11279 | JGI IMG/M metagenome (IMG submission 11279) | reverse complement strand
GTCGTGGTGGGCCCCGGCGATGGCCAAGCCGATGGTGTCGAGGATGGACGCCTTGCTGCGCTCCACGACGGCCGCGGGCAGAGCGTCAAAGGTCAGCCCGTCGATGAACGCCGCCAAGCGCTCGGTGACCTTGGCGGCTTGCTGGTCGGTGCCCATGAGCCAACGGCCTCCTTCTCCTTCGCCGTCAACGCCGAATGAACACGCCTGCCGCCAACCCGCGGTCACTCGGATGGGCGGAAGACGGCGACCCGACCCCAGATTTCCTTCTTGCCCCAGACCCCTGTGCGCGCACAGGCCAGCTGGCTGACCTGGGAGGCGTCGATGAACACGTTCACCTCAGGCCCGTACTGCCGAATGAGCCAATTGAACACGTGCACGTCGCTGGCCTCGAACATGAGCTTCTCCAGAGGAAACCGGCTGACCAGTTTGTGCACCACGTCGGTGCGCCAAGTCTCCACATTCTCAAAGATGCCTTCTTCCTCGATCATGAGCTTCCATGCGCCCGCCTCGAGGCAGGCGTCGCACGCGCTGAGGAGACGGTCGACGCTGACTTCCACCGGATCGCCATGCTGGATGCCATAGGCAAGCCCGATTTCCGGCTTGGGCTTGAGCCCCGCGGCCGCCACGGCCCGGATAAGCCGCTGGATATCCGCCAGCGACAGCACCGCGAGCCCCGCAGAGATCTCGACGATGTCATACTCCAGCGCCTTGGCCTCCTCGAGAAACCGAAAGACCGCATCGGTTCCTTCGAGGACGACTCGTTCCAGCAGGCCGCCCGTGGAAACCGAGATCTGGTGTGCGCGCAGGTAGCGGTTCTTCTTCAGCACCAGCTCCCGCGGGAACAGGCGCTGGCTGCCGTTGGCGGCCTTGACCACGTCGATGTATTCGCCCATGAGGGAAACGAGGTCCTCAATGGCGTGCATGCCCATGCCCCGGTCCCGGATTTCGGTGACGCCTGTGGTCCGCGGTTTCGGCGGGTAAGGCAGCAGGTCAAAGACTCGTTCGAAGGCCCGTTCGGCCGGTCCCCGGCTGACCACCTTTTGCCCTCCTCCTGCTTTGAACTTTCCTCATGCCTGGCGCTGCTCTCATCATGCCTGCCGGTACTCGCATCATGCTTGCCGGTACGGTCGCGGGGCTGCTGCTCCCGGACGCGTCTCCCATTCAAGCCACGGACTGCCCCTGGGGCACGTCGATCAAGACCTGCCCGTCCCGCAGGACGGGGACCCCGTCCAACTCCAACGTGGGCGCGTACATGGCCGCGTCAAAGTGGAGCGACGCGCGGTGCTGCCCGCCCAGGTTTTCCGACGTGCCGATGCCGATGTGGACGGAGCCGTACACGCCGTGGTCGTTGCCTACCGAGCCGTTGAACTCGCGGCACTCGGGATTGAGGCCGATCGCGAGCTGCGCGATGAGGTAAACGTTGGGATCGTTGGCCGACTCCAGGATCTGAGCCAGGCGCCGCGCCTCCCGCCCGCCGCGGATGTCCGCCACGCGGCCTTGACGGACCGTCATGATCACGGGCTCGGAGACGGGCCCGATGTCGAAGTTGGGGATGCTGCCGTCGATGACCAGCGTGCCTTCGGCAGTGCCCTCAACCGGGGCAATGTTGGCTTCGATGTTGATGATGGACGTGTGCCGTCCAGGCTCCCGCACCACGCACGGGTGGGAGTTGCCTCGCCGGCCGGCGAGACTCATCACCAGGTCGGTGCCCGCCTTGGACGTCAACCTCGCCGTGCTGGCTTCGCCCAAGCGCCGGGCCATCTCGTCGCAGACAGGCTTCTGCGCCAGGAAATCCGCGCGGATGCCGCCGCGGTAGAGGTGATGGGGCTCAAAGCGCGTCATGGACAGGTGCCGGGCACCCGCCTGGAGCGCCGCCTTCACGGCCCGGGAATGGGTGATGGACCGGCTGAGGATGGAGAAGATGACGTCGGCCGCCTGCATGGCCGGCATCACCAGTTCGGGGGGCTCGCCGCCGTCAAACTTGCCCGAGGTAATGACGGCGATGACCACCTCCGCGCCGCTGTCGCGGGCGGCCGCGGCCACCAGGGACGCCACCTCCGTGCGCTCCGGATCGGTCAGGATCAAAACCTTTTCGCCGCGCCGCACGCCCGCGCACTCGCGGACCACCTTCATCGCGCCTTCCAACATGAGGATCTGCCGCACCGGTTTCTCAACGCCCCCTTCGCGTGGCTAAGATTGTCCAGTGTCGCCAGCTTTTTCTGTAGTATAATAGCGGTCGAAATACCTTGTCAACCGATGCCTGTTATTCTGCAACTTATTTTCACGCCGCCGGGACGACCTTACGCAGGTGGCCTGCGCCCTGCCCGCCCCGTCGGCAAAGCGCCCCACCAGGAATCTGTGGGGCTTTGCATAACTTTCTAAGCCGAGCTGGGAGGGCGGTCTGTGCTCAACAGAGGATCGGGAACCATCCGCGGGCCTTTGATCCGCATCCGGGAGAGTTTCGACGAGTTGAAGGGGACCGATCGGCGCGTGGCCGAGGCCATTTTGCGGCAGCCGGAAAAGGTTCCCTACTTGAGCATCACCCAGCTGGCGCGCCTGAGCGACGTCAGCGAGGCCGCCGTGGTCCGGTTTTGCCAACGACAAGGATACAGCGGCTACCAGGACTTCCGGGTCGCGTTGGCCCAGGATGTGGTGGACCACGTCCACACGGTGCTGGAGGACATTTCCAACGACGACGACCTTCCCACCATCGTGCGCAAAGTGACCCAGGCCAATATCCAGGCCATTCAGTCCACCAGCCGCATCATCGACTACAACGAACTGGAACGGGCCGTAACCGCCGTATTGTCGGCCCGTCGGATCAGCCTCCACGCGGTGGGCGCGTCGTACGGCGTTGCCTGGGATGCTTTCCAAAAGCTGACCCGGATCGGTTTGACCGCCATCTTGGTCTCGGACGTCCACGCCCAGGTGAGCTTGGCGGCTCAGCTGGGGCCGGAGGATCTCTGCTTTGGCATCTCCCACCGGGGCAAGAGCTTCGTGGTCGTCGAGAGCCTCCGCATCGCCCGGGCCCGGGGTGCGACCACCATGTGCCTGACACGCTACACCCGCTCGCCTCTGGCTGAAGTGAGCGATATCCGGCTGTTTACCGCCTTCGAAGGAGGCGTTCTCTCGCAGCGAGGTCGGGTGTCTCGCACCGCGATGCTCTTGATGCTGGACGTGCTCTTTGTCGCCATCACCGCCCGGGCTGGTTCGTCCGCCGCCAGCGCTCTGCAGCGCAGCCGGGAAGCCATCGACCGCCTCAAGGAGCTGGGATCCTAGCGCCGCGGAAGCGGCGGGAGGCCCCGGCGCGGCCCGAAAATTCAAAAGCGGATGTCCCCCAACAGCCCGCGCGGCCAGTCCAAGGCAAACAGCCCGGCAAGGAAGTGCAGGGCCGCGACGACGGCGACGCTGCCGATCAGTGACGGCAGCCACCCGACGCGAGCCAGCCGGCGCAGCATGGCCAAGGTAAAGAGAGCCGACGCGACCGAGAAACCCGCCACCAGGATGAGAACATAGTACCCGGCGATCCAGCCCCAGTACGGAAGAGTCGAGCGCCAGACCGACGCGATGGACGCACCCGCCTCTTGACCTCCCGGTCTCCCATCCAGCGAACGCCAGATGCGCACGAACTCCATGGCGCACATGATCGTGCCCGCCCCGCAGACCGCCAGCGGATACCAGCGCGCCTTCTCAAGGAAGGTCAATGCCTCAAGACCGGCGAGCAAGAACACGCCGCCCAAAAATCCGCAAAACATCAAACTCGCCCGCCGCACAGGTGTGCCCCCCTTTCCCGGTCAGGACAAGCCCGCGCCTGTGGCCACGGCAGGACCCGCGTCGTCGGAAGGCGCCTGGCTCTGCTCGGCCGCGATCCGCCGGCGCAGACCCCTGGCGGCGAAAATGCTAAGAATGCTGACGACGCCGATGACGATGACGCCGGGGCGCAAAAGCCAGGACCAGCCGTAAAGGTCAATGGACAGCCAGAGATACCGTTCCGTGCTGTCCGACAACACGAGCCCGATCAACATCGCGGCCCGGGGCCAATCCAAGTGCTTCATGACCCAGCCCAACAATCCGATGAGAGCAAACATAATCAAGTCGCCCCAGTCGCGGGTGTTTTGGTAGGACGCCACCATCATAAAGACCATGATGAAGGGCACCAGCTTAGGCGCCGGCACCTGAGCCAACATCGCGATGGGGCGGCTGAACGCGAACATGGACGCCGTGCCCAACACGTTGGCCAAAGCCAGGCTCCAACAGATGGACAGCACCAAATCCAGATGGTCCGTGGCCATACGGGGGCCGGGCTGCAAACCCAACAGAACAAACCCTGAGAGAAGGATGGCCGTCGTCCCGCTGCCCGGCACGCCAAATAGGAGCGTTGGGATGAGGGTGCCTCCCTCGCACGCGTTGTTGGCGCTCTCCGGAGCGATGACGCCGCGAATGTCCCCCTTGCCGAAGCGGCTTTTGTCCCTGGAAAACTGCACAGCCTGTCCGTAGGTGATCCAGCTGGCCGCATTGCCGCCGAGTCCCGGCAAGGCACCGATAAAGACGCCCACCATCGAACTGCGTACCACCAGCCAAAAGTTCCGAAACACGTCCCGCACACCTTCGATGGCGCCCTTGGCGGACGAGCGCACCATCGAGATGCTCTCCTGGGACCGCAGCAGGTCCACCATTTCCGGCAACGCGAACAGGCCCAATGCGAGCACGGCCAAGGGGATCCCGTCAAACAGATATAGCCACTCGAAGGTGTAGCGGTACTCGGGTGACGTCGGCGCCCCGCCGACGGCGCCCAGGAGCAGCCCCAGGAGCGCCGCGATGACCCCTTGCGTCGGGTTGTTGGCGCTGACGGTGGCGACCATCGTAAGGCCCAAAACGCACAGCATCAACAACTCCGGCGATCCGAAGGCCAAGATGAGGGGCCGCGCCAGAGGAATGACAAGGAACAGCGACAGGGCCCCGATGATGCCGCCCAGCATCGACGAAGTGAACGCGGCGCCAAAGGCGCGGGCCGCCTGCCCCTGCCGCGCGAGCGGGTAGCCGTCCACGATGGTGGCTGCGGCCGCACTGGAACCCGGCACGCCCATGAGGACGGCGGGGATGGTGTCCGATGTGGCTGTCACCGCCACCATTCCTATCAGGAGCGCCATGGCGGAGTAGGGATCCATACCGAATATGAAGGGCAAGAGAACGGACATGCCGACCGCGCCGCCCATGCCCGGCAGCACGCCGATGATCAGACCGGTGGCGACCCCGACGACGAGCATCAGCAGCCGGTGGGGGTCAAGGATGATGGCCAACGCCTCCACCGCGGCTTCCAGCATGCGATCACTTCCTCGTTTCGCCGTTTACCGTGTCTTTTGGAAGCCCGCCGTCAATGCAAAGCGGGGACAATGAGAGATGACCCGCTCACCGTCCCCGCTTCCCCTTTCCTGTGGCGAAGCCCGCCTAGAGGCGGGTCACGCCGAAGTCCTCCCGCAGCATGTTGATGATCCAGTCGACAGCTTCCGGTGGCGCGTCCATCGCTGCCGCGAAGGCATTCCGCGCGCCCTCGCCGACGTACAGCGGGTAGTCGCCGATTTCTTGATACGCAGCTTGCCGGAACGCCGGATCCTCCACCAGCCTCGCCGCAGCGGCGTGCAGCGCGTCGAGGGCGGCCTTCGGCGTGTCGCCGTGGGCCCAAAGCACCTTCGCCGCGATCTGGGCCACCAACGCCGCCTTGTACGCTTCCCAAATGCTCCCGGACGGAGGCTGGCCGTAGAGCTCTTCATACACTTCCGCCACCGTGGGCAACTCGGGGAACGTGGGGTCCCGGACCAGGTTTCCGTTTTCGTCCAGCAACCCGAGGCTGAAGAGCGGGATGATCTCGCCCGCAGCGGCCCGCGACTCCACGATGGCCTGATAGGCCGCCGCCGAATCCATGTTCAGATTGGTTTCGCCCCGTTCAAAGGCGAGTCTCGTCGCGCCGCTGCCGTCAAAGCCGACCACGTGCCGGACATTGACCCCCAGCAGCTTGAAAGCGATGATCGGCAGCAGGTCCGATCCGGTGACGCTGATGGCGCCGTACACAAGCGGAACCCGCGGGTTCAGCAGGTCTTGGGGCGACGTAATGCCCGTCACGGAGGAAGCGAAAACCACGCGGCTCACAATGGTGCCTAAGATCGGGATCCAATTGCGAAAGTCGTAACGGACGGCAGGATCTCTCAGGAGGTACGGCATGACGTTGGAGGCGGAGGACCAAATGACGGCCATGCCGTTGTCCGAGCCCCTCAGAGCGAACTGGTTCGCCGCGTTAATCCCTCCGGCGCCGGGTTGGTTCACAACCTGCACCGCGGCGTTGTCGCCCAAGTACTGCCTGAGGAAGGGTGCCACGATGCGAGCCAGGGTGTCGGTGCCGCCGCCTACGTCATACGGGACGATGATTCGCAATGTCTTGCCGCTATAAAAAGTCTGTTGGGCAAGGGAGGGCAGTGCCATTGCCAGGAGCAGTGATCCAGCCAGCAGGAACAGAGTCAGCCTTGGAGCGCGTCGTCCTCGGGACAACCCTACCACCCCTCCTGTATGGTTGTTTTCCAAAAGCGGCCAACCGTCTCACCGTTCTCATCCACCAGGCGCCCACCACCACCCTCTCTACAAACCGGAACGTCTTGGTCGGCACGCCCTTCCGAGTCGGCACCACACCTTTAGCCTTATGTTGAGAAGCCCATGGGGAGACCGAGCCCGTCAGTGATTACGGCCTTTTTTGTAGTATAGTGACGCCTGCAAGTTTATGTCAAGATAATTGCCGCGGCTTGTAACGTTTCTTCACATGGCGCGCCTCTAGCAAAACACACCTTTGCTAGCAAGACGCAGCTTTGATTATGACAATCCCAAAAACGGAACTGGAGAAACATGCCCGATGAGGGTGGTCTGGGCCATGTGCTGTGCGTGTCTTCGGGAAACCGGGGCGGGGACGGAACCAACTGAGGGAGGGTGGTGGTTCGGACCAAGCGCCGGCGTCAGCGGAGGGCAACAGCCGACGCCAACGCAGGTCCGGCGTCCATGCAGCCCTGACGGCCGGGACACGGAATATGGGAGTCGCGCTGCACCTCCGGTTTCAGCGAGCCCGCGCGGCCCCGCCGCAGCTCTCCCGCACCACCAGCCGATGGGGCAGGACGATGCTCTGGGGCCCATCGGCTCTGCCTCCCACCTGGTCCAGGAGCAACTGGGCGGCGCGCCGCCCAATCTCATACATGGGCTGCGCCACGGTGGTCAGCGCCGGCCGGTAGAAAGCCGCAAAGCGGATATCGTCAAAGCCCACCACCGCCACGTCGCCGGGCACCCGGCGGCCCATGGCTTCCGCTGCGCGGATGAAGCCGATGGCCATCTCATCGTTGGCGCAAAACACGGCGGTGGGCGGCTCCGGCAGGCCGAGCAGCCGCCGCGCGGCCTCGACGCCGCTTTCGAGATAAAACGTTCCGGGCGCAATGAGCTCCTCCAGCACGGGCAGGCCCGCCTGCTGGAGCGCGAGGGTGTAGCCCCGCAGCCGGTCCCGGCTCAGGATGACGTCGGGCGGCCCGTTGACGTAGGCGATGCGCCGGTGGCCCAGCTGGATCAGGTGCCGCGTCGCGTCCATGGCCGCACCCACGTTGTCGATGGACACTTGCGACACCGCGCCGTCGATGTACTCGCACGCCAGCACCACCGGCACCCGCTCAGCCATCTTGAGAATATGGGGGCTGCTGACGCGAGCCGTCAGGAAGATGGCCCCGTCCGCGCCCCGCCGCCCAATGATCTTGGTGTACTGAAGCTCCCGCTCCAGGTCGTTGTCGGTGTTGCACAAAAGCACCGAGAAGCCTTGCTCGTGGGCCACATCCTCGATGCCCCGGACGATGAAGGAAAAAAACGGGTTATTGATGTCGGGCAGCACCACGATGATGGTAGCCGTGCGGTTGATGCGCAGATTGCGAGCGGAGAGGTTGGGTTCGTAGCCGAGTTTCTTGACCGCGGCCGCCACCCGGCGCCGGGTCTCCGGGCGACCCGCATCCGGCGAGTTGAGGATCCGCGACACCGTCGCCGTGGACACGCCGGCCAGCCGGGCCACATCCTTCATCGTCACCAATGCCGATCAGCTCCACCTCATTGTGAAACCGGCGCCATCGAGGCGCGGCCGTCCCTCGCGCGGCACGGGCCAGGGACCGGCACCCGTCCCGATCTGTGCAACACGCTGCAAGCCGGTGCGATCTAAGGAGCAGGGGGCCGCGAGGGCCCCCTGCCCGCTCATATTTCGTGCCTCCCGCGACACCGCGCGCCCCCGGCGTGCCCGCTCGCAGTTGTGCGGCGCGCCCGGCAGCGGTCGCGCGGCCCGCCGTACGGTTTTACCGGCGGCCACCCCAGCGCTCGGGATAGCCCGGCAAGTCTTCGCAGCCGCACAGGGCGTAATGCTGCGGAGGCATGTTGTACTGCACGTACTGGGCCAGGTTGTCGTTGGTGATGGTCGGCTGCGGCAGCTTCCACTCGGGTCCGGGGATGGGCTCACCCGACAGCACCATCACGGCCGCCTCGATGGCGGTGCGCCACTGGAACGTCGGATACGTGGGCGCAATACCGGTCAGGCCCTCTTCATACCACTTCGCCAGCACGTCCTGCTGATCCTCGCCGGTGAAGATCGGGATGTCGTAGCCCAGATCCTCAAAGGCCTCCAGGACCGCGACCGTGGTCGCGCCGGCGTCCATCCACACCGCGTCGATCTGCCCGTAGCGCAGCAGGTAGTCGGTGACGATGGACTTGGCCACCGCCCGGTCGTCGTTGGTGAACTCAACGCCGATGATCTCCAAATTGGTCTCGGCGAAGATGCGCTCCGCGGCCGACCAGCGGGTCTCCAGCACGTCGACGCCCGGCGAGATGCGCAGCGCCAGGACCTTGCCACCCTGCGGCAACTGCTCGGCGATGAAGCGCGCGCCCTGGGCGCCGAAGGCGTAGCCGCCGATGGGGCTGATGAAGGTGATGGGCGCCCGGGTGTTGACGCCGCGGTCAAAGACGATGACCGGCAGCTGCTGCGCCGCCCGCTCCACCGCCGGCGTCAGGGCCGCGGTGGTCATGGGCGACACGATGAGCAGGTCGCAGTTGCCGCTGGCCACCAGGTCCGCGATGTCTGCGATCTGCTTCTCATCGCGTCCTTCCGCGTCCAAGACGATGAACTCCTTGATCCGAGGCTCGGCCTCAACGGCCGCCTGCATGGTGGTGAAGCCGACCACGCGCCAGGGGTTGAAAAGGCCAGCGTTGGAGAAGCAAATTGTCCAGGGCGGGTCCTTCTTGTACTGCGACGTGTCCACCCACGTGGGCTCGAGCGCCTGCAGCCACGGCTTGTCCGGCGGGCCGACCGGCTCGGCGTCCAGCAAGCGCATCTGGCGTTCAAACTCCGCGGGATCCCAGAACTCCGACACCCTCTGCGCCGCCGCCATCTGCGGCATGGCCGAGGCCAGCAACGCGGCCGTCAACACCAATGCAACCAATTTCCTGCGCTGCATTCGCGGGTTCCTCCTTTCGCGTTTTCCTGCCTCCCGGCGCCGGGCCAGCCGCGCTCCAGGGAGCTTGCCCGGCCCCTGCGCCCGGCCGTTTACGGCTGTCGCCACCGGTTGTTGCCTAGGGCATCCCCCCTTTCACCGGTGTCCCATCGCCGCTGCCTAGCACAAAGGTGGGCTCGCGGGAACTCGGGCGTGCGGCTCCCTGGCCGGCCCCAGGACACGCCCTGCCCCCGGCACCTCCGCGGCGGCCGTGCGGGGGCCGGAGCCGCCGGCCAAGCGCCGGCATCGGCGTCAGGCCCGCCGCTCCCTCCAGGCGGTGTAGGCCACGGCGCCAATGATGATGAGCCCCTGCAGCCCGTCCCGCAGCGGCTTGGGCCAGCCCAGCAAGTTGAGCAGCGTAAACAGCGCCTGCAGCGTCAGCGCGCCCGCGATGGCGCCGGGCATGGTGCCGCGGCCGCCCAAGAGCTTGGCCCCGCCCAGCACCGTCGCAGAGATGGCCGACAGCTCCTGCCCGTCGCCCACGTTGGTGGAGACGCCGGAGAAGCCGCCCAGGAGGATCCCGGCGATGACCGCTGACGTGGACGACGCGACGAACGCCCCGATGCGCACCCGCGCCGTGGGTACCCCCGACAGCCGCGCCGCCCGGGGGTTGTCGCCCAGGGCGATGAGTTGTTTGCCCCAGCCCGTGCGGTGCAACAGATACCCCGCCGCCACCGCCACCACCACCAGGATGATGACGGCATAGGGCACATCCTCAAGACCCGGGACGCCGGTCACGCGGCTGCGGCCGAAAACCCGGAAGTTGTTGGGCAAAAACCCCCGCGGCGCCCCACCGGTCCACAGCAGCGCGAAACCTTTTAAGGTCACCAGCATGCCCAGGGTCGTGATGAAGGACGGCACCCGCAGCCAGCTGGTGACGGCGCCGTTGAAGACGCCCACCGCGATCCCGATGAGGAACATCACGGCGATGACCCACCAGGTATTGGCGGGGGCCCCGCC
>NICF_comb_assmDRAFT_10003939_pt1 | contig 10510 bp, 6 predicted proteins | sample NewIslPassag4_SG_FD_11279 | JGI IMG/M metagenome (IMG submission 11279) | reverse complement strand
TTCCTATCGAATGACGTCCAACCAAAGGCGGTTTGTATCGATGAGTTTGCTTTTCGAAAAGGGCACGACTATGGAGTGGCGATCATGGATGCCGAAACGGGAGAAGTGTATGCCATGGAAGCAGGAAAGAACGAGGAAGCCATTGGGCGTGCATTGGCTCATGTGTCTCGTTCCGTTCAGTATGTCGTGAGTGACTTGGCTCCAGCGATGAAAAAAGCGATTCAACGGGTTTGCCCAGAGGCGACACATGTCGTCGACTATTTCCATGTCATTCAGCTGTTTACCGATGCGTTAGAACGTTGTCGCAAATATTTGGGCAAAGGAGGCAAGAAACACGGAAATGTTCGTTACGTTTGCCGTTTATTGAGCCAATGCCCAGAGAAATTGACGGAGGAGGAACGTCAAATCATACGAGAATGGTATAATGAAAGCGATTACTTAAAGTCTGTTTACCAATCGCTCCAACATGTTCGCTATGTGTTCAAAAGCAAAGATGAGCAACAGGCGAAACGACGCTTGAAGGCTTGGATTCATCGGTATTTGTTTTGTCCTTGTTCCGTTGTTCGTGCCATCGCAAAATCACTCGTCAAACGAACAGACGAAATGATATCGTGCATTTTATCCCATTATTCGAATGGGAAGATGGAGGGAACGAATAACAAGATCAAGCTGATGAAACGTCGGGGATACGGATACCGAAATATCCAGCGTTTTGCACTGCGGGTTCGGCTGGAAACAGCTAACATACTTTCATGACAGGTGCAAGTACATCTTTTGGTGATGAACCCATAATAATACCTCCGTCGTATACGACGGAGGTATTGAGCAATAAACTTATCCAGAGATCATCCGATTCCTCAGGCTAATGAGATGAGGAGTTTATAATCCTCCAGATCTTCTCTGGCCAGAAGGGCATGTCTATATGTCTTATGCTGAAAGGCTCTAATGCATCCACTACTGCGTTTGCTACCGCTGGAGTAGAGCCTATAGTAGCTGCTTCTCCTATACCCTTTGCTTGAAGCGGGTTATGAGGCGTAGGCGTTTCGGTCTTGTCAGTTCTAAAGCTGGGAAGTTGCGTGGCTCGCGGTACATTGTAGTCCATCAAGGTCCCAGTTAGTAATTGGCCTTGAGAATCGTACACAACTGCCTCATACAACGCTTGTGATATTCCTTGAGCCAGACCGCCATGTACCTGCCCCTCTACAAGCATAGGGCTTATCCTGCGTCCACAATCATCTACCGAGACGTAATCTCTGAGATGTATGACTCCTGTATCTTTATCTATCTCGACTACAGCTACATGAGCGCCGAAAGGATAAACTAGCTCTGGGGGTTTGAAGAAATCTACGGACTCCAAACCAGGTTCCATTCCTTCAGGTAGGTCATCACTGTAGGCTCTGTCTGCTATCTCTGCAAATGTCACGCTACGGCTCGGTACACCCCTTACTTGATATTTGCCATTCAATACTTCTATATCTTCTGGTGCTGCTTCCAGGATGTGAGCGGCTATCTTCGTTGCCTTTTGTCGTATTTTATCGACAGCCTTTACCAGAGCTGATCCTCCTACCACTAAACCGCGGCTTCCCATGGTCCCCATACCCTGGGGAGTCTCTCTCGTGTCGCCGTGCCTAACTATTATCTTTTCATAATCTACGCCTAGTGTATCAGCAACTATTTGAGCAAAAGTTGTTTCCTGTCCCTGTCCATGAGGAGATATCCCCGTGAAAACCGTTACGTTGCCGCTGGGATCTACCCTTACTATGGCGCTATCATATGGACCAAAACCACACATCTCAACATAGCACGAAATACCTATGCCGATGAGAATGTTGCTGTTTTGATCTCTTAGCTTTCGCTGTTCTTCCCTCAGACTATCGTAGCCTACCAACTCAAGAGCTTTCGTAAGAGCCTTATCATACTCTCCACTATCGTAGAGTTCCCCTGTTGCGGTTCTGTAGGGGAAAGCATGTGGTGGAATGAAGTTGCGACGCCTGACCTCTGCAGGATCTAGACCTAGCTCATCAGCAATGATATCCATCATACGTTCTATATAATAAGCAGCTTCTGGTCTACCAGCGCCCCTGTATGCCGCCACAGGAGTGGTATTCGTGTAAACGCAGGTGGCTTCAATCTCAACCGCCGGGATATCATAGACTCCAGTACTCATTCTACCTGTTAGCTCTGCTATTCCTGGAGCTACCGGGTATGCTCCCACATCTGCAAGAATATGCATTTTGAGAGCCTGTACTTTACCATCTTTGTCTACTGCGGCTTCAAGTGTAGTTATCTGTGCCCTACCGTGTGTGGTGGCCATAAGGTTCTCGCTTCTTGTTTCCACCCATTTAACGGGTATGTTAAGACGACGCGCAATAGCCGCGAGAGCTACGTCTTCCGGATATATACCTATTTTGACCCCAAATCCTCCTCCTACTTCAGGGGCTATTACCCTTACTGCGTTTTCGGGTAATCGGAGTACTTTGGCTATATCACCCCTCGATAGGTGAGGGGCCTGAGTACTGGACCATACAGTTACACCGCCTACCATTGGATCAGGAGAAGCAACTACTGCTCTACCTTCCATTGGTATGCCAGCTAGGCGCTGATTAATCATTCGCTGTTTTATTATCTTGTGCGCGCTCTTGAAGGCTCCATTTACATCTCCATTTGAGTATCGCCATACGTGTTCAACGTTACTATTGGTGTTATCGTACAGTCTTGGAGCATCTGGACTTAGAGCAGCTTCGATATCAGCTACGGCTGGGAGCTCTTCCCAATCTACCTGCACCTTAGAAGCTGCATCTGTGGCTGCTTCCTGAGTTTCTGCAACGACTGCAGCAATTATCTCACCTACATAGCGTACCTTCCCTATGGAAATTGCGTAGTGGGTATGGCTGGTCTCCTGGGAGCTATCTGGAGCCTCTCCTTCCCCCGAGCTAGACATAGGCATAGGTTCGTAGTCATTTATCAGATCTTCTCCGGTGAATACCGCCACTACCCCTGGTACGTTAATGGCCTCTGTTGTGTCTATGTGCCTGATTTTGGCATGTGCGTAGGGGCTTCTCACAAAAGAGATATAGCACATGCCTGGTAATCTAAGGTCGCCTACATATGTTGATCTTCCTGTTATTAGCCTAGGATCTTCCTTTCTTCTTACTTTGGCACCTATGAGGGATGAATAAGCCATACTTAGCCTCCGGAGATTGATGTGTGCTAGACCAAACTGCAAGGATGCTTGAATATCCTAATAAGAGTTTAAGTGTGAGTCAACTAGATTAGAAGTCCGGGGGACTGCTTTCTGGGGCTTCTAACTGATGGGATCTCTCTGAGGAGCTTAACCAGGTGTTCCAGACTAGCCAGACTGTGCACCGACATAAAATCGTCAATGAAAGGCATGGCAGCTCTTATTCCCCTTGTGAGTGGCTCATATCCAGGGGTCCCAAGTAGTGGATTCAACCATATTAGTCGATAGCTTGATCTTTGTAAACGGGCCATTTCCCTTGATAGAAGATCAACATCTCCACAATCCCACCCATCGCTGATTATTATTACGATAGCACCCTGCTGGAGCATTCTTCTTGCCCAGCGGGTGTTGAAAGTGTGTAGAGATTCACCAATCCTAGTACCACCGGCCCAATCCTGAACTTCCTCTGATACCCTCTTCAATACCCTGTCGATATCTTTGCTCTGCATGAGCTTTGTTATGCGGGTGAGTTTCGTTCCAAACACGAAGGTTTCAATCGCTGTATTGTCCTGACGAAGTGTATACATAAAGTGTATTAACATACTGGCGTATGGAGCCATGGACCCGCTAATGTCGCATAGTAAAACTATCTTTCTGGGCTTGAATTTTCTGTCTTTCCAACTGGTACTTATTAGCTCTCTATACTTTATCTGGTTTCGTAGAGACTTTCTGATATCTAGCTTCCTACCTTTTATAGATGGAACCAATCTACGCGATCTTCGTAGCGGCATCTGTAACCTCATTTGCTGGATGAGCTTTCGAGCTCTTAACAGCTCGTCTGGAGACAGCTTCGAAAAATCTTTGTGCCGCAGTATCTCGTCTGGACTGTACAATGTTGCCAGATTGTTGGGTGTTTCATTGTTGTTATCAGTGTCATGGTTTATATCTATAGTTTGAGGCTGTACAGATAGATTGTTACGCATAGCGGTGGATTCGTTATTTATCCGAGGTAGCAATCCATCGCTCTTGTGAGATTGAGATGGGAGAGAACTCCCTGCTTGGTCTATCTTTTCTCCCCGCCAGTAGTTTTCCCAGGCCGCATTGAACTTATCTATATCTTCTTTCCTGTTTATTAGTGTCGATAGACCCACCGTTCTTATATCTTCTTCTTGCAGCGAAGTGAGGGCTACTCCACGCACAAAATCTACTACTTGGGATAGTCCTACTTGAACGCCGCTATTCATTAAATGCCTAGTGAAACCAAGTAGCTTTATCAGTATGTGGTTTCCTATCGTGATAGATGATAAATCTAGGTTTTCTCTCAACTCATTCATTTCTGGCCAATGTTACTTGGTTCAAGTTCTCTAGCTCGCGACGGACGTTGAGGATATCTTCTTGGTGTTTGAGCAAAGTGCCAATAGTTTCATTAATCGTTTCAGGATCTAACTTAGAGTGGTTGAGAGTTACTAATGCTGATGCCCAATCTATACTCTCGGCAACGCCTGGTACTTTGTACAGATCCATGGTCCTAAGTCTATGCATGAAGCTACTTATTTGACGAGCAAATTCCCGTTCTATACCAGGGACTCGGACTCGAATTATCTCCTCTTCTTTTTCTATAGAAGGATAGTCTATCCAGTAGTATAGGCATCTCCTCTTGAGGGCATCATGTAGCTCTCTGGTACGATTAGATGTAAGTATTACTAGTGGTCTGGCTTGTGCTTTGATCGTTCCGATCTCTGGTATCGTGACCTGAAAGTCTGACAATATCTCTAGCAGGAAAGCTTCGAACTCTTCATCCGATCTGTCTACCTCATCTATTAGCAAGACGGGGAACTTACCTGCATGTGTTGAAGAGTACTCTATAGCTTGTAATAGAGGCCTTTTTATCAGGAATTCCTCGCTAAATATCTCTCTTAGCGTACTATGCCTGTCTAAACCTTCGGATTCGAGTATCCTGATCTCCAATATCTGCCTGGCATAGTCCCATTCATAAACTGCTTGGGATACATCAAGCCCTTCGTAGCACTGTAGTCTAATCAGATCTGTCTCGAGGATCTGAGACATTACTTTTGCTACCTCGGTCTTACCTACTCCAGCCTCACCCTCCAGCAACAAAGGCTTCCCAAGGCGTAGTGCCAGGAAAAGAGATGTTGCTAAACCCCTATCAGCTATGTAGTTATTCTTTCTGAGTGCTTCTTGCAGGCTATCGATAGATACGATTTCCATAAGTCTAGTTTTCCATCAGGTATTTTGATCTTTGTGCTTACAGCAATATAGTATACACCCCATATACTCAGAAGTTCTCCAAAAGATTCGTCCTAATAACTTATTGCAATATTTATAGTGTTAATGTATCTTTTATGCATATATAGCCGAGGTGATTGATATGAAGCACCTAACCAATATAAGGCGTTCATTGACAGCAGGGATTATTCTGGTAGCCTTATTGTTGTTTAACAAACTTAGTGTAGGACTCGATGTGGTGCATGCTCAGGAAGAACTTGTTGTGCCTACTCCTGGGATGGTAATCACACAAGACGTGACTTTCCGTCCTGGTGAGTATTATTTCCCTAACGGTGAGGGGATAGTTATAGCGGCTGATAACATTACAGTTGATGGTAATGGGGCAGTCCTCGTTGGTCCTGGTAGAGCTGGAGATCCAGAGAGTTTTCTTGGAACTGCTGTGACATCTACGGGTCATTCAAACGTAGTTCTCAAGAATCTCACCGCTAAGGGATTTCAGCTTGGATTGAAAGTGACTAACGGTCAAAATTGGACGATTACTGGCAACAACTTTTCTGACAACTACACAGACCCAGACTTTGGCTGGGGAGATGGACCTAACTTTGGTGCGGTGATGTTGGTTAGTGTGCATAGAAGCGCTATAACGAATAACAGGGGGGAGCGCGTCTGGAACGGTCTTCACCTTCGGTATAGTAACGAAAATACGATAAGAGATAACTACTTCTCGCATTGCTCGAACGTGTGTCTCAAGATGTGGGCTTCATCCCGCAACCTAATCGAGAACAACGTGATGAATTATGGTATACGAGTAGCTCCTGGGGAAGTTCATGCACGAGATTCTACTAGTGTTTTGATTGAAACCGGGTCGAATGATAATCGCTTCCTGTACAACGATTTCACCCATGGTGGTGATGGGGTATTTATCCGCCCTCTCAACGGCTACCTTAGTACGGGCAACTACTTTGAGGGTAATGATGCATCCTATGCTCATAACAATGCCTGGGAGTGCTGGTCACCTGGCAACATCTTTATCCGCAATAAAGGCAACTACTCCAGCTATGGCTTTTGGCTAGGAGGCTCTGATCATACAGTACTTATAGGTAATGAGGCAGCCTACAACGGTACGATCAAAGCCAACGCCCCAGAGCCGTTTGGTAATGCTGGTATTGCTGTAGTGAAAGGGAGTAGTAGCCATTTCATAATGTCTGGCAACTATATCCACGACAACAAGAACGTAGGTGTAGCCATTGGCTATAAGCCTGGATATGAGGCATATCATTGGATCATACAACAGAACCGTATTGAGAACAATGCGACATATGGCATCTACATGTATGATACGCGTTGGGTGGATCTTGCTGGGAATGTATTAACAGGCAATGGCCAGGGAGCTATTTACAGGGGTTCCAACGTATCAGACATCTTTGAGCGGGAAGCCACTATGGACGATAAGGCTCCAGAGGCTCATGCCACAATATCCGCTCGTACAGTCTATGTTGGCGAGCCTGTTACCTTTGATGCTTCTGCCAGTAGCGATCCTCAGGGCAGAGAACTTATGTTCCGTTGGGATCTGGGAGATGGTGATATATCTGAGTCCTCATTAGTGACGCATACCTACGTTGACCCAGGTTTTTACAGAGTCGGTCTGACAGTAAACAATGGACATCTAGCGGATCTGACTTGGTTCGATGTATATGTCACTCTCAAAGGTACTGAGGTGGGTACTGAAGGGGTGGATGCCTCATCATGGCAAGCCAAGATACCAGCACGAACAGTAGAGTGGGTGGTTGATCCTAGCCCGCCTGATAGGATTGGTAATCCAGCTCTCAGATCTGGTGCAGCACCGAATCTGGACCGTGGTATTGTGCGGGAAGTAGTAGTTCCTGAAGGCTCTCCTACGCTCTCGTTTGATACGTATTATCAAATAGAGCAAGGCTATGACTTTGGCTTTGTGCAGGTCTCTACGGATGGAGGCCACACTTTCCGCAGCCTGGCTAATGAACATACTACTACCCAGACAGCGAATGATGCTATTCAGCTTGTCAAAGACAACGTTCCTGGATTTACAGGTGAATCTGGGGGATGGCGCACAGAGACGTTTGACCTTTCACAGTATGCGGGGCAGACGTTGTTGCTTGCTTTCCGCTATGTGACTGATCCGGGCGTTGATGAGCCAGGCTGGTGGGTAGATAACATACGAGTCGGTACTCAGCTTATTTCTGATGGCTCTACCCTTGTCGGCTGGTCACCACTCGTCATTGAGGAAGAGTCCCCCTATGCTCATATCAAGATTGATTCAGATCACAGAGTAGTGGGGGATGATTCAGTTCGCATTGAAAGCAATGCTGCAACAGGTATCTGGAGTTACTTTGCTCCAGATGGTACATGGGATCTTTCTGATAAAGACTATGTTGCCTTATGGATCAGCTTTGCGAATGAGGTTGTGGGAGGCTTCAATGATCCACAGCCTGTGATCAGGCTTATGACTGATAACTCTAATTACCTTGAGTATACACCCAGGGTAAACTACCTGAACCCTTCAACGGTACCTTATTCAGAAGCTCGTGATGGATGGCAGTGGCTGCAGATACCATTAAGTGGGAATGCCGACTGGGTAAGAACTTCCTATGGACAGCCTGATATATCGCATGTGCGCTCAATCGAGATTGCTACCCATGGCAGCTCTGGTCGGTACAAATTGTGGCTTGATGGGCTCATCTTTGGAACCAATCCTCCGGAGCCACAGATAACTCCTAACATCGCCCTCAATTCTGAAGCACAAGGCTATCCTAGTCCGGAGGCATCCTATACATTCAATGGTGACTGGAATCTCCCAGAGTATGATAACTTGTGGGCACCTCTGGATGGNTATACTAACAANGGCAAAATATGGAGTAACTGGAATTCAGGGCACAGATACGATTGGTATGAGGTAAGGTTTGAGTATCCAAGAGAGATCAACAAGTTAGTCCTAGATTTCGTTTCCTTTGGATCTAGACTTCAACCACCACGCTCTTTCCAAGTATTCTACTGGCAAGATGGTGCATGGTATGAGGTTGAAAATCAGGATAGATCCAGCAGTGCTCCTGTGGAGGGTACTAATACCGTGACTTTTGACCCCGTATTTACCGATAAGGTTCGGGTGAGAGTTGAGAATGTGTCGCCTCGTAAGGGTAGGGGTACATATGTTGGGATTAGCGAGCTAGAACTCTTTAATACCCGTAATATCGCTGGGAACTCAAAGGGTTCTTCAGCTGGTCTGGGTACTCCTGAGCCAGTTGTATCATCTAATTTGGATCTGTCTTGGTTGCCGCTTGATGGCTCAATAAAGCCCTCAAGTACGTGGAAACCAGATGTGGGTGATAATAATCCTAGTTATGGAGTAGACTTCCATAGACTTAAACTCTTCAACAGAGTGACTTTTTACCTCAGTGAAAGAGGGTTACCTAGTGAGGTCAGAGTCCAATATTGGACGGGAAGTTCTTGGGCAGATGTTGCTCATCCATTGTGGATGAGTAATCGAATAGTTGCTGGCAGGAACATAGTGTCTTTTGATACAGTGAGATCCCGCAAGATCAGAATTATCTTCCCGAACAATTCGAGACCACAACTGCTTGAGCTTGAGGTTGTCAATGCTAATCTCCTTGCTGGCCGTGAAATTACGCCATCGGCTTCATATACCTCACCTTATGATACTCTCTGGGGGCCTTTGGACGGTTCTTACGCTTCTTCACCACGATGGACGTCTTGGAACTCACACAATGCTCAGGACTGGTATGCTGTTGATCTTGGTGTTGAGATGGTATTTTCGCGGGTTAATTTGTTCTTCTATAACGATAATGGAGGAGTCCAACCGCCAAGTGATTATAGGGTGCAGTACTGGGATGGTAATAGTTGGGTAGATGTGCAAGAGACATTACGCTATCCAGCACAACCATCTGAGGGTTTCAACACGGTTATATTTGAGCCGGTGCGTAGTCGAAAAGTGCGTGTACTCGGCACTAATCAGAACCCTGTCAACTTTGGTGTGTACATAGGACTTACGGAGATAGAACTATTCAGGTGGGAGTAATACGTTGCAAGGATAATAAGGATAATATTGAAGGATGCAGGAGCCTGCCGTGAGCAGTTGACATAAAATAATGGCCTCAAGCTTGCACCTCTAAACCTATTTCCATCAGATCATAGGGTTAGCCTTAATGAAGCAGCATTTACTTGTCATTCTTCTAGCTCTGCTTTTGATGTTAGTAAGCGTGTTTCTACCTCCTAATATGAGGATACCTGCCATGATTGCGTCTTTATTGCTGATAATCTTTTCTGCTATTGGCCAGATCACAAGGAGCAAGTGACCATTTGGTGAATGTGAGTTATCAAATTTCATATTTACTATGAACATTCATAGTCGAAATTTTGTAGTTTTATAATATTAGTTGTAAAATAATGATAGGAGCAGCATTTATCCATAGATCATTCAGTAGGGAGGTAGAAAGATGCAAATAGGTACATTCCTCTTGATGCTGGCTCTTAGCTATGCTCTGGGTGTGCTGTGGTATGATCTTTTACCTGGTAAGCTTGCTATGAAGCCTTGGAGAGTTGCTGCTTATCCATTCTTGGGGATGTGGGTGGCTGAGGTATTCTATCCTCATGGTCCGGCGTTTGGTGATCTGCACATAATTCCTATAGCCGTGGGTTCTCTGGTGGCTGTAATAGTTGATTGGATCATAACTACCGCGAGACATCCTGCTACTGTACCTGATTATGAGGGTGGTTTGGGGACAAGACCTGCGTAATTGTGTTTGTCTAGCCCTCGACCTACCATGGTAGATCGAGGGCTTTTTGTATTTTTATATAATCAAGTCAACAAATATTGATCCTACTGTCGAACGAAGCTGAAAGCTGGCAGCTTTATATCGCTATTTGACATATCCCATTAGATTATTTGTGAATTGAGAATAACTCCGCAAAAGTACTTACAATAAAAGTACTTACAATGCTCTCAAATTAGCGTCTAAGCAATAGTCACGGCTCTACAACATTACTTCGCAGAACGTGCCTTCTGCGAAGTAATGTTCGTGTTGACAA
>NICF_comb_assmDRAFT_10003931_pt1 | contig 10523 bp, 8 predicted proteins | sample NewIslPassag4_SG_FD_11279 | JGI IMG/M metagenome (IMG submission 11279) | reverse complement strand
GGTCAAAGATGAGCCCTTCCGCCTCCAGGGCCCGGACGAGCACGCTTTGGACCTCCCGCTCACTGGCCTCGGGGTTTTGGCGCAGGAAGTCCAGGGCCAGATCCTTGGCCCGGGCGAGGCCGGCCGCCGCCCGCCGGTGGCTTTGCAGCCTTTCTTCGTCCCAGGTCTGGAAGAGGAGGAGGAGGGGCCAGGAGGAGGCGAGCTCGAGGCCCATCCCCCGGAGGAGGTCCAGGGTTCCCCCGTCCACCCGGGAGAGGTAGGGAATCTGCCCCCCCGGGACGTACTCCAGGGCGACGCGCCGCACTCCCCTAAGAAGGTGGGCGAGGCCCTCCAGGAAGCCCCTCCAGGTGTGGTAGGTCTTCCGGTTTCCGGGGAGGGGAGGGAAGAGGCTTTCCTCAATGGCGTGGCAGAGGAGGGTGGGCTCCCCTTCCTTGGGAATGAGGTAAGCGAAGCGGCGGGTGAGGTGGAGGTGGGCGAGGCCCAGGACCTCGAGGGCCAGGGGGTTGCTCCCGCCAAAGCTATAAAGAAGCCAGCCGTCCAGGCGTTCTTCCTTTAGGACCTCCTGCACCGCCCGTAGCTCCATGGGCCCATCCTACCTCTGGAAGCTCCCTCACCTTCTCCTACCCCTTCCGTGCTAGCCTTAGGGGTAAGGAGGTTCGGCATGGTGGAAACCCAAGAGGCGGTCATCCGCATCACCCCCCTGGCGGCGGAGAAGGCAAAGGAGATCCTTGCCCGCTACGGGAAGGAACACGCCGCCATCCGCGTCTACATCAAGTCCGGCGGCTGCTCGGGCTTCCAGTACGGCATGGCCGTGGACGAAAGGGAGCTCGAGGGGGACACCTTCGTGGAGATGCACGGGGTGCGCCTGGTGGTGGACCGGATGTCCCTGCCCTACCTGGTGGGCTCGGAGATTGACTGGGTGGAAAGCCTCATGGGGGGCGGGTTCACGGTCCACAACCCCAACGCCGCCAGCACCTGCGGGTGCGGCCACTCCTTCCGCACCAAGGACCAGGAGGGGGCCCCCCGCACCTGCGGGCACTGAGCGTTCGGGCGTCCGCTTCGCCACGTGGGAGGCTCGTCGGGGCCTCCACTTTGGCTTTCGCCGCGGTGGGCCACTCAGGGGGCAAAGGGGCCTGGCTTCAGGCCCCTTTAGCTTTGGGCCTTATTGACCTTCATCGGAGGGGTCGTATAATAACCTCGGCCACTGCGATAGTGCCACGAAAGGAGGCGGTATGAGGAACCTAGGTAAGCTGGCTGTACTCGGTATAACCGCTTTGGGCCTGGCCCTGGCGGGGCCTCAGGACAACAGCCTGGTGATCGGGGCTTCCCAGGAGCCCAGGGTGCTGGCGGGGGACTTCCTCAACGTCATCTCCAACCAGGCCATCAAGAGCGAGATTGAGCAGTACCTCTTCGCTCCCCTGATTGGCTTCGACGCCAACAGCCAGAACTTCCCCGTCCTGGCCACCGAGGTGCCCACCCTGGAGAATGGGCGCCTGCGGGTGAGGGACATCGGCGGCGGCAAGAAGCGCCTGGAGATGGACCTCACCATCCGCCCAGACGCCCGCTGGTCCGACGGCAAGCCCATCACCACCGAGGACGTGGCCTTCTACTACGAGGTGGGCAAGGCCAAGGGCATGCCCGTCCCGAACCCCGACTACTGGGAGCGGGTCCAGCTCCGGGTGCGGGATGCCCGCAACTTCACCGTGATCTTTGAACCCGCCTACTACTACGACACCTACGGCGGCCCCTACGGCTCCCCCATCGGCTACGCCCCCAAGCACATCATGGGGCCCGAGTGGGAAAAGGTGAAGGCGGCGGCCCGCAACCTGGACCCCCAGAAGGACGCCGAGCGGCTCAACGAGCTCTACCGCAACTTCTTCATCAAGTTCTCCACGCCCCAGGCCCTGAACCGGGGGGCCATGGTCTACTCCGGCCCCTTCATGCTCCGCCGCTGGGTGCCGGGGAACTCCGTGGAGATGGTCCGCAACCCCAACTTCCCCATCAAGCCCGAGGGCGGCGAGAGCAAGTACGTGCAGAAGGTGGTCTACCGCTTCATCCAGAACACCAACTCCCTCCTCGTGGCGGTGATCGGCGGCTCCATTGACGCCCCCTCCAGCGTCTCCCTCACCTTTGACCAGGGCCGCTCGCCCCAGCTGGTGCGGCGCGCCCCCGGTCGCTTTGACATCTGGTTCGTCCCCGGGGCCATCTGGGAGCACATTGACGTCAACAAGTTTGAGAACTGCCAGGTGGTCAAGGACCTCGGCTTGAACGACAAGCGCCCCCGCCAGGCCATCCTCCACGCCCTGAACCGGGAGGGCCTGGTGAAGGCCTTCTTTGACGGCCTCCAGCCCGTGGCCCACACCTGGATCGCCCCCGTCAACCCCCTCTTCAACCCCAACGTCAGGAAGTACGAGTTTAACCCGAAGAAGGCCGAGGCCCTCTTGGCGGAGATGGGCTGGCGCAAGGGCCCGGATGGGATCCTCCAGCGCACCGTGGGCGGCCGCACCGTGCGCTTTGAGATCGAGTTCGTGACCACCGCCGGCAACGCCATCCGCGAGCGCACCCAGCAGTTCTTCGCCGAGGACCTGAAGAAGATCGGCATCGCCGTCAAGATCAACAACGCCCCCTCCGCCGTGGTCTTCGCCGACGACTTCACCCAGCGCGCCTCCGAGTGCAAGTGGACGGGGATGTTTATGTTCGCCTGGGTCTCCACCCTGGCCGAGGATGGCAGCCTCTTCCAGTACAAGAACCTGAACACCGGGGCCATCCTGGTGCCCACCAAGGAGAACAACTACCAGGGCCAGAACATTGGTGGCTGGCGGAACGACGAGTTTGACCGCCTTACCAGCCAGGCGGTCCTGGAGTTTGACGAGAACCGCAGGAAGCAGCTCTTCGCCCGGGCGCAGGAGATCTGGGCCGAGGAGCTCCCGGCGCTTCCCCTCTACTTCCGCGCCAACCCCTACGTGGTGCGCCAGGGCCTCGTGAACTACGTGTCCAGCGCCTACTCCGGCGGCTACGGCTACCCCGGCTGGAACGCCTGGGAGATCGGCTGGGCCAGCCGCGGGGCCGTGAAGAAGTGGGACCAGGCGAAGTACGCCCTTTCCACCAGGTAACCCGGGTGGTATAGTGAGGCCCGCTGGGCTTTAGCCCAGCGGGCTTTTTGGTGGAACAAACGGGAGGTACAAGGGTGTTCGCCTACACGGTGCGCAGGCTTTTGCAGATGATCCCCCTGCTCTTCGCGGCCAGCGTGGTGATCTACGCCCTCTTGGCCTTGCAGCCGGGGGACCCTTTGGACGAGCTCAGGCGGCAGAACCCCCGCATGACCGCCGAGCAGTTTGAGGCCTTGAAGCGGGCCTACGGCCTGGACCAGCCCCTCCACATCCGGTACTTCAAGTGGCTCAACCGGGCCTTGCGCGGCGACCTAGGCTACAGCCGCACCTACGGGATCCCGGCGGCGGAGTACGTCTTCGTCCAGCGTCTGCCCAAGACCCTGATCCTTTCGGGCCTGGCCCTTACCCTGGCCCTTGTGGTGGCCATCCCCGTGGGGGTCTTCTCCGCCGTGCGGCAGTACTCCCTGGCCGACTACGCCATCACCTTTCTCTCCTTCGTGGGCTTTTCCATGCCCGTTTTCTTCCTGGGCATCCTCCTCCTCTACCTCTTCGCCATCGTCCTGCCGGAGAGCATCCCCGGCTTTCCCCGCTTCCCCACGGGCGGGGTGCCCGGAGTGCTCTGGGAGGACGTGCGCGCTGGGGCGGTGAGCCTCTGGGAGTTCTTGGGCCAGTGGGCCTGGCACCTCGTCCTCCCCGTCCTCACCCTCTCGGCGTTGCAGATGGCGGAGTGGACGCGCTTCATGCGGGCTTCCCTCCTCGAGGTCCTCTCCCAGGACTACATCCGCACCGCCCGGGCCAAGGGGCTCGCCGAGCGGGTGGTGCTCTACAAGCACGCCCTCAGGAACGCCCTCATCCCCATCGTGACCCTGGTGGGCCTCGCCATCCCCGGGGTCTTGGGCGGGGCCACCATCACCGAAACCATCTTCAGCTATCCCGGGATGGGCCGGGCCATCTTTGACGCCCTGGTGGAGAAGGACTACAACGTGGCCATGGCGGCCCTGGCCTTCTTGGCCCTGATGACGGCCCTCTTCAACCTCCTGGCGGACCTGGCCTACGCGGTGGTGGATCCCCGGATCCGTTACAGCTAGAGGTGCTTCATGGCGACCGCGACCGCTTCCCCTAAGCCCCGGACCTTCTTCAGCCTCTTCTGGCGCCGCCTCCGGCGGCACAAGATGGCCATGGCGAGCCTTGTGGTCATCGTCCTCCTCGTCCTCATGGCCCTGTTTGCTCCATGGATCGCCCCCTACGACCCCACGGCCCAGCCCACGGGCGAGGACGTGGGGGCCTACTACTTCCTGCCCCCTTCCCCCGAACACCCCCTGGGCACGGACGACCTGGGGCGGGACGTGCTTTCCCGGATCATCTACGGCTCCCGGATCTCCCTCCTCGTGGGGTTCGCCGTGGCCTTGTCTAGCGTGATCATCGGGACCCTTATGGGCACCCTGGCGGGCTACTACGCCGGGCGGCCCCTCCGCTTCTACTTGGGCCCCTTGCGGCGGGAGAAGGAGGGGTTCTATCCCTGGAGCTTCGCCCTGTGGCGGGTGTTTTCCTGGTTCCTCTACTACGGGGTGCTCTACCTGGCCCTTTCCATCGCCTGGGCCCTGGCCAAGGATGGGATCCAGGCGGGAAGCCCGGGGAGCTACCTGGGGTTTGGCCTGACCCTGGCCCTGGTGCTTTGGGCCGCTTGGTTCGGGCTTAGGGGGGAGATCCGCCTGGACCTGGACGTGGCCATAAGCCGCCTCATTGACTTCATGCTCACCATCCCCACCCTCCCCCTCCTCTTGGTGCTTTCCGCCCTCCTGCGGGACCCCGAGGTGGCGGTGGGGCGCTGGGCCCAGGGGGTGTTCGGGGATGCCGCCAGCGTGTTCATCATCATCACCATTCTCGTTTTCTTCGGCTGGCTGGGGACGGCAAGGCTCGTGCGGGGGAGCATCCTCTCCCTTAGGGAGATGGACTACGCCACCGCCGCCCAGGCCCTGGGGGCCACGGACTTCCGCATCATGTTCCGCCATCTGGTGCCCAACACCATGGCCCCCCTCATCGTCCAGGCCACCTTGCAGGTGGGCCAGGCCATTCTGGTGGAGGCGGCCCTCTCCTTCCTCGGGTTTGGCATCCAGCCCCCCGTGGCCACCTGGGGCAACATGCTCACCAACGCCCAGGAGTACATCTTCACCGCCCCATGGCTGGCCCTGCCGCCGGGCTTCATGATCTTCATCACGGTTCTGGCCTTCAACTACCTGGGGGACGGGCTTAGGGACGCTTTGGACCCGAGGAGCCGCCTCTAAGGCCCTCCCATGCCGGCGCCTGGTGGAAAGCGGGGCGAGCGGCAAGCGTGCAAGGCCCACTCGTGCGGGTGGGGGTTTAGGGGCTGAGCTTCTCCTCGGGGTAGGCGGCCTCCACGAAGTAAAGGCCGTGGGCCGGGGCGGTGGGGCCCGCCAGGCGGCGGTCGGCGGTTTTCAGGATGGCCTCGAGGCTCTCCGGAGGGCGTTTTCCGAGCCCTACCTCCAGCAGGGTGCCCACCATGCCCCGGACCTGCCCCCGCAGAAAGCTCGTCCCCCGGAAGTAGAGGCGCACCTCGAGGCCCGCCTCCCCCTCCGCCACCTGGAGTTGGGCCTCGAGGAGCTCCCGCTCCCCCGGCCGGGTTTCCTCCTTGGCGAAGCCCAGGAAGTTGTGCCGCCCCAGGAGGAGGGGGAGGGCCTCTTCCATGGCCTCCAGGTCCAGGGGGCGCCGCACCCAAAGGGCCCGGTGGCGGAGGAGGGGGGAGGGGTGGGGCCTTACGAGGATCCGGTAGCGGTAGGCCCGCCACAGGGCGTCCTTCCGGGCGTGGAAGTCGGGGGCCACCTCCCGGGCGGCGACCACCTTGAGGTCCTCGGGGAGGAGGCGGTTGAGGGCCTCGGGGACCTTCTCCACGGGGATGGCGCTTTCCACGTCCACGTGGAAGGGCATGGCCAGGGCGTGCACCCCGGCGTCCGTGCGCCCCGCGGCCACCGCCTTGGGCAAGGCCCCGATCCCAGGCAGGGCCCTTTCTAGTTCCCCCTGGACCGTGCGCAAACCCCTCCCCTGCCGCTGCAACCCGGCGAATAGGGTGCCGTCGTACTCGCAAAGGAGGAGCAGGCGCCGCACGTCCTCAGGCCTCCTGCCGGACCGGGGCGGGAGGGGTACCCTCCAGGGCCACCCCTTCCCCCACCACCTCTAGCCCTACCCGATCCCCCACCTTGAAGGGGCAGGTGGGGCCTTCCTGCACCAGGACCTCCTGCTCAGGCCGGACCCCGTGGAGGCGCACCCGGTAGGTGAGGTCGTGCCCCTTGAACTCCCGGGCCACCACCTCCCCCTGGGGGCCCTGCCCCGGAGGGGTGAGGCGCAGGGCCTCGGGGCGGAGGGAGAGGAGGAGGGGACCCTCCCGGGCTTCCGCCAGGGGCACGGGACCCAGGCAGGTCTCGGCGTACCTCCCCCGGCCCTCCCCGGGAAGGAGGTTGGTCCGGCCTAGGAACTGGGCCACGAAGGGGGTTTTGGGGCGGAGGTAGACCTCCTCCGGGGTCCCGACCTGAAGAATCTGCCCGCCCCGCATCACCCCGAGGCGGTCGGCGAAGGACAGGGCCTCTTCCTGGTCGTGGGTGACCAGGAGGGCGGCGGTGCCCGTCTCCTTGAGCACCTTGCGCACCTCCTCGCGGGTGGCGGCCCTAAGCCCCGCGTCCAGGCTGGAGAAGGGCTCGTCCAAGAGGACGAGCTTGGGCCCGGGGGCAAGAGCCCGGGCCAGGGCGACGCGCTGCTGCTGGCCCCCCGAGAGCTCCCCAGGCCTCCGGTCCTGGAAGAGGGTCATGCCCACGCGCTCCAGGGCCTTCCGGGCCCGCGCCAGGCGGTCCTTGCCCTTAAGGCCAAAGGCCACGTTGCCCAAGGCGGTGAGGTGGGGGAAGAGGGCGTAGTCCTGGAAGACAAAGCCGATGCCCCGCTTCTCCGGGGGGAGGGCGGTGATGTCCCGCCCCTCCAGGAAGACCCGGCCTGCGTTGGGGGCCTCGAGGCCCGCCACCACCCGCAAGAGGGTGGTCTTGCCGCAGCCCGAGGGCCCCAGGAGGGCCAGGATCTCCCCCGGGTAGAGGGCGAGGTCCACGCCCCGGAGAACCTCCAGCTCTCCGAAGCGCTTGCGGATGCCCTTGAGCTCTAGAAGCGGCGTTCGTTCCACAGCAGCACCCCCACGAAGGCCGCGGAAAGCCCCACGATGAGGAGGGCGAAGGGGGCGGCCTCCGCGAACATGGCTTCCTGAGTGTAGCTGAAAACCCGGGTGGCCAGGGTGCTGAACCCGGTGGGGGCCAGGAGGAGGGTGATGGGAAGCTCCTTCATGGCCCCGATGAAGGCTAGGCTGCCTCCGGCGACAGCGCCCCGCCAAAGGAGGGGGAAGGTGACCCGGAAAAAGGCCCGGGTGGGGGTGTCCCCCAGGGTGCGGGCTGCCTCCTCCAGCCTGGGAGGCACCTGGGCCAGGGTGCTCCGCACGGGGCCAAGGCTCTCCGCGAGGAAGTGGAGGGCGAGGGCGAGGACCAGGAGGAACAGGGTGCCGTAGAGGAAGGGGAGGGTCCTTAGGCTGAAGAAGATCCAGGCGAGGGCGAAGGCCAGGGGTGGAATGGCGTAGGCAAGGTAGGCGAGCCGTTCCAGGGTGCGGGAGGCGGGGGAGGGGTAGCGGGAGGCCAGGTAGGCGATGGGCAGAGCCATGCCCACGCTCAAGAAGGCCACGGGAAGCGCCACGAGGAGGGCGTGGCCCAAGGCCTCCGCGAGGCCGCTCGTGGCGGAGGCGGGGAAGCGGCGGGCCAGGTGGAGGAGGGCGTAGAGGGGGAAGGCCACCGCGAGGACGAAGGGGAGGAGGAGGAAGAGGTGGGCCAGGGGGGTGAGGGGGCCCAGGCGGGTGGGGGGCGAGGTCCGGGCTGCGCCCCGGCCGGTCCGGCCCAGGTTCAGGCGGCGGAGGAGGGCGGCCTCCAGGAGGAGGAGGCTTCCCGTGAGCAGGAGGAGGAAGAGGGCGAGCCAGGCGGCGTAGACCCGGTCAAAGGCGGCGCTGTACTGCAGGTAGATGGCGTAGGAAAAGGTCTCGTACCTAAGGAGGCTCACGGTGCCGAAGTCCCCCAGGACGTGGAGGGCGATCACCAGGTAGCCCGAGAGGAAGGCGGGGAGGAGCTGGGGCAGGGTCACCCGGAGGAAGACCCGCCATGGAGGGTGGCCCAGGGTGCGGGCCGCCTCCTCCACCGAGGGGTCCACCCCCAGGAAGGCGGCGCGGAGGGCGAGGAAGAGGTAGGGGTAGGTGGTGAGGCCCAGGACGAGGAGGGCTCCCCAGTACCCCTCGGGCCGGGGCAGGGGGAGTAGCCCCCCCGGCCCCGTGGCCGAGAGGAGGACGTAGGCCCCCACGTACCCCGGGACGGCGAGGGGGAGGGTGAGGAGGGTGGCCCAGAGGCGCTTGCCCCTGAGGTCCGTGCGGGTGGTGAGGTAGGCGGCGGGGAGGGCCACGAGGGTGGCGAGGCCCAAAACCCCGGCCGCGAGGCCCAGGGTGTTGCGGAGGAGCTCCAGGTTCTTAGGCCGAAGGAGGATCTCCCGCAGGACCAAAGGGTCGGCCTCGAGGGCCCGCACCCCCAGGTAGGCCACGGGGAGGAGGACCCCGCCCCCGGTGAGGAGGGCGGGTAGGAGAAAGGGAAGTAGGCCGGGAAGGGTGGCGCGCCGAAAGAGGGTCATGGCCGTTTGGGAAAGGGGCGGGGTTTCCCCGCCCCTTGGGCCCGCTAGAGGACCCCGGTCTCCCTCAGAAGCCTCAGGGCCCGGTCCAGGGGAAGCTTCTCAAAGTCCAGCTTGGGGCTTTTCGCCAGGGCCTCCTCCAGGGGGAGGAGGTTGGGGTCCAGCACCACCCCCTTCACCAGGGGGTACTCCCCGATGTTGCCCACGAAGTACTGCTGGGCCTGAGGGGAGAGGAGGAAGGTGAGGAAGCGGGTGGCGGCGGCGAGGTTCTTGCTGGTCTTGAGGATGCCCGCTCCCGTCACCAGGGCCAGGTTGCCCGCGTCCCCGTTCCGGAAGTGGTGCATCCCCAGGCGGTACCCCGCCCGGCGGAAGCGGACCACGTAGTAGTGGTTGGTGGAGCCCAGGTCCACCTCCCCTGCCCGGATGGCGTCCAGCATGGCGGGGTTGGAGGGGTAGGCCTTGGGGGAAAGGGCCTTCATGGCCTGAAGCCACTCCCGCGCCTTGGCCTCCCCGTGGAGGGCGATGATTCCTGCCACCATGTCCTGGAAGCTGGAGTAGGTGGGGGTCCAGCCCCCCCGGCCCACGAGCCCCTTTTCCCGGGCGAAGCGGGGGAGGTCCAGGAGGCTTTCCGGGAGCTCCTCCGCCTTGATCCGGTTCGGGTTGTAGGCCAGGACCCTGAGGCGCATGGTCACGGGGACCCAGGTCCTCGAGGCGGGCACGAAGGCGACGGGCTTCTTTAGGAGCGTATCCCCCAAGGGGCGGAGAAGTCCCTTGGCGGACGCCTGGCCTAAGGCCCCGGCGGTGTTGGCCCAGAAGATGTCCGCTGGCGAACGGGCTCCTTCCTCCTGGAGGGCGGCGAGGATCTGGGCGTCATTGCCGTAGCGGACCTGGACCCGGATACCGGTCTCCGCCTCAAACTGCTTAACCAGGGGTTCCACCAAGCTCTGTCCCCGCCCGGAGTAGATGGTGAGCGTGGGGCTTTGGGCAAGGGCGCCTAGGGTCGCGAAGGCCGCGAGGGTCAGAAAGAAGCGCTTCATCATTGGTACCTCCGTTCTCCATGGGAGGGGCCCCTCCCGGAGAGGAGGGTATCCCGGGAGGGAGAAAATGTCAAGTATTCCGGTCGGATTTATCGGTTTTAGAAATGATAACCGTTCGCAACCAAGGGAAGACGCCCGTGAGGTCCCTAGGCGGGGGCGGGGCCTCTTCCCCTGCGGTGTGGACCAGGGGGACCGGGTTCAGGGTGTGGTGGGGGTGCCAGGGCTCCTCGGCGTTGCCGTGGTCCGAGGCCAGGAGGAGGACGCCGCCTTCGGCAAGGAACCCCTGGAGGAAAAGGGTGAGCTCTCGGAAGCGCTCGGGAAGGCTTTCGGGGTGGCGGTGGGCGGCGAGGTCCAGGGCCCAGTACTCCAGGACCACGAGGTCAAAGGCCCGGGCCAGGGCCGCCGCCTTGGCCCCCGCCCCGTAGGGGTCCTCCCAGAAGCCGGGGGGAAGGGCCAGGGGGTGGCCCAGGGGAAGGAGGGGAAGGCCCGCGAGGCGGGCCGCCTGGGCGAAGGCGGAGAGGAGGAGCCTTTTCCCTTCCGTGGCCCGCCTGAGGTAGTCCGGGCGGTAGCCGTTGGCGTGGAGGACCTTTAGGCCCTTCCCCTTGGCCCAGGCGTAGAGGCCTTGCGCCAGGAGGGGCCTGAGCCTGGGGCTCGGAAAGGGGCCCTGGTG
>NICF_comb_assmDRAFT_10003928_pt1 | contig 10524 bp, 7 predicted proteins | sample NewIslPassag4_SG_FD_11279 | JGI IMG/M metagenome (IMG submission 11279) | reverse complement strand
CCCTGGCGGCATTGCTGGGACGGGTTGTGCGCCTTGTCTTTGTATGGAGATGGCGGTACAATGTTATGATAGTGAATTTGATTTGCCTAAGATTAAGCGCTTAACCAAAAAATGAAATCCGCCATTCGCTGTAAAGGATTCGGAAGGAGAGTCGCATGAAACCGACCATCTACGATGTCGCCAGGGCGGCCGGTGTTTCCATCGCCACCGTATCCAAGGTGATTAACAACACAGGACGAATCAGCGACAAAACCCGCATGAAAGTCAACAAGGTGATGGAGGAACTGCGCTACCAGCCGAGCATGGTGGCCTCCGCCCTGACCGGGAAACGGATGAACACGATCGGGCTTCTGCTCAAAGATCTTGCCAACCCGTTCTTCGCCGAGGTCGCCAGGGCCGTTGAGGATCGGGGGCAAGAGCTGGGATTCAACGTGGTCATGTGCAACACGGACAACGATTCGGACAAGGAAGCGGGCTACATTACGCTGCTCATGCAGAAGAAAGTGGACGGCATCATCGTGGCGACCGATTTCCGGAACCATACCATTCTGAAGGATCTGGTCAGCGATGATTTCCCTGTCGCGCTGATCTCGCAGGAAATACCGGAACTGGCGGTTGACAGCGTTCTGGTCGACGATTATCTGGGCGGCTATCAGGTGACGAATCATCTGATCTCCCTGGGGCACCGCAGCATCGCGATGATCGCCGAGGACGGACGAAGCAGCCTCGGCCGGATCCGCGGCTACCGCCAGGCGCTGGAGGACGCCGGAATCCCGTTCGATGAGTCGATGCTGATCACATGCGAGGCCACGGTGGAGGAAGGCTATCGCAACGGCGGCCGTTTCCTGGACACGTTGAACCCGCTGACGGCTATTTTCGCTTCCAATGATTTGCTCGCGGTCGGCGTGATGAAGGCGGCACGCGAGAGGAACATCCGGATTCCCGACGATCTGTCGGTCGTCGGATTCGACAACACGATACTCGCCGCGTTTATCGACCCCCCGCTGACCTCCGTCGCCCAACCGATCCAGGACATGGGCCGTCAGGTGGTGGATTTTCTGGTGAAGCGGATTGAAGGCGAAAACAAGATGAAGCAAAGAGTGGTGTTGATGCCGGAACTCGTGATTCGCAATTCCACCGGCCCGGCAAAAGCACACTAACGGGGGATTGGGCGGATGTAAGATGAAACTGACCATCAGAAACAAGCTTTCCCTGTCGTTCTCTCTGATCGTCGCCGCGTTTCTGGCGATCAGCTTCCTCTTCTGCTACGGATTGACATGGACGAACAGGACTTACGCCGAGCTTGTCGAACGCGTGGGATCCATTCTGAACAACGCCCGCGGCATCCAGTCGCTGATTGCCCAACAGAACAGCAATGTCAGCGCCTATCTGTTGACCTACGATATCGTCTACAAATCGGAGCAGCAGCAGATCAACGAGAGCATTCAGGGATTGATCGAGGAGACGGAACGGTTGATCTCGCAGGAGGATGACAAGCGAAAGCTCGAATATCTGCTGTCCTACAACCGGCAGTATGTGCAGATTCTCGATCAGGTGTACGCGACCGCGGACGCCGACAGGGACGGCGCCGTCCGGGAAGTGAAGACGAAAGTCATTCCCTTCGGCGAGGTCATGATCGATCTGTCGCGGCAGATCGCCGACAACCAGGAACAGTACATGCGGCGGGAGATCGAGCGGATCAACGCGTTCGCGAATACGCTCAACATCGTCTCCGTGTCCGCCGCGATATTGGTTGCGGCCATGGCGGCGGTTTTCAGCCTGGTCATGCCTCGCAGAATTTCGGGCCCGCTGGTCGCGCTGGCGGAAGGCGCGCGCCGCATCTCCGCCGGCGATCTCGCGATGGAAGACATCGTCGTGAAGACGCGGGATGAAGCCGGAGAGCTTGCCCGGGCGTTCAACCAGATGAAAGCCGACCTGAACCGGCTGGCCCGGAAGCTGGCCGAGAGCGCGAAGCAGGTGTCGCAGTCCGCGAGGGAATTCACGGATAACGCCGAACAGACGGCCAAGGCGACGGAGAGCATCGCCGAAATCATGCAGAAGACGGCCGAAGGCACGGACAGGCAGGTGCGTCTGGTGCGCGATTCCGTTCAGGCTTCGGGCCGCATTTCGGGCGGGATTCGAGCCATTGTAGAAAGCGCTTCCAATACGACCCGGCTGTCCGAGCGGACGGCGGAGAAGGCATCCGCGGGTTACGCTCAGCTTCAGGATGCGATCGGGCAGATGACGCTCATCGGCGGCATGATGGAGAATCTGTCCGGGATCATGGACCGGATGAAGGAGCGTTCCGACCGAATCGGCCGGTTCGTCACGATCATCTCCGGCATCTCCAGGCAGACCAAGATCTTGTCGCTCAATGCCGCGATCGTGGCGGCGCGGGCGAAGGAATTCGGCCGGGGATTCGGCGTGGTCGCCGGAGAAGTGCGGGATCTGGCCGCGCAGACGGAGGAGGCGGCGCGCCAGGCGGCGGAGCTTGTGGGATACCTGCGGGAAGACACGGAGCAGGTGTACCGGATCGTCGAGAACGGAACGCGGGACGTGGCGGAAGGCATCCGTTCCGTGAACGCCGCCGGGTCCATGTTCGAGGAGATCAAAGGCCATACGGAAGAAGTGGCCGTGCGGATCGGCGGCATATCTTCGGCGTCGGAAGATATCTCGCGGCAAATGGCCCTCATGGCGGGCGCCATGAACGAGATCCGGGAAGTGTCCGAGACCGTGGCCGACGATTCGCGGAACGTCCAGGCCGCCGTGGAGGAGCAGCTCGCGGCGATGCAGCAGATTTCATCGACGGCCGCCGCGCTGTCCGGCATGTCGGAGGAGTTGTACGGCGCGGCCATGCAGTTCAAATTCGGCGAGGCGGCGCCGAAGCCCGCGAACGGGCCGGCGGAAGAGGAAAGCGTCGGTCCCGAAGGATTTCCGGCGCGCGCGATCGTTCCGGAACGCGCGGAAGACGCGAAAGAGATGGTTGTGGAAGAAGGCAATCTGTATTAGGATAGAAATAAAAGCGCTTTATGGAAACGCGGCTGGTCAGCCTATTTTTAAGCGAGGTTGGTTAAGCGCTTAATCCCATTTCGGGAGGGATGGAGATTGCGCACCGTTCGCTTGACGATGGCGCAGGCGCTGCTCCGGTTTCTGGAACAGCAATACATTTCGGTGGACGGGGTGGAGCAGCCGTTCGTGAAGGGCGTGTTCGGCATATTCGGGCACGGGAATGTGACCGGACTGGGCGAGGCGCTGGAGAGGTGTCCGGGCCGGATGACCTACATGCAGGGCAAAAACGAACAGGGCATGGTGCACACGGCGGTCGCCTATGCGAAACAGAGCAGACGTCGCCGGATTTGCGCCTGCACGACGTCGATCGGCCCCGGGGCGCTGAACATGGTCACGGCGGCGGCGACGGCGTCCATCAACCGGATTCCGGTGCTGCTGCTGCCGAGCGACAACTTCGCTTCCCGGCAGCCGGACCCGGTGCTGCAGCAAATCGAGGTTCCCGGCGATTACACCGTCTCCGCGGCGGACTGCTTCAAGCCGGTCAGCCGCTACTGGGACCGGATCGTGCGGCCCGAGCAGCTGATCTCCGCGGCGCTGAACGCGATGCGGGTGCTCACCGATCCCGCCGAGACGGGCGCCGTCACGCTCGCGCTGCCGCAGGACGTGCAGGCGGAAGCGTACGATTATCCGGAGAGTTTCTTCGAGAAGCGGGTCTGGGTCGTCGACCGGAGGCCGCCGTCCGCGGAGGCGGTCGAGCGCGCGGTCGGGCTGCTCAAGGGCAAGAAGCGGCCGCTCATCATCGCGGGAGGAGGCGTCAAATATTCGGAGGCGGAGAAGGAGCTCGTCGCATTCGCCGAGGCGCTGGGCATCCCCGTGGCGGAGACGCAGGCGGGCAAGAGCTCGATTTCCTGGCGGCATCCGCTGTCCGTCGGCGGCGTCGGCGTCACCGGCACGCTGGCCGCCAACCGTCTCGCCAGGGACGCCGACCTGATCATCGGGGTGGGGACGCGCTACTCGGATTTCACCACCGCGTCGAAATGGGCGTTCCGCAACCCTGACGTCAGCTTCCTGAACATCAACATCAGCGCCTTCGACGCGGCGAAGCTGTCCGGCGTCTCGCTCGTCTGCGACGCGAAGGCGGGACTCAATGCCCTGCTCGAAGCCGCGAAGCGGACCGGCTGGCGCAGCGGTTACGCGGACGGGGAGATCGCCGCGCTCAAGGCGGAATGGGATCGGGAAGTCGACCGCCTGTACGGTCTCGAAAGCGGGCAAGGCCTGACCCAGACCCGCGCGCTGGGCGTCATCAACGAGACGATCGGGCCGTCCGCGGTCATCGTCAACGCCTCCGGCAGCCTGCCGGGCGACCTGCACCGGCTGTGGCGGTGCGAGCAGCCGAACACTTACCATATGGAATATGGCTTCTCCTGCATGGGATACGAAGTGAGCGGCGCCTTCGGCGCAGCGCTGGCCGAGCCGGACCGCGACGTGTACGCGCTCGTGGGCGACGGCGGCTACCTGATGCTCCATTCCGAGCTGGCCACCAGCCTGCAGGAGCGGACGAAGTTTACGATACTGCTTTTCAACAACCACGGATTCCAATGCATCCACAACCTGCAGCGGGAGCACGGCAGCGACGGATTCGGCAACGAATTCCGCTATCGGGACGAGCGGACCGGAAGGCTGACCGGCGACTGGCTGCCCATTGATTACGCCATGAACGCCGCAAGCTTCGGGGCGAAATCGTACAAGGCGCGCACGGCGGAGGAACTCAGGGAAGCGCTGCTCAAGGCGAAGGAAGAGAAGACGACGGTGCTGATCGAGATCGAGGTGCTGCCCGGAACGAACACCGGCGGTTACGAGTCCTGGTGGAACGTCGGCGTTCCGGAAGTGTCGGTCAGCGAGAAGGTGACCGCCGCCCACGCGAGAAGACAGCAGCGGATGGAAGAAATTCGTATTTATTGATTTCCTGTTGCATCGATTGTAGGGGAGAGACCAGATGGACCGGATTCGTTTTCGCGTCGGCGCGCATCCCATCAATTGGGTCGGCGAGGATGTGAAGGAGCACGGCGAGCATACGACGTTCGAACAGATCGTGGACGACATGCGGAAGCTGGGGCTGTCCGGGACGGAAGCGGGCCGGAAATATCCGACGGACGAAGAGGCGCTGAAGCGCGAACTGGACCGCAGGGGCCTTCAGCTCGTGTCGCAGTGGAAGTCGGTGCTGTTCACCGATCCGTCCCGCCGCCGGGAAGAGTTGGAGAGTTACCGGAAACATGCGGAATTCTTGAGCCGGTTCGGCGCGAAGGTGATCAGCACCTGCGAGATCGGCGGCTCGCCGCAGTTCGACCCGAATCTCAAGGGAGCGGGCGGCGGCGTCCGCCGGCTTGACGCGGACGGCTGGAAGAACCTTGCGGAAGGGCTGAACGAAGCCGGCCGGATCGCCAAATCGATGGGACTGACGCTGGCCTATCATCATCACGGCGGCACGGTGGTCGAGCGGCCGGAGGAGATCGACCGGCTGATGGAGCTTACCGATCCGGAATATGTCGGCCTGCTGTACGACACGGGGCACGCCTGCTACGGCGGCGCTGATCCGCTGGAAGTGCTGCGGAGACACGCGAAGCGGGTCGTCTACGTTCACCTGAAGGACGTGCGCAAGCCGGTGCTGGAGAAGGCGCGCGAGGACGGCGCCGATTTTCCGGAGTGCATCCGGCGCGGCGTCTTCACCCTGCCCGGTTCCGGCGATCTCGATTTCAAGCCGATCGTGGCCGAATTGATCGCGATGGGTTACGACGGCTGGGTGATGCTGGAAGGCGAGCAGGACCCGGCGCTGTATCCGCCGTATGAGTTCGCGGAGCGGGCGCTGCTGTATTTGAACCGGATCGTCGCCGAGCTTGAGTCGGACTCCGGAAACGCGAGACAGGAAGAAATCATCGGGAATCGGAAGGGGTAATGTGGGCATGGCGGAACTGCTCAAGAACTGGATCGGAGGGGAGTGGAAAGCTTCCTCGTCCGACAAATGGGAACCCGTGGTGAACCCGGCAACCGGGGAGACGATCGCCCGGGTGCCGCTGTCGACCCGGGAAGACGTCGAACAGGCGGTCGCGGCCGCGCAGGAGGCGTTCGCCTCGTGGAGCCGCACGCCGGTGCCGCGGCGCGCCCGGATCATGTTCAGATACCAGCAGCTCCTGGTGGAGCATTGGGACGAGCTGGCGCGCATGATCACGACCGAGAACGGCAAGAACTTCACCGAAGCCCGCGGCGAAGTGCAGCGCGGGATCGAGTGCGTGGAGTTCGCGGCGGGCGCGCCGACGCTGCTCATGGGCAAGCAGCTGCCGGACATCGCGACCGGCCTTGAATCCGGCATGTACCGCTATCCGCTCGGCGTCGTGGGCGGCATCACGCCGTTCAACTTCCCGATGATGGTGCCGTGCTGGATGTTCCCGCTTGCGATCGTCTGCGGCAACACGTTCGTGCTGAAGCCGTCGGAGCGCACGCCGCTGCTCGCGAACCGGCTGGCCGAGCTGATGAAGGAAGCCGGGCTGCCGGACGGCGTGCTGAACATCGTGCACGGCGCGCATGATGTCGTGAACGGCATGCTGGAGCATCCGGATATCCGGGCCGTGTCGTTCGTCGGTTCGCAGCCGGTGGCGGAGTACGTGTACAAGACGGCGGCGGCGCACGGCAAGCGCGTGCAGGCGCTGGCGGGCGCCAAGAACCATACGATCGTCATGCCGGACGCCGATCTGGATCTGGCCGTGCGGGAGATCATCAACGCCGCGTTCGGATCGGCGGGCGAGCGGTGCATGGCCTGTTCGGTCGTCGTGCCGGTCGGCGAGATCGCCGACGAGCTGGTCAGCCGCCTCGTCGAAGCGGCCGACAAGATCACGATCGGCAACGGCCTCGAGGAAGGCGTGTTCCTCGGCCCGGTGATCCGCGGCTCCCACAAGGAGCGGACGATCAAATACATCGAGACGGGCGAGAAGGAAGGCGCCCTGCTCGTGCGCGACGGGCGCAAGGACTCGGCGACCGCGTCCGACGGCTATTTTCTGGGCCCGACGATCTTCGACAAGGTCGAGTGCGGCATGAAGATCTGGCAGGATGAAATCTTCGCGCCGGTGCTGTCGATCGTCCGGGCCGAAACGCTGGACGAGGCGATCGCGATCGCGAACCGTTCGGAATTCGCGAACGGCGCCTGCCTGTTCACGAGGAGCGGCGCGAACGCGCGCAAGTTCCGGGAGAACATCGACGCCGGCATGCTCGGGATCAATCTCGGCGTTCCCGCGCCGATGGCGTTCTTCCCGTTCTCCGGCTGGAAGAAGTCGTTCTACGGGGATCTGCACGCCAACGGCACGGACGGCGTGGAATTTTACACCCGCAAGAAAATGGTCACGGCCCGCTGGTGACACGGAAGGAGTCTGTCCGAGTTGGAGAAAGTTCGAATCGGCATCATCGGATTGGGCCGGATCGGCAAGATTCACGCCGAGAATCTGCGGTACAGGGATGACGCCGTACTGGTTGCGGCCAGCGATCCGTTTCTGACGGCGGAGACGCGGGAGTGGGCGGCCCGGATCGGCGTGCGGCGGCTCGAGAAGGACAGCGGGGCGGTCGTCGGCGCCCCGGACATCGACGCCGTGCTGATCTGTTCCCCGACGGACACCCACGTTCCGCTGATTGAGCAGGCGGCGGCGTACGGCAAGCATATTTTCTGCGAGAAACCGGTCAGCCTGGACGTGCGGGAGACGGCCAGGGCGCTGGAGAAGGTGCGGCAGGCCGGCGTCAAGCTGCAAATCGGCTTCAACCGGCGCTTCGACCGCAATTTCCGGCGGATTCGCGAGCATGTGCTGAACGGAACGATCGGCGCTCCGCATCTGGTCAAAATCACGTCCCGCGACCCGGCTCCGCCGACCGAAACCTATATCGCGAGCTCGGGCGGTCTGTTCATCGACATGACGATTCATGATTTCGACCTCGCCCGCTATCTGACGGGCAGCGAAGTGACGGAGGTCTACGCGCAGGGAGCCGTGCTCGTCGATCCGGTGTTCGCGAAGTACGGCGACGTCGATACGGCCGTCGTGACGCTGAAGTTCGCAAGCGGGGCGATCGGCGTGATCGACAACAGCCGCCGCGCCGTCTACGGCTACGACCAGCGCGTGGAGGTGTTCGGATCGGGCGGCAGCGCGGCGGCGGCCAACGAATTCCCGAACGCGGTGGAGGTCGGCACGGACGCCGGCATCTCCCGCGACAAACCGCTGCATTTCTTCCTGGAGCGCTACCGGGACGCCTATCGCGACGAGCTGGACCGGTTCGTCGCGAGCGTGCTGCGCGATGAGCCGATCGCGGTGGACGGCAGCGACGGCTATCAGGCGGAATTGATCGCGCTGGCGGCCAGGTTGTCGCTGCGGACGGGGCGCCCGGTGCGGACCGCAGAGGCGCTGGAGCTCGCGGAACGGGTGAACGCGGACGCGGGCGCCTGAGCATGCGGGTGAAGCCTGCGTATCGCGCGAGTTCCATCAAGTTGGACAAATGGAAAGTTGAACGGGAGGTAGCAGTCCGGACATGGCATCGAATCTGATCGTGAAGCCGAACCCGGCGGCCAGCGGCGGGGAGCCGTTGGTGCGGGTGACTCCCGAATCCGCCGGATGGAAATACGTCGGCTTCGAAGCGCTGCGATTGAAAGAAGGCGAGACGCTGCGCCGCGAGACCGGAACCAATGAATGGTGCGTCGTGATGCTGTCCGGCAAGGCCGACGTCTCCACGCGCCTGCAGACGTGGAAGTCGATCGGGCAGCGCATGAGCGTGTTCGAGAAGATCCCGCCGTTTTCGGTCTATATCCCGAGCGGTGAAACCGTGGAAGTCACGGCGCTCACCGAGCTGGAGATCGGGATCTGCTCCGCGCCGGGACAGGGCGGGCGCGTCGCCCGGCTGATTCCGCCGGAGGAAGTGGGCGTCGAGGTGCGCGGCAAGGGCAACACGGAGCGGCTGATCCACAACATTCTGCCGGAGCAGAAGCCGGCCGACAGCCTGCTGGTCGTGGAGGTGTTCACGCCGGAGGGGAACTGGTCCAGCTATCCGCCGCACAAGCACGACCGGGATGCCCTGCCCGAGGAGTCGCTGCTGGAGGAGACGTATTATTACCGGATCGATCCGGCGCACGGGTTCGCCATGCAGCGCGTCTACAGCGACGACGAGTCGCTGAACGAGACGCTGGCGGTGGGGGACGGGGAAGTGGTGATGGTGCCGCGCGGGTACCATCCCGTGTCCGCGCCGCCGGGCTATCAGGTGTACTATCTGAACGTCATGGCGGGTCCGAAGCGGACCTGGAAGTTCCACAACGATCCGAATCACGCGTGGATATTGAACAGGTAAGGGCTGCGGACGCTCCCGGGGTTTCCGGGGGCGGCCGTAACAGGGACGCGCGTGGCCCGGGCGGAGGCGCTGTAACGTGGATAGCACGTTACAGGGTCGCGCGAAGTCCGTGAGGAAACAACCGCAGCATGAATGCCATGCCGCATTGGCCGATCAGGACCGATCCTGGTCGGCCAAACCGCTTTGCTCCGCGCAAACGCGCCTTGGCGCTGTGCTATAATGATGGCGGACCGTTCCAGGCCTTCCATGCATCCGAAGACCGGACGGATTACGGACGTATGCGGAAGGAGCATCGCAAGGATGGAACTGAAATCGCAATGGCGCCTTCAAGGCTTCGATGTCGGACAGGTTCGCCCGCTGGAAATCGCCGATCCCGACTTCGACGACCGGTTCTGGATGACGGCCGCCGTGCCGGGCGATGTCCATACGACGCTCATCGAACGCGGTGTCATCGACCACCCGTACTATGGCCACAACGACCAGAAGTGCCGCTGGATCGAGGAGAAGGAATGGTGGTACCGGACGGAGTTCGAATACGAGAAAAGCATGGAGCCGGGCGTCCGGTACGAGCTGACGTTCGAAGGGCTCGACACGTTCGCGACCGTCTACCTGAACGGACGGGAGATCGGCAGCGCGAACAACATGCTGCGCGCGTTCACCTTCGATGTGACGAGGGTGCTGGCAAGCGGCAAGAACACGCTCGCGGTCAGGTTCGATCCGCTCTTCCTGCACATCCGGGACAAGGAGCGTTTCCAATGGTCCTCCTTCACGAAAGAGCGGCCCTGGATCCGCAAGTCCGCGATGAACTTCGGCTGGGACTGGGGTCCGCGCATGGTGACGGCGGGCATCTGGGGCCGCGTGCGCCTGGAGAAAAAACGGTTCGCCAAGCTGGACGGCGTCTACGCCCGGACGATCTCGATCGACGGCGGCATGGCCGTCGTCCGGATCGATGTTGAAGCGTCCGCGTTCCGAGGATGCCGGGACCGTCATCTGGCGTGCGAAGCGTCCCTGATCGACCGGGAAGGAGCCGTCGCCGTGCAAGGCGCGTTCCTGATCGAAGAAGGCCGCGGCGCGGTCAGGCTCTACATGACGAATCCGAAGCTGTGGTGGACCCACGACCTCGGCGAGCCGTACCTGTACCGGCTC
>NICF_comb_assmDRAFT_10003926_pt1 | contig 10531 bp, 11 predicted proteins | sample NewIslPassag4_SG_FD_11279 | JGI IMG/M metagenome (IMG submission 11279) | reverse complement strand
GTAGGCGGCAGCGGGCCCGCGGTTGGCTTTGGGCTGCAAATGCTGGGCGCCCGCCGGTGGTTGGCCGCCGGGGTGCTGGCTTTGGCCGCAGGCCTAGCCACCACCGCCCGGGTCACCAGCGGCCTCGGGTTGTACCTGGCCTATGGGGGGCTTGCGGCCGTGGGCCTCGCCGCCCTGAGCTGGTCGGTACACGGGGCGGTGTTGGCCGCCTGGTACCGCGAACACCGGGGCATCGTCACAGCCGTGGCGTTCTCCGGGGCAGGCGTGGGCGCCATGGCTATGGCGCCCGTCTCCCAAACCTTGATTGACGCCTTGGGCTGGCGCGGGGCGCTGGTCGCACTGGCGGGCATCGTGTTCCTGCTGCTGGTGCCAAACGGGTGGGTGATGCAGGATCCGCCCGAGGCCGCTTTGGCCGGGGCGGCGCGACCTCGCGCCGGCGGCGCGTGGACGGCGCTGCGGGCCGCGTTGGGCACACGGGCGTTGTGGTTTGGATTCAGCGCGTTCTTCTTCGTCTCCCTCGGGTCTTTCTCGGTCATGCCCCACCAGGCGGCTTTCCTCGTCGACGCCGGTTTCTCGACGACGGTGGCGGCGGCGGTGGTCTCGGCGGTGGGGCTTTTGAGTTTCGTGGGGCGCCTACTGTTTGGGTGGGTGTCCGACCGCTACGGCCACATCGCGTCGGCCACTGCCAGTTCCCTTTTGTCCGCCGCGGGCACGGCGGCGCTGCTGGTGATGGGCTTTTGGCCCCATATCGCCCTCGTCGTCGTGTACGCCTTGTGCTTTGGACTTGGGTTTGGGACCCGCATGCCCGTCATGGCCTCACTGGCCGCCGAGAAGTTCTCCGGCCCCAACTTTGGCGTCATCTTTGGCGCGATGGCCCTGGGCCACGGGCTCGGCGGGGCGGTGGGGCCGTGGCTCGCGGGCTTCTTGTTTGATGTCACGGGCACGTACCAGTGGGTGTTTCTCTACGCGACCGTGTCGGCGCTCCTGGGAAACTTGAGCATCGTGCTGGCGGAGCGCAGTCCGGGCCTCGCGCACAGCCCGGAGGCGTGAGGCGTAGGAGCGCCTTGCGACGTAGCCGGCTGGAGGGATGGGCCGTGGAGAGGCTGGTTTGCACCGGGTGTGGGCAAGAGGTAGACGGGGCACGGTGGCAGGCCCGCTGCGGGGCGTGCGGGGAACCGCTGGCGGTGGCGGCGCCGCGGGGCGGCCGTGTCCGGGATGACGGGCCGCTCCTGATGCGGTTTGCTGATTTTCTACCGGCTCAGGCGCTGGGCCTCGACGACCCCGGGTCGCCGGTGCTCACGCTGGGCGAGGGCGGCACGCCGTTGGTGCCGCTGGATAGGGTCGGCCGCGCGCTAGGCTTGCCCCGCCTCTTGGCGAAAGTGGAAGGTGCCAATCCGACGGGGTCCTTCAAGGACCGGGGGTCCGTGGCCGGGGTTCAGCGGGCCCGGGCCCTCGGGTTTCGCAGTGTCGGCACGGTGTCCACCGGCAACATGGCGTCGTCCATGGCGGCCTACGCCGCCCGGGCCGGCCTGCGGGCCGTGGTGCTGGTGCCGGCCCAGATCCCCCGGGCCAAGCTCGCACCCATCGCCGCCTACAACCCGCTGCTCATCGGGGTCGAAGGCGACTACGGGCGCTTGTACCACTTGAGCCTGCAACTCGGGCCCGAGTTGGGCATCGCCTTCGTCAATTCGGACGATCCCTACCGGGTCGAGGGCCAGAAAACCTTGGCCTTGGAACTGTGGCACCAGCTCAAGGGAGTCCCGGACGCGGTGGTGGTGCCGGTGAGCTCCGGTGGCCACCTGGCGGGTCTGCTCAAGGGATTCCAGGAGTTGGTGGCCCTCGGGCTCGCAAAGCGTTTGCCGCGGCTGGCCGGCGTCCAAGCGGCGGGGTGTGCGCCCATCGCGGCGGCGTTCGCGCGGGGCGCGCAGGCCCCGGAGCCGTGGGGCGAGCCGCGCACCATCGCCAAGGCCATCGCCAACCCGGCCCCGCCCAGCGGCCGGCGCCTGCTGCGGGCCGCCCGGGCCGGGGCGCCCCTGCATTTTATCGCCGTGACCGACGAGGAGATCATGGCGGCTTACTGGGAACTGGCCCGGAAGGAGGGCATTTTCGCCCAGCCCGACGCGGCTTGCGCCTTGGCGGGCGTGCGGCGGCTCCGGCAGGAAGGTTTCCTGGGGACGGACGACACGGTGGTGGCGGTGCTCACCGGGCACGGCACCAAAGATTTGACGCCGCTGGAAGCGGGCGCCCCGGTTTCCCTGCGCACTTGCGCTTTGGCTGACCTGCCCTCGGTGCTGGCCCAAGAAGTTTAGGTGGTCGGGCTGGTTCATCTGGAAGCGCTTCCGGTAAGCCTATCCACCCTTGACATGGGGTTGCCACCGTTCTACACTTGCTGTATACAACACGCCCGCCCGCGGGTTGGGCGTTTTCCCATGCCCCCGGCGCCGTGGCCCCAAAAGGCTCCTCGGGCCGTGGTGTGCGCGTGGGAACGCAATCCTGGCCAACCCGGCAGACCACCAACGAAGGGATGAACCAGACATGGCACACGTGGACACCACCGTCGACGCGATCCTGGCCGCGGCCGGCAAGGTGCACTACAACCTCGCCACACCGATCCTGGTCGAGCATGCCCTGCGCCGCGGCGAAGGGCGGCTGGCGGCCAACGGTGCGCTGGTCGCGGAAACCGGCAAGTACACCGGCCGGTCTCCCAAGGACAAGTTTGTGGTGCGCGACCCGTGGGCTGATCGCCACGTGGCGTGGGGTGCGGTCAACCAGCCCATGGAGCCGGAAGTGTTCGCGGCCCTCTTGTCCCGAGTGGCTGAGTACTTGCGCGGCAAGGAGCTGTTCGTGTTCGACGGGGCCGCGGGTGCGGCGCCGCAGCATCAGATTCGCGTGCGGGTCGTGACCGAGCTGGCCTGGCACAACGCGTTTGCTCGCAACCTGCTGTTACGCAAGCAGGCGGAGCAGGGACCCTTTGCCGACTGGTCGTTGATTTACGCGCCCGGTTTCCAGGCGGTGCCCGAACGGGACGGCACCCGGTCGGAGGCGTTCATCGGCATCGACTTTTCCCGCCGGCTGGTGCTCATCGTGGGCACCCAGTACGCGGGCGAGCTTAAGAAGTCCATCTTTACCGTAATGAATGGCATCCTGCCCGAGCGAGGCGTGCTGCCCATGCACTGCGGGGCCAATGTGGGTCCCGAGGGCGATGTGGCCTTGTTCTTTGGTCTCTCGGGCACCGGCAAGACGACCTTATCCTCGGACGAAGGCCGCCGCCTCATCGGCGACGATGAGCACGGCTGGTCGGACGAGGGCGTGTTTAACTTTGAAGGCGGCTGCTACGCCAAGACCATCGGCCTGTCGCGCAAGGCGGAGCCGCAGATTTGGGAGGCGCTGCGCTTCGGCAGCATCCTCGAGAACGTGGTCCTGGACCCCGCCACCCGCGAGCCCAACTACGACGACGGCTCGTTGACGGAGAACACCCGCGGGGCCTATCCGCTGGATCACATCCCCGGCGCCCTGGAAACCGGCGTGGCGGGCCACCCGCGCACCATTTTCTTCCTGAGCGCCGACGCCTTCGGCGTGCTGCCGCCCATCGCGCGGCTCGACGCGGATCAGGCGATGTATTACTTCCTGTCCGGTTACACGAGCAAGCTGGCCGGCACCGAGCGGGGCGTGACGTCGCCCGAGGCCACTTTCTCCACGGCCTTCGGCGAGCCGTTCTGGCCGCTGCCGCCCCAGCGTTACGCGGAGATGCTCGGGGAGCGCATCGCCCGCCACGGGGTGCGGGTCTTCCTGGTCAACACCGGCTGGGTCGGCGGCCCCTACGGCGTCGGACGCCGGGTGGAGCTGCGCTACACCCGGGCCATGGTGCGCGCGGCGCTCAACGGAGATCTGGACAACGTCCCCATGCAGCGGGAGCCGTACTTCGGCCTCCTGATCCCGACAGGCTGCCCCGGCGTGCCCGGCGCGCTTTTGGACCCCAAGGCGCTGTGGAGCGACCCGGACGCATACGACGCGCAGGCGCGGCAGTTGGCGGAGCGCTTTGCCGAGAACTATCGCCGCTTCGGCGGTGAGCCGCGGCATCCCGCCGCCGTGGCGGCGCGCTCGGACGTGTGAACGATGCGAGAGATCCGCGGGATTTGCCGGTTTCGCGTGCGCTACGGCGAAACGGATCAGATGGGCGTCACGTACTACGCCAATTACCTGGACTGGTTCACCGTCGGGCGCACGGAGCTTTTGCGGGAGTTGGGCCTGCCCTACGGGCAACTGGAGCGGGAGGGCCTGCTCTTGCCGGTCCTCGAGGCGCGTTGCCGCTACGTGTCGCCCACGGGCTATGACGACCCCGTACGGCTCGAAACCACGCTGAACCAGTTGACCCGGACGCGCGTGGCCTTCCGCTATGAGGTGTTCGTGGAGGGCCAGCCAGACCGGCTGGCCGCCGAGGGCGAGACGGCGCACGCCTGGGTCGACCGGCAGTTCCGGCCCGTGGATCTCAAGAAGCGTTTTCCCGGGGTATGGGAGCGGTTGAGCGCCGTCGTGGAAGGCTAGGCGGCGCGGCCCGGCTGCTTGGGTAGGCACGGCCGCGCGACCCGACGCCGCCCCAAGGACGACCTACGGGAGAGGGAACCTGGTCCCATGCGCATGCGCGCAGGCGGGTTGAGTTAGAGAGCGTTGATCACATCGTAGCCAAGCGCCCGCAGCCGGTGCGTCCAGTGCTGGCGGCGGGCGCGTTTCAATTCCTTTTCTTGTTCTTCAAAGAACCGGTGCAAAACGTCCCAATCCTCGGCCGTGAAACGTCCGGGAAGACGATCCAGCCACAGCTGGTGCACCAGCGGGAAGCGATCGATGGGGAACGCGCCTTCTTCAAAGACGAACTCCAGAGTCGTCGGCCTGCCCGCGTCATCGTAGCCGATCACGTAGGCTTCGTAGCGCACCAGCCCGTCGATTTGATCGAGATACATCCAGGCAAATACGTCGTCTTCATACGAGACGACGTCTCTGCGTTGCGATGGCAATACGATCGGCCGTTCGGGCATGGGCTCTCCACCTGCTGCTTATGGCGTTTAGACCGCTTTCCCCGTCCCGCGGGCGGCTACCGGTTGGCCGGCGCCGGCGCCAGCACTGCGCGGCCCCCCCTTTCGGTGTCACCGCTGTCCTGTCGTGCCGACGGCTCTCCTGGGCAAGATCTCCCGCCGTTAGTATGGGGTGGCGGCGGCATGCTTCATCCTTATGATACGAAGGGATTCACCGCGATTGCCCACGATCCTCCGCCGGAACGCCGCCGTCCCTAGCAGGACCTTTGCGGGGAGGCGTCGAAGTGGCGTGAGAGCATCTGCTTGCCCGGCGGGTCGGATTGGGAGGCCGCGAGCCTTTGCAACCGGTGCAGTTGCGTACCAGGGGGGACCAGGAGGCGTGGGATGCGGCGCGCTTGGCGCCGTACGGTACGCCCGCCAACGCCAGCCGGGGCCGCCGCCATCCAGAGTTTGGCGACGATCCCCGCACCGCCTTTCAGCGGGACCGGGACCGTATCCTTCACTCGGCTGCGTTCCGCCGCCTGCAGTACAAGACGCAGGTCTTTGTCTTTCATGAGGGCGACTTTTACCGCACCCGTCTGACCCACTCGCTGGAGGTGGCGCAGATCGGGGCGTCTTTGGCGCGCATGGTGGGCGCCAACCCCGACCTGGTGGAAGCCATCTCCCTGGCCCACGACTTGGGCCACCCGCCCTTTGGCCACGGCGGCGAAGAGGAACTCAACCAGTTGATGGCCGGCGCAGGCGGCTTTGACCACAACCTGCAGTCGCTGCGGGTCATCGACGAGCTGGAGATCCGGTATCCCGGCCACGTGGGCCTCAACCTAACGTGGGAGGTGCGGGAAGGCGTCGCCCGCCATGAAACGTTCTTCGACAAGCCGCGAGTGCCCGCCGAGTTCGGCGAGTTTCCCCAACCAGGCCTCGAGGCGCAGCTGTCCAGCGTGGCCGACATGATCGCCTACTGTACCCACGATCTGGAAGACGCCCTGGCCTTCGGGTTTCTGCGGGAAGAAGACTTGGAGCGCCACGTGGCCCTCTGGCGGGAACTGCCGCCGGTGAAGATGACGTACCCGTACCCGCCCTTGGCCGCTCAAGCTATGGAACGGCGGTTTAGGGTGCGCAGCCTCATCGACCGCCTCATCCGCGCCGCCGCACAAGAAACCGTGCGCCGGCTGCAGGCCTACGGGGTCTCGCGACCCGACGACGTGCGCCGGCTGCCGGAGCCCGTGGCCGGTTTCCCGGAGGACATTTACGCGCAGTTGACCGCGCTCAAGGATTTCCTGTTCGCCCACGTCTACAACGATCCCCGGACCCGGCGGATGATGCACAAGGGCCGGATGATCCTCCGCAGCCTGTTTCACGCTTTTTCTGAGCACCCCGAACTACTGCCGCGGGCGGTGCAGGAACAATTGGGTGCGGGGGAGAACCGTTTGCGGGTTGTGTGCGATTATATCAGTTCGATGACCGACCGGCATGCGATGGACCTGTACGATACCCTCTTCCAGCCGTATGAGCGTTCGCTGCAGGTCCTTACATAACGCCTGGGACAAGCGCGTCAGAAGTGCTATAATTGGGTCGTATGTGCGGGCGGCCTGGCGCACAAGACGCGGCGAAAGGTCGAGGCCGAACAGGAGGATATCGATGCAAAAAGTACGAGTGGGTGTGATCGGCGTAGGAAGAATGGGCCGCCACCACGCCCGGGCCTATGCCCATTTTAACTATCTGTGCGACTTTGTGGGCGTCTATGACGTGGATCCGGCAGCCAGCGCCGCCGTGGCGCAAAAATTTGAGGTACAAGCCTTCGCCCGGGTGGAAGATCTGCTGGAACGGGTGGATGCCGTCACCATTGCCACACCCACATGCTTCCACTATGACCTGGCGGAGCAGGCCCTGCAGCGGGGCGTCCACGTGCTGGTGGAGAAACCGGTCTGCCGCACGGTGGATGAGGCGCGGCGCTTGGCCGACTTGGCCCGGCAGCGAGGCCTCATCGTTCAGGTGGGCCACATCGAGCGCTTCAACCCCGCCGTGCGGGAGTTGGCGCGGGTGCTCAAGCGCCACCGGGTGGTGGCCGTGGAAACCAAGCGCATGGGCCCGTTTGACCCGCGCGTCAAGGACCTGGACGTCATCCAGGATATGATGGTTCATGACATCGACATCGTCCGCTACCTCCTGCAGGCCGAAATCGAGCAGATCGACGCCAAGGCCCAGCGCGTCAAGTCGGAGACCTTCGCCGACCACGCCGTCTGCATGGCGACGCTGTCCAACGGGGTCATCGCCACGCTGACCGCCAGCCGCGTCACCGAGCAGAAGATCCGCACCATGACCGTCATCTGCGACGGGGCCTACATCGAAATGGACTACATCGACCGCCGGCTCACGCTGTCGCGCGACACCCGGGTGCACTACGAAAGCAACGGCAAGACGGTGAGCACCCTGGAGAACGTGGGCGAGCGCATCTACGTACCCGACGAGGAACCCCTGCTGGCCCAGACGCAGCACTTCCTGGAGTGCGTGCGCACGGGGCGGCAGCCCCTGGTCAGCGCCGAGGACGGGTTGTCGGCGCTAGAAGTGGTGCAACGGGTGCAAGCCCTGGTTTACCGGCAGCCGGTGCCGTCGCTGAACGGCGTGGCTGTGTAGGGGGCGCAAGCGGTGATCCGGTTGGCCCAGCCCCAACTGGGCGAAGAGGAAATACAGGCCGTCTCTCAGGTCATTCGCTCGGGTATCATCGCTTCCGGGCCGCAAGTGCACCGCTTCGAACAGACGTTTGCCGCGTACGTGGGCGTGCGCCACGCCATTGCGGTCTCCAATGGCACTGTGGCGCTGCACGCGGCGCTGCTGGGGGCAGGGATCGGGCCGGGCGACCGGGTGGTGACGACGCCTTTCACCTTTGTGGCCACGGCCAACTCCATCCTCTATTGCGGTGCGGTGCCCGTTTTCTGCGACATCGACCCAGAGACGTTCAACCTGTCGCCTGCGGCGCTGGCGGAGACGCTGGCGGCGCTCAAGGAGGCCGGCACGCCCGCCAAGGCGGTGTTGCTGGTGCACCTGTTTGGCTTACCCTGTGACATGGCGGCCATTATGGCCATCGCGGCCGAGCACGGCGCCATCGTCATCGAGGACTGCGCCCAGGCCCACGGCGCGGCGTACAACGGCCGCCGGGTGGGGACCTTCGGCGTCGCTGGGACGTTCAGTTTCTACGCGACCAAGAACTTGACCACCGGCGAGGGCGGGATGGTGGTCACCGATTCGGACGAGGTGGCCCGGCGGGTGCGGCGCTTGGTGAACCACGGCCGCGTCGACCGGTATGAGCACGCCCTCCTCGGGTACAATTACCGCATGACCGATCTGGCGGCGGCCATGGGCCTTGTGCAGCTGGGCAAGCTGGACCAGTTCAACCTCAAGCGCCGGGCCCATGCCATGCGCCTGTCGCGGCAGCTGCGGGACGTGCCGGGGCTTAAGCTGCCGGCGGAGCCGGAGGGGTGCTACCACGTCTACCACCAGTACACCGTGCGGCACCCGCACCGGGACGAGTTGGCCCGCTGGCTGCGGGAGCGGGGTGTGGAAACCGGCATCATCTACCCGCTGCCCCTCCACAGGCAGCCGCTGTACCGGGACATGGGCTATGGAGAGCAGCAGTTGCCCAATGCCGAGGCGGCGGCGCGCGAGGTGCTCTCCCTGCCTGTGCACCCCGGCCTGTCGGAGCAGGACGTGCAGGTGGTCGCCGAGGGCGTGCGGTCTTTCGCTTTGCGGGAGCTTCCCTCACGGTAAGGCCGGTTGGCGCCGGGAGCGCGAACGCATCGTGCGTGGGCGCCGGTTGCGGGGCGGGAAGGAGGAACCCGCGTGGAGCAGCGGGAGCTGGTCCAGGTGGTGGACGTGGATGACTACACCGAACCCGCAGCGGAACCGGGGTATTACGCCATTTACCTGCGCCTCTCGCACGCACCCAGCCCCAGGTGGCGAGCCCGTTTTGAGGAGGAGTGGCGCCGCGTCCCGACCGGTTTCAAGCGGCCGGTGACGGTGGTGCAAGACCGCCTGCGCATCGAGATCCACGGCGACGACATGGTGCGGGAGCAGGTGGACTTCGCCGTGGCGCTGGTGGCCCGCACCAACGCCGCGCTGGCTGCCGAAGCCGGGGGACCCGGCGCCTCCGGTGTCCCGGGCGCAGGCAGTGAAAATCGCTAGGGCGGCCGGGGCGACAACCAAGAGTCCGAATGTTCCTGCGCAGGAGAACGGGGTGGCAAGGGCAAAGAGTGGCCACACGCCGGCCGTGCCCGGGGGGCGACTCCGTGGGAGGTGTTGCACCGCGATGGTGACGATCGGTCTGATCATCCCGCGTTCCCTGCCCCGGTTTCCGCTGCTGGCTGCGTTGCGCCAGGACAAGCGGTTTCGCATCGTCTTCGAACTCCACGACCTGCGGCAGTTGATCGCGCCGGCTGGGCCGAGCGTGCGCCCGGCGGTGCTGTTGGTGGACATGGATATGGGCGTGAGCGTGCGCACCTTGATGGCCACGCTGCGAACCCGTTTCCCCGGAGTACCTATCGTCCTCATGGACCGGTCGGCCGATCCGGCCCGGGCCCAGCGGGCCCGCAACCTCGGGGCGGCCGCCGTGCTCAGCCGGCGCAGCCGGCCCGAGCGGTTCGTGTCGCGCATCCTGGACGTGGCGCAGGCGAGCGGCGCCACCCCGCTGCTAGCGCCTCAACCTCAGCTGCTGGACCGCTTGACGCCGCGGGAGTGGGACATCCTGCCGTACCTGGCCCGGCGCTACAGCGCCCGGGAAATCGCGGCCGAGCTGACCCTGTCCTACGCCACCGTGCGCACCCACATCCGCAACATCTACGCCAAGTGCGGCGTGGGGTCGCGGCAGCAGGCCGCCCGCGTGGCTGCGTACCTGTTGCAGGAAAGCGCGGCCCGGGGGGACAAGATGAAGCAGGAGGTGGTGGAGGATGGCGGGTCCAGTCGACGTCATGGCCGACCCGACACCGAATCCCAACGCGTACAAGTTCACCCTTGACCGCCCGGTGATCCAAGGCGGCAGCCAGTCGTTTGCCAACCCGGAGCAGGCGTCGGCCCATCCGCTGGCGGCCCGGCTGTTTGCCATCCCGGGTGTCAAGGCGCTGTTCTTCCTGAACAACTTCATTACGGTGACCCGGGATCCCGCATACTCGTGGGATGCCCTTGTGCCTGAGATCGTCGACGCGATCCAGGATCACTACCAAGCAGAGGCGTGAGCCGGGACGGCCCATGAAGCGGTACGTGGTGCGTTACTCCGACGGTGGGCAAGATCGGGAGCGGGAGTTTCCCACCAAGGCGGAGGCCTTTCGCTGGTTCAATTGGGAGTGCCCGGCCGACGAGGCGTTCCTCGAGGAGATCGGCGAAGACGGCCGGCGCGGTGTCCCTAAGGGCTTGCGGCGCCGGGGCGCGGCTGCCGAGGCCTGAGGGCATGACGCGTGAGGGCGGTGCTGGCAATCGCGGTCGGGCGGCCGGGAGGGGCGCGGCCCTTCCCG
>NICF_comb_assmDRAFT_10003925_pt1 | contig 10532 bp, 8 predicted proteins | sample NewIslPassag4_SG_FD_11279 | JGI IMG/M metagenome (IMG submission 11279) | reverse complement strand
AACGACAGCTTCTGCTGCAAATATTCCGGATGTCGCGGCTGAAGCCGGAGCGCCTCGTCGAGCGGCACGACCACTTCGCTGTACGGCTTTCCGGCGAGCGCCGCCTGAATCGCCTGTCTGAACTTCCCGTTCGCCGTCAAAAAGATTCCCGACATCACGAAAAAGACCGCCGCTACCGCCAACACCGCCGTCGGGAAAACGGCCCGCGCTGTCCTTGTCCGGAACACCTCCCCGATCTTCACCGCAAAAGGCGCCGGTCGGTCCCCGTCGACGCGCGCCAGGCACCCCAGACAAAGGAACACCAGCGCCGCCAAATAAACATAACTCATCTCAAAATCGATCGCACTATGTATCAAAAGAGCCGTCGAAAACGCGAAAAACGCAAGCTCCGTCGACAAATCTCGCCCGTCGTCGGCAAGCCCGTCGGCGTTATGCCCGCCGGTTAAGCGTCCTCTTGATTCCGCCGTCGACACGCCCGAATGAGCGGACGCCACCGAAGCGTATACGCGGACGAACCGAACATAGATCCAGCCCATCAGCGCCAGCAGCGCGAGCAGGCCGACCAGCCCCGTCTCGTTCAGATACTGCAGATAAAAACTGTGCGCCTGCCGGCTCGTATACGGATTGTTCTGATATTGCTCGTACATAACCGCCCAGGCGCCGCCGCCCTTGCCGATGATCGGGTAGTCCAGAAACAGTTTGAACGAATCCTCGTAAAACGTCCCTCGCTCCAGCACACTGTGCTGCCGGAAATTGATATTTTCCAGCCGCGTCCGCAGCTGCTCCGGCAACCATCCGGCCGTCGCCGACACCTTGAGCAGCGCCCACAGTCCGACCGTGCCGACGACGACCGCCGCCGCCGGCAAGGCGAACCGCACCCACCCCCTGGCGTTCCACCTTTTCGCCCGCTCCTCCAGAACCGGAACGATCCGCACCTGGCAAAACGTCACGACCGCCCCGACCGCCGCCGAACAGCCGATCAACAGCAGCCATTTCGGCCACGGCAGCGGATCGGTGATCGGGTAGAGGAAAGTCGGCTTCGGCTCCGGCCCGCCGGACAGACTGTCCGTAATCCGCTTCAGCATCTCCTGCGCGCGGTCGGTCATTTTCGCCGAAATCAGCACCGCACCGACTGCTCCGAGCGCCGTATACGCCAGAAACGCCGCCTGCTGCACAAAACGGAAGAAAGGCAGCACGAGCAGCGCGGCGACCGGAAACACGACCAGCCCCCCGCGCGACAGCGTCAGCAAAAACGAAGTCAACACCGGCACGATCATCAACGCCTGAACCGAAATCGCCCAGCGGCTGCGCGAAGACAGCAGCACGACCATGCCGGCCAGAAACAGCGCGATCAAATACGCGGCATACGCGTTGGCGTACTGAAATACCGATGTCAGCCGCAGCCCGGCGCCGTCCACCATCACCGCATCGCGATAATAAGCGTTGCCGAACAGATTGGCGAAACCGTACCAGACGACGACGTAGCCCGCGCCGAGCACCGCCCACATCAATCGACGCACGTCGGATTCTTTCGGCAAATAAAGCGCCGCCAGGAAAAACGCAACGTAGACGAACTGGATGAACACCGCGTTTTTCGCCACGTGCGGGGAGGCTGCGACTGTCCACGAGACGGCGTACGACAGCGGCAACACCCAAATGAAAATGCTAAAAACCCCTCGCATTTTGTCGGGCTTCCAGGTATAATAGAGGACGGCGGCGATAAAACCCAGTAAGACCGCTGAAAGGAGAAACGAATAGTAAATCGGCCGCTCGAACTGGTTCATGTTGACGAGCCCCGCGCCCCCGTTGAACAGGGCTTTGGAGAAGGGGGCGAGGAGGAGGAAGAGGCTTATCAATATGGTCAGGGGCAAGGGGTAAGGTAAGGATGTCATGTTTTGTTCTCTGTTGTTTTTAGGCGACATGGATGAACTCTCCCTCTTGATAGAATAAGACAATAACTATAATATACCCGATTCATGGAGTCGAAAAGTGGGCAAAGAGCGGAGTGAACATTCCTAATCATGTTATGGAAGCACGCTTATTTAATTAAACAGTTTACCGTTCGCGATTTGTGGAGTCGATATAAAGGATCATATTTGGGGATTTTGTGGTCGTTCGTTTTTCCTTTACTCATGCTGGTGATATACACCTTTGTCTTCAGCGTCGTCTTCGAATCGAAGTGGGGTACGAACGTCGGGGAAAGTAAAGTGGATTTTGCAATCATTCTTTTTGCGGGCATGACCGTTTTCGGTTTATTTTCGGAAGTGGTCAACCGGGCGCCGGGTATTATTGTTTCAAATGTAAATTATGTGAAAAAAGTTGTATTTCCTCTGGAAATTTTCCCGATAGTTTTATTATCGACTGCTTTTATTCAGTTTTCGATTTCATGCGGTATTTTACTGTTTGCCATACTCGTTTTCAAACAAATCATTCCATGGACAGTTGTTTTTATTCCATTGGTTGTTTTCCCGTTATGTCTGATATCATTGGGATTGGCGTGGATTTTGTCTGCCGTCGGCGTATACTTGAGAGATATCGGACAGATTCTGAATGTGGGAGTTACGGCGCTGCTGTTTTTGAGCCCGATTTTTTATCCGGTATCGGCGGTACCGGAGAAATTCAGGGCGATGTTTCAATATAATCCCCTATCGTACATAGTGGAGGATTTCAGAAGAGTCGCGATATGGGGGCAAATGCCTCACTGGGGCAACTGGTTGTTATGGTCGGGAATTGGATTGATATTTTCGCTGGTAGGATTTTATCTGTTTAAGAAGCTGAGAAAAGGGTTTGCCGATGTCTTGTGACGCGGGTGAGAGTGATGCAAAAGGAAGTCGCGATTGATGTAAGAGGGGTCAGCAAACGGTATGAAATTTATCAGAAGCCTGCAGATCGGTTAAAACAAGCTATTTTTCGGGGGCGCAGGAATTTTTACAAAGAATTTTGGGCATTGAAAAACGTATCCTTGCAAGTATACAAAGGGGAAACATTTGGAATCGTCGGCCGAAATGGGTCTGGAAAAAGCACGCTTTTGCAGATCATTGCCGGCACTCTTGCTCCGACGACGGGAGAAGTCATCGTAAAGGGCAAGGTTGCTGCTCTATTGGAACTGGGGAGTGGATTCAACCCGAACTTTACGGGAAGAGAGAATGTCTATTTAAATGCGGCCATATTGGGATTACAGCGAGAAGAAATCGAAAAAATTTATGACCAGATTGTAGAGTTTGCGGATATTGGTGATTTTATCGATCAACCCATTTCGACTTATTCGAGCGGGATGGTCGTGAGGTTGGCTTTTGCTGTTCAAGCGATGGTGCCGAAAGAGGTATTAATTGTAGATGAAGCATTAGCGGTAGGTGATGAGCTGTTTCAACGCAAGTGTTATGCGAAGATTGAGGAGTTCAAGAAGAATGGAGGAACCATTTTGTTTGTTTCCCATTCAGGAAGTACCATCATTGAGTTATGTGATCGCGCGATGTTGATTGACGGCGGAGAACACCTCATTACAGGTTCGAGTAAACGTGTAGTTAACCTTTATCATAAGTTATTATATGCACCGGCTGAAAAACAAGCTGAATTGCGAGAAAAAATAAAGAACGAATGCGAACAAACGGACGAAGGAGTGGAAAGTCAGGTTTTATTTGCTTTCCAAGAAAGAGGTCATGAAATTCAAACTTTGTCGGATGAATACGACCCGGGGCTTGCAAATTTAAAGCCCATCAGGTATGAACGAGATGGTGCGGAAATATCGAATGTAAAAATTACCGACCTCTCGGGACGAGAGGTAAATATATTGAGATCAGGACAAAGATATAAAATATCCTATAAGGTTGATTTTTATAAAAAACACAGAAATGTGCGGTTCGGTATGTTGATTAAAACCCAATCGGGTTTTGAACTTGGTGGAGCTGCATCCGCCAAAGCTGGAGATGGGATACCTGTTGTTACGCCGGGATCAGAGGTAGGAGTTGAATTTGAATTTACTCCGAAGCTAAGTGCCGGAATATATTTTGTGAACGCAGGGGTTCTTGCAGAGAGTTCAGAAGGGGAAAAATATATTGATCGATTGATAGATGTTGCAGCCTTTCGGATATTGCACGATGATTCTCATTTATTTACAGCTATCGTTAATTTCGATGTGAAATGTAAATTAGAGCATAAGGAGTTAGTGTAAATGTCGCAGGCAAGCCAAAAAAGAGCTATTTGCATTTTGGGGATGCATCGAAGCGGAACTTCTGTTATTACGAGATGTGTGAATCTGCTAGGTATTTCTTTAGGGAATCCTGATCGAATGTTACCTCCCAAGTTCGATAATCCGGAAGGTTTTTGGGAACATGCGGATATCGTGCGATTACATGATGATATTTTGCGTTTTTTCTCAAGCTCATGGGATACTACAGTTGGTTTACCGAAGAATTGGTGGAAAATGAGGGATATGGATTTTTATAAAAAGGAAATATGTGAATGGATTAAAAGAGAATTTTCTGATACAAATATTTGGGCATGGAAAGATCCTAGAACATGTTTGCTGCTTCCTTTATGGATTGAAGTGCTTCAAAAAGAGCAAATAGAATTGAATATTATATTTGTAATCAGAAATCCTTGTGAAGTTGCGGCTTCTTTGAAGAAACGAAATGGATTCACCTATAGTCAGAGTTATTCAATGTGGATGTTGTATTCTCTTAATGCGTTAAAGCATTGTGAAGGTTTAAAATGTGTTTTTGTACATTATGATCGTTTTTTAAAAGATCCAGTGGGTCAGCTTAGAAAAATTGCAAGTAAGTTAGAGCTTTCATGGCCCCAAAACGAAACTGATTTAGTTATAAATTTGCAATCAGTAGCTAAACCTTATCTTAGGCATTCGAACAGAAGGGATGAAGATTTTTTAAATGATACTTCAATTCCGATAATGATTCGCCAGACATATCAATTATTGCTTGATTTGGAATGCAATCCCGACAGATTTCATAAGGAGGATTACAAGAGAAAGATTTTTGATTTAATCGAAGCATATGAATTTTCAGTGTGGTATCATAATGAAATGAAAAACGGAAAATTCCATGTTCAGGTCTTTGTATTGTGTGGGGGTGGGTTTAGTGAATCATGCTCTTTTAAAGTGGCGTCAATTCCAGACGGAAAATTTCGCAAAATAGATATACCGATTTATGGTAAAGTGAAGGGTTTGATAAGATTAGATCCCGCAGATATACCTGCAAACATTCAAATTGAAGGAATCAAATTAATAAATCCAGAATCTATGGTGATATATAAAGAATGGAGCTCAAAAAATGCGTATGTGGGGTTAAGAGCCTTAAATAACATTGAAGATTTAGAGGTTGGAGAAGTATTTTCTTTTATTTCCACTTCAGGAGATTCTCAACTTCTTTTAGATGGAATAGAAGTTGAAGTTGAAAATCCTCTGGTCTCGATTGATATGAAAGTCGTTCCATTGTTTTATCTTTCAATCCCTTTAATAGAAAAATTATTGAACAAAATAAAGCTCCAGTCAAATATTGAAAGAATAATAGAAAAAATAGACTTTTTGGGAGAGAGTTTGCGTGAAAAAGGAAAGTTAGAAGAGTATTTTGTTTCGGAATTAAATGGTAAGGAAGAGCAGATTAAAAGGTTAGAAGGTGAATTATCAGAGAAAATAAACAGATTAAACATATTAACTCAACAATTGGATAATATAAGTAAAGAATTGATGTCAGCACGAGAACAAAACAAAGAAAAAGATTGTATTATTTTTCATTTGAGAGAACAAATAGAGTCAAAGGAAAGGGAGATTATTTGTTTTAAAAATTCCAGGGGATATAAATTATTGGAGAGATACTATAGGATAAAAGACCGTATGCTAAGGTTTTTAGATTTACCGCTCAAGTAATCAAGAATAAAACGAGTGAGATTGTAGAAATTGCGTTGGTACTAAAATTAATCAAATCCTAAAAGTTTCGTTATTTGGTTTACTGGCCTTTAGTTTCTAATAAGCAGGATTTAATAGACATTGAAAGGTGATTTTCAAATAAGGAAATAAGATTTGGGTATAAGCTCAAAAAATAAATATAAAGCGGATTGATGAGCGACTCGGTGTTCATAGATGGAGGGGGGGAGGGGTTGTGGAGATTGTCGTTTTGATTTTCTCTTATGAGCAGAAGAGAGGGGGGACTTCGTGCTCCTTTTTGAGGAGACATATCTAAGGTTTATATTAGATATTCGATGGAAGCGTGTGAATTAACAGTGTCATAAAGGATTATATTCAAAAACAAGGTAAATGTAAATGCGAGTGTTATCCATGCTGAGGAATATGTTGAGGTAATTTTGTCCAGAAGGAAGGAAAACTTCTTTTTGAACGTCGGGAGGTTCAAATGAAAGGCATCATTCTTGCGGGTGGGACGGGGTCTCGCCTTTATCCGCTGACAAAAATCACAAACAAGCATTTATTACCAGTAGGGAGATATCCCATGATTTTTCATTCCATACATAAACTTAAAGAAGCCCGCATCATTGACATTCTGATCGTTACCGGCAAAGAACACATGGGTGATGTGGTTAATCTGCTGGGTAGCGGCCGTGAGTTTGGGGTTTCGTTTACGTACAAGGTTCAGGATGAAGCCGGTGGAATTGCTCAGGCATTGGGATTAGCTGAGCAGTTTGCAGCTGGAGATCGGATGGTTGTTATTCTAGGTGATAACATTTTTTCCGATAGCATTGCACCGTATGTCGAGCGATATATGCGACAGGAAAAAGGTGCAAAGATCCTGATCAAAGAAGTACCTGACCCGCAGCGGTACGGGGTTCCCGAACTGAGGGATGGAAAGATCGTGTCCATTGAAGAAAAACCTAAACACCCCAAAAGCTGCTATGCCGTCACCGGGATATACATGTATGACAATCAGGTGTTTGAGATCATCAAAACTCTGAAGCCGTCAGAGCGTGGTGAGTTAGAGATTACAGACGTCAACAATGCATATATCAAACGGAATGAACTGACGTACGACATCTTACAGGGCTGGTGGACGGACGCAGGCACTCATGCGTCCTGGGCTAAGGCTAATGAGTTGGCGCGGGATATTGTGTTGGATAATGAATTTGGAATATTTAAAAGTTAAAGTTGATTGGGATCTAATCCGAAAACAAAGATTGTTCTTAGAGTTGAAAATTTTTGGGTCGGAAGCTTAATGTAATACAATACAAAAGAAGCAGAGGGGAAATAAGATGAGCATTAAAGTCCTTATTTTGAATCCGTATTTTCCGACGTTAGGTGGTGGTGAGAAGCATATGGCGCATTTTTGTAAATTTATAGAGGATTATATCGATGACGTCGAGATAGATATTTTAGTACATAATTACAACAATATTGATATTTTTTCAAAAGATTATCCTGATATTAAGATATTTAAAGAAAGATTTAATATAGAACTCAATAAGACCAAGATTTTGAAGGTCAATTTACAGAATCAAGAGACTTATCTAAGAAATCTTCTAAATAAGTTTAAATTAGAGAGTATAACCAAGAAGTACGATCTCTTTGTAAATTTTATGTATCAAAGTAAACACATTGGAAGAGCAAAGAGAAATATCTATATTTGTATGTTTCCTCCTTATAAGTATCAATTTGAAGGAAATATCAAAAGATTAATAGGAAAAGCATTAGATTATCTTTTTAAGCGAAGTTATGATTATTTCATAGTAAACTCTGAATATACAAATCATTGGCAACAGTTTATATGGAAAACGGGCCGTAAGAATAAGATAGTGTATCCTCCGGTATTCTCCCGAGAGTTATTGAAAAAACGTAATTTAGATCAGAAAAAGAATATTATTCTTTCAGTTGGACGCTTCTTTGTTGGATCTCATAATAAAAAGCAAGAAGAATTAGTTGATATATTTATTAGAAACTACAAAAAATTTAAAGGATGGGAGCTTCATTTAGCGGGTGCATTGTCTAATTTCCCTGCTGATGTTGCTTATGTTGAAAATATTAAGTCGAAAAGTAATGGCTATCCAATTTATATTCATCTTAATTTATCTTTTGAAGAACTTGAACTATTATATCGGTATGCGAAAATTTATTGGCACGCTACTGGATACAAAGAAAATGAAAGTATATTTCCAGAAAAAATGGAGCACTTTGGAATAACCACTGTTGAAGCTATGAGTTATGGGGTTGTGCCTGTCGTGATTAGAAAAGGGGGGCAAACCGAAATTGTTAAAGAAGGAGAAAATGGGTTTTTATGGGAAACAGAGGAAGAGTGTGTTCTGAAAACGGGGAGGTTGATCAATGATGAAGAATTATGGAAAAGGCTTAGTAGTCAAGCGATTAAACGTTCAGAAGATTTCTCGGTAGAAGAATTTTATAAAAAAATGAAGGGGATATTCGATGAATTACGATATTTCGATTATCATAGTAAATTATAACGGGAAAAAGTATATAGACGATCTTTTTGAATCATTGATGAAATTGGAAACAGATAATTTTACTTTTGAGATAATATTTGTTGACAACTGTTCTACTGATGATTCGGTAGAATATTTAGAAAAAAAATATGTCGTTTTAATGGAGAATTTAAAAGTTATTAGACTAAATAAGAATATTGGCTTTGCAGGTGGAAATAATGTGGGCGTTAAATATTCGAAAGGGAGATATGTCGTTTTCTTGAATAATGATACTAAGGTTCTTCCGAATTGGCTAAAAGAATTATATAAGTGTATTAAGCAAAATAACGCTGGTATTGTTACTTCTAAATTATTATTTTTCTACGATTTCATTAGGCTCAATATTAACACAGATGATAAAATTGTAATTGATAATCGGATTTTGATGAATGGGAAAGAGTATATGTTGGATCCTAAGTTTTGCAGAAATATGTTAGTGTATGATAGTTACTCTATATGTTTTGGGAATTCGTACTTTTACTTGCCGTTACTTGATGGGATATCAGCGTATGAAATTCAGATATATTTTCGGGATATTCAATCTGCTCAAAAGTTAAATTCAGTTATATATATTAACAGTAATAGGTTTGACGTAGGAGGAAGTATCAACCTTTCTTTAGAGCAGGTTGAGAAGTTCAGGGTTACATTGATCCAAAATGCAGGATCTGGAATTGATAGGTATTACAATGGTTATGATATTGGTTTTTGTGAGGAAGATTATGGTCAGTATGAAGAAATACGCGAAGTTGAGGCTGCATGTGGAGCAGCAATGATAATGTGTAAAGAAGATTTTATTAATATTGGGATGTTTGATGAAAATTTTTTTATGTATTATGAAGATACTGATTTGTCGATGCGCATGAAATCAATGGGAAAAAAGCTTTTATACTGTCCAACTGCACAGGTGAGGCACGTTCACACTGGAAGTAGCAAGGAATGGTCGCCTTTTTTCGTTTATTATGTTTTTCGGAATAGAATGCTTTTTATTCTCAAGAATTATCCTTTAAGAGTATTTATCAAGCAAGTAACTAGGTTTATTCTTCAAATCATGGAATCACTATTTAAAAAGGAAAGATTAGAAATTAAACGAGCTAAATTGAGGTCTGCGTTATCTCTTTTTAAATTTATACCAATATATACAATGAAGAAGTGGGGTGTTTGATTGTTTTAAGAGGATTGAAAGATGATGTTGGCGTACGTATAACGTTTCCGAAGGTACATGGACAGCGGAGCCATTCAATGAGTTCCGCTAGGCGCTTGCATCGGGAGATTCAGCGCTGGGACGGATGTGGTAGGAGTTTTCTCGAGTCGTGAGTCGGTGATTCGGTTGGTTTGGGTTTTTTACAAAAACGACAGGAAGGATAGTCTGTGGGTCGGTGCTATTTCAGGCTGGATTCGTTGAGGCAGCTCACCGGGCAGACCGTTCATTTGTTGACGACGGTAATTTCGGTGTAGAAGTAGAATGCGATTTTGAGCTCCGGAGTAAAATTTTCACAGTTTGACAGGTCACTATCTATTGTGATGAGATAAGAGGGTTGTATAGGCCTAGACTTTAGGGTTAGCCGAAGAATTTATTCTGAAGAATAACCCGAGCGGCCGAAAAGCCGCTATGCCGTCACCGGCATATACATGTACGACAGTCGGGTATTTGATATCATTAAAACGTTGAAACCCTCGGCGCGAGGAGAATTGGAGATTACGGACGTCAACAATGCGTATATCGAACGAAACGAATTGACGTACGACATCTTACAGGGCTGGTGGACGGACGCGGGCACTCATGCGTCCTGGGCTAAAGCCAACGAGTTGGCGCGGGACATCGTGCTCGGCGAGGAATTCGGGACATTTAAGAGTTGACGGAGTTCGATGGAGAGATGAACATCATTCGGGGCAAACTGGAAGGCGTTTTTTTGATCGAACCGGATGTTTTTCTCGACAGCCGGGGTTTTTTCATGGAGAGTTATCATGAAGGCAAGTTCAAGGCGGCGGGACTAGAGGTTACGTTCGTTCAGGACAACCATTCGCTTTCGGTCGAAGCGGGCGTAATCCGGGGACTGCATTATCAGTTGAATCCGAAAGCCCAGGCCAAGCTTGTCCGC
>NICF_comb_assmDRAFT_10003923_pt1 | contig 10535 bp, 17 predicted proteins | sample NewIslPassag4_SG_FD_11279 | JGI IMG/M metagenome (IMG submission 11279) | reverse complement strand
GTCCGTTTTTGTACGCACTTACGGATTCCGGGCTTACATGAGCATCGAAGCTAAAACTTAGTTGGGTCATGCCGGCTTCCATAAGCGCCTGGCCGAGTTGATGGCCGTATCTGTTTGCGCTCATGTGTTCCCCTCTCCTTTACATGCGTTATTCAATTTTTGAGGTACAATTAAACTGTGCTCATCTTCCACGCTCTCCCCGGTCAAACCCGGGGAATTTTGTTCACCTGCGCACCAGCAGATAGTGAAACTGGTAGCCGTTATTCGAGATATGAAGCAGTACCCAACCTTGCTCCAACAGTGCGTTCACCTCGTTTTCGCTGCTGGTTCGACGTACTTGCTTGATGTCCGTGAAGTTCACAGAGGCACCTCCTTTCTGGCTTGTCCGTTACGCAGTCAACTTGACGCCCAACTCCTGCTCGATCCAGCTGATCAGCGCGGCCTTGGGCACCCGGAGCATAGAGCGTTTTTCTGAACCTATGTTGATGACCGGGAATCCGGTACGCCGCGCCAATTCATATGCATACTTGCGGTCAACACGCAGGATCTTGGCAACCTCGTCCATCTTGAGCAAAGGAGGGTATGCTTCGAAATCGAATGCATCTGGACTTGGTCCTGGCAAAGGTATCACTCCTTTCAGGCTGATTGTTCCTTTAAGGAACTTTCATCTTTAAAAAAATTTGTCCACTTAAAACCTAGAGCTTCACCCATCACTTTTGCAACTTTCACAGTTGGAGTCTTAGTGTTGTTTTCAATATGAGTGTAATAGCTTCTGGAGATCCCACACAATTCAGCAGCCTGTTCTTGGGTGAGTCCCAATTTCTCGCGTGTTTCTTTAAGCCAGACGCGCACTATTTATCACCTCCAAAAGTTCCTTTGAGTAACTTTGTAATTTGATTATATGTTCCCTAAAGAAACATGTCAACATGTTTTTAATACTTTTAGTAACATTTGTTTCATGTTTCCGAAAGTAACATTATAATATGCTTAGAATAAATGGGCTGGTGGATATCGTGGTATTTGCAAAAAGGCTAAAAGCAGAGCGTGAAAAGAGAAAAGCAATAGATCCGAAGTGGACTCAGGGGTATGTTGCTGATCTTATTGGTGTTGCTCGCCCAACTTACACCGCCTACGAAAACGGTACCAAGCAGCCACCTATGGAAACGGTAAGTAAGCTGGCTGACCTTTTTAACGTTTCTACAGATTACTTGCATGGGAAAACAAACGACCCTTCGCCTACTGGCAAAAAGGAAGACGACCAACTCACCACAATAATGTTCCACAAATGGGACAAGCTTGACGAAAGAAGACGGAAGCAGGCTCTTAAACTAATAGAAATCCTTGAACAAGAAGCTGACGAAGAAAACAGCAAGAATTGACAGCATGGCACGCAGCAAACCTAAATTGCTAGCGTGTTTTTTATTAACCCAGGCGCAACAAGATTTTACATACAAAGAATAATTCACAAAAAAGAGGAGAGGTTTTCGTCATGTCAGAGAAAGAAAAAGTAAAAAAACCATTTTGGAAGAAGTGGTGGGTGTGGGTGATCGCCCTTCTCATCATCGTGATCGCAAATGCAGGGAAAGATGATAAGCCAACAGCTGTGAATGCACCTTCTCCCGCGTCTTCCCCTTCGAATCAGTCTGAACAAAAGCCGGATGAATCACCTGAAAATCAAGAATTCAAAGTCGGAGAAACGATCCAAATGGGCGATTACAAACTCACTGTTAATGAGGTCAAGAAATCTTCTGGTGGCGACTTCGATAAGCCAAAAGATGGTATGGAGTTTGTGATCGTTAAAGTTACAATTGAAAATGCCGGTAAAGAAAAGATCTCATACAATCCGTTCGACTTCAAAATGGCAAACAGCCAAGGTCAGATTACCGACCAGACTTTCACAACTATAGACAGCAGCACGCACCTTAATTCAGGTGAACTGGCTCCTGGCGGTAAAGTTTCTGGTACGATTCCATTCGAGCAACCTAAAGGTGATAATAAACTGCAGTTGCAGTACCAGCCAAACTTCTGGTCTGATAAAACGATTAAAGTTAATCTTCAATAAGGCCCTAATCGGGCTTTTCTTTTCAACCCTAATCACGAACATACATTCTTGTCATCAGGAGGGTACCTATGCTGCACTGGAACTTTTATCATCCGACAGAACTGGAAAAACGAATCGAGGCACTTTACCGATCTATCGGAATCGAATCACCAGAAGACTTGCAGGAGGATTTGATCGCTTCCCGTTTAGGTATCAAACTTCGCTATGAAGACGCCCCTTCACTCGCCTTTGAAAAGGGGCGATTCCGCTGTATTGTCATTGATAATTCATTAACGGCAGCCGAACAACGCAAGCAATTCTTTCACGAACTCGGCCACCTCATCCGGGGGCATTCGGGCGACCAATCAAAATTTCCCGATCTTTTTAGAGGCCTCCTGGAAGAGCAAGCCGAACACTTTGCCAAGTATGCCCTGATGCCATACTACATGATTGAGAAGCTTCCCATGCCCGAGTACGAAAGGGACGTTCCTTATTTGCTGGCCTCCGAATTCAGAGTCACCGTCGAACTCGCCCGCGAACGATGGGACCAAATAAAACGACGGATTGCTCGCGGAATATGGGAGCAGGCATGTATCGAACGTGAACGCAGCCGATACAGAAAGGCATCACCTGCCAATTGGTGTGATCAGGCCAAAGAGATGTTTCGTTTGGCAATCGACCGAAAACTGCAAAAAGGGCAGGGTGTGATAATTCGATGAAGATTCGAGTGTTTTACGACTATTATGAGGGGAATCTGGTGCCAATGAAGTACATGATCAGCTTCCGAAAAGGGGAGCTTCTCTGGGATCGGGAAAAGGTATTTGTTCCGGTTATGGCACCTTTTCAACGCCTTGGTATTGAAGACTTCTTGCCGGATTCACTGGCGATTACCGTCACTCAGGGCGACATGATTCTCAGCGCTGACAAGCCCGGGAAGTTCGGTATCTTTCTCCCCCCACTCAAGCGCCGGGCTGTTGAGGGCGGAGTAGATTACTGGGACATAGAACACTTTGTCATTCAGGTTGCTGATTTGGAAGAATTGTTGCAGATGAGTGTTTTCATCGCATGAAAAAGGAGGGATTCCAATGAAAGGGCATGTTCGCAAACGCGGGGAAAAGTGGTGTTTCGTTGTCGAACTGCCGCGGGATGAGGTAACAGGAAAACGTCGACAGAAGTGGTTTTCAGGGTTTAACTCCAAGAAAGAGGCTCAACAAGCACTGATTGAGAAGTTGCGGGAAATTCAGACTGGGCTTCTTGTTGATACCAACGATATGACAGTGGCCGAATATATGAACTATTGGCTGGAGAACTATGCGAAGGTTTCATGTAGACATACAACCTATAGCGTCTATACACAGCGAACGACTCGTTATGTCCTCCCAGCAATTGGTCGTATCAAACTAAAAGACTTGAAAACGATACACTTACAAAAGATGTATGCCGATCTGCTAAAAAACGGGGCAAAGTACCGATCGGGGGGAATATCACCGATGACTATTCGGCACGTCCACGGTATGATGCACAAGGCTCTGGAAAATGCCGTTCGTTGGCAAATCGTGCCCCGCAACGTCGCGCAATTGGTGGAACTCCCACGAGTGGAGAAAAAGGAAACGGTTGTTTTAACCAAAGAGCAGGTTCAGCAGCTCGTGGAGGCAGCAAAAGGGCATGAACTGTACATCCCAATTCTTTTGGCTGTGACCACCGGCATGCGGTATGCGGAGATTTTTGGACTCGCTTGGAAAGATATTGACTTTGAAAAGAGAACCATCCATGTCCGGCAGCAACTCGTCAGAACGCGAGGTGAGTATCGATTGACCGAACCAAAGACCAAAAGCAGCGAACGAATAATCTCCCTTTCAGAAAGTTTAGTTGCTCCACTCCGCCGGCATAAATCAGAACAGGCACAACAGAAACTTCTTTACGGTCCCGACTTCAATAAGGACGGGTTGGTTTGCTGCAGGCCAGAAGACGGCCTGCCATATTCTGCGACCCCGGTCAGGAGAAAGTTTGATAGCCTGTTGGAAAAGGCAGGGCTCCCTCGCGTCCGTATCCACGATTTGCGTCATACCGTCGCCACCCTTCTTCTTGAGCAGGGAGTGCATCCAAAGGTTGTATCCGAGCTGCTTGGTCATGCGAATATCGGGATCACATTGGACAGGTACAGTCACGTTTCCATGACCATGCAAAAAGAGGCAGTCAATTCTCTGGAAGCAGCCATTTTCACCTCAAAAAGTGCGCTTTAGTATAATAAAGGTTTGCAATATGTTTGCAAAAAGACTATTTCACAGCAGAAAACCCTTTATATCATGCGGTTTTCAAGACATCAATTAAAGATAAAAAACATTTTTCTGATTCGTTCCGCTAGATTCCTTTTGTGAGTTCGGTGTCGTCTAAATCCTTGTAAAATCACGCTTTTGCTCAAGTTTTAATACCGTTGCATTCCGTGAGTTCCCTTAATGTCGGTTTGCAAAATGGTTTGCAGTTACACCTTTGCGGGCTACTACATGCCCCCTAAAATGCATCCAATGGAGTGACGAAAGCTAATTTACAACTGAAAGGTAAAAACAGTACTATCCTCATTAACTGACGCCGCTGGTGAGGATGATTACTCTTCGGTTATAGGCACGTGAAGGCGGACCTGTTGCTTACTTGGTACGGAGGTATATTGTTGAAGGCGCTTTGTTTTTCACATAACTATGGGTGTTTACCTATTCCGGGCAGTCATTTTTAGGACTGCCTACTTTTGAATAATGCAGAATACGTTTGAAATGAGGGTAAATTGTCCTTTAGAAAATTAATCCAAACGTATGACTGACTTTTCATACAACAGTTTATACAATTTATGTAACCAACTTTACGTTCTTTCGTATATATTTTGTAAAGTAAAAAAATTCAACATACTTTGTTTAAAAGGAGGATTACTTCAATTGAAGAGAAAAATATTTTTTCCTATTGTTATGGTATTAATTGCTGGGCTGATTGTCGGTGGCATTTTCTATTTTAATAATAAAGATAAACGGTATTCTTTTAATGAAATAATAAGCTATAATGAAGGAGATGTTTCTGCAATAACGGTGGACTATGACAAAATAGAGATCATCAGAGATCAAAATGAAATAAAAAAGTTTTTAGCTTCTTTTTCAAAACTGGAATTTAGCAAAATTAATGAACGGGAATTAAAAAAATATGATGAAGATTTTCCATCTCATGAGTCTTCTACAATTGCATTAATGAATGACAATTCAGCATTGTACTTAATAAATCTTTATGATAATGGTACAATAGAAATTTATGATAGAACTAACCGCAAGCGTAATCAATATAAAATACTTAATAATGACTTCAACTTTAAGGAACTGGTTAAACTTAACTAGAATCATTATGTAATGATAAAAAGCCCTCGGTCAATCCGGAGGGCTTTTGTTTAGTCTTCGTACTAAAAATGGGGTCAAAGATTATCCGTTGTTTGCATTATTCAAGTGAAATCCAGCCATCTTCTGTGTGTACTCGTTTAACGACTCCTTCTCCACAAACAAATCGAACAGGTTCACCGTCAAATTTGTATTCGACAAAAGGAAGTTCCACCCTCACAAGATCATATTCTGGGTTTTCATCCATAAAGTAAAATAGATCTTCACAAAAGCTCATTCCATCAATGAACAGATTCGTAAGCATTTGTTTTTCATTTACAGACATATTCAAAAGCAGTCCAATAACTGCTGTTGCAAGCGCCACTTTGTTACTTTTCAAAAAAATCAACGAAATGAGGGTATTTGTTGCAGAGATTCGAGAAATAAGCAAATCTTTATTCATCTCTTTAATGCCAGTGCGATAAATTACATTAGCTGTGTGCATCAAATCTCTAACATCTCTCCGGCTAAGAGTCAATGTAGTTGCATATTGTCGCATTCTTTACTTCCTCCCAAATGTTTATTCCAAGCTATTTTCCGCGGTTGATAACTTGGTCACTTAGAAAAGAGGTAAAAGACTAAAAAGTACAACCTGATAAGAAAAAAAAGCTTCCCTATTAAGAAGCCTTCTTTTCCCTCCACCGATTTCTTATTGTGTTGCTAAAATCAAAAAGGTCCGGTGAATTATCAAGATCATACTTTCTTATTGCTCTAATGATTCTAATATAAATCTCCTGCCTATAATCTTCTCTTACATCTCTCTGTAGAGTGCTCAAGGATTTTCTTATTTTGGGCTCAAACATGTTTAGTATATCGACCAATGCTTCGTCATCATTATTGTTTTGAACACGTCTTACGAGGAAAAGCAACTCCATTAGTCATTCTCCTCCCTCATCTTCATTTTAATTTTTTGCAGCGCTCTTTGTTTTGTTTTTGAAACCGCCTGTTGGGAAATGTTTAGAAGCTTAGCAACTTCAACTTCCTTAAGATCTTTAAAAAATAATAGAGAAATAACTTTTTTCTCTTTCTCTGTCAGCGCCTTTAACACATCGTTTATTTTTTTATCCGTATATATTGAGCTAAGTTTATCTATATAAAATGACGCAGAATAATTATATTTGAGTTGTACCCTTTCATCATATGGAGCAAGAAACTGTTCTTTTTTCCTTCTTTGTATATCCAACTCAACAACTGAGTTATGAATAATGGTTGAGATATATTTTCGAAGCCTGATTTCCAAGAAAAACTCTTTAAACCTTTTATTTAATTCTGTGAGTAAGTCCTCTCTATTTGATTCAACCACTTTATTATAAAGCCGCTTATTTTCTGGATCATTCAAGAAGGAACAAAATACCTTATTTTGTTTTAGAATGTTATCTTTCAAGATATCTATTTCCATAATCATCCCCCCTAACGGTTTGCTCTGAAAAAAAGAGGCTCAACTTGGAGGTAATATTAACATACCACCCTCCTTAATTCGTTGAAGCGCATGGATATTATCGGTCAGGAATACGCATGGCACTCACATCGTGAGGTAGTATACCTTCAGTCTGGCCCACGATCTCCAGCGGTTATAAATTGCGCTGCGTTATCTGGCCGTTGATGCCTAAGTTGAATTTATTGATGTTGTTCCATGGGGCATTACCAGTTGCCTTTTCATTAATTTGCCTCAAGCAGGAACGTTTGTTTCTATTTTACAAGAACACTTGTTCTGTTATCAAGGCAAAGAAGCCCCATTAAATTGAGTTTTTCTGTCAAACAGCTTGATTTATAGTACCATATATGGTACTATAATATCGAAAGGAGGGAAGTAATGGCAGGGGTTGAAAAAATCATCGAAAAAATGATACACCGCCCCAATGGAGTAAGGTTCCGTGAAATCGCCAAAGTCCTTGAGCACCACGGCTACATAGAAGTGAGGGTGTCCGGTTCACACCACCACTTCCGAAACCGAAAAGGCGACTTGATCACGATACCTAATCACAACCCCATCAAGGCGGTGTACGTCAAAGATGTATTGAGGAGAATCGGGAGGTAGCCGCTTCCCCTCTCCACCCTAATCATAACCTCTGCCTAACAAGTATGGCAAACAAAGACCTGAATTATTTCCTCAGTTTACCCTACACCCTTGTCATTAAACCGATGGACGACGAATCCGGCAGGTACTATTACGGAACATACCTGGAATTGGACGGCTGCCAGTCACATGGCGAAACGGTTGAGGAACTGCTTCGTAACCTGGAAAAAGCAAAGCGCGGCTGGTTAGAAGTCAAGTTGGAACATGGCGATCCGATCCCGGAACCACAAGAGGAGTACAGCGGCAAGATCAACCTGCGTATGCCGAAGTCACTACACCGGCAGCTTGCTGTTGAGGCACAATTGGAAGGCGTAAGTTTGAACCAATATATGCTCTACAAATTGAGCAAATAGCTCATGAAAAATCCCCCGTCATTAGGCGGGGGATTTTTGTACAGACAATAGGGGCTTGCTAAAATGCCCCACCTAGGGGTGCACTCTGATTGCCTCTGGTCAACCTTTTTTTGGCCGAAAAGTTACTAACCGTTCTGTTTATGATACAATCCCACTCGGAATAACAATACCAGCCAGTTTCATCTGTAACGCTGCTAATTGGAGTTTTTGTGATCTTGTTAAACTTCCTACAGGACCTTCAAGATCAACTTTCAAAACGGGCTGTGACAATCCTAACCGAATCAAACTTGTCCGATTTATGTAGTTCCCTTCTGCCGGATCAATGAGAAGGTCAGTGTCTCTTCTGAAATCAACCTGTGTAGAAATTGGTGCCACATTAATTGTCCATATTCTTTTATTCTGATTAGTCACACTATGATACGTAACAACAACCGGCCGAACTTCGTGAAAAGTTCGACCAACAAATAGCGATTCCGGGAAATTGATGAGATCATCCTTTATTAGGTATATCTCGCCATAATTAAACTCCCGATCATCACTAGCTATAACTTTTCTCCAGTCTGTAGTTTCCATGCCATCCTTACCCTTTCACGTGTCTTTGAAAGCTGTACAAATTCGCTGAACACAACTGCGTTGTACTCTTCATCAGAGCCACAATCGACAAAGTTGATTTGTTTTAGGGCTTCCTGTACCTCATCTAACGTGAATAGAGGATCGAGAGGTTTATTTAATTCGTTCATTGGGAGCTCCTCCCCGTGCAATTTACACCCACTCTTAGACTCCTTTTCCAAGACAACCAACATTGGCAGTGTATTGTAGGCTTCATCAAGGAACTTTTTCGTGTCTGCATATGTTAATCTATCCACAATATCTCGTGCAATATCCAGTGCCATTGGGTGAAGAAGTGTTTCATCAAATTCTTTACCTACGTACTCAAATTGGTAACCCTGTCCTTTTTGATGAACGTAGGGAAGTTCGACGATAATCTCTTCGTCAATGAGTTGGTCCTTTGCCTCATAAAACGTTGAGTCAAAGGGACCATTTTTGTCGCGGTAATATTGCAATCCAGAGTAGGTTGTCCCGTGAATGGCATACCATTCACAATCAAGGAGGTAAATCGCTTTGATCAGTTGTGTCCGACCAAGCGATTGCGGGAATTCTTTGATAAAGAAAGTCATGAGGTGCTTGAGCTTTTCCATCTTCATTCCGCCTCCTCATGGGAATTGTTGCATGTAAGAAACAACAAGTCAATGGTATTAATTTGTCGTAATTTGTCAAAACCAGGAACATTGTACTATTCACTCATGTATTTTGTACTATACCACCTATTGCCCAGAGAAGTAGCTCATTAACAAATCAATAGCGTCTCAACACATAAAAAGCCCTCCGCCGGTCTCCCGGCAGAGGGCTGTCTGCTTAGCTTCTCTTCGCTCGATCTCGCACGAATTTGTACATCCACCTGACCAGCGCGGCCCATGCTGTTTTCCCACCCACCAAAGCGAAGCCGGCGCGGATTCTTGCCGGCAGCCGATCATAACGATTGACGAGAGCCTGCTCCTTCGCCTCCAGATGGTCGAATAAGCCGGGGAACACCGCCTCGATCTCGACGATAAAGGCGACGATGCGCGGGAACAGGTCGGCGGACATGGCCAGCACCACCAAAAGAAAAAGGGCGATCAACGCGCCCCATTCTTGGCCAAAGACAACCACGTCTGCGAGAGTCATACTACACACACCCTTTCTTCAGCTTTACGGTTTTCGTGCCCTGATGCCACTCCACCGACAGCCCGAGGATGGCGGCCAGCTCCCGGGCCGGCGCGTAAGACGTGCCGTTCTCGATGATCTCCGTCAGGTCTTGGCCGTTCACCTTGACCTGCTTTGTGCAGGGGCACCATTCCACCTTGCCGCCGACTGATTCAGCCACGGCCCGGATTGGCAGCCAGGATACGCCGGCGCGGAGGTAGCCTTGAACCGGCAGGAGGCAACCGTTAATCTCGATGGAAACCTTATCCACAGGTTTTTGTGCTGGTTGTGGATTTCCTACGAGTAATCTGTTTACGTCATCCTTGAACTTCGCCCAGGCTTGCGCCGCTGTCAGGCCGGTGTACTTCCGGCCGTAATCGTCCGAAACGAAATAGGCCGGGCAGTTCTTGCCGGTGATGTCAAAGTGGCGCCATAGCCTGTCCACTCCCCAGCCATACCGCTTCAAGATGTCTGCGGCCAGCTCTACGGTGCGGCCGTAAGTCTCCTGGAAGTTGCCGTCCGCGTTGACGCACATCTCTATGCCGATCGTGCAGTTGTTCGGATAGCTACTCAACTTGGCGACCGCCTCCGGTTTGTACTGCTTGGCGCCAACGTGGTAGGCCATCTCGTTTTCGGGCAGGCAGCGTACGATCTGCTTGTCGTCCACAATGTAGTGAGCGCTGGCCTCCGTGGTTGGCTTGTTGAAGTAGTTACGGTTGGCCACAGCGTTCGCGCCTTTCCCTTCGTTCGCCGTCCAGTGGATGACAAGGCCCCGGGGGGTAATCTTGGTCCCGGGGCGCGCGTTCTTGTTTGTGAGCAGCATGTCGGTGATCTGCATGCTATCTTCCCACCTTGTCTTTGATTTCGCGCAGGTCGTTGATGATCAAATCGTACTTTTCGCTGAACTTATC
>NICF_comb_assmDRAFT_10003921_pt1 | contig 10538 bp, 9 predicted proteins | sample NewIslPassag4_SG_FD_11279 | JGI IMG/M metagenome (IMG submission 11279) | reverse complement strand
CAAGCCGGCTGCGCGCCGCCGTCACCCCGGCCGGTGGCGGCCGCCGACGGTGCTGGCCCGCCCCCAGATGCCGGAGACAGGCTGCGTGTATAACGCCCATTCGGCGCACCGCCCGTCACCAGCGGCCGCAAGTGCTTTTCCTATCCTCATCCTCCGTTGACGAGCAACGCAGCAAGCGCACACACAGGCTCATCTCCGGCGCGATCCTGCTGCCGACCGCACAGGTCGCATCCCGCCGCGTACGCGGCACAGAACCACGCACGCTGTGGGACGCGCTCTTCCTTGGTCTTTTCTAGGTGCTGATGTGCGAGGGCTTCTGCAAATCAGCCACGACGGCGGCTCCGAAAGCCAGCAGCAGGCGCTTGATCTTCTCGATCTCCTGCGCCCGCGCGTGCTCAGCAGGCAGCGGTGGGGGGTCGTAGCAGGTGCGCAGCATGAGCTGAGCTACCTCGAAGATCGAGGCAATATGCTCGAGCGCGGGCAGCAGGCGCTTGGCGAGATCTTCGGTGCACGGCACGGTGACCGGAGACGCGGATGCGGATCCCTGTGGCCTCCGACGCCGTCCCTCGGGCGATGGCGACGCATTCTGCGCATTGTCGTTGCTCACGCGGCCCCGCTAGTGTCCTGTCCCGTAAGTAACTTTTGCATTGATGAGTTGTCCAAGGCGTATCCTCATGCCTTGGAGTTCATGCAATGCCCGTTGGCCGACGCAAGCAACCGCTCGATCTGACCGCCGAGGAGCGACGTGACCTGGAGGCGATCGCCGCATCACGCAGCCTCCCGCATGGCTTGGTGCGTCGGGCGCAGATGATCTTGTGGTCTGAAGCGGGCCTGTCGCTGGCGCAGATTGGCCGACGGCTGAAGGTCTCGCAGCCGACCGTCAGCCACTGGCGAAGACGATTTCGCGAGCAGCGGCTGCTTGGGCTGAACGATGAACTGCGTCCGGGTCGACCGCGCACACACGACGAGGAACGCATTGCGATGTTGCTGAACACGGCGATCGCGCGCAAGCCCAAAGCTGCAACGCATTGGACGGTGCGCGAGTTGGCCGCGGCCACCGGCATCGGCAAAAGCACCGTGCAGCGCTATTTGTCGCTGATTGGCGTGCAGCCACACCGCAGCCGCAGCTTCAAGCTCTCCACCGATCCGCTGTTCATCGAGAAGCTGCGCGATGTGGTCGGTTTGTACCTCAATCCACCGGATAACGCGCTGGTGCTGTGCGTGGATGAGAAGAGTCAGTGCCAAGCGCTCGAACGCACGCAGCCCGTGTTGCCGATGGGCTTGGGTTATCTGGAGGGCGTCACACACGATTACTATCGGCATGGCACAACCACGCTGTTTGCCGCGCTCGATGTCGCCAATGGCACCGTACTGACGCAGTGCAAGCCGCGGCACCGACATCAGGAGTTCTTGAGCTTTCTGCGACACATCGATGCAGCCGTGCCAGCCAAGCTCGATCTGCACCTGATCGTCGACAACTACGCCACGCACAAGCACCCGAAGGTGAGAGCGTGGCTGGCGCGCCATCCGCGCTTTCACTTGCATTACACCCCGACCTACAGCTCCTGGCTCAATCAGGTGGAGCGCTGGTTCGGGCTCATCACGCAACGCGCTATCCGCCGCGGCTCCTTTACCTCGGTCGGCGACTTGCGTCGGCGCATCGAGCAGTTCGTCGATCATTGGAATCAGCATCCACAACCGTTCGCGTGGACCGCAACCACCGATTCAATCCTCGCCAAGCTCGAGCGACTAAGCAAAGTTATTTCCGGGACAGGACACTAGTTGGGGCCACGCACGTCTTGTGAGTATCCTTCTTGGAAGTCATCGTCTACTCCTATGCAGTGGATGATGGCAAGGCGCTCGGCGGTGTTCGCCGCGCCGCCGGGCGCCGCTTGGTTTGTCTGGGTGGATGGCAGCTCCTTTGCGACTATCGGTGCGTTCAGTATGCCGCGATGATCCGTCGGAGGCGCCGCGCAAAACTGTTGTGACCATAGAGAAATGCGATTTGCACTCCCCTACGTCAACCGACCTCTGATCTTCGGACCCATTAGACGCCAATCGGAGCCAGTGTACTGACCTAGAGCAGAGATGGCTTCTGTGGGCCAGCGCCCTAACAGACCGGACAGACCGTATGCCTAAGCCATTGGAGTACAATCGATGTCCAGAGATAGTGCTATCGATAGTGCGAGGTCGAAATCTTGTCTGTTCAGCGCCGTAGACGCTTCTCCGCCGCCTAGAAGCAGCGGATGGCTCAGGAGAGCTTGCAACCTGAAAGGAATGTATCGCTGGTCGCCCGGCTCAACCGCCCCCTTTATGGCGTACGCGCCATATCCCACCGAGCATCAGTACCGCCGCCACGAACTCGCCACCGGCAACCGCGGCGACGCCGGCAAGATGCTGCAACCGGGATGCAAACAGGAGAAGAAACAGGATTGCCGCCACAGCCCCCGCCACAGTCGCACCTACCACTAGCCGATCCTTGTGTAGCGGCAGAAGGTAATTGAGACCGAGCGCGTTGTTTAGTGCCTGCAAGGGTAGGATCCAGCACATCAGACGTAACGCCTCTAATGCTTGTGGACTGTAGCTGCTCCAGAAGAGCGTCAGCAGCTGAGGCGCACCGACATAGAGTACAACGCTGGTCAAGAATGCGGCGCCCAACTGCCACCATGTGATGTTGGACGCCGTCCGCTTGCGCTCTTCGGTTAGACCCGCGACCTTTAGGACGCGTGCATAACCTACCTGGGAAATTACGAGCAGCAGTGATTGAAATGCGGTGACCAGGCGTTCCGCCTTCTGGAAATTAAGCAAACTCGATTGCGTTACGAGATAGCCAAGCAGCACCGGCGTGGCGAGATGCACGCAACCAGCCGCAAGCTTGTGCACGAACAGCGTGAACGACTTTCTGAGAGACCCGATCAGGGAGCCAAATGGGATGCGGACAAGGCCGTGGCGCACGTGAATGCGAGCGATCAGCCAGAAGGTCGCCAGTGCTCGTGGAGTCGCCCAGCAGACGATCACCCACGCTACGCTCGCATTAACGAAATAGGCAAACATGATCAACGCGAAGGACGCCGCGTTGCCCACCAACTCCCCACGAACCGCCGTACCGTACTCCTCGACCGCTTGGTAGTACCACAGAGGTCTAAAACCGTATGAGAAAATAGCTAGGATGAGCCCTCCTAGCATAAGGGGCGAGAACGTGAGCACAGCGTTATGGGCAAGAATCACCGTGCCAGCGATCGACACGGCGCCCAATAGAATCAAGCGGCTTCCGTGAATCTCGCTGACCGCTTGACGTTCGGTATGTTCGTCAAGCGCGCGAGTCATCGTTCGAACTGCGGAGAGGTGATAGCCGTACTCTACGAACAACGCCAGGAAGGCCGCCGTGGCTTGTACGTAAAGAAACTCTCCGAGATCATTCTTCGAGAGGAAGCGTGATACGACAGTCAGCGTCGCCAAGGGGAAGACATAGCCCAGCGCCTGCTGCACCAGCATCAAGAGCACGGCGCGGATCATAGAAGACGGTTTCTGAGCCAGCTTATCAGGGCCCTCAGCAGCGTTGATCCGACGTAATAGAACGCGCCCAAGAAGAATACTGGCCGTCCCTGGATGACGAATTCGCGCACGTGGAGGGCAAGCACGTTTCCAATGTTTCGACGTAACGATCGCAGGCCTGTGCTTTGATTGCTATGGATCCGATAGGACAGCAGCACTTGATCAATATTCGCGAGACGGTACCCCGCGCGGGAAAGCCGCAACCAAAGATCCCAATCCTCGGCAAACAGTCCGTACGCGTAGCCACCCACCGCTAACAGCGCCGATTTCCTCGCCATCACCGTCGGATGCGGCAGACACGACTCGAATGGCAGCCGTCTGCGCACGGCCTCCGGCGTCAAGGGCAGCGGAGCCGGCATCCCACGCCTACGTCCCTGTTCGTCAATATGCTCGTACCAGCTACCGACCGCTGCGACGTCGGGATGCTCATCCAGATAGCGCCGCTGGATTTCCAGTCTTTCCGGATGAGCGATGTCATCAGCATCCATACGAGCTATGTAACTGCCGCGCGCATGTTCAATGCCGAGGTTGAGATTAAACGGCAATTGTCCAATGTCCGAGCGAAGCAAACGCACCCGCGGGTCACCAATCTGGCCGAGAGCGCTCCAGACCTCATCGCTGCACCTGTTTGCAACTATGATCAGCTCGAGGTCTCTTAACGTCTGATGCAAGACACTCTCTATAGCCTGAAACAGGAACCCGTCATCACGGTTCACCGGCAAAATGACAGAAACCACCGGCACCAACGTTTCACCGGGGTTGTCACTTGAAGACATACCTGAACATGATAAAACTGGCGAGCAAGCGCTTCATCCTGAACCACTTCGGTTCGACGAGGAGCCGGTAGACACCTTCAAGACCAAGCTCCTGCACCCACACAGGCGCCCGCCGGATCTTTCCCGACAGGAAATCCAGGCTTCCGCCGCAGCCGATGCATAATTCGACCCCCGCCTCCTGCAGCCACTCGCGCTCATCGTCCATCCAAAACTCCTGCTTGGGCGCACCCAGAGCCACGAGCAGGACGTGCGGTCGGAACGCAAGGATCCGGCGCCTGCACTCATCACGCCACTGTGGCGTAAACGGATATTCCTTCCACGGCGGGGAATACCCTTCCGCACATACTCTGTAGCGGCTGCGCGCGATCTCCACTGCAATGGCGTTCGATTCCGGCGCCGCACCTAGCATGAACACTCTCTTGCCTGCGCTACCGGCCTCCTGCAGCAATCGAGGCACAAGATCCGAACCGCTGATCTTCTCAATCGGGGCGTTCCTCGGCCGAGCCAACAACCGGGCTATAAGAAACGGAATCTTCCCATCGAAAGTCGCATAGTTGCTATTAATGATGCGGGCGAAACGCTCGTTCTTATGGGCTATGGCGATGAAATAGGCATTGACCGTGACAATCATCGCGAATGGCTCTGAACGGTTCGCGATTGCTGCCCAAGTTGCACCCCTAAACGTTAAGCCCGCGAAACAGACGGGCCGATCCCGGCCTGTGCGTTGTAATAAGACCATTCGACGAAAGCGGAATTAGAAAAGTTCTTCGTTAAATAGCGCTTCGTAGCGGCCGCAGCGCGCTCCCAAGTTTGCCTGCTGCTGCGCAATCGCACAATAGCACGAGCAAAATCTTCCGCCGTATCCGCTACCGTGATCGCCGGCTCCCATCCAGGTGGAAAGCCCTCGACGCCGACTTTCGTGGTGACCACCGGGAGACCATAGCTCAATGCGTTGAGCACCTTCATCTTGATTCCCGATCCAGACAGGATCGGCGCAATGAAGACGCTGGCTTCCTCATAGTAAGACTCAAGGTTCGCCACGCGACCATGCCAACGTACGGTCCCGCTGCTGCCGCGGCACGGATTGGCATCGAGATAGCCGCCTACGATATGTGTGCAACAAGTGGGTGGCAGTCGGTGAACAACCTCCTCGAGGTACCAACGGATTCCTTCTGCATTCGGCGGCCACGACATCGTGCCAATGAAAAGCACGTCACCATCGTACCGTCCAAAATTACCGGATTGCAGCTTCACCGATGGCGGAAATACGAGTGACTGGCGCGCGGTGATACCCGACCGAGACATCTCCATAGCATCAGCGGGGGATAGGAAGTGGACCTCATCGACCGCCGCACAAATCCCTCGCAGATACCGTCGAACGCGCCGCGCCTCAAGGCGTAGGACCTGCTTCACAAGGGGTGGAGCCGTTTCAGCGGCTCGAGCAAACAACAAGTGTTCCGCGTTGTGCAAGTGAAGTATGCGTGTCCCCGGATACTTGAGCCGCGCAGCAGCAGGCCACATCAGCCAGTGGTCCACATAGGTCATATCGAAGCGCTGGTGAGCTAAGGACTCCGCCAGCGCAATGAAACTACGCGGCCGATTGCGCCACACGCTTAACGGTACACCTCTTGCGATAGATGCGAACCACGCCGCAGCGCTGCGCTTCCGTAGTTTCCCTGCCCTATACAGGCGTCCCAGTGGAAAACGTGATCGCAGCCGGCGCTCGGCATCCGGCGTACACTCCAGCGTCAAAACAGTCACGTCGAAGTGGCGCGACAGAATCTCTAACCGCTCCAGTGTGACCTGAGTGCCACCAGAATCTGCTGAGTCTGGAAGCCTAGGCGTGATGAACAGCAGATTCTTCTTGGCGACAAAGCTCTCAGACATCGGCACCGCGAACCCGCCTCGTGTTTATAACACCCTTGGCGAAGTCGACCACAAGGGCCTTGAGGATTGAAACGTATAGTGTGCTCGGGCGCACGACGGTGGCGGTTGAGTACTTCGCCAACATGTACAAGTAGTATGGCAGCACGAAGAAAAAGCCCTGACGCAGACACCAACCGAGGAAGTATGCCAGTGCCTGGTGATTCCGGGCGCTGCGATCTATCTTCCAGGGATGATAAACAGTCCGCTCGGGATGAATCCGGATATCTAGTCTCGGGTCCCGCTTCAGCAGCTCAAACAGCAAAATGGACTCTTCACCCTGCGGAACTTTACTTCCCAGACCGAAGTCCAGATGGAACCGTACGGACTTTATCAGATTAAAAGGTACCGCAATGGCAATGGACACCGCATAGAACATTAGCTCCCATGACGCCATGGGGCGCTTCGTGCTACGCCTGCGAAGGTCGAAAGTAGAGAAAGGCTTGTCGCATGTCGGATCACGGGCATCGAAGATGTTAATTCCGGGCCCAAGGTCAAGACCCGCGAAAAAGCCATTCGGATACCAGCAGTCGTCATCCGCGAAGAGCACATAGCTGTTCGCTGCCAAACGCAGGCGAGACTCCGAAGCCTGAATGTAGTCCAGCATCGTGTTGCGTGCTTCCGAAAGTGAGAGCCGATCACGTGTTTGCATGATCGAAAGCTCTGGCTTGAATCCAGCAGGCAAGGCCGGCAGACACGAACCCTTCTGCAGCAGGAGCACGACAAGCGCGTCATCTACCTCCGCAACACTACCGAGCATTCGACGTAACTCATTCGGCCGACTCCCGTCGGTCGTGACGAGTACCGTAAATCGGCTGCCCATCCGGTAACACCCCTACATGTCACGTCGAGCACGGCCGGACGAGCATCCCTGGCACCTCATGTGACTCCGGAGATGATTTTCTTGCAGCGGGGTTACGGACTTTCGGAGCCAGGCAAACCAGTATAGTGGCCAACAGGCACTCATACGGGCGGGAAAACGACGGGTCCAATGTTATGAAGACCACAAGTGCAAGCGTCATCAACGAGTTGTTCGCGGCCTTGTGCACTAAGGAAATCAAGAGCGCCGTGCCCAAGAGACCGATATCTAGAATCATCACGAGAAGAGCCGACTCGCTGGAGGTCAATATCGAGCCAAGTTGAATTTCGTCGGCTCCGTAATAGTTCGCCAGATCCTTCTCCACAGCAGCATTCGGACCGTGGCCAAGCAGCAATTGCGCTATCGAAGCGGAGTTCAAGGCGTTGTAGGCCTCTAACGCCAGCGCCCACCGATATGCGTTCGATGAGGACACCTCCTCGCTCTCACGGATATCGTGCACTACCGCGAGCGCAACGGCCGAGACCAAGACCGCGAACATAATGTGGCGCAGTCTCGCCCGAGAGTGAATGGACAGCAGTACGAGGAAGAGTATCAGCGCACCGGACCGCGACTGAAAACCCAAGATTGCGACAGCTGCGAGCAGAAGTATCAGGTGCCGGAAACGCTTATCGACCAGGTACCGGTATGCGGCAGGGACGCACAGCGCCAACAGACACCCGCTTGTATTTGCTGACGCGGCAGTGCTTCCAAAACGGTAGGTCGCGAAGCCCTCGCGGAAAGCCTCACCCTGCTGAACAAACGGCAGATTTTCAAGAAAAGGAAAGAAGATGTTGACAAGTGCCATCAGGCCTTGAAGCCCGATGATTGTTAATACGCTTAGGACAAGTACCCTTCCAACTCGCGGTGCGTGCGACAAGTACCAGGCAGCGGAAACTCCCGCGAGCGGGAGTAAGTAGAGCAGGAAGGCGAAAAGTTCATCGGCCTCGGTACCATGGGCTGTCGTGCTGGATTGAGACGTGACGAGCACGGCGAGATACACTAGGGCCACCACAAAGGTGAGCAACTTCATACGCCTGTGAAGCGTCGTCAGGAGCGCCACCGCTGCACTTAGGATCAGGGCAGTTGCGTAGACGCCCCCTTGGAGTTCACTGGTCAGTAGCAACTTCTCGATGCTGTTCGGCAGCAGGGTGTGTGCAAGCAGCAGGGTGGCAAGGGGCCAGACACCAACTGCAGATAAACCCCATGCCATGCGGGAACGTGTCCGAGCTTGATAGAGCTTAGTTTGCACTGAAAGTTGCTTAGGAGACCTTATAAGGCACCATATCAGAACAGCCCACCAGGACCCCTTAGCTGCTCCGGTAGTTGCCCTCAACCCCCGGTGTCACCCTCACTAAAATATCGGCCGAGCGCGCCGCGGAGACCCCGAAAGACTCCTTGTCTTGATCATGGAAACGACATACTTATAAGACGTCCAAGGAGACGCTGATTTACAGGCGAGAACCGCCGCACCACTATGGCTTGGGCGGAACTGAGTCTCGGACGCTGTCGCCGGCTGTGGCCAAACTGTGCCAGCGATCTCTGAGCGCAACTCCCCGCGCCATCTCCTTTTCCGGCCGTTATTTTCGTGAGCTCTTCCGACCTTCCTTCGATGCTCCAATAACGACTAGGACTGTCGAACAGACCGCATGTGCGGTGCTACGTTTTCCACTATGAGCACTACGAGCATGGCAAGTATTAGCCCTCCCAGAAATGATCCTGCAACGACGAGCTTTCGTCTTGGCCATGCTATGTTTCTCTTGCTCGGCACCTTCGCAGGATCGATAACCGAAAAGATGAAATCGGGTCTGGAGTTTGCCAAGACCTTGCGCTTAATCTGCGCTTCCATCAGCCGATAGATAGCTTGCTGCAGTTCGACGGCCGTGTTGCGATCTAGTTCCCGCTGGAGATACTTGAGACTCGCATCCGCTTCTTGGATCGCGCGTTGACGAAGCTCCTCATTCGCCTTCTTCACCATGAGGTTCGCCCAGCGCGCCGCCTCATCACCATTGCTCCAACTGACGCTCAAGGTCACGAGCCCAGTTCGCCTGTTACGCTCGATCCGGCGGATACGTTTGTCGAATATTCTCCACGCATCCTCTAATGTCGGGATTTCCTCCGGTCTTAGATCTGACCGCCAAGCATTTCTGCTGGAGTCCCATTTACGTGGGAACAACGCCCGGAGCATGCCCTCAGATTCGATGAATCGCTCCCCAAACTGTCGGCTAGCAAGCCAGGCGAGAGCCTCTTCCGCATTTGACGAACTATCGAGACCAAAAAATCCGGAAGCCATTCCCCCGACGACGCCAAGCTGACCCAGAATAGCTTGCACACCTGACGCGGAATCTTCCGCGCTCCGTAACACCATAGTGACGGTAACGCGGTAGATGGGCGTGCTGAAAACGGCATATGCGATACCCACAGCCGTAGAAATCGAGACAATAGCCATCAGGAGGTATCGACGCCTCCAGGCCATCCTGACAATTTCTACCAGCGAGATCTCGTCACCATCCGCGGGATATCTCTCTACGGCTGGACTTACGTTCATTGTGGAGTCTCTGTCAGAACGAATTCACCGCCGCCGCAGCGATCGCCAGGTTGTAGATGATCTGCGTCACCGACTGCCAGAACGGCAGCGCCGGCATGCGCTCCGTGTCGAGCGGCACTACGATCGTGTCGCCGGGCTGAATGTCATCGATCCCGGTACGGCGGAACCATCTGTTCCCGTCGCTGGTGACCACGCTGCCGTTCGCACGCACGACGTAGATCTTTCCGCGATCCGCTCTGCGCGTCATACCGCCGCTGAGCGCGATGTAATCGTCTCTGCTGAGCTCGGGGTTGTAGAGGTGCGACGTCTCGTTCTGCACCTCGCCGATGACCGTCACTTCCTGCCTGAACTTGGGTACGAGCAGCTCGTCGCCATCACGCAGGACCACGTCCGCCGGAGAGCCGGGCGGGGCCTTGAGCGTGCGCTCGAGATCGATGACCAGGCGTCCCACCGCTTCGCTGGCGCGGAGCTGACTCAGCAGTTGCTGACCGACCTGCATGGCCGTAGCGGCCTGCGACTGATTCGCCGCGGCGCCCTGGAGCGCCAGAACGGCCAGATCGCTCTGCAGCCTCTCCGCGAGAATGTCGAGCTGCTCCTGCTCGCGCTGCTTGAGATCGCGACGCGTGAACACGGCGCCCTGCGGGAACGCGAATTCGGTCAGCCCCCCTGCCCGCTCGATGACCGACCGGAGGGTCTCGCCGCGTTTGATGGGATAGACCCCGGGGAAGCGCACCTCGCCGCGCAGCGTGACCTGCTCCTGACTGTCCCAGTCCGGGACTTCCTTGATGGAGAGATAGTCGAACGGCTGCAGAGGAACGTCGGCAGCCGGGTCACCGGCGAGCACCGCGGCCAGATCGATCTCGATCAGCTCGGTCCGACG
>NICF_comb_assmDRAFT_10003918_pt1 | contig 10544 bp, 19 predicted proteins | sample NewIslPassag4_SG_FD_11279 | JGI IMG/M metagenome (IMG submission 11279) | reverse complement strand
CCGAGCGTTTCCATCACGCCGCCCCCGTGGCCTTGGCGATGGCGGCGTCGAGTAGATGCAGTACACACTCGCAATCCGGTTCGCAGGGAGACAACATCGGCTCCAACACCTCAACCGCCGTGATGCAGGCATGAAGCAGGTCCGGCGCGGCGGCCGCGAGCCGGACATTAGCGGCACTCTGGGGCGCAGAGCGGAACGTTTGTGCGACGTGCTGGCCGTTGGCAGCGACGATTAGCCATCTGGCACCGGCGACCCCATCGGGGTACTGCTTCTCGATGTGCCACGGCCCCGGTGAGTACCCAGCCATCAGGCTCCCTCCTGTGGTCCAGTGGGGGTGGGTGCAGTCGCCCGCCCCCGAACAGAACACCCACCGCGCGGATAGGTAACGGTGGTCATTCCTTCCTGCCGAACAGCACCGGGATGCTGTGTTCCTCCCGGTGCAGAAGCTCCTCAATGGTTATGGCGTAATCATGGAACCGGTCGCGGAGCATCCTGGCCACGTCGTTGCCGAACACCAGGCGGAACTCCACGTTGCCATTGCGGAGCCGGTGGCCGCAGGCGCGGGTGTAGATCGGTTGGGTCATCGTCACCCTCCCACAGCCGCAGCCGCAGCGTCAGTTTCTCCGGGATTTCGACGCTGGGCCGCGGGTCGGTCACTGTCTCGAACAGTTCCGCGGGGTCCGGCTCGACGACGTCGACCAGGTGGTCCTCCAGGAACTCCGCGAACTCGTCATGCGCGTACCAGCCCCACGCCGCGAACGTGCGCCAGCTCGCCCACTCCGGCGTTTCCTGGACCACGTACCGCGCGACATGGTCCGCCCATCCGGCCAGCGCTGCGACGCTCCCCGGTTGGTGGTAGTTCAGGTACGCGGTGAACGTCAGCGCATCGCGGTCCGCAAACACGATGGTCGTGGTATCCCGATGGTCGTTCACGTACCGAACGAAATCGTCCAGGCGCGTGACCGTCACGGTTCCTCTCTTGCGGCGTGGGTTCGGCTGGAACCGCTCCAGGTCGACGGTCACCAGCTCGGTGCGCTCGCCACAGGACTGCTCGTAGAGCAGCACGTACTCGGTGGTCTCCGGGACGTAGATGCGATTGGCGACGTTGTCGTCGGCGTCCCGGATCTCGCGGATCGCCTCCGCTGTTAGGTCGGTCACTGAACAGCCTCCTGTTTAATCTCTCTTGCGACCGGCATCACGAACTCCAGCCGCCCCTGCCGGTGGGTCGTAGCGGCTCAACGCTTGGTCACCTACTTCCGGGCCCTCGACAGTCAACGCCGGAGATGTATCGGCGTCGGTTTCATCCAGCGGGCCATAGCCCACGCCGTGCATCCACTCGAAGCCGCCCACGAGCCCAGACGGTGGCTGCGGCGCGCATATCCGGCACGGCCGTTCGTCCGTGCACCGCGAGGTCAGATGGATGATCTCGTCGGGGTGACTCTGGAACACCATCAGGCCACCCCCTCGACCGGGCAACTCGGGCACGGCAGAACGATCAGCTCGTACTCATTTCGCAGCCGGTTGATCCACCGGACCCGCACCGGCAGCGGCCCATGCTGGCCGCACCAGCGGCCGGCTTCCTGAAATTCTTCGACGCAGCTCCCGCAAAGCCCGAACTGCATGTCCTCTTCGTACGTTTTCACCCGGCACATGAGGCACCGCGTGTTCTCACGCGCCCAGTCGGACACCAGCCGCCCGCTGTTCGCGAGGCGGCGCTTCAGCATGTGGAGCCTGATGACCTCGTCGATGGCAAAGTCGCGGAGTAGTGTGTTATCATCCATATGTCTTCTCCGTTTTGGTTTGCCCTGGCGGCCGGGACTTACACACCCGGCCATTTTCGTTAGCGCAGTGCCCACGCCACCAGCAATACCGCGCTCGTAGACGCCAGCATCACTGCGCTCGTCGCGATGGCCCCGACGAGGGCGTTACCGATGCGGTTTTGGTTATTCATCTGACACCTCCTTGTGCTCGTTTTGAGCGCCAGAGGTTGGCGCATACATCTGCTCCAACATCCGGCGCAGCATCGTTCCCGGCGGCAGTCCACGCTCTGCTGCGTCTGCAGCGAGGGCTTCCACCACCCGCACAGGAACCCGAACAGCGATGGTTTTAGTCGTTGTTTGCATAGTGCGCAGACTGTAGCACGCTGCAAACAGTGGTGTAAACTCCTAACGCGCCCGCTGGAATCAACCAGCCGGGGCGCCAGGCGTGGGGTGGCCAATCCTCTGGTTATTTCGCCTCGGTGGCTCTAGCGACCCTCCTCGGCCAGGTCGTAGCAGTCCGGGCAAACGGTGCCGCACGGGCTGCTCATCCCCAGTCGGGTGGGTTCGTGGCAGAGGGAGCAGACGCGCTCGCCGGGGCCGAGCTCCCGAGCGGGTGCCGGGTCGCAGTCGATGTGGCGGACAGTGCGCGTGTTGATGTCGAACGCGATGTCGGCGCCGACCTTCACAGGCTCGCTGCAGCGAACGCACCGACCGGGGTACCGGGCGTAGATGCGCCGCTCGGTCGGCTGGAGGGACGCCCGGCGGCGAGCCTCGGCCTCAGCCTCGCGCGCTTCGCGCTCCGCGCGGGCCTTCTCACGGGCCTCTCGGCGCTCAAACGAGCAATCGGAGCAGGAGAGCCAGCAGCCCGACCACACGCGGCCGTGGCTGCCGGTGATGATGTGGTGGCAGCGCTGGTGAGGGGCGAGATGATTCGAGTTGCACAGGATGGGGAGCCCGGCGGTGGTTGTGATATTATTGGTGCTGGCCATTGCAGGTCCTCCTCTGTGGTGGTGTTTGTGGTGGTGTTGTCTCGGGGGGCCATCCCCCCCGGGACACCTATATACTAGCACGTCCGCTAGAGTTTGCAACCCCCTACTGCGACAGATTGTGACGAGTTTTGAGAAAACTGTGTCAGCGGCACCGGCCGCTGCGGTGAGTAGGCGACTGCGCTCGTAGTGGAGTAACCACGGTGGCACCCCACGCCTGACGGCTCGACTGGTGGATTCCAACGGGCGCGCTAGAGCCACCGACTACGACCTCACCAGAAACTCGTCATGATTTGTCGCGAAAGGGTGTTGCAAATCCTGCTGGACGTGCTAGTATATGAGTGTCCCTAGAGAGGGATGGCCACACCACCACAGGAGGAAAACCCAATGCCTACCACCCACGACATCGTCCAGCGCCCGCCGAAATGGGCGGAGGCCGTGTCCGATCTATGGATATGGTCAGATCTGTTCTGCGACCATCCGACCCCGTTCGAGCTTTTCTGCGACCTGATCGGCTACAGCGGTGAGCAGTTCGGGATGACGTTCTACATGCCGGGCCGGTGCGACGCGCCGCCGCATGTCGCGATGGCTCGCCTGATCGATAACACCCTCGGGGCCCGTGAACTCGACCTGCTCGGGCGCGCGCTTGTGGAGTACGCCGAGCGCCCGCTTGAGGTTAAAGCGTGGGTACGCCTGCTCACCACCTACGACGGTGAGGACACTGACGACATCGATCCAGACGACGATGAGCGCTGCGCCTGTGGCCACGGGCGCGTCATGGATCACATCCCCGGCGAGGTCTACCCGGCGTGTCTCGCGATTGTTGGCAGCGGCTTTGGTAGTGACTACTGTCCATGCGAGCGCTACTCCCCGGCGGGTGAAGCCTAACCGCCCCTAACTGTTTCGCCTCTGCCGAGTGCCGGGAGCGGCGGCACCGGTAGAGGCGAGCTCTACCCCTGCGAAAACTTTCTCGAGGAGGAACATCACCATGGCAGAAATCATCGATAAGACCAGGCGCGGCTGGACACGGTTCTGGGCGCTCCCGTGGAGATGGAAGGGGCCAGCGCTGGCGATTGTGGCCATTGTCATCATCGGCTCGTTCGGTAGCAGCGGTAGCGACGGCGACCGGAGCAACGATATCCAGGCCCGCCCGGACGTGACTGAGCCAGCAACCCAAACCACAACCGCCGAGCCGACGGCGGAACCCACTAAAACCACAACCGCCGAGCCGACGCCGACGGTGGAGCCCACCCAACCGTCGGACGCCGAAGGCAATTCCGCCGCCGAGGCCCTTTACCTCTCAACCGTCCACCAGTACGCCGAGCAGCTCCAGGGACAGTTCCTCGAACTGGGCGAGCTGGCTGGCACGACGCCCCTCGACTACAGCCGCATACGCGAACTGAGCGATCAGATCCTGGCAACGCTCACCGAGATGCGACAGCTCGAGGCGCCCTCCGACCGGTGGCGCGACTACCACGAACAGTGGCAGCACGCCGTCGACGCGTACATCTACGGCATGGAGCAGTTCAGAACGGGCCTCGACGCCGATGACCCCTCGCTCATCGAGGAGGCCAGCCTGTGGTTGAATATCGGCAGCGAGCGGCTCTACCAGGCGCTGAACCTGATGCCTGGACAGCCGTGATGACCCCAACAAAAACTCGTCATGATTTGTCGCATAACGGGGTTGCAAACTCTGTCGGACGTGCTAGTATATGAGTGTCCCCAGAGAGGGATGGCCCCCACGGGGGGGACACCACCACGAAGGAGCAAACCCATGACCATCACAGCCAGGCCAGACGTCGATACTCTACGCCGCGACTATAACGCATTCCGTGCCTACTGCTCCGACCGCCATGTCTACCGGCGTCTCTGCCCTGTCGTAGAGTGGCAAGGAACACGGTACATCCTGCCATCCGGGCTCACGCTCGCCCCGTATCAGAACGTCGACGTGATCGAGCTCCCGGAGAACGCCGCGCTGTTTACGAACACGTGGCCGGAACAGCCGGGATTCCCGAGGCGGTACGCTCTCCTCACCGAGCCCGATGAGGGACACCCCTCAGTCCTGTTGGAAAACGGGCTCGAGACGTGGGTCAGATACGCAGTGCTCCCCGTGCGAATGTCCCCCGGCACGGCCGATGACCATCGCCGCCTGCAGCGGCAATTGATGGACGATCTGGAACACAGCATCGATAGCGGTGGGAGTCTCCTGCCGTAAGTAACCTCGCCATCCTCACCACCGAGCCCGCCCCGCACTCTCGGGGCGGGTGCATCCATGGAGTGTCAAAATGACTACCTACACCACGAATCAGGCCGCTGCCATGCTGGGTATCACACCCGGCCGTCTGCGCCAGATCGCCATGACCGGACGCGCCGGTCACCGCACCATTGAGGGCTGGCGATTCACGGATGAGGACATCGCCAGGTTGCGCCATCGGCGCCCTGGCAGACCGAGCGCCGATGTGCGCGTCCGCGATTTCCTCACTCTATCGCCACAGGAGGCGCGGCTCATCGTCGCCGCCCTGAAGCGCCGCAGCCGCACGCCGGGGGTGTCTGAACGCTACGAGCTCCTGATCTCTATCCTCAATAGCGTCGGCCACGCCAAGTGCTTCGACGAGCTCTACGGGCCCGGCTGGCGCTCCCTCATCGCCCGCATCGCGGACCTCACCGACGCACAGGCCCGGATGGTGTTTGACGCCGCCGAACGGTTTTGGGCGAGCGACCACGAACGTGAGACCGACGAACTGCTGAGCGAAGTGGGACTGCTGTGATGCTGGCGCAGCGCTGGGCGGAGATAGCCGCGTTCATCGCTCACCCGGTGGGTGAGGGAACCTACGCGCTCGACGACGACCTAACTGTGGTCGCCGGGGAGAGTGCGCTGAACCACCTGATCGAGGTGGCGATGACCGAGGAACGATATGCCGAGGCGCTAGACGCGGCCCGACAGGCACGGGAGCGATGCCCGCACGGCTACGCTCTCGGTGCCGACGCGTTCGCGTGGGAGCTAAACGATGTTATTGAGTGCTGGGCGGTTTGCCCCGAGTTCGTGCTGTGCGGCTGGCATGGGCGGGTGTTCTGTGTCGCCATGCGAGCGCACGGGCTTCCTGGCGGCGCACTGTTGGTCGAACTGGAGGATGTAGCCCTATGAGGTCAAAAGGAGTAGATGACATGACCGACATCCAAATCATCACCGCACCGGGCGCTTTTGGCGCCTACGAGGGCGAGGCGGCAATCACATCGATGCTGCGCTACATCGCGGTCAACGTGAGCCGTGACCCCGAGAGTGAGTGGGCAGAGAAATACGGCACTGAGTTCGAAAACGACATATTCCTGATGCACCCATTCTGCTGGTGCGACGAACCAACGTGCCCCTGGTGTGCGTGGTGCCAGTGCCCTGCTAGCGCATACCACTACATCGTGGACGGGCGCGAGGTGACCGCAGAGGAGTACGATGATTTCTTTGCCCAGAACGTCTATGGAATGAGCTACCGGCAATACCTGGACATGCCGTTTTGGATGCTGCCAGACGTGCCTGGCCATGAACAGCGCGTCGAGGACGTGAACAAACGTAGGCACATCCTCCATGACCCCGTATGTGATTTCTGTCGCGTGGGGATTGGCGTGGACAAAGGCGCCGGGCCGGGCAAGCAGGCCCCCAATTTCTGGCACAAACCGACCGGCCTCAAGGTGCGCTGGCACAAGTACATCGGGCGTGGTGAGAAGTATGAGGGCCTCACCAGCGAACTGGACCTACGAGCCATCGCAGAAGAATGCATCGCGTCGGCCACGAGTAAACAATGAAGACGGCGACTGGGACGCCTCGGGACCATTTAGGACACGCCGTGAGGCTGCCGAGTGGCTACTACAGGAGATCGCGGAATGACTGACATCATCACGCGCGAGGAGCGGATGCTGCGGCTGCTCGCCGGTTTCGCCTACCAGGACTGGAGCGAGTACAACTACGCCGCGCGTTGGTACGACACGGACCGCAAGCCAGACTCGTGGTTCGATGACCTCCAGAAGGGCTTCGAACGACTGCTCCGTGGCGAACCTGACTGGGGCGGCTTCTGGGACGGCGAGATCTACGACGAGCGTGTCGTCGATGCCATGCGTCGTGCGCTGGAGGCTACGTGGCCGTGCGATACAGCGAGTGTGCTGGAACAACTCAAACGGTTAGCGCCAAATGCTCTCGGCACCGACGGCCGTTACCCATTCGTCGAGGACCCGATTTACGGTATGTACTGCACGTTTTGCAATAGCGAAGCAGACGAAATGAATTCCATTTCCCACGCCAGTGATTGCGAGTGGGCGCGCCTTTGGAACGCAGTGATCGAGAAATGACAGGCATTATCACGCTGCAGGAACGGCTTCAGCAGATCGGGGCGGAGCTTGCCCAACTCGAACAGGCGGTCGCTGCTAATCCGTCTCCGGCCCTCATCTCGATGACGATGTCCGTGCGGGACCACTATGCGCAGCTTGTAGAGGAGTTTCTCCGCGAGGTGTGGTGGCTCTAGACAGGATGCAGGGGCGGCTTAGCGCCGCCCCTGCATCCCCATACCGATTCGCGAGAGACTGACCTTGGTCCGTAGACATGTTATCACAAAAACGCCGAACTGCTGAGCGAGGTCGGGTTGCTCTAGACAGCTGCAGGGGCGGCTCAGCGCCGCCCCTACATGCCGACCTGCCGAATGGTCAAGTCCTTACCACCAATATACCACTAACGGTACCCCGGCTTACAGGTCCACTGGCTCCAGTCAGTGCCCCCGCGTGAGATCCGGTAGGCTGCCATGGCGTTGCCATACGGATCATACGTGGCATCGGGATGAAACTCTGGATGAATCTGGAACAGTCCGCGCTCCCCCTGTGAACCCGTCGCGTTAGTGTCCCAGAGAGATTCACACCACGCCACGGCACACGCTGCCGGTGCCGTAGGCCCGAACACCTCGAGGATGACCGCCGGGCAACCGGTATGTACCGGTACTCGCGGCTGCACCGCTGGCGGCTGCCACGCACTCCTGGCCTCGGTCGGTTCCGGTGAGGGCGTCGGCTCTGGCGTGGGTGTTGGCGTTGCTGTTGGGGTAGAGGTTGGCGTTCGCGTCGGCGTCGCCGTCACGAACTCGAGCGTCCGAACCGGCACCGGGTCCGGCTCGGGATGCTGACAGGCCGCTGCGATCAGCCCACCTGCCAGCCCGACTACCAGCGCGCTCCTCAGACCGCGCCCTCCTCTCGTTGAGAAAACATTTTGCGCAGCTCGTTGAGGGCTGCCGCCGCAGCGACCCTGATGGCCCCGGTGACGAGGCTCACGAGCCACACGCGAAAGTCTGTGACCTCCTCGATGCCGGTGAGCGCTGTGAGCAGGAACACCACCACCGCGATGAGCACGGACCAGCCCAATTCCTGCAACAACTTGATTTCGTACATGTCAGTTTTCCTCCAGTGCTGCCCGTTCCTCTTCCTCGAACAGCGCATAGATCAACGCGTCGTCGAGTTCCTGTAACCGCTCCTGCCGCCAGTCACGCCCCGTCGGGAACCGCAGTTCCCCGTAGGTGTTCTGGCCGCGCCGGAGCCGCCGGGCGAGCCGCAGCATGATTCGCAATTCACCCTCGCCCAGCCCGGCGAGTATCCCGTCAAGTTCGTCGAACAGTCTTTTTCGCTCACTGGTTTTGGTCATCACTGTTTCTCAGAACGCAGTGCCCGCAATTCAGCGGCATTGCGTTCGAACAGGTTAGCCATCTGTTCTAGTGTGTCGATGTCCGCGTCACCGCCCCGCGCAACCTCACGCGCCAATTGACCAACAACCGCGATAGCGCTCGCTGCGACATCGGCCACACTCTGCCGTTTCTCGCTGATTGTCTCGTCGATGTACCAGTTCGCGAGCTTCAGTTTGTCCTCAAACGACATCCCGCGCCGTTCAGCACCGGCGAACAGCGCCACCTTCAGCCTGTCGATTTCCTCGCGGAGCGCCATATCGTCCTCCTCATCCAGGAACCAGTAGTTGTGATCGCGAACGCGCCCGCAGCGCACAATCGTTGAGCTATACTGATGCGCCGCCACCGTCCGCCAGCCACCGAAATCGACCTCCCGGATCGGCTGGATGGGATTATCCGGATCGTTCGTCCCATAGTTGGCGAACCACAGCGGCAATTGGCTAAACTCTGTGGTGTTCGCCATCTGGTTGATCCAGTAGTACCGATAGGTGTAAATCCCCGGTTGTATCCCAGCCGACGCGATAGCCTCGACCGCCCGCCACGTCGCCTGGATGCGCCCGTGTGGCGTCATACCGGGGGCCTCGTGCGGCCGCACCGCCTCGCAGTCAGCCCAGATGCGCCGAATCCCGCCGTACTGTCGAGCCAACTCGAGCGCGTTTGTGACCTCGCGCTGCTCATAGCCCAACCCGTAGTACAGGTAACAGTAGAGATCCTCGGCGATAATCCCCGCCGCCCGCGCGCGCGTCAGGATCGTCTCGGTTGCGGCATAGTCCCAGCACCCAATGATGATGCGCTCCACGCCAGACGCCCGGAGGCAGTTCGCGTCGAACGTCGAGAGATCGTGGTTCGAGACATCCAGTACGATGCCGGTCACCGCCCCACCCCCCGCCGCGCATGAATCAGTTCCCGCAGCACAGAGATACGGATACTCACCGTGCCCTCCGCCTGCCACGGCGACTCCACCGACGGCGGAATCTCCCGGATCACCGCATCGACCGCTGCCAGCAATCGTTCATCCGCCATGACCGTTACCTCCAGTGGCGCGGAGGCTGGCGAGCTCGTTTTCGAGTTCAGCAATCCGGTGCTCGTAGAGTTTCACCTGTACTCGGAGATTGGCGATCTCTGTGTCCTTGACTGACAACTCCTCTCTCAGCCGCGAGATCTCGGCGCGCAGAGCGCGGATTTCCTCCGCCTGTTGCTCGCGCAGCGTGTTCATCGCTCGCCACAGTTCCTCGGCGGGCGAGGTCCTGACATCTCCTGCGGTCACTCGCCTGTGCTGCCAGTAGGTTAGAGCCGCTGTCATAGCGCCCCCTCCTCCGAGTAGTCCGCTGATTAGCGCAACAATAACCGCGTCCGACATCCCACACCCTACCCATAGATCATCGCACAACCCTCCCCGCAGCTACCCCGGCCAGCACCAGCACCTCTCATGGGCTCAACCACACGGCGGTGATGGTCGTGTTGGTGTTGGCGATGAGGCTTGACCCCGAACCACTTTCCTTTGTCGCTCGCAGCGCCGCCGCTTGGCCACTGCTGACCCCGGTGACCCGCCAGCTTTGAACGACCGTGCTGCGCGAGCCGGTCTCACCCGCGAACGTGGCAAGGCCGGTCTGCTGCACCCCGCCCACGGTACAGGCACCCACGATCGTCACGTAGTTGTCCCCGGTACCGATCACCAGGACATCGAAAATGCCCACAATGAGCCACGTGCCAGACCGGTCCAGCGTGACGGAGGCCCCTGGCACGTTCTGGTAGCTGGTAGTGAGTGTGAGGTTTGACGATGCCCGCGCGGACAAACCGCCGTGTTCAGCACGGTCCAGTTTCTGCTTGTCAGCCGCGCTCATGAACCCGGCCGTGCTCTGGGTTGCCGCCGCGTGGAGGCTGCCACCGCTCTGGTTCCCGTGGGACGGGAGTTGGCCGGAGAGCGCCTGTTGACCAAGCACGATAACCCCGCCCATCGTCTCAAGGCAGACCACCCAGTCCCCAACCTGCGGCCAGTACGTGTTGAGCCTGGGGTAGTAAGGGCCATCCGGCGCGCTGTTCCAGGGCCGCCTGACCTGGACCCGCTGTTGCCCGTCCACCGCCGTCACCTG
>NICF_comb_assmDRAFT_10003917_pt1 | contig 10545 bp, 8 predicted proteins | sample NewIslPassag4_SG_FD_11279 | JGI IMG/M metagenome (IMG submission 11279) | reverse complement strand
CCGCCGTTATCGGCGGGAACGAGCCGTCCGTAGCCGCTGGACGTTTTCGCGCCGATGCCCCAGTCGGCGAGCGCGTGCTCCAAGATCGTCATCGCCTGCGTCGCCCACTGGCGGTCGGCATCTGGCCCGCGGACGGCGACGAGGAAGCTCCCCCGGACTGAGAGGAACGCGACCGGGGTCGGATCGTCCAGGTCCCAGGGGACCGGCGGCAGGTTCTCTTCGCCTTCGGCCTTGTCCTTGTTTGCGGATTTGCCTTGCGAGCGGTAGTACCTCGGGTGATGGACGGTGATGACGTCCAGGCGCAGAGGGCGGTTGTCTGGTGCTGAGTTCGGCACGTACCAGGCGTCGAAATAGGTCAGGTGTGAGGCGTAGCCCGAAGGCGTGGAGGCGCCATTTCTCTCTTCCGGCTGCCTTTCGGGGGCTTTGCGTTCGGGGCCAGTGCCGAACATGATCCGCAAGATCTCTTTACGCTCGTCATCCGTCCAGTTCTCGCCCCGCGCGGAGAGGTAGCGTCGCGCGAGCCCTTTGAGCGCTGATCCAGGCAAGACTGGCACACCATAAAGACGTAGGAGCGTGATGCCGGTCTCGCGTACGCTCTCAGCGCCGAGCCCGACGATGACCCGGCCGCGTGTTTCAAACTCACGGAGACAGACACCCGGCAAGTTTTCGAGCGTTGTCTTCCACTCTTCGTAGGCCCCGGTATAAATCGCTGGCGGTGAGAGATCGCAGACGCTCTTGAGAAACGAGCGATATCTCTCCGCATCGCCACGCGGCACGGGTTGGTACCGTTCCAACGCGAGCCCAAGGTTCTGCGCCTGGGCGAGCTGCCCGAAGGCTGGATTCTGACCGATTCGGAGCGCTGTCGTGGCTGAGGCGGCGACGTTCCGCGCCCCTCGTATCTCACTCATGGACCAAACTCCTGCTAAGTTCAGGATGCCGCGCGCGGTGAGCGACGCGAGTGGGGAATCACTCCTGATCCTTGCCCTCGCCGGCTTGCACGCCAAGCACGGAGACCGCGAAGCGCTTGTAGAACAGCCAAGCTTCGACGAGCCGACGAGAGGCGCGCATATACTCCACGCTCGACATCCGGCGGACCCGGTCCAGCAGGGTTTCGTCACGCTCGCCAAGGGTTTCGGCGACATGGCGCCAAAAGTGCTGGTACGCCTTGCCCCGCTCGTTCTCTGCGCTCTTCTTTTCGTGGAAGAAGGCGAGTGTCTGGCAGAGCCCGTTCGTCCGGACGAGGACCGGGAAGGCATGACAGAGGCTGCCGTAGATCTTTCGGACTTTCTCCTCTTCCTGGGCCACCAGCTTGACGTGATCGAAGGCGCGCGCCAGGTCTCGCTGTTGCCGGTTTCGCCCGCTGGCTGGCTGGGGAGCTGCCTCGGCGTGAGTCGCGTCGCGCTCGAGATGATGCTGTTGCGAGTTCATGCGCGTTCCTCCTCGCCAGACCAGAGCTGCAGGAACACCAATCCGCGACCAACGCTGGCATGGCCGCCAATCTGAAGTGGTTGATTGATGGCGTTCTCGATCAGCGGCCAAATTAAGCCGTTCGCGAGACGCGCCAGGCGGTTCTCGATCAGCACCGGCCCGGCGAAGATCGCCTGCGACGGGACCGCCTCTTCGTACCAAAGTCCGCCTTGATCCACGGTCTTGCTCTGGTCGCTGAGGCGAATGCGAGCGGTGATCTCGGTCGCGGTCTCGGAGAGACCAGTGAAGAGGTCGTCCGGGAGAACGGCGAGCCGCTCCTCAAAGCGGGTGCGCCAGGCGCCGGCGGGGAAGACGGCCTGGCCGATGAGTCTTGCGAGTTGGCCCACAGGGTCACCTGCCGGCACCTTGCTCGCCACATCGAACTCTTCGAGATAGATTGTTTGCCCGCCGCCGTGGAGCACGGATTTCTGCGCGACCAGTGCTTCTTGCGGTTGGGAGACGAGCCCTTGTGGCAATTGGAGATTGATCCCGACCGCTTGCGCATCGTCTTGCCATCGCGCCAAAGCGAGCGGGCAGGTGAGCCAGGCGAAGGTGCCGTGAAAGCTGCGGACTGGGAAGCAGAGCAGGTGCCCATCGCAAATGGCGAGCGCGCCGCCGAAATCCGAGGCATGATCTGTCTCCGGTCCGAAGGCGCGGAAGAACGGGTGGTTCTTTGTGCTGTCGTCATATTGCAGGTTTGGGTCACAGGCATCGCGCAGGACGCCTTTGATCGTCGAGCCGGGCAGGTACGGCCAGTTGGTCACCCGCTCGCGCGCCACGGGCAAGTCGATGACGCCCGTTGTCTGGCCCGTGCCGGTGTGTATGGGGCTCAACGCCCGAGTGAACAGCATCCTTCCACTCACGATCTAGACTCCTTTCCACGCGCGAACGAGCGCGGAATCGCGTGCCGCCAGGTGCGATCGGGGGAACCCGCGCAGTCTCACCACTGGTCCTCCCAAACGCCGGGGAGTGCCAGACCGAAGCCGTCGCGCCGGTTGCGTGCGCCATCGCTGATCGGGAGCAGCCAAAGCCGCCGCGCCTCGTCGAGAGTGAGGGGCCTGCTTGTTTCGAAGAAGAGCACGCTCCCGGCGGGGACGGCATAACGGAGCGGCTTTTCGCAGCGATGGGTGGCGTCCCAGCCGCTGATCGCGATGCGTCGACCGGTCACCATCGCTCGGAGCCTCACGCCGAGGCCAGCCAGCGGTGCTGGGACCTCATTGGGTCGGCGCGGCGTGAGCCAGCCGGGACGCCAGCCCTCTCGGAAGATGGCGGGCGTCACGAGCTGCAGGCGGAAGCGCGTTCGGCCGGCGAGCTTCAGAGCGAGGTCCTCCGGAATATCCCAGGGATTGACCTGCAGCGACGGCGTAGGATCGAGCCGAGCTTGTCGTCGCTCTCCGCCAATGGGGATGAACGCGCGATCTGGCTGCCAGCTCAGTGCCTCTGGCGCGCGAATGCGGCACAGAATCGCCGTTTCGGGGTGTTGCTCTGACGGGTCTTGGCCGTTGGTCGAGGGCCGGCGCAAGGCAGGGCCGAACGCGAGGCCGGTGGTTGAGAACAGGTAGCCTTGCGCCGCTGTCAGTGTCTCTCGTGCCACGCGTACGTGGACGCGTGTGTCGTCGAGTAAGGCGGGCCACCGGTCCGATGCGTCTGGGAGCATCGTTTCGCCGAGCAACCAGCGCACGGTCGCCTGCAGCGACCAGAATGTACCGGCGCTGTCTGGCTTATTCGGGCTCTCAATCTGGATTGGCAGGAGCTGCTCGCCGTCGATGTCCGGGAGGTTGCAACCTTCGTCCGCTCCCAGCGGATCGGGGCGTAAGCGGGTAATTTCGAGCTTACCGTTGGGATCTTTGTAGGCGAGCGCATCCGCGGGGGCTGGCACGCCAACCCGCCAGGAGTCTTCACCGGGAAGGCGGTCGGCGCGGAGGCCAGCGAGGATTTCCACGCGTTGCAAGGGGTGCTCTTGGCTGCGCCCATTGCGCTCTTGGCGCCAATTTTCCCAGTTGACGTTCGACAGGGAGCCAATGTGTGTACGCAGGGCCCCAGCGATCGTGCTCGGCAGCGACCAGTCCAAGCTGAACGCGCGAGCGCCTGGGTCGGCCGTGAAAGGCCGGGCATCTCGCAAGATCAGGGGATCGCGTGGCCGGATCAATAAGGTCCAATCGTTTCGGGGCTGTGCCGTGCTATCCATGCGTGACACCTTCGAGCGACCGGGCCGTGTCTCCAGCAACTTCGACGGCGTTCGCGATGCGCCGGGCGATGATCAGCTCATTGACCACGTGCTGCAGACCCCTGAGGATTCCGCCGGCATCGTTCCCGGCAATTCGGATCGAATCGAGCAGGTATTGGATCTGGGACTCGGTGAGCTTGGCGCCGGAGCGTGGCTCCTTCCTCCACAGGATGCGCTCCACTTCGGCCTCGAGCAGGCTGCGTCCGTTTGGGCCGTCCGGTGAGGTGATGGGGGCTGTTATCAGCTCGGGTGGCAGGCCGGCGAGCTCGAGTGCAAGCTCGCGGAGCTCGTAGGCGGCGCCATCCGGGAACTGGTCCGCTCGGTGCCAGTCAATCCACGTCTTCCAGCGCTGGACCGGATCCTTATCCCAGGATTCCGTGACGACAACCGATTCGCCCCCGCCGCTCCTGGTGTGCAACGCGACGGCGAGTGCGTTGCGGCCAGCTTGCTTCGCGGCCCGCTCGGCTTGGCGTGCCCAGTCGAGAAGGTTCTGGAGATGCTCACCGTAGTGCCCGACGGACAGTCCGACCGAGAGGGTGACGGGACGCGTGGCGCCGTTCGGATCGTTGACCAGCTGAGCGAATGCTTGCCGTAGGTCCTGGGCGCAGTAGAGGGCCGTGTCCAGCGGCAGGAAAGCAAGAACGTCATCGCCGCCGCTGTACACGAGGGCGCCGAAGTGCCGGGCAACGATGTGCTGAACCTTGCCCGCGAATTGGGCGAGGCGCTGGGAAAAAGCTTCGTGAGCCTCCGGCGTCTGCAAATCGTCGATCGCCTTTCCCATCCTGTCCCCATCGGCGAGCAGCACGGCAAAGTACGCTGGGATCTCACTGACTCCAACGGCCTTGCGACAGTCCGTGACGAGCGACTCGAGGTCGCGCGCGGTCTGCTCCGCCTGCGAGTTGTCCTCCAAGCGCTCACCAGCGACGAGGCGGCCGTAGACGACTTGGCAGTCAAGGGGAAATGCCTCGTAGTGAGAGAGGCGGCCGGTTGGCGTGAACTCCTCGGCGAGCCCGAAGGGGATGAGAGAGCGCGCTTTGTCGCACAGCTCTTTCAGCTTATCGGGGCGTTCCTTGCTGAGCCGGCGGATGAACGGGTCCATCGCCACGCGCGATGTCGAGACGAACCGCTCCGTCCCCCCCATGCGCTTGAGGAGCGAGATGCCGTCCAGCTGCTCGCCCGATTTGATGTGAAGGCGCCGCCGGTCGTCCTCCTCGAGCTTTCGCTCGGGAGCGCCAGCGGAAATGGGGAGGCCGTTCTTCTGAAAGACCGTGTCCCGGCCGGGGTCGAGCGAGCTCTTGGCCGCGCCGGTTGTCTTGCGCTCGCTGTCCCGCAGCTGCTTGCGGAGCGGGAAGTATTTGTCCAGGTCCGGCGCCGGGGCGAAGTCCCGCAGCGCTTTGCGGCCAGCCAGGAGCCGCTCGACGCGCTGGCGCTGGGCAGCGTAGGCTTCCGGGTTGTCGGGATCGTAGGGCACCCAAGCGGCGTAGAACTCGAGAAACGTCTTCGTCTGCTCAGTCGCGAGATCCCAGTTGACGAGGTGAGCCGCGTTTCGGCCCTGTAGCGCCGCCTTGACTCGATTCAAAGCGTCAAGAAGGACCTTGTCGGCCGCGGTCTTTGCCGAGCGAACGGCCTGTTCTGGATCGCCCGTGGGCAGGATGGCGAGCAGCTTGTTAGGGGTCGAGCCTGTTGGCTCACGCTGGTCGAGGACCGGGTAGATGAGTTGTGCCCCATCGTTTCTTAGGGCCTTGACGGCGGCCGTCGCGCAGCGGCTGAGGAGATCGGAGCCGTACCAGAGGTCGCGCGTCTTGCGGCTAGCAGCGATGAAGTCTTGGACGGGGCCGAGGGAGATGGCCACGAGATAGCCTTGTGCACTCATCCCAGCGTCAGCTCCTCGAGCCGCTTCTCTTGCCGGAGATAAGCCAAGAAACCGTTCACGGGGTTATCGGTGCGATGCTGGCGCAAGGGCGCCACCTGATGCGCAAGCTGCCGGTCATAGACGGTTACTTGCTGACCGTTGACCTCTACTGGTACCCCGAGTTGGTGGAGAAGCGGGACGCGAAATAGAAGAACGAGGGGAATGCCGTGCTGGTTATTAACAGCGAGCGCCTTGGTGATGATCGGGGAGGCCATACGGGTTGCGCCCGGCACCGCGGCTTGCAACGTGTGATCGGGTGGATCGCCTGAGTCCTTGAAGTGGAAAATGATGGGCAGTCCAAGTTCTCCCCTAGGGAAGTAGAGTCGTGTTGGGGATGGGGGGGCACTACCGGTAGTTGAGTTCCACAATGCCCGGATGGTGTCTGCCTCCGGCCAGAGGCTGCGGCCTCTTCTCCCGCCGGTACGCCGTTGCCGGTAATCCCTCAGCCAGTTCACCGCATTGCGCCAGGCTTCGTTGATCACCTGCTTCTGCGGATGGACGAGAATCGTTGCGCCATTGAGTGTCGGAATGGGGAGTGGAGTCTCGACAGAGGCGGACTGGAGGTGCTTCCTAGCGCGGGTAGTGAGCCATTCGAGTATTGGCTCGTTTGCTGGAGGACAGAACTCTGGATTATTGGTCCACAGCGTGCCGCAGCCGCGACGGGTTCGAGCTCCGACACCACCAAACGTCAGCCACGCCCAGAGCGCGGCGTGTACCTGCGATCTCAGGCGGGCGATTTCCTGCGCATCCGTCACGTGCGCGGCGGGGATCAACCGGAGGATAAACGAAACATCCTCTTGTGCTCGACGAGCGGGCTGATTCGTTTTCTTCTGGAACTGGAACGGGAACAGCGCGTATGCGGGGAAATCATCATCTCGTTGCCACTGCCGATCTGAGAGCGTTTCGTTATCGGAGGGAAAGGCGAGACCGGGATTGCGAATCTCTACCTCCACATCTACCTTCGCGGGTATCCCCGTATCACCGCTGGTCGCGCCCCAGATTTCGGCTTCGTCTTCGAACAGGCGCTCGGCGGAGTCGTAGCGGTGGGCAACGCAAGCGCGCCACCAGAAGCGAAGATGGCCGCGGATCGTCTTGCCGCTGACGGGGAGTTCTCGATCGACTTCGCATGGCTCCGCGCTGCCGCCGAACATCGGCGTCACCACGCTCATCTCGACCTCGAACATGGGCTCGGGGCTTGGCTTCAGGCGCACGGCCTTGAACTCTGGAACCTGGCGTTGCATCGTCTCCCTTCCCCGAGGTGACTCGTGGCGGCCGGCGGTTCTGGAATAGGCAGGAAGTACCGCGAGGCAGCCGAAGGCAATACCACCTCGATTTCGCGCCCTCCAAAGATGCCAGTTCGTACTTCCTATATTCTATTCTCATAGCAAAGATTCATCAAGGAGGAAGAAATTGTGAGAATAGCCAGGATTATTCGAGATTCATTGGTACCGCTGGGCGGGAGAGATAGGTCCTGACCGGTCTCGGCTGGGGAAGCGACGCGATCGTGGAGTGGCCGCGCAAGCCCGCTTCACGGAGCATGCGCGCGGGAGCACAATCAAATGCGAAATTCGTTGTAGGAGGGGAATAGCTAATATTCCGCTGATCTCGGTTCTTTCGAGCGAAGAGATGAGACGGCGACTGAATGGCTCAATGCTTGCGGGGTGCTCGCGGGGAGATTTGAGCGACCGTTCGCGGTTATTGGGGCATTGGCGCTCCCGGCCTGAGCGGGTTTGCGGCGAATACTCATGGGGCGGAGTGCGGTGCTCGTGGGGACGAGGGATGCGAGCCCATGTGGTTAGAGGGAGCGGAGATGCCAAGGCTGGCGGCTCGGCGGGGAACTGTCAGGAAAGGGGTGCAATGTGTCTGGCATGCCACGGGTATTCAGCCCGAGTGCAAGCTGGCCAGGATGAACTCCAAGAGAATGGCCGGTAAGTTCATCTTATGGGGTGAATATGGAATATAGAGGCGAATCATGGGCGAGTCTCGATCTGAAAGGGCTCTGGCTCGGCCCCGAGAACTGGCCAGGGGTCGACGAATTCGTCTCGCGAGATTCTCCCTCACCGAGAGGCGACGCGCGCGTTGCCCTGCGCTTGGGATTCCAAGATTCCTATGATCAGGGCGACCGTATTGCGCGCTTCCTCCGGGGGAGGCTGCGTCGGCTGGCCGGTCTCCAGTTCACCGCCGAGGTGCGCCATGATGGTGACAAGGGGGCCGATCTCTCCGGCACGGAGCGCCTCCCGCGCGGCGACGTACTGTGGCATCCCGCGCCGGGTATGGTTGACCGTCTGCCTAGGCCGCTCCGCTTGAAACCGAATCGGCGACCTCCGCGAGAGCTGGGAATAGGCGGAGCGCGTTCCGCCACAGGATGGCTTCGGTTTCGGCTGGGCTTAGCTCGGCGTCCTCGTACGCGGCGCGCATGTATGGCAGCGAGATGAGCGGGTAGTCGCTGCCGAAGAGGACCCGCTCGGGTCCAACGGCCTCGATGCCGCGCCGGATTGCCCCCGTCGTCAGATAGGTGCTGCAGAACTCCAGGTAGATGTTCGGTGCGGGTGCAAGCCGGATCGCGGCGTCGTGCGTCGGTCCTGGGGCATCGCCGTAGCCGGCATGGGCGGCGATGATCGGGAGGCGCGGGTGCTCGCCGGCGATCTCGACGAGCGCTTCTGGCCAATCGCTGCCGAGCGGATGGATCAGCACCGGGCGCTCGTAGGCAGCGATGCNCCGGAAGAGGCGCTTCAGCNACGGAGACGCGGTCGGCGTTTGGGCGTAGGAGCAGTGGATCTTGACCCCGACGAATCGCGGGTCGCGCTCGAGTCGCTCCAGCTCACGCGCGGAGGCGTCCGGGTAGCGGGGATCGACGACCACGTAACCCCGTAGGCGAGGAATAGCGTCCAGCAGCGCCGTGACCTCATCGTTGCCCTGCGCCAAGTCGTAGAAGATGCCGGTGACGGAGGAGACGGCGCCACCGGCGATGGCGCAGCGGTCCAAGGTCGCTTGGAAGCGCTCGGGCGTGACCGGCTCGATTGGGGCGCCGGGGAAGCGATCGTGGAGATGGACGTCAATCGCGGGTCGTAGCTCGGACGGGCGCCGAGGTTGACGCTCAGTTGTCCGCGCGGAGGATGGCGGCTCGATGCCGAGGAGGCGCGAGGCGTTGCGCCAGGCGATGGCTTCCCGCGCTTCGGGCGAGATTGCTGCCTGCTCCAGTACCTGCAGCGCGACTCGCGCCGGGTAGCGCGCCGTCCCAGAGCCGAAGAGGAGACGATCGGCGCCGATCGTCTCGACGCAGCGCTCGATGCCTTCCGGGCTCGTGATTCGACTGGTCTCAATAAAGATATGCGGATATTGCCGCGCCAGCGGCAGGAGTTCGGCGAGCGGGTAGTACCGCGCCTCGCTGAAGATGATCGGCACGCCAGCCTCCGCAGTCGCCGCGGCGAGCCGGGTGGGCAACCCGTGCGTAGTGGCTGTGGTCAGCAGCACGGCGCCGGTGCCGGCGCTGGCCAGTCGCTCAATGACCGGCGCGAAGAGCGCGGTGTCCGGGGACCAATGCGCCTGATCGGGATAGATGCGGAAGAGCCGCACACCGGCGGCGAGACAGCGCTCGACTTCGTTGCGCCAGGAGAAGGTTTCTCGCGGATCGATCGTGCCGACGGGACGCAGCCAGGGATGCTGCTGGCAGAGCGCCAGCACCTGGTCGTTCGCGGCGCTGGCATCGGTGGCTCCCTGATTGCAGGAGACGAAGGCTATGCTGCACCCGATGCGCTGAAGCTGCTCCAGCATCGTCGCCAGCGGGAAGCGCTGGACCGATTCTCGCCCGCCAAAGGCGGCATTGACGTCGATCAGCATCGTCCTACGCTCGAGCTTCGGCTGATCGCCGAGACATTGCGGCCGTGAATACCTTGCGGATGGCGTGCGCGATGTCGTCGGCATCCGCGTCTGTCCACTGCTCGTCGACGGGGAGAAGCAGCAGCTGCTCGCGCGCTCGCTCGAAGACTGGGCAGAGTCCCGACCCGTACTCGATTGATCGGCTCGCGTACGGCGAAGTGAATGGGAAGCCGGAGTGGCCATAGGTGCGGCGCTCGCGGAGGACCGGCCAGGTGTAGAGGGGTGTGATATAGCGGGCGCTGAAGGGGATGCCTTCTGCCCGTAGCCACTCCGCGAGCTCGGCGGCATCCAAGCCCGGCTCGGCGAAGAGATGGAAGATCCAATAGCTCGAGCGTGTGCCCCGCCTCTCGCTCGGCAAGCGGACGCCGGGGACGTCGCGGATTTGCTCCCGGATGCGAGCAACGACGCGCCGCCGGGCGGCGACGTTCTCCGGCAACCGTCGCAGCCCGACGAGGGCGACCGCTGCCTGCAGCTCGCTCAGGCGGTAGTTCTGGGCTAGGAAGAGGCTGTAGCGGTCGGGTTCGTCGCGCGGCCAGGCTTTGTCATGGAAGAGCCGGGCGCGGCGGGCGAGCGCGTCATCGTTGGTGATGACCATGCCCCCTTCGCCCGCGTTGAGGTGCTTCGTCGAGTTCAAGCTGAAGCAGCCGAGCGTTCCGATCGTTCCGGCGAGCCGCCCGTTTGTCTCGCTGAGCTGTGCCTGGGCGCAGTCTTCGATTAGCGGGATGCCGTGGCGGTCGGCGACTGCCTTGAGCCCGTCGATATCCGCCAGCCCGCCGAAGAGATGGACGACGACGATCGCTCGTGTGCGCGGCGTGATCTGCGCCTCGACCGACGCGGGATCGAGCGTGAGTGTCTCCGGGTCGAGATCGGCGAAGACGGGGATCGCGTTTTGCCAGAGGATGCCGAGGACCGTGCCGAAGTCGGTGCAGGGGGTGGTGATGATTTCGTCGCCGGGCTCCGGGTCGAGCGCCGCGATTGCCGTGTGGACCGCGGCAGAGCCTGACGAAACGGCGATCGCGTGCCGCACGCCGTAGAGCTCCGCGAAGGCGCGCTCCAGCTC
>NICF_comb_assmDRAFT_10003916_pt1 | contig 10545 bp, 9 predicted proteins | sample NewIslPassag4_SG_FD_11279 | JGI IMG/M metagenome (IMG submission 11279) | reverse complement strand
GGCCAAAGCCGTTTAACTTGACGTATGCGGCGGAAACAATTAGGCTATAAGCGAGCCGTAATGTCGTTTCCTTGCGGCCGCCGAAGGAGGTTTCGAGCGTTGGCCAAGGACCAACTCGAGCTCAGTACCGAGTATAAGTATGGCTTTCGCGATCCGGACCGCGCGGTCTTTAAATCCGAAAAAGGCCTTAGTCGCAGGGTAGTGGAGCAGATCTCCGAGATGAAGGGCGAGCCCGCGTGGATGCGGGAGATCCGCCTCAAGGCGTTGGAGATCTTCTGGGCTAAGCCGATGCCCACTTGGGGCGGGGACTTGAGCGGGCTCAATTTCGACGACATCTATTATTATGTGCGTCCCGCCGAGAAGCAGGGCCGCTCGTGGGATGAGGTGCCCGAGGACATCAAGCGCACCTTTGACCGGCTGGGCATTCCCGAGGCGGAGCGGAAGTTCCTCGCGGGCGTTTCGGCGCAGTACGACTCGGAAGTCGTCTATCATAACATGCGTCAAGACCTGGAGGCGCAGGGCGTCATCTTCTGCGACACCGACACGGCGGTCAAGGAGTATCCGGACCTGGTCCGCGAGTACTTCGGCACCGTGGTGCCCGCCTCGGACAACAAGTTCGCCGCACTCAACACGGCGGTGTGGAGCGGCGGCAGCTTCGTCTACGTGCCCGAGGGCGTCGAGGTGACGATCCCGCTCCAGGCGTACTTCCGCATCAACGCGGAGAACATGGGCCAGTTTGAGCGGACGCTCATCATCTGCGAGCCCGGCAGCAAGGTGCACTACGTCGAGGGCTGCACGGCGCCCATCTACTCGACGGAGTCGCTGCACAGCGCCGTCGTGGAGATCATCGTGAAGAAGGGTGCCCAGTGCCGGTACACGACGATCCAGAACTGGTCGCACAACGTCTACAACCTGGTGACCAAGAGGGCCGTCGCCTATGAAGAGGCGACGATGGAGTGGGTCGACGGCAACCTGGGTTCGAAGCTGACGATGAAGTACCCCGCAGTGTACATGCTGGGGCGGGGCGCTCGCGCCGACGTCATCTCCGTCGCGATGGCAGGACCCGGCCAGCACCAGGATGCCGGGGCCAAGGTGATCCATGGTGCGCCGGACACCACGTCCAAGATCGTCTCCAAGTCCATCAGCTTCGGCGGCGGGCACACTACCTACCGCGGCCTGGCTCACGTCGCCAAGGGAGCGGAGCGCTCCAAGATCAGGGTGGAGTGCGACGCTTTGATGTTTGACGACGGCTCCAAGTCGGACACCATCCCCTACATCGAGGTCCTCGAAGACGACGTGACGATGGAGCATGAGGCAACCGTCAGCAAGGTCTCCGAGGAGCAGCTCTTCTACCTCATGAGCCGGGGCCTCGACGAGCAAGAGGCGACGATGCTCATCGTGCAAGGCTTCTTTGAGCCCTTTGCCAAGGAGCTGCCGATGGAATACGCGGTCGAGCTCAACCGCCTCATCGCGCTGGAGATGGAGGGCTCGGTCGGCTGATCGACCGTTTATTGCTCGCGAGGTGTCCGGGCAGTTTCCTCACGTGCGATAGGCCCCCACTCTGCGGGGGCCTTTTCGCGAGGAATCGAGGCGGGACAGCTAGGGTTTGGTGCTTTCGTGAGGGAGGTACGATCGTGGCAGAGTTTGTGGCAGTGGCTAAGGCGGAGGAGCTCGCTCCCGGCCAAAAGATGTGCGTTCTCGTGAAAGGGAAGCGGGTCGCGCTCTTTAACGTCGACGGGACGGTCTACGCCATCGATGACACCTGTTCTCACGCGGACGCGTCGCTCTCCGAAGGGGAGTTTAGCGGCGAAATTGTGGTCTGTCCAAGGCACGGCGCCCGCTTCAACGTCAAGACCGGGGCCGCCTTGTCCCTGCCCGCATGGGCACCCGTCGCCACGCACCAGGTGAAAGTGGAGGACGGTCAGATCAAGGTCGCCCTCTCAATCTAAAACCCCTAGGGAGCCGCCGCATCAGCGTGCCGCCCGTGAACGCGTGCGGCCGGCCGGGGAGGGCATCGTCAACCGGCAAGCGAGGTGGCCAAGGACGCGTACCTGGATCGGGACCAAAGCGCTCATCGGCATTTCTGTCCTGGTGTTTGTCGCGGATTATCTGACCGGGCAGCGCATCCTGCTGTGGGGTGCAGTCTCCCACGGGGTCTGGGCGGGAGAATGGCAGCGGCTCCTTGCGCCCCACTTCATTCACTCGGGGTTGTCCCACATCGCCTTTAACATGTACGCGCTCTACGTCTTTGGCCGCCTGGTCGAAGGGATGATCGGCACGGCGCGCTTTCTCATCGTCTATTTCGTCGGCGGGATCATCGGTTTTTACGCGAGCCTTCTCATGCGCCCGGAGGGGCTTGCGGTCGGTGCTTCGGCAGCGATTTTCTCGCTTATGGGATTTGCGCTTCACTACCGCTTGCGCCGGCTTCCCAAGCGCTGGCTTGGAATCGACTCCTCGTTCGCACAGATCCTGGGCCTCAACCTCGTCATCGGCTTTACGGTCCCTAACGTCGATCAATTCGCTCATCTCGGTGGGCTCATAGGGGGTGCCATCGCGGGGAGCCTCGTAGGCCTGCCCCGGCCCCTGCACGCAGCAGCCGATCCTCCGGTTTCTGTAGAGAACGGGGAAGCATCCGAGGAGGGCGGCGGTTTCGAGGACCCTGAAGCGGCTAGACCTCCGAGATTCTCCGTCCCCCGCGTGGGCGTTGCCGAGCGGGCGGTGGCCGTCCTTCTGGTCGCGGGGCTGAGCTGGGCCGCGCTTTCCCCCATCTCGTTCGCCAAAGCCACTCGTTTGACCGCCTTGGAGAAACACGCGGAGGCTCGCTACGGCCGGTACTTCGCACCTTTCGTCGCGACGGACGTGGCACTGCTTTGGCTCGGCGATGGGGCGGGGGAAGGCGAATGGCGCCCGGTCCGAGGCAGGCTTGAGCGCAGGGGAAATAGCCCGATTGCGCTTGGTGTATACTGGCGGTGGGTACGCGGAGGGAGCCGGGCGGACGCAGGCGAATACGCAGTGTATTGGAGGCGGCTGGACGCCTCCGGCGCGTGGCAGCTTTGGCACGTCGACGAAGGCTGGGTGGTCGAGGCTGACCCGCAAGGCGGCCTCATCTACCGGCGCAGCTTGATCGTGGAGCAAAGGGCCGGAGAGCTGGACGGCCGCTGGCGCGTGAGCGTCGAGGTCGGCGGCAAGAGCCATTTTGAGCAAGAGTTTGAGATCGCGTCCACTGGTAGGCTCTAGGAGGTATCGGCGGTGTCGGAGATCGTCTATCTCAACGGCAGGTTCGTCCCGTATGAGCAGGCGCTGGTGCCCGTGGAAGACCGGGGCAACCTCTTCGCCGACGGGGTGTACGAGGTGATCCGCTTCTACGGGGGCCATCCCTTCGTCATGAAAGCCCACATGGAGCGGCTTGCCCGCTCGGCCCGGGAGATCCGGCTCCCCGCCATCGACGTGGCGGCGCTGACGGAGGCCGGCTTAGAGGCGGTGCGGCTAAACCGCGTGGAAGACGGAAGCCTGTACATCCAAGTCTCCCGGGGGCCTGCGCCGCGCAATCACGCCTTTCCGCCCGATCCCAAGCCGACGGTCTTTATGATCGCCCGCCCGCTGGCTCGCCCCGACCGCTCCCTGGTCGAACGGGGCGTCGCCTGCATCAGCGTGCCCGACATCCGCTGGATGAGGTGCGACATCAAGTCCATCGGGTTGCTGCCAAACGTCCTCGCCAAGCAACAAGCCAAAGAGGCGGGAGCCTATGAGGCGCTCTTCGTTCGCGACCGTATCGTGACGGAAGGGACAAGTTCCAACGTATTCGCCGTGAGGGGCGGCGAGCTGATCACCCATCCCGACGGAGGCCACATCCTGCCGGGCATCACCCGCCGGCTCATCCTCGCCATCGCGAAGGAGGAGGGAATCCCCGTCGTCGAAGAGCCGCTCCGCGCCGAGGAACTCGGCTCGGTCGACGAGTTGTTGATCTCCGGCACCACCACCGAGGTGATGGGCGTCGTCTCGGTCGACGGCAAGACCATCGGCGACGGGCGCCCGGGACCTGTCACCAAGAGGATCCAGGCGCATTATGATCGGCTGGTCGAAAGAGTTCGGGCGGGAGAAAGCATCGACTCGCTGATCTGACTCTGGGCTAGACGGCTCATCTAGGCCTAAGCCGGTAGACAATACTGTACCGGGTGGAACATACTGCACCGAAAGAAGGCGGCGCCCACACGACGCGGGCGCCGCTCTGTTTTCTCCGTGGTGTCTATGACGAGCGGTGGCTTCCTTTAGAGCGTCACAAGGAGGCTGAGGTCTAACGCGGGGGCCGAATGGGTGATCCAACCCAGCGAGATGACGTCTACGCCGGTTTTCGCCACCTGGGCGACGGTCTCGGGCCGGATCCCGCCCGAGGCTTCGACGATCGCTCTTCCCTTGGCGATTTGAACGGCCGCGGCCATCGTCTCGAGGTCCATGTTGTCAAGGAGGATCGCGTCGGCGCCGGCCGCGACCGCTTCCTCCACTTGCGCGAGGGTCGTCACCTCGACCTCAATTTTGTGCATGTGCCCGATGTGCGCGCGGGCGGCCCGCACTGCGTTGGTGATGCCTCCTGCCACTGCGATGTGGTTCTCTTTGATCAGCACCGCGTCGTCCAGCCCGAAGCGGTGGTTGCGGCCGCCCCCGACGCGCACCGCGTACTTCTCCAAGACCCTAAGCCCCGGCGTCGTCTTGCGGGTGTCGACGATGATCGCCTTGGTGCCCTGAGCCGCTTGAACTGCTTTGGCCGTCTCCGTCGCAATGCCCGAAAGCCGCTGCAGGAAGTTGAGGGCGACGCGCTCCGCCGTCAGGATGCTCCGGGCCGAGCCGCGGATGCGGAGCACTTCGTCGCCGGCCCCCACCGCATCGCCGTCTTGTACCACGTGCTCCAACTCGAGGCCGGGGTCGATCCGGTGGAAGGCGTACGCCGCCACGTCGAGGCCGGCGATCCGGCCGGGCGCCTTGGCCACGATCTTCCCTCTCGCCGTGCGGTCAACGGGAAGAGTCGCCTCGGCCGACAGATCCCCACGGCCGATATCCTCCAACAAGGCGCGGTCGACGATCTCCTGGAAGAGCAGGGGATGGAGCCGGTTCAAAGTGTCACGCGCCTCCCTTTCCAAGCTGAGCTTTCCTCGGGAAAGTCCTCGCGGAAGTGGCCTCCGCGGCTCTCTTCTCTGATCAGCGCCGCCCGGGCGATCAAGCGGCTCGTCTGGAGCATGTTCCTGAGCGTCCAGGCGCTGAGGGGAGCTTCCTCTTCGATGGAACGGATTTCCTCGAGGGCGAGGGTGAGTCCGCAGGCGTTTCGGACGATCCCTACGTGGTCCCACATGAGCTGCCTCAGGCGAACGACCAGCTCCCCAAACTCGGGCGTGCGGTCCTGAAGGGGACCTCCGTCGGCAAGGCCTCTCCTTGCTGCCAGGCTCTCTTCGTAGTCCGACGGAGGGCTCGAATGGGCGTTGGCCTCGTCGCGCAAGGACTGGGCGATCCGGTCCGAAAAGACCAGGCCCTCCAAGAGCGAGTTGCTGGCGAGCCGGTTGGCTCCGTGCACCCCGGTGCACGCTACTTCGCCGCAGGCGTAGAGGCCCGGCATGCTGGTCCGGCCGTGGATGTCGGTCTGGATGCCGCCCATGATGAAGTGGGCGGCGGGGGCGATGGGGATGAGCTCGTGCCGGGGATCGATGCCTCGTTCAAGGCAGGCTTGGTAGATGGTGGGGAAGCGATCGGGAAAGCGTCCCCCGATGGGGCGGGTGTCGAGAAAGACTTGCCGGCCCGCCTGCATCTCCCGGAAGATCGCGCGGGCCACGATATCCCGCGGTGCAAGGTCGGCCATGGGATGCACCGCTTGCATAAAGGCCTCGCCGAGGTCATTGAGAAGCCGGGCTCCTTCACCGCGCACCGCCTCCGAGATGAGGACTAACGGGTCGTCAGCCCTCGCCAGCGCGGTGGGGTGAAACTGGACGAACTCCATGTCGATCAGCGTGACCCCGCGGCTGTGGGCCAGAGCAAACCCGTCTCCTGTGGCGACCGACGGGTTGGTGGTGTAACGGTACACCTGGCCGCAGCCGCCCGTCGCCAGGACGACGGCTCGCGCGAGAATCAGCCGGAGCTCACCTCCGGGGTCGACCGCGGCGGCCCCGATGCAGCGGCCGTCGTCGATGATCAGGTCGAGGACGTAGTAGCCCTCGCGGATGACAATTGCCGCGTTGGCTTTCGCTTGGGCGGCCAGCACCTCGGCGACTTCCGCGCCGGTCGCGTCGCCTCGGGCGTGGAGGATCCGGTTTTTGCTGTGGGCGCCTTCGCGTCCGAGCAGGAGTGATCCGTCGGGGCCCACGTCGAAGCGGGCCCCCAGCTGGATGAGCTCCAGCACGCGCAAAGGGCCATCTTGCACGAGGACGGCCGCCGCATCTGCCTGGACGAGGTCGTGGCCTGCCCGCAGCGTATCGGCCAGATGCTCTTGCGGCGAATCCCCGGGTCCCAGTGCCGCAGCGATCCCTCCCTGGGCGTAACGCGTGTTACTCTCCATGAGATGGCTTTTGGTCACCAGCATGACCTCGCCATGCCGGCTGGCCTTGATCGCCGTGGCAAGACCCGCGATGCCGCTGCCTACCACCAGGAAATCGGTCCGCTCCACGATCGACATAAGGCGGTTCCCAACTTTCGCACGTGGATAGTGACGACCGGTTATGACGATCGACGGGAAGACCCGCGCGGCGGGGCTCAAATGGGGTTTCCGACGCCGCGCGGGCCCGTGAGACGCCTTAGAGGTATTGGCAGACGAGGTCGCCCACTTCGCTCGTGGTGTATCCCATCTTACCCGCCGACAGACTCTTTAGGTGCTTGGCACAGACCGTCATCACCGCCTGCTCGATCGCCTGCGCGGCTTGAGTTTCGCCCAGTGTGTCGAGCATCATCGCACCGGCACAGATGGCGGCCAGCGGGTTGATCATGTTCTTCCCGGTGTACTTGGGCGCCGAGCCGCCGATGGGTTCAAACATGCTGGTTCCCTCGGGATTGATGTTCCCACCGGCGGCGATCCCCATCCCGCCTTGGATGATGGCGCCGAGGTCCGTAATGATGTCGCCGAACATGTTGTCGGTGACGATGACATCAAACCACTCTGGATTCTTTACCATCCACATGACGGTCGCGTCCACGTGGGCGTAATCCCTTTGGATATCCGGATAGTCCTTGGTGCCCACCTCGTGGAAGACGCGCTCCCACAGGTCAAAGGCGTACGTGAGGACGTTGGTCTTGCCGCAGAGGGTGACCTTCTTCTGCTTGTTGCGTTTTCTCGCGTACTCAAACGCAAACCGGACGCAGCGCTCGACGCCTTTGCGGGTGTTGATCGACTCTTGGATCGCGATCTCGTCGGGCGTGCCCTTCTTTAGAAAGCCGCCGCTTCCAGTATAGAGCCCCTCGGTGTTCTCCCGGACCACGACGAAGTCGATGTGCTCCGGGCCCTTGTCTTTGAGCGGCGTCTCGACCCCAGGGTAAAGCTTGACGGGGCGGAGGTTCACGTACTGGTCCAGCTCGAAGCGGATCCTGAGCAGGATCCCTTTCTCCAAGACCCCCGGCTTTACGTCGGGGTGACCAATCGCGCCCAGGTAAATGGCGTCAAACTGGCGAAGCTCCTCCAGCGCCGAGTCGGGAAGAACCTCGCCCGTGCGCAGATACCGGTCGCCGCCGAAGTCGTAAGTGACGGTCTCGTAGCGGAAACCAAACTTGGCTGCAGCAGCTTCGATAACCTTCAGGCCTTCCCGGACGACTTCGGGGCCTGTCCCATCGCCGGGGATCACTGCGATCTTGTGCATAATACAACAAAACCTCCTCGAGACGTGCGCCCATGCGTGTTAACCTAAATACTATTCGGGATTCACCGGCGCATCCCTCCCCCGGGGACGCTGCCGGGATCCCCCGCCAGCAGGAGAAATCTCTCCCGCCCGGAATAACAACGATGTCCACGGTCAGCGGAAGAGGTGGTACGCGGATGTTCGAAGGCGTGTGGTGGGATCTGCTCTTTACCTTGATCGGGAGCGGGGCGATGGTCACGGGAATCGTTGGCCTCGCACGGGGCGGAAATCTCCCGGGTGTCCGGGTGCCCGAGTCGCTCCGGCCCCTCGCACAGTTTGTGTTTACGCTCGCGCTCATCGTCGGCATCACCCTGGTCGTCGACAAGGGCTCTCCTGATCTTTTGGAGCGGATCTACAACCAGCTTGTCTCATGACCCACAGACTCATAAACGTCGAGGGTTTTGAGAGGCAGTGGCCCATGCAGTGAAGCGGGCAGTGCACGACAAAGGTGAGGGATACGTCGGTGGGGTCAGGTTTCGTGTCAGCGGGCTCACCTGTCCGGAATGTGCAGCCCAGTTTCAGCGGGGCCTAAACGATCTCGACGGCATGAAGCGCGCCGAGCTCAACTACGGCGCGGGCTTGCTCGAAATCGAAGGTCCCTACGGACCCAGCGAGATCATCCGGCTCGCGGGCCGCGCGGGCCTGCAAGCGGTCCTCCTCGATCGCATGGGAAAGCCCCGGGCGGGTCGGAAAGTCCGCTCGGAAGGCTTTGCGGGGCGGGCCGTCTTTTTGCTTTTGGCCGTGCTCTTCATCGCCGGAGGCATCGCAGCGGAGGCCATGGGGATGACCTGGCCGGCGGGGATCGACGAACTCCTGCCGGCGCCGATCACCCTGGAGCGCGTGATGTTCGCATTGGCTCTTCTTTACGGGGGCTTCGATCCGCTGAAGCGGGCGTTCCATGGGTTTTGGCGGCGCCGGATCGAAGCCTCGTTCACTGTCGTTTGCGTGGCGGCCGGGGCGCTTCTTCTCGGCCGCTGGTTTGAGGCGGCCGTCGTCGTCACTCTCTTCGCGGCCAGCGAACGACTCCAAGCGTCCCATATGGATCGAACGCGCCGCTTCTTGTGGCAGCTACGTGAGCGGATGCCAAGCCGCGCCGCCCGTCTTATCGGCGAACAGGCGGCAGAGGTGCCGGTCGAGGAGGTCGCGCCGGGGGATCTCTGCGTCGTCGCGCCGGGTGAGGTGTTTCCCGTCGACGGTCGCATCGTGCAGGGCACGTCCACCGTGTCCGGAAACGTGCTGGGCGGCACCGGGCTCTCGAGCGAAAAGAAGGAAGGTGACCGCGTCGAGGCAGGAAGCGTCAACGGCGGCGAGACGGTCCACATCCAGGCGGAGCGGCCGGCGGAGGCGAGTTCCTTTCTCTCCGCGGTAGGGGTGCTCGAGAAGGCGCTGGGAGCGCCCGGGCCGGGCGAGAAAAACATCTTTAGGCTCACGGCGATCGCCACGCCGGTTTTTCTTTTTGTCGCCGTGGCGCTTGTGATGTTGGCTCCTGTCGTGCTGGAGGCACCCTTGGGACCTTGGCTCTATGCCGGGCTGATCATCCTGGTCGTGGCGCAGCCGTGCGCGCTGGCGCTAAGCGTGCCCGCGGCGACCAGCGCCGCCCTCGTCTCATGTGCGAAGGCCGGCGTGCTGGCCAAGAGCGGTGAGGCCCTCGGGCGGCTCGCAAAGGTCAACGCAGTCGCTTTCGATTCTTGCGCGGCCCTGACCCGGGAGCGCCTCTCCGTCTTTGAGGTATTTCCCATGCCCGGCTGGAGCCAGCAGCAGGTGCTCTCCCTCGCGGCAGGCATCGTTTGGGGGAGGGACGACGCGATCGGGGCGGCCGTCGTGCAGCAGGCCATCGAGTCGGAGAGCGGCATGGTGATGGTCGACTCGGCGGGCGCCGACGAGTTTGGCAACCTGGTGGCCCAGGTAAAGGACCGAAACTACGCCTTTGGTGAGTTGTCATCGCTTCAGCGGCGGGGCGTCGCGCTGACCCCCGTTTTGGCGACCATCAACGCGCTGGAGCGGGATGGAGTGGTCATCGCCCTGCTTGTCGAAGGGAAAGAGCCGGTGGCTATTTTCGCGCTGGTGGAGACACTGAAAGAGGGCAGCCGGCGCGCCTTAGGTCGGCTCAAGAGGATGCGCGTCGAGCGGATCGCGATGGTGAGCGAGCAGGCGACGAGAGCCGCGGCTTTGGCGGCGGCTCTGCTCGAAGTCGATGAGCATCTCGTGGGGCTGCGGCCGGACCAAAGCGCGGAGAAAGTGAAGGATCTGAAGCGGGAAGGAAAGTGCGTGGCGATGGTGAGGCCGGCTCCGGGCGGACCAGCCGGTGCCGGTGCTCCCGCAGCGGGCCGCACAGGGAGCTTGCCAGCCGACGTAGATGTCGTCTACGGGTCGCTGGAGGCTGCGAGCCGGATCGGACGCGCCGATGTGATGCTGGTCGGCCAGGGCCTTGACAAGCTCCCGTACGCCCTGCTGCTCGCCCGGCGGACCTCAAGGGTGATCCGGCAGAACGTCGTTTTCGTGCTGGTCGTGAAAGTGGTCGCCCTCTCGTTGCTGGTCGGCGGAGCGATGACGCTTTGGCTTGCGGCGATCCTCGAGTTTGCGGCGACGGCGCTGGTCATCCTCAACTCGATGCGCCTCGGGCGGAAAGTGCGCCTTCCGTCGGGCTCCACTGGCTCGCCCAGGGCGGAGTAGAAGGCAA
>NICF_comb_assmDRAFT_10003915_pt1 | contig 10550 bp, 7 predicted proteins | sample NewIslPassag4_SG_FD_11279 | JGI IMG/M metagenome (IMG submission 11279) | reverse complement strand
GGCGGCCGGCTTGAGGAACAAGCCGGCCGGATGCGCCCTGAGCAGATCGGGAAGCAGCCGCGGCCTCAAACGCGCCGTCGGCGGCAGCAGCGGCGCAAGGCTCGGGCAGCGTTCGAGCGCCGCGCGCACCCGCGCTTTGTCCGGCAGCGAGCGCCCGAGCGGCATCGAACCGTGCCGCCCAAGGATGCGGACGGCGAGCGCGCCCGCCTCCAGCTCCGACCTGGAACGCGGGAACCGCCGGTCGAAATAGACCTTCGGCACGGGCGCCACGGCCGGCGCCCAATCGCCGCCCGCGAGCGTCCAGCCGCGCACCGTCCCGGAACCGCGCCCCTTCAGGACGCCCTCCGGCGCGAACGCGACGACGCGAACGCCCATGCGGCTTCCGGCCTGCGCCAGCATCCGGCACAGGCGGTCCTCCGGCATCCGGCCGCCGGACGGCTCCCGGCTCATCAGCACGCCGAACAGGCGGCCGTCATCCGGCCCGATGCCGCCGCTTGCGGAGCCGCCGCGGATCCTTCGCTCACAATCCGGCCAGATGACGCGCATAGAGCAGCATGACCCGCACGGACGGCCGGATGCCCGTGCCGGAGAGGGGCGTATTGTCGTTCTTGGACGGCTTGCTGTTCACTTCCAGCAGCCAGACGCGCCCGGACGTGTCGAGCGCGAGATCGATGCCGAGCTCGCCGAAATGGGCCGGAATCTGCGCGTCGACGCCGGAAGCGATCTGCAGGGCGGCGGTGCGCAGCCGGGCGGGGGCGTCCTGCCTGCCGGCCGCCAGGTTCGATTTCGCGATCGCTTCCCGCACCGTGCTGAGCGTGCCGCCCCGGGCGATGTTCGAGACGAAATGCCGGCCGCCCGCGATCCGCGCCACGATCGAGGTGACGATCCACTCGCCGGATCCGTTCTTCTGCACCAGCGCCCGGAAATCGATCGGGCGTCCCCCGGTCTCGATCAGGTTCAGCCCCTGCTGGACCAGGTAGCGGCCCGACCGCAGACGCCCCGAGATCGAGGCGTACAGCTTGAGCAGCGTCGGAAACTGCTGCCGCCTGGTGCCGAGCGTTGTCGCGTGATGCGCGGCGTAGCCGCCGGACGGCAGGCGCACGATCCGGATGATGCCCTTGCCGAGGCTGCCGCGCACCGGTTTCAGGAACACCGACGCGTGACGGGCGCACATCGATTTCAGCATCGGGAAGCCGGTGAGCAGATGGGATTCGGGAAGATAGCGGCCGAGCGAAGGCTGTCTGCGGAGCGCGGCGAACACTTCCGATTTGTCGAGAAATTTCTCGTTGAAGACCTGCGTGCCGAAGCGCGATTTTACTTCCTTGAAGAAATGTTGTACGCTGGTTTTGTTCTCCAGCTTTCGCGTCGTCAGCCGGTTGTTGACGACATCCGGCGCGGGCGCCCGCGCGCGGCGCCATCCGTCGGCCCAGACCCACGCGTCCAGCCGCGAGAAGCCGCTGCCGAGCATCGACGGCGTCAGAAAATACACGTAACCGCCCATGAGCCGAGCCGCATCCACCAGCTCCTTGCAGAATCCGGTGATCTGGCCGAACGGGCGGTCGGGCGAATGCGGATAATCCCGGCTGATCAGCACGCCGACGAGCGGGCCGAGCGCGAGCTCGCGCGACGCGCGGCGGTAGCGCATGCGGAGGCTGCATGGAGCGTGAATGCCGAGCCGGACGGCGAGCGCCTGGCTGATGCGCATGCCGTCGTAGCGCTGGACGGGGAACACCTTCACGTCGCCGCGCCAGGCGCCGAATTTGAGCCGGACGGTCTGGCCCTGCGGAATCTGCCATTTCTTGAGGTGCGATTCGCCAAGCATGAGCGTGTCTTCGGCCAGGATGCCGGAGCTTACGATCTGTACGCCGATCTTGGAACTTTGCATCTCGATCTCCTTTCGTCCCCCGCGCAGGCTCCCCGGGCCGCCCGTCAGGCGCAATTCGGCCCTTGATCACGATTACTCCACTATATGAGGACATCTATACACTGGTGATTGGCCCTCCGGGGCGATCGCGCAAAAGGACGGACCGGAATGCAACTGTGGCTGTTCATCACGGTGAATGTGTGCGTCGCCGCTTTCGTCGGCGCGCTGACCAACCATTTCGCGATCAAAATGCTGTTCCATCCGCGCCGCGCGCTGCATCTGTTCGGCAGGCGGGTGCCGTTCACGCCGGGGCTGATCCCGAAGCGCAAGGACGAGATCGCCGCGGCGCTGGGCGATGTCGTCGCGAAATATCTCGTGACGGCCGACGGACTTCGGGAATGGCTGCGCGGGGGCGCGATGCAGGAAGCCGCCGCCGCGAAAATCCGGCGGTGGCTGCTGGCTCGGGCCGAAGAGGGACTGACGGCGGAGCAGCTCATTTTGAAGTTCACGGATCGGGATGCATGGGAATCGCTGCGAACGAAATGGACGGCGCAGGGCGCCGCCCTTGCGGAGCGATGGATCGAACGGCTGTGGGAAGAGGGCGGCTGGAAATCGAAGACGATCGCGGAGCTGGTGCCCGGCTGGTCCGGCGGGAAGACCGCGGAATGGGCCGACGAGCTGTCGGATTGGCTCACGGCTTCGGTTCGGGAGGAACTGCGTTCGGTTCACGGCCGGCGGATGCTGCGCGGGATGATCGACGGAATGCTGGACCGGACGGGCGGATGGGTCGGTTTGTTCGCGGGCATTTTCGTGGATACGGACAAGGCGGCGGCGAAACTGGCCGAATTGCTGGTCGAACAGCTTGAGGGCGGAACGATTCGGGATATGGTGCGGACGTTCATCGCGAAGAAGCTGGAGGAAGCGGGAGGGTGGACGCTTGAGCGGGCGGCCGCCCGCCTGTCCGGCGAAGACGATCCGCTCCCCTGGCTGAAGGAGCAAGCCCTCGCGTTTCTGCGCCTGGAAGAGCGGATCCGCGAATTGGAGAAGCTGGATGTCGGCGGCTTGCTGATCCGCCATGAAGCCGCGTGGAGCGAGGCGCTGCGGAAGGCCGTCGGGACCGCGTTCGATCTGCTGGACCGGCGCCTGGAGACGGTCGTCGCCGCGCTCGAACTGCCGCAGCTTGTGCGGAAGCAGGTCGAGAAATTCCCGGTCGAACAGGTCGAGCGCATCATCCTGAGCCTGTCGGGCCGGGAATTCCGCGCGATCACCTGGCTGGGCGCGCTGCTCGGCGGCATCATCGGGCTGTTCCAGTCCGTGTTCCTGCGGCTGATCGGCTGATCCGGGCGCCAGGCGCGGCGCGCTCCCGGAATTCGGGGTCGGGCGGGATGCGTGCGCGGGAATATGCGGTCAGGCGCGGCTCGCCTCCCGATCGATCGGAATTCGGGCGGTGAAGACGATGCCGCGCTCCGGCTGGAAGCCGACCTCGACGTCGCCGCCGTAATGCCGGACGCGTTCGACGACGATCGGCAGCCCGAGCCCCTCGTGGCCCGGTTTCTTTTTCGTGCTGTAGCCGGGGGTGAAGATCCGCTTCCGCTCGTCTTCCGGCAGCGGACCGCCGGCGTTGCCGACGCTGATGCGCAGCTCGCCGTCCGTCTGGTCGATGTCCAGCGTCACGATCCGCGCCTGTTCCGCCAGCTTCACCACTTCGTCGAAGGCGTTGTCGATCAGGTTGCCCACGATCCGGACCAGATCGATGCTTCGCACCGCCGACAAGCCCTGCGGAAGCTCGGTCAGCCGGTATTCGAAGCGGATTTGCCGGGCCTGGGCGATCGCCTGCTTGGCCATGAGCAGCGATTCGAGCGCCGTTGCGGGAATTTTCTCGGCAAGCCGGGTCACCGACTGGATCTCCCCGACCACTTCCTCCATGTATTGCTTCAGTTGTTCATATTTTTTCATGGCGAGCATCGCGTACATCGTCTGCACGTGGTTGACGAAATCGTGGCGCTGCCCGCGGATCGTCGTGATCATCTGCATCAGGTCGCCGACGAACGCTTCCTGCGTCGCCCGGATCGCTTCGTACCGGGCCCTCGCGATCAGCCGGACGGTCAGGAAAGAGAACACGATGACCACGAGAATGCCGATATAGAACAGGAAGCGCGTCTCTGCCGGATGGCCGTGGATGTACCGCGCCATGAACAGAATGATCAGAATGAAGCATTGAATGAAGAAGAGTATGACGTAGTGCTGCATGTACCGGTTGCGCTCGTTGACGAGAAAGTACAGCACCCGCCGGCCGGGCGATCGTCCGGTGCGGTCCAGATGCCAGGCGGCGGCCGCGAGCAGCAGCATCCCCGGCCAGAACATGTAAATGTATCTGCGGATCGGCCAGGCGTCCGGATCGGCGAACGGGGTTTCGGCGGACGACAGCAGGATGACGGACGACATTTCGACCAGGAAGGCGAGCAGGCTGACGACGAGCGTGAAGATCACGCGTATTTTCCACGACAATTCGCGATAGAGAAGGGTCAGCGCCCCCAGGTACAGAGCGGCCGCCGAGAACGGCTGCAAAATCGGCGGGACAAGCGCCAGACTGACGTGGATGAGCGCCGTCGAGACGAGCGCCAGCAAGATGAGTCTGGGTCGGAAAAGGTCCGGGCGCAAACCGAAGAAACGGAAGCAGAACCAGGACGTGACCATCATTTCCGGCAACGTGACCAATGAAGCAGTCTTCAAAATCACTGAGTATTCCATGATAACCTCGCGCCACGCCCCAATGTCGAAATTCGTTGAATCGGGTTCGGGGAATTGTCTCCGGTCGGACAGCTTTCTGGTAAAATGAGAATACCATTTCGGATGAGCGGAGGGAAGAGATCGATGCCGGAAGTTCCGCGCGATGAGGCGGCGACGAAGCACGAACGCATTCTGGAATATATCAAGGGACTCAAAGTGGGCGCCCGCATCTCGGTCCGTTCGCTCGCCCGCAAGCTGCACGTCAGCGAAGGCACGGCATATCGGGCGCTGAAGGAAGCGGAGAGCGCCGGGTATGTCAGCACGCGCGAGCGCGTCGGCACGGTGCGGATCGAGAAGAAGCAGGGACAGCGGGACGGCCGGCTGACGTTCGGGGACGTGGCCGGCATCGTCGAAGGCCAGGTGCTCGGCGGCGCGTCGGGGCTCGACAAGCCGCTGCACAAATTCGTCATCGGCGCGATGGAGCTCGACGCGATGGTCCGGTACATCGACGCCGGCAGCCTGCTGATCGTCGGCAACCGGGAGAACGCGCACCGGCGGGCGCTTGAGCGGCAAGCGGGCGTGCTGATCACCGGCGGATTCGGCACCGGCGACGATGTGATCCGGCTGGCCGACGAGACGGGCCTTCCGATCATTTCGTCGAAACATGACACGTTCACGGTTGCCTCGATGATCAACCGGGCCATGTACGACCGGCTCATCACGCGGAAGATCATGCTGCTCGAGGATATCGTCACGGCGGACAGCGCTCCGCTCGCGCTGCGGGTGGGCGAGACGATCGTCGATTACTTCAGGCTGCGCGAGCAGACGGGACATGCCCGTTTCCCCGTCGTCGACGACCGCGGCCGGGTCGTCGGCATCATGACGGCGCGGGACGCGGAAGGCGCGGAACCCGGCGAACCGGTGGAGAAGCGGATGACCCGCCCGCCGGTCACGGCGCATCCGTCGATGCCGGTCGCCGCCGCCGCCCACCGGATGACAAGCGAAGGAATCGACTTGCTGCCGATCGTCGACCGGCACCGGCGCCTGCTCGCCGTCGTCAGCCGATCGGACATCACGCGGGCGATGAGGTTCGCGGGCAAGCAGCAGCCCGGCGAGACGATCGACGATCTGATCTGGAGCGGATTTGCGGAGGAGAAGCGGACGGAGGACGCGCTGCCGGTCTACGTCGGCAAGATGGCGCCGCAGATGTCCGGACCGGCCGGCACCGTGTCGGAAGGGACGCTGTTCTCGCTGCTCACGCTCGCGACGAAGCAGACGATCCGCGAGATTGCGCGGCGCGGCCACGTCGTGGAGAGCATCACGACGTACTTCGTGCGTCCGGTGCAGATCGAAGCGGAGGTGCGGCTCATTCCGCGGCTGCTCGAACTGAGCCGCAAATCGGCCAAGGTGGAAATGGAGCTGCACGACGAGCACGGCCTCGCCGTGAAGGCGCTCGCCGCCGCGCAGATGATCGATCCGTTGTGAGCGGCCGGACGGCGGGGATGCCCGGACGGCGGGGAGCCGGCGGCGCAACCGGCACTTCGCGGCCGTTGCCCGCAACCGGTCCGCCGCCGCTTGCCATGCCGTCCCTTATTTCAGCGACCGGTAAACGCTGTGATTGCGCAGCCCGGCGAACAGATTGAACAGGCCGAGCAGCAGGAAGACGGCGCCCACGATGACGCGCAGCGTCGATCCGGCGAACAGCAGCATCTGGATCAGGGCGAGCAGGATCAGCATGACGCCCATCGCGATGTTCATCCGCGCCGACAGCATGCCGCGGGTCTTCCGGTCTTCGCTGCGCCGGTAGCGCAGGCTGTAATAGACGGTCGCCGCCAGCGTGGCGAACACGCCGATGGAGAGGATCCATTGGAGAATGACATTTTCGATCCGCATGATGTGGGTGTCGGCTCCTTTTGCATGGCTTTGGCCCGCCCGCAGGCCTCATGGCGGCGGCCGGCGGACCGGCTGACGTTCCGCAACGAACATCCATGCCCATCGGGACAATCACCAGCCATTGTATCAGATCCGTACGGGTCTTGTCATTTGCCGGACGGCCGTTCACCCCGGCAGCCGCGGCCGCGCCGTCACCCAGACGGTCATCGTGCCGTCCGCGACGAGCACGGTGCGGATCTCGACGACGTATTCGGCGTCCTTCAGCCCCTTGTACACCTTGCCGTCCAGCAGCAGCCGCGCCAGCCGCGCCTCCGAGTCGATGTCGTAGACGCTGCGCCCCAGAAACGCGGCGAGATCGCGCCGGAGCTGCTGCTTGAGCCGCGTCTCGGTCACCGCGTCGAGCGGCTGCGGCGTGCCGTCCGGCCCGCGCCCGGTCTCGATGTGGAGCACGACCGACCGGATCGTCCCGTGCTGATTCCGGTAATTCGTCAGCTTCCGGATCTCCAGCTCGTATTCCCCCAGCTTCTCCTCCGTTTCGTGCAGCCGCTCGACGAGCGCGTCGAACTTGGCGGCCAGGAGCCCGTTGTACACCGCGGCCCCCGCGACCATCCCCAGCATGAAAATGCCGAGCGCCGCGCTGAGCCTGCGAAACCGGTAGAAAGGCGGCACCCGCATCGTCACCATCCCCCCCGGACGATCCAGCGGACCAGCTCGGTGCCGAGGTGCGCCCCGAGGAACGCGCAGGCGATGAGCAGAATCTGCTGGACGGCCGGCGACAGATGGCCCTGGGTGACATTGGCCTCGATGACGCGCACCGGGTCGATCGTGCCGCCGATCGCGACGACGATCGCCCATATTTTGAGCCGCATGGCCGTGTCGAGCATCGTCGAAGCCGGCGGATACGAGACGAACACCGCGCCGATCGCGGCGAGCAGCGATCCCCCGATGACGACGCCGAACGCGATGAAGAAATCGATCACGGCCGTCGACAGGAACACCATCATGCCGGCACCCCCACAGATCGCATTGGACGGGCCTTCCCCGCTTACCTGAGTCTATGAGTTGGCCGGACTTTTTTATGATAAAATGATGGCGTGATGACGATTGCGGAAGGGGCGGGCGCATATGGCGAGACCGGATTCGTTCGTTCATCTCCACGTGCACAGCGAATACAGTCTGCTCGACGGCGCGGCGCGCATCCGCGGCCTTGTCGACCGGGCGGCCGAGCTCGGCATGAAGGCGCTTGCGCTGACCGACCACGGCGTCATGTACGGGGCGATTCCGTTCTACAACGCCTGCGTCGCCCGCGGCATCAAGCCGATCATCGGCTGCGAGGCGTACCTGACGCCCGGCTCCCGGCTGGAGAAGGGTTCCCGCCGCGACAACCCGATCCACCACCTGACCCTGCTCGCGAAAAATGCCGAAGGCTACCGCAACCTGATGCGCCTCGCCTCGATCGCCCACCTCGAAGGCTTCCACTACAAGCCGCGCATCGACTACGAGGCGCTCGCCGCCCACAAGGACGGGCTGATCGTCCTGAGCGGCTGCCTGAACGGCGAAATTTCGCAGCACCTGCTGCACGGACGGGATGAGGAGGCGAAGCGGGTTGCGCTCAGGCTTCACGAGATGTTCGGCGACGACTTCTACCTCGAGATCCAGGATCACGGCATGCTCGAGCAGAAAAAAGTGACCGCCGGCGCCATCCGCCTGTCCGGGGAGACCGGCATCCCGCTCGTCGCGACGAACGACGTCCACTACCTGCGGCCGGAGGACGCGGCGCTGCAGGAAGTGCTGATCTGCATCGGAACGGGGAAGACGATCGAAGACGAAGACCGGATGAAGGTCGTGACGAACCAGAATTACCTGAAATCGGCGGAGGAGATGGCGGCGCTGTTCCCGCACGTGCCGGAAGCGCTGGCCAACACGGTGCGGATCGCGGACAAATGCAATCTGGAGATGACGTTCGGCCGCGCCCATCTGCCCGCCTTCCGGCCCATTCCGGAGGGGATGACCTCCGCGGACTACTTGCGCGCGCTGTGCCGCGACGGATTGATTCAGCGCTATGGCGGCACGGAGAAGTGGCGCGCCGACCCCGCTTTCCGCGCGGAAGCGGAGCGAAGGCTGGCGTACGAGCTGGATGTCATCGAGCGGATGGGGTACAGCGACTATTTTCTGATCGTGTGGGATTTCATCCGGTTCGCCCGCGAGCGCGGCATCCGGACGGGACCGGGCCGCGGCTCCTCCGCTGGCAGCCTCGCCGCCTACGCGCTGCATATCACCGATGTCGATCCGCTGAAATACAAGCTGCTGTTCGAGCGCTTCCTCAATCCGGAGCGGGTGTCGATGCCGGACATCGACATCGACTTCGACGACGAGCGGCGCGACGAAGTGATCGCCTACGTGACCGCGAAATACGGCGAGGAGCATGTGGCGCAGATCATCACGTTCGGGACGCTCGCGGCCCGGGCGGCCGTGCGCGACGTCGGGCGGGCGCTCGCCGTGCCGTACGCCGAAGTGGACCGGACGGCGAAGCTCATCCCGAACCAGCCCGGCATGACGCTGGAGAAGGCGCTGGCGATGAGCCCGGAATTGCGCGAACTGTGCGGGAAGAATCCGCGGGTGGACCATCTGGTCAAGACCGCCCTCAAGGTCGAGGGGATGCCGCGGCACGCGTCGACCCACGCGGCCGGCGTCGTCATCTCGAAGGACCCGCTGACGGACCACGTGCCGCTGCAGTCGGGCGGCGAGGGAACCGCGCTCACCCAATACCCGATGGACGCGCTGGAAGCGGTCGGGCTGCTCAAGATGGACTTCCTCGGCCTCCGCACGCTCTCCATCATCGAGCGGACGCTCGCCTGGATCCGGAGGCTCTACGGGAAGACGGTCGATTTCCGGCGGGTGCCGGACGACGACCCGAAGACGTACGAGATGCTGTCGCGGGGCGAGACGACGGGCATCTTCCAGCTCGAGTCGGCCGGCATGCGGCGCGTGCTGCGCGACCTGAAGCCGAGCGCGTTCGAGGATCTCGTGTCGGTGCTCGCGCTGTACCGGCCGGGTCCGATGGAGTTCATTCCGCAATATATCGCCGCCAAGCACGGCCGCATCCGGGTGACGTACCCGCATCCGTCGCTCGAGCCGATTCTCGCCGACACGTACGGCATCATCGTCTATCAGGAGCAGATCATGCAGATCGCTTCGAAGATGGCGGGCTTTTCGCTCGGCGAGGCGGATCTGCTCAGGCGCGCCGTGTCGAAGAAGAAGCGGGAGACGCTGGACAAGGAGCGGGAGCATTTTGTCGCGGGCAGCGTGAAGCAGGGATACACCGAGGCCGAGGCGAACGCGGTGTACGACATGATCGTCCGGTTCGCGGACTACGGCTTCCCGCGGGCGCACGCCGCGGCCTACGCGGTGCTCGCGTTCCAGACCGCTTACCTCAAGGCGCACTATCCGATCCCGTTCATGGCGTCGATGCTCGCCTCCGTCACCGGCAACCAGCGGAAGACGGCGGAGTACGTCGACGAGTGCCGGCGGATGGGCATCCCGGTGCTGCCGCCGGACATCGGCGAGAGCGAGGAGTCGTTCACGCCGACGGAGAACGCGATCCGCTTCGGGCTCGGCGCCGTGAAGAACGTCGGCACGCACGCGATCGAGGCGATCAAGGCGGCGCGCGCGGAGCGGCCGTTCGACAGCCTGCTCGATCTGTGCCGGCGCGTCGATCTCCGGGTCGTGAACAAGCGGGTGCTGGAGTCGCTCATTTTGTCCGGCGCCTGCGACCGGCTGCCCGGCCACCGCGCGCAGCTGCTCGCCGCGCTCGACGAGACGATCGAGTCGGTCGCGAAGTGGCGGAAGGATCGGGAGGAGCTGCAGATCGAGCTGTTCGGCATCGAGGAAGTGAACAACTGGGACGTCGAGATGCCGGAGGTGCGGCCGTACACCCGGGGGCAGCAGCTCGAGTTCGAGCGCGAGCTGCTCGGCATCTATCTGTCGGGCCATCCGCTCGACGAACGGGAGGCGGAGCTCGAGCGGCTCGGCGTCGACCGGCTGTACGAGCTCGCCGACGCGC
>NICF_comb_assmDRAFT_10003913_pt1 | contig 10553 bp, 7 predicted proteins | sample NewIslPassag4_SG_FD_11279 | JGI IMG/M metagenome (IMG submission 11279) | reverse complement strand
TAGGTTCCATTCAAGTCAACGGTAGGGTCGTGAAGGCTAAAGCCTTCACCAAAAAGCGGCGATAAATCGCCGCACTCCATGGAGTGCGGGGCTTTAGCCCCGCTTTTGGCGCGGGACTTCAGTCCCCGGCGAACGGGAATGGATGATCAAACATTGCACGGCGGACCTGACGAGCAGGTCCCTCCGGGAGGCGGACTCGACAAGCGGGTCTCTCCGGAAAAAACGGACCTGACAAGCAGGTCCCTCCGGGAGGCGCTTCGGAGGGGCACGCCTGTCGTGCCCGGTGAAGCGGTACGGTTTATCCAACATCGGAAAAGCGGGCCGCGGAACCCGTCACTCCATTGCATGGATTGGGGGGTCGGATTTTACGCCAACCGGTCACCCAGGTTCCATTCAAGTCAACGCCAGGGTTGTGAAGGCCAAAGCCTTCACCAAAAAGCGACGATAAATCGCCGCACTCCATGGAGTGCGGGGCGACGGACTATCTCGAATTCGACCATATCATCCCGGTAGCCAAAGGTGGGAGTAACTCGGATAATAATGTGCAACTGCTCTGTCGGCGGTGTAATCTGAAAAAGTCCGACTTTATTTAGATGCCACTCGAGGTCCTGATTTGTGAATACTCCTCGGAAGCGGGTTTGGGAAATCCTCGAGCCTGCTACTGGAGGGGTACTCTTAGCAAACAGTGTGATGTTGTTCTTCGACCTTATCCGAAAATTTCAATGCTGGCTTAAATTCCTGCACGCCGTGGATTTTCAGATTGGCTCTTACTCCACGAAGTGTCCGCGATCTGTCTGACGGCCCCATCTGCGTCGAACCGCAAAACGGATTTCCTCTCGCAGTCAGCACGACGGTCGGCGAGAGAAGTGCGAAGCGGCTGGTGGGATTCATCCATCCACCTCGACAGGGCTGGTCATCAGATCATGAATGGCCTCTTCATCGGCAATCACCACCGGATAGTCGGGAATGGGCAGCGAGGGAATTCTCAACGCGCTGGAACCTGCCGCACGATGGTCCACTGCAAAAACGCAGCCGCTCAAAAGATCAATCAATACGGGTGAGTTCACATTGGGCGCGCCGCGCAATTCCACTTCTGCACGACGTACGTGACCCGGTGTGTGGAGGGGCTCGACCGACCACAGGCCCCAGAGCGGGCGATCCTTCCGCAAAAAGCCAGCCATCACGCGTTTCCGCGCGTCTGAGGTTTCGCCCGTCGGACGCCCTTCCCCAGACGTCGTCGCCACACTCGCCACAGCCAGCATGTCATCGAGCGCAGATTCCCGACGTGTTTCGCCGTCGAACAAAGCGCACAGGCGTTGATAGGCATAATAAGCGGGCTTGGGAGAATAATCTTCTCCCCGCAAGAGCCCTTTGGAGTTGGTTTTGCCACTCGGCCCCGTCCCCCAGTTGTAATTCACCAGATCGACCATGTGGAAATAGGAAGTCAGCTCCAGTTCGAGCACCCGGTCGTAGAGCATTCTCCGCAGGAGCCATTTCGCCTGGCGGGTTTCGGTCCAATCGTATTGCGAGAGGGCGCCGGCACTCCCCGGTCGCGAAGGACACCCGTTTTCCCCCTGCCACAACGGTACGTCTTTTCCATCCGGACTGCCCTCTCGAAGAATCGTCCGCCAGGTCGTCAGGGTTTCTCGATAACCGTCCTCCGGCACGGGGCGATAAGGGTGATATGAGATTCTGTCCACATGGTCCAGAATTCCGTGGGCCAAAAGCTGGCGGAGGTAATCGGTGGGCATACCGGCGAGGGCCCCACCGATGATCACGACGTCGGGAATCGTTTGCCGCAGGACTCGGCTCGTCTCCGCCACAAACCGGCAGTACAGTTCAGGGGACGGATCGCCGGGCTTCCAGAAGTTTTTGATATTCGGCTCGTTCCAGATTTCCCAGTGTTTCACGCGATCACCAAACCGCGCAGCGAGCGCCTTCACAAACCTCAGCCACGCCTTCTGTGCTTCAGGATTGTAGATGGGAATCCAACCCACCGCCGAGACATCGGGAGCCTCCGGAATATACAGCCGGTTCCCGTAGCCGAGATTGAACCACGGGGTGACACCCTCAGCACGGACCGCATCCACAACCGATTCCAGCCAGCCGAAATCGTATACACCGGGCGAGGTCTCGCATCGCGCCCAGCCCGTCTGCAACCGCGCCCATTTCACCCCCAATTCCCCCAGCGGCCGATAGACCCGTTGCGGGTCATACATGGCCCTATCGAGCGTTTCCATCCCCACAGAGAAGGGTGACCGCGCTATCTCCCGTGAATGTCGTCCCTTAATGCGGCCAACCAATGGACCGACATTCCGTTCCCACCACCGCGTGGCCTCGGTGGATCCGTCGAGAAAATCACTGGGAACCGCATTGTGCCCCGGCTGCAGAGGGGATTCATTGATCCCCCTGCCGAGACAAACGGCGTGAATTGCGGAAGAGCCCAAGAGAGTCGCGCCAACTGCCTGGGCCAGAAATGTCCGCCGATTGACCTGATGATGAACCATGAACCGCTCCCTTCTACCAACGGCCTCTTGCAGCGGGGACGGCCATTCCACCCGCGCAAAAGAACTTGCCCAGCGAGACACCCAAGGCCTTTTGTGCTCCTGCTCCATACCTCACAACTGTAACGATCACACTAAATCTGCCGAAGAATCCCCCCAGTTGGTTTTCCCCACTTTTTGGCGTAATGACCCCCTTTGTCCCGAAATTCGACGTAAGGTTTATCCGTAGCCCAAGGCCCGCACGAAAACTTTTGAGCTTTTTCTTGGGCGCCCGATGTGAGCAACGATGTTTTTTGGCAACTTGGGTGAGTTCTGCTGATATGTCTGGTGTACGACTATTTCGGGGATGGAACAGGGGGCACCGGTGGGAGATTCTCTTGTGCCTCGTGATAGGGACGCTCGTCACCGTACCAGCTTACTGGTCGGCTTGTCAACATCGCCAGTACGAGCGGAGCGAAAAAGCCAGGCTTGCGGCCCAGCCCGTGCTCGTCCGCCTCGCGTCTCGACTGAAAGCCATCGAAGAAAAACTGATGGCTTTGCAGGTCCTTTGGTCGGCAAGTCAGAAAGTCGAACCTTCGGAGTGGGAGCTCGCACTCCGCAGCCTCAAACTCTACAAATTCCCTGAAGTCAAGGCCGTCGCTGCTGTAGTCCGCCTTTCCCGCAAGGATGGCGAAATACCGTCCAGCATTAGCGCCCCTCGAAATTGCTGTGATCGGAAGTTCATATATCTCTCCTTCTTCGATATCCCATCGGATGGCCGCCAGAGCTTTGCCTCTCGTTTAGAGCGGGTATCTTGTGGCCTGTGCAGCCGAACCGGAGCTCGCCGTCGTCTGATACCGATGGACACACACGTGGCTGCCGCAATCCATTCGGAAACACGATTGGTATCGCCAGACCAGGACGGTGAGGACTGGATCATCCTCGCCTTTGCCCCGGAATCCATACTCCAGCAGGTGGCTGGTGCCCATCAATATCCCGGTGATTTGATTGTCCAATTCGCAGAGCAGCAGTGGGGCCACGCTGACTCGCCCTTTATCTCTTCACGCTTCGCGTACGGGCGAGGGACCAGTGGTTTCTGGGAAGAACTCCCCTGGTATGGTCAGGTGCTCCGAATGCGGTTTTATCCGGAGGAAATGCACGCCAGCGCACTGCACGAGTGGCTTCCCGTGCTGACGCTGGTGCTGGGATTTCTGGGGACNGGGCTGGCTGTGCTCACCGTGACCCAGTTCGACCGGCTGCGCATCCGCTTTGCACGCGTTCGCCAGCACCTCGTGCAACTCCTCAACGATTCGGAACGCCGCTATCAAAAGGTCTTCGAGCACGTCCACCAGCCCCTCTTGATTGTCGATCAGGAGCTGAGAATCCGGGAATGCAATCCCGCTGCGGTAACGTTTTTTGGCCAATCACCCGTTGGCCGCTCGCTCTGTGACTTTTGTCCCGAAGGCTGTTCTCCGGAGGGAAAGCTCGTTGGTTGCCGCTGGCTGAAGACTTCTTCCGGAGATAACGACTCCTGGCTGATAGAAACATCCCTCCGATTGGGTGGAGAGCAAACCCGGGAGGTTGTAGGCCTGGTCTCATGCATGGAATTGGCGCAGGGGACCAGCTACGTGATCACCCTTCTCGACATGACCGAACAGAAGGCCATCCAGCGTCAGCTCGAAGAGAATGCCCGATCACTTCAGGCGGCCAATATCCGTCTCCGTGCCTATTCCCAGGAGATCGAGAATTCCGCCCGGGCGAAAATCACCCTGCTCGCCAGCATGAGCCACGAAATCCGCACACCCCTGAGCGCCATCCTCGGCTACGCGCGCCTTCTCAGCGAGGAGATTCTTCGTCGGTTACCGGCCGAACAATCGGAAAATAGCGGCAGCAATGGCGCCGGTGGCATCTCGGAAAACACACCGTCAGGTTCCCCGCAGCCACCTTTGCAGCCCGACCCAATCATTCTGGAAGCCACCGAGGGTCTTGTCCGCAATTCAGAGTACCTTCTGGAAATGATCAACACGATTCTCGATTTCTCCAAGTTGGAATCCGGCCGAATGGAAGTGGAGTGCATTCCCACCGATCCGATTGCGATTGCCCGGGATGTGGTGCGCATGCTCGCCGGCAAGGCCCGGGAGAAAAACCTTCGCCTGGAGCTGGAAATCAAAGGCCCTATTCCGCAGACGATTCAGAGTGACCCCACACGGCTGCAGCAGATTCTGGTCAACCTGACGGACAACGCCATCAAATTCACGCGCGAGGGTCGGGTGTGGATCGAAATCGAACTCGATCGAACACCTGTCGACCAGCCGCTCCTGGAATTCCGTGTTTGCGACACAGGAGTGGGAATGTCACCTGACCAGATTGGCCGTCTCTTCCAGCCTTTTCGGCAAGGGGAGGCCGGAACCTACCGTCAGTATGGGGGCACAGGCTTGGGCCTTCTCATCAGTCGCCGTCTGGCGCGCTTGCTGGGTGGCGACATCTCGGTGGAGAGCACACCCGGGAAAGGGAGCATCTTTCACGTTCGGGTGGCCACCGGGCCGCTGGAAAACGTGCCCCTGGTGGACGGCCAGGATCTCGACAACGCGGCGGCGCTCGATCGAAACCGACTCATGGGCGCGAAACAGGAGAGCCCGTCGGCCTTGCCTTCTGCTCGGAGCCCGCGGACCATTCCCGGCCGCCTCAAGGGCCGCGTCCTCGTCGCAGAGGATTTTCTCGATAACCGGCGGCTTGTGCAGCGGATTCTGGAAAAGGCCGGTCTCACTGTGACCACGGTGGAAAACGGCCGAGATGCGATTGTGCAATATCATCAGGCCCGGCATCGCGACCGACCTTTCGAGCTCATCCTCATGGACGTGGAAATGCCCGAAATGGACGGAATCACCGCCGTCCGGGAACTTCGGCAGAGCGGTTGCACCATCCCCATACTGGCCCTTACCGCCCATCATGATCCCCAATGTGTGGAGCAGTTCCTGGAATCGGGGTTTTCGGGATATGTCCCCAAGCCGGTTCACCGGGAGCAACTCCTGGAAGCAGTCGCCCAATTTCTCGGAAAATCGTATTCCCAATCCCGCGGTTCCCCATCAAACTGGAAAGAACCGTGGCAGGTCGAAAAGACCGTCCCCGACGATGTGCCCAGTTTGACGGCTTCCTACTGAAACGGGGACATTTGGAAAACCCTGGCTGGTTAGATCCGCCGGCCACGGGAATCCCCATAATGTAAGGAAGCTAGCCTCGAAGGAGAAACTCGGGAGTTTGCGGATTTGATAAGGGAGTGCACTGAAGTAATCGGTGTAAGGAGGTACGATGTCGCTCGTCAAACGCATCCTGGTTACAGGCGGAGCCGGTTTTCTCGGTTCGCATCTGTGCGAACGTCTTGTGGAGATGGGGCATGACGTGATCTGTCTGGACAACTTTTTCACCAGCCAGAAGTCCAACGTCGCCCATTTACTCAACAAGCCGAACTTCGAGCTGATTCGCCACGACATCACGCTGCCCATCTGGCTGGAAGTGGATGAGATTTACAATCTCGCCTGCCCGGCCGCCCCGGGCCACTATCAGTACAACCCGATCAAAACGATGAAGACCTCCCTGATGGGAGCGATCAACGTGCTGGGGATGGCCAAACGCTGCCGCGCCAAAGTCCTTCAGGCCTCAACCAGCGAAGTCTATGGGGACCCGGAAGTCCATCCCCAACCCGAAACATATCGCGGGGCGGTCAACCCCATCGGCCCCCGCGCCTGCTATGACGAGGGCAAACGCGCGGCAGAAACCCTCTTCATGGATTATCACCGCATGAACAGGGTGAACATCCGCATCGTGCGGATCTTCAACACATACGGACCCCGGATGCACCCCTACGACGGCCGGGTGGTGTCCAACTTTATTCGCCAGGCCCTCTGCGGAGAAGACATCACGGTTTATGGCGATGGCTCTCAAACCCGATCTTTCTGCTATCGGGACGACATGGTGGAAGGCATCATCCGGATGATGGAAAATCCCGAGGATTTCACGGGTCCCGTCAATCTCGGCAATCCCGAAGAGTTCACCATCCTGGAACTGGCCAAACTTGTCATCGAGTTGACCGGCTCCAAATCCAGAATCGTCTTTCGACCGTTGCCCGCCGATGATCCCGTTCGCCGCCGTCCGGATATCACCCTGGCCAAACAGAAACTCGGGTGGGAACCCAAGACTCCACTCCGTGAAGGCCTCATGCGGACGATCGAGTGGTTCCGCTCGATTGACCTTTCACATTACCGCCCCCCGACCCCCTGTTACGAACAGTGACCAGCGGGAGTGGAGCCGGGCCCTCCAAACTTTGCGCGCGGAACGGACTCACTGGGTCGCTTCAGCATCCGCACCATTCTTGGCTGGTCCGACAATCTGGGACGGCACCGGCGGAGCGGTGAAGATGATTTCGCGGGGCACTCGGTAGTTCGGCCAACGGACGTTCGGTTCTCCCGTGTTGGCTTCCCGCGTCGGCGAGAGCGGCTCGGAACTCATGCGGATCGGCCACGGTTCCCCCTGCTCCGGTGGAAATCCCCACAATGCCGGGTTGCCTTCGGTGGTCCTTCCTCCCGCGGGATGTGTTAACTGATCAGCACTCGCCGCCCGGCTCTCTGTCTTCGTGCTGGAAGTTTCGGGACGCTCCCGAGAACACCCCGATCCAAGAACTAACCCCATCACCACGAGAACCAGGAAAGCGGAAAGCGACGCGGCACGGAGCTTTCCCTCGGTTGCCGGCACCAATTTCTGGAGGGACGCTGGATATCGCAAGGTTGGTTCTCCTTGAAGGACTCTCTATTATCGCATCCTGGGCCGGGAAGCCAAACCAGCGGCGTTTCGCGGTCCGGGCAAACCGGCCTGATCCGCTGAAGCTCCCGATTCCAGTCGCCCAAAATGGGGCGTAAAGCACAATGACCACACTCTTCACACAATTATTTTTACCCCAGGAGCAGCCAGACCCCGCCGATGCCCCCCAGCATGAGGGCTGCCATGTCGAACGTATTCTGCGACATTCGTCGGAAGACCCACCGTCCCAATCCTACGCCCACAAGCGTCATGGGAACAGCAAAGGTGGCAAAGTGCATAGTTTCAGATGTGATCATTCCTTCGACGGCCATGGGGGCGATTTTCAATACATTGACCGTGAAGAAGAACACGGCTGTGGTGCCCATGAACTTGTCCTTGGGCAGATTCTGGCTGAGGAGGTACATCGTCATGACAGGACCAGCAGCATTTCCCACCATCGTCGCAAAGCCCGCCAGCATCCCCGTCAGCCACACGTACCACCATTTCTGGCCATAGTGTCCGTCCGCGAAGGTCCGACGGTAAACTTCCAGAACGAACATGGCCACCACCAGCGCCCCCAGGATCGGTCGCAGCGCGTTGCCTCGCACATAGTGCAAAAGCACGACTCCACCGATCAACCCGACGGCCACAGAGGGAAACAATCTGATCAGCCGATCCCACGCCGTGTACCTCGCATACAGGTACACCGCGAACAGGTCACCGACAAGCAGAACCGGGACGAGCGCCCCCACGGAAAGGGCGGCGTCTTCATGATAGGCCTGGGCCATCAGGACCACGGCGAGAATGGACGCCCCCGGCACACCTGTCTTGGAAAACCCCATACAGACGGCCGACAGACCTCCCCACACCAGTCGTGCAACCCCCCCGGACATCCCACATTCCCTATGATTGGGCTATTTTTGGGCCATGGCCTCGGCGAGGATTCGGGCCGTGCTTTCCCGCATGATCCGCGGATCGACCGGTCGCCCCTCACGGAGCGCCGCGCGAATCTCCTTGCCAGAGATTGAGACCGGCTTCTCGTTGGGGTGATTCTCCATCAGATCGACCCGTCCCACCGACTCATAGTAGGCCGCAAATCCCACGCACAGCGGCTTGATCTTGAGATCACCCCGCAACCGCTTGAAGATTTCCTGGGCATCGAAATCACCCCAAATGGGGGTTCCGTCGTGATAGGGGGCGTCTGCATGCTTGCGGCCGATGATGATGTCGGTAAATCCAAAATTCTGTCGGTAAATGGCATGCATGACGGCCTCTTTGGGACCGGCGTAGAACATCTTGATGTCCAGGCCCACCAGAATCACACGGTCGGGAACGGATTCTCCCCGCGGCCCCCAGAGGGCCGGATCACTATCCCCATCCCCGAGCGCCCGCTGCTCGATGAGCGCCTCGTAGGTCCGCATGCGAACGTCAGCAGGCACATCGTCCCCTTTGGTTTCCCCGATCAACGGATTGAGGCATGCCCCCGCGTTGTAACCCTGGCGGAGCAAAGTCTCCAAACCGTATACGAGGGCATACTCATGGGCACGATGGAGGGGATTCCGGGTTTGAAAGGCCACCACCCGTTCCCACCCCTTCTGCCGAATCAGTTCCCGAACCTCCTTCGGACGCAGAACATACTTGCCGAACCGCGGATGCTTGGGCTGCGGCAGGACCTGGATTCTTCCGCCGATGAGATAATCCTTGTCGCCATCCGCTTTTAACACCATGTCCCCGCCAGGATGGTCGAACCGCTCGGTCAGATAGACCCGCGTCAGGTATTTTCGCTTGTCCCACGGAAAGACATCGGTAAGCTCCAGCGTGGCGACAATCTCTCCCCGGGAGTTAACCAGAGCGACTTTTTCCCCAGGGCTTAACTGTTTGGCCAGTTCGGCCGTTACCGGAAAGGCCAGTGGAATGGTCCAGGCGTACAGCCGCCCGTTGTACTCAATGACCTCTTCCTCCAAAACTCGATCGTAAACCTCTCGATCCATCGGCCCGGTGAGCGGACTGAGGGCCCCATCCCCGAAACGATAGACCGTCGAGAGGTCGGCATCCGAGACCGGGACTTTTTTGAGCCGCGCCGCTTCGGCCAGAAAATCCTCCCGCGCTTCCTCAGGAACGGTCAAATCGAGCGGTTCCGGAAGATCGCCATGGGCGGGAATCAAATCCTTGGTCATACGCGTCTAATCCTCAAGCCAAACAGTCAACTACCGCGGCGTCAGAAAGCGCCTTTCACCCACAAAAAACAGACCCGTGAGCGCAGAGCAAATCCCCGTTCACCCGTTCCCCACAGAAGCACGGAAAAACCTCAGCACACAGCCGGGGCCACCGTCCCTTCATCCCCCACCTCCATCCGCGCAGACTCCGGGGGCTTTGGGATGGCCGGGCGAATAGCTCAAACGGCGAGGGCCTCGGCCTGCTCGGGCTGGTTGGACGTTTCAGCGGGCGCCGATTCCGGCTGAGTAACGGCCGCCTCCTGGCGTCTTTCGCGCAGGGCGCTGCCGGGGTTGATCTCCTTGATCCTCACCCGCAGGTACAACTGCCGATGTCCTTTGCGACGACGATAATTCTTTCGCCGCCGGAATTTCTGGATGTAGATCTTGGGGCCGAGGAGGGTCTCTTGAACTTCCGCCACCACATAAGCGGAATCGATGGTCGGCCGACCAAGAAGAAATGTCGAACCATCCCGAATGGCCAGCACCCGGTCGAAGCGGATCTCTTTGGGTGCAAACTCGGCGCCGTCTTTAGACTTTTCAGCGCTCAGGCGGTAGTCCACATCAAGGACCTGGCCAACCTCTACCTTGTACTGGCGTCCGCCGTCCTGAATAATCGCGTACATCTCGCACAACCTCGCTGTCGTTGGGATATTTCGTCAGCTACCAAGCGTCGCGGCCATTCATAAAATTTTATCAGGGCAAGCAAAGTCTCTCGCCCTCGCCGCTTGTGTCCGCGCCAGTAGATAGGGGGTAAACCCTCATTAAACCCGCGGCAGCCCGGCTCATCAAGGGACGCTCACCCTGAATGCCCCCGTTGGTCGGTATGAAACACCGCGGGCGCGACGTCTCGCAGGGACAATACATGAATTGCCCCTACCGTTCAACCGGCAACCGAACCCAACAATCGGAGCCCGGCCGAATCGTCGCCCATACCCATCCGTTGGCCCCTCAACTGCTCACCCTTCTCTGGAGGGGTTGCGGTTCAATGAACCATTCGTCGAGGTAATGTCGAAATGTCAAATAAGGGTGGTAGAGCAACATCCACGGTCCGGAAAACCGC
>NICF_comb_assmDRAFT_10003910_pt1 | contig 10560 bp, 10 predicted proteins | sample NewIslPassag4_SG_FD_11279 | JGI IMG/M metagenome (IMG submission 11279) | reverse complement strand
TGGTCCTAGAGGGCTTCTTGTCGTCCGTCGATGGGTTGTGTTACTATTGTCGCAAAGCTCAGGGAGGATGATCGGTCCTCCCTTGTGTCATGCTCGACGATGTGTACCGAAGCATGGGGAGCGGGGCGTACCCCCGTTCGGAGGTGGCAGTGTGGGCAAGAAACTGGTCATCGTGGAGTCGCCGGCCAAGGCAAAGACCATCTCCAAGTTCCTGGGCAGGGGCTTCGCGGTGAAGGCTTCGATGGGACATGTGCGCGATCTTCCTCGAAGCCAGTTTGGGGTCGACATTGACCATGGTTTTACCCCCAAGTACATCACCGTCCGCGGCCAGGGAAAGACCCTGCAGGAGCTGCGCAAGGCGGTGAAAGACGCCGAGCGCGTCTACCTTGCCACGGACCCTGACCGGGAAGGCGAAGCGATCTCCTGGCACCTGGCCGAGGTGCTGGGTCTCGATATCAATTCACCGAACCGCATCGAGTTCAACGAGATCACCAAGGCGGCCGTCCAGTCCGCCATCAAGAATCCCCGGCCGATCGACACCAACCTCGTCGACGCCCAGCAGGCCCGGCGAGTCCTCGACCGGCTGGTCGGGTACAAACTCAGCCCGCTGCTTTGGAGCAAGGTAAAGCGCGGGCTTTCGGCAGGCCGCGTCCAGTCGGTGGCCTTGCGCATCATCTGCGATCGCGAGCAGGAGATCGAGGCGTTTAGGCCCGAGGAATACTGGACGATCACGGCCGTCTTTTCGCCGTCGGCTACGGGCAAGGCGAAGGAGTCGTTCGAGGCCAAGCTGCACCGGATCGACGGCGACAAGGTCGAAGTCAAGGACGAGGCGACGGCGAGGAGCATCGTCGCGAGGCTTTCGCACGCCCAGTTCGCCGTCACCGCGGTGAGCCGCAAGGAACGTCGGCGCAACCCGGCGCCGCCGTTTACCACCAGCACGCTGCAGCAGGAGGCTTCCCGCAGATTGGGGTTTACGGCCCGGAGGACGATGACCGTCGCGCAGCAGCTCTACGAAGGGCTCGACATCGGCCCGGAGGGGACGGTGGGACTCATCACGTACCTTCGGACCGACGCCACGCGCGTGTCGGAGGAGGCCCAAGCCGAAGCGAGGAGGTTCATCGAGGAGCAGTACGGGAGAGATTTTGTACCCGCCAAACCCTACCAATATAAGAACAAGGAAGGGGCCCAAGGAGCTCACGAGGCGATCCGTCCCACCTCGGTCCTGCGCAAGCCCGACGATCTAAAGCCGTATCTGAACCGAGATCAATTGCGCCTTTATCGCCTGATCTGGGAGCGGTTCGTCGCGAGCCAGATGGCGCCTGCCGTCTTCGATACGCTCACCGTCGATATTGAAGGGGGCGGAGGCGTTTTCCGAGCCACGGGCTCCACCGTGAAGTTTCCCGGCTTTATGGCCGTTTACACCGAAGCCCGAGACGACGAGGCATCGGAGGCCGAAGAGGCGCTGCCGCCGCTTGAGGAGGGGCAACGCCTTAAGTGTCTGCGGGTCGATCCGCACCAGCACTTTACCCAGCCGCCGCCTCGCTACAGCGAAGCGATGCTGGTGAAGACCTTGGAGGAGCTCGGAATCGGGCGTCCTAGTACCTATGTGCAAATCATCGACACCATCCAGCGCCGGGGATACGTCACCGTCAAAGAGAAGCGCTTTGTTCCGACGGAACTTGGAAAGATCATCGTCGACCTTCTCAAGGAGTACTTCCCGGACATCGTCGACGTCGAGTTTACGGCCAACATGGAGGAGAAGCTCGACCGCATCGAAGAGGGGGCGGTGGGGTGGCGACAGGTAGTGGGCGAGTTTTACGCTCCTTTCGAGCGGGCCTTGGAGAACGCACTCAAAGAGATCGAGGAAGTGACCATCGAGGACGAGCCGACGGACGAGGTCTGCGAGGTCTGCGGGCGGAATATGGTGATCAAGTGGGGGCGCTACGGCAAGTTCCTGGCATGCCCCGGATTTCCAGAGTGCAAGAACACCAAGCCGCTGCTTTCCGAAATCGGTGTCGCCTGCCCCGATTGCGGCAAGCCCTTGGTTGAGCGGCGTTCCCGTCGGGGGAAGGTGTTCTACGGCTGCAGCGGGTACCCTGAGTGCTCCTTTACCAGCTGGCAGCGGCCGGTCGCACAGCGCTGCCCCCGTTGCGGCGGCCTCATGACGCGGGTCGAGCGGCGTGGTAAGGAGCCCGAACACGTCTGCCTCGACAAGGAGTGCGGTTACCGGGAAACGGCGCCGGAGGCGGCCGCCGGTGAACGGTCCGGAGAGGAGATGCCCAACGGTAGGGCGAAAGCGGAGGCCGGGCTTGCCGCCGTGAAGGCGGAAAAGCGCTGAGAGGAGCCGGATCATGCATCAGTCGATCATCCACGCGACGACCATCGTCGGGGTGTACGACCAGGGCAAAGGTGCAATCGGGGGCGACGGTCAGGTCACCTTTGGCGAAGCGACCATAATCAAGCACGGTGCCAAGAAGGTCCGGCGGTTGGGCAACGGCCGTGTGATCGCCGGTTTCGCCGGATCGGCCGCCGATGCCTTCACGCTGTTTGAGAAGTTCGAGGAGCACTTGAGCGCGCACCGGGGACATCTGACCCGCGCCGCCGTGGAGCTGGCCAAGGAGTGGCGGACCGACCGGGTGCTTCGGCGGCTCGAAGCGCTCCTGGTCGCGATGGACGCGGGCGGGATCTTGCTGATCTCGGGGACGGGCGATGTGATCGAGCCCGACGACGGGGTCGTCGCCGTGGGTTCCGGCGGGCCGTACGCGCTGGCTGCCGCTCGGGCGCTCAAGCGTCATACCCAGTTGTCGCCCGCCGAGATCGTCGAGCGCTCGCTCAAAATTGCATCGGAGATCTGCGTGTACACCAACGACCGCTTGACCATCGAAAGCCTGGGATAAGAGAGTGGAGATGGCTTGATGCAGGAACTCACTCCTCGAGAGATCGTCGCGGAGCTCGATAAATACATCATCGGTCAGCAAAAGGCGAAGCGGGCCGTGGCCATCGCCCTGCGAAACCGCTATCGCCGCAGGCTCCTTCCGCCGGAGCTGCAGGATGAAGTGGTGCCGAAGAACATCTTGATGATTGGCCCGACAGGCGTCGGCAAGACGGAGATTGCCCGGCGCCTCGCAAAACTGGCCCGTGCCCCATTCGTTAAAGTGGAGGCGACCAAGTTCACCGAGGTGGGCTACGTCGGCCGTGACGTCGAATCCATGGTGCGCGATCTGGTCGAGACGTCGATCCGGATGGTAAAGCAAGAGAAGATGGAGGCCGTGCGGGACAAGGCGGCCGCCCTCGCCGAGGAAAGGCTCGTGGAGATCCTCGTGCCAAGCCCCGGGCGCGAGCGAGCGGTGAACCCGTTTGGCGCCCTTTTTGGGCTCGGCCAACCTCAGGTGGATCAGGCCGAACGCGAAAAGGACCAAATGGAGCGGGAGGAGGAGCGGCGGCGGGTGCGCACTGCTTTGGCCGCGGGGGAGTTTGAGGATCGCATCGTCGAGATCCAAGTCGAGGAGAACACCCCCCAGGTGCTTGAGATCTTTTCGGGCTCTGGGGTGGAAGAGATGGGCGTCAACGTGCAAGACCTCTTCGGCCACCTCATCCCGAAGCGAAAGAGAAAGCGAAAGCTTCAGGTGCGGGAGGCTCGCAAGCTGCTGGAACAAGAAGAGGCGCAGAAGTTGATCGACATGGACGAGGTGACGACCGAAGCCATCCGGCGGGCCGAACAGGCGGGCATCATCTTCATCGACGAGATTGACAAGATCGCCGGCCGGGAGGGCTCCGTGGGTCCTGACGTCTCCCGGGAGGGCGTACAGCGGGACATCCTGCCCATCGTCGAAGGTTCGACGGTGATGACCAAGTACGGCCCGGTCCGCACCGATCACATTCTCTTCATCGCGGCGGGAGCCTTTCATGTTTCAAAGCCCAGCGATCTCATCCCCGAGCTGCAGGGGCGGTTTCCGATCCGGGTGGAGCTCGAAAGCCTCACGCAGCAAGACTTCGTCAGGATCCTTACCGAGCCTGAAAACGCCCTCGTCAAGCAGTACGTCGAGCTGCTGCGCACGGAGGGTGTGGAGGTCGTCTTCGCGCGGGACGGCATCGAAGAGGTGGCCCGCCTCGCACAAGAGGTGAATGAGCGGACCGAGAACATCGGCGCCCGCAGGCTTCATACTATCATGGAGCGCCTCCTCGAAGAGGTCTCGTTTAGCGCCCCCGATCAGGTTCCGCCGCGAGTCGTCGTCGATCGGGAATACGTCCGCCAGCGCTTAGGGGACATCGTCACCGATCTGGACCTTTCGCGTTATATCCTCTAAGTAGGTCCCCGAAGGCGCGGCAGGAATCGATTGGTTAATCATAGAACAAGAAGCCTTTGAACATGGCATAAATGCCAAGTTCAAAGGCTTCTTGGCGCGCGTATGCGCCGCATCATAGGGGGGGTGGATGTGGAAGGACTTTTCACCATCACCGATCGATTGCTGGAGAAGGCGCTGGACGGAGTGGCCGCTCGCCAGCGGCTTACTGCCCACAACATCGCCAACGCAAACACGCCCGGCTATAAGCGGTACACGCTCTCGTTNGAAACTGCGCTGAAACAGGCCCTGCAAGAGGCTCAAGCCCGGCGGATCCAGGGAGTGGTCACGCATCCCCGTCACATCCCGATCGGCGCGAAGCGCGTGCATTTCGACGGGCCATGGGAGATCCGGCGCGATACGACGACCGTCATGCGCAATGACGGCAACAACGTCGACATCGAAGTGGAGCTGGCCCAAAACATCAAAGACCAAGTGTTCTACCAGGCGTTGGCCGACCTGGTTTCAAGGCGCTATGCGATGTTGCGGGATGCGATCACCGAGGGGAGGCGATAAGGCGTGGGCCTTTTTCACTCCTTTGACATCAGTGCGTCGGGGATGACCGCCGAACGCCTGCGGATGGATGTGATCGCCAACAACCTCGCCAACGTGAACACCACCAGGACCGCGCGGGGGGGGCCCTACCGTCGGCAGATGGTGGTCTTTGAGGAGCGGCTCGCGCAGGCGATGGGCAAAGGCAGAGGGAGGGGTGCCGGGGTTCGGGTGAGCCGCATCGTCGAAGACGACGATCCACCCCGCCTTGAGTACAATCCGAACCATCCCGATGCCGACGAGCAAGGGTACGTCGCGCTTCCAAATGTCAATATTGTGACCGAGATGGTCGATATGATAAGTGCAAGCCGGGCTTACGAGGCCAACATCGCTGCGCTCAACGCCGCGAAAGCCATGGCCTTGAAAGCGCTGGAGATTGGCAGATAGGAGGCGGGAGAGCATGGTGACGCGCATCGGCGCATTGGAGGCGCCATTGCAGCGCACCGCTCTTCTCACGGATGAGAAAGGGCGGGCGACCAGGGGTCTCTCCTTCGGAGAGCTCTTAGAACAGGCATTTGAGGCGGCCAACCGGGCTCAATGGGAGGTCGAGCAGGCGGCGCAGAAGCTTGCGACCGGCGAGATCGAGGAGCTGCACCAGGTGACGATCTTGGCGGAGAAGGCCAACCTCTCCCTGCAACTGATGATCGCCCTGCGCAACAAGGTGATCGAAGCGTACCAAGAGATCAGCAGGATGCAGATCTAACATCGTCGATCGCGCGCGGCGGGCTCGGGGGGGTCTGTTGCCTGCAAGTCGCGCAGTCGTTTGTGAAGGGCAGGAAGTGAGATGGCTCGATGAACCAACGGCTGGCGCAGTGGATGGCACAGCTAAAGAGCGTCTGGACGGGGCTTCCGCCACAAAGGCGCCTCGTCATGCTGGGGGCCGCGGGGCTCGTCTTCCTCAGCCTCGCCGCGCTCACCTTGTCACTCCGGCTTCGCCCGGGATATGAGGTCCTTTTTAGCCGCTTGCACGCCCAGGACGCGGCATTGGTGCTCGCGGAGCTCGAGGGGGCGGGGATCCCCTACAAGATTGAGCAGGACTCCTTGGGCCGGGCGGTCATTTCGGTGCCGCGGGACGTGGTCTATCGCACCCGCATATCGCTGGCGGCCGAGGGAATTCCTCGCCAGGGTTCCGTCGGCTTTGAGATCTTCGACGAGTCGCAACTTGGAATGACCGACGACATCCGCCGGATCAACCTGCGGCGCGCCCTTAACGGCGAGCTAGAGCGGACGATCCGCGCAATGGACGCCATCGAGGACGCGCGAGTCCAAGTGGCGATCCCAGAGAACCGCCTCTTCATCTCTCAGCAAGAGAAGCCGACGGCGGCCGTCATGCTCACGCTCAAGCCGGGCTACCGCCTCACCGCTGAGCAGGTCAGTGCGATCCAGCGCCTTGTGGGTGCGACGATCGAAGGGCTCGACCCAAGCGACGTCTTCGTCGTCGACAACAGAGGCAATCCCCTTTCTGACCAGCTCTCCCGGCTAGAAGACGCCACGGGCCTTACAGCCGTGGAGAAGCAGATCCTCATCCAGCAGGCCTTGAGCAACGAGTACTCGCGCCAGATCCGCTCGATGCTGGAAAGGGTGTTTGGCGTAGGCCGTGTCGAGGCCATGGTCACGGTTCGGCTCAACTTTGAGAGCGTCGAGGAGGTCGTCAAGGCCTTCGAGGCGCCCAACGGCCGCAGCGGCATCCCTCGCAGCGAGCAGATTTTGGAGGAGACGTTTTCCGGCGTCGGCCAGCCCCTGGTCGATGGGGGCGTCCCCGGCGTGGAATCCAACGTGCCCGGCTACACCGGGATCCTTCCGACGGGTGAGTCGGAGTTTAGCCGCTTCGAGTCCATCGTCAATTACGAGATCAACGAGATTCAAACGCGCCGGATGGTTCCGGCGGGCGCGATCCGCTCCATGTCAGTCGGGGTGTGGATCGACGGCAATCTCAGCGACGAGCAGGAGCGTGCCATCGCCAACACGCTCTCTTCGGCCTTGGGTCTTGACCCGGCCCGGGGAGATCAGATCTTGGTCGATTCGATGCCGTTCGCCACAGCCGAGACGCTCGCCGCAGCGACCGCCGCACCGACAGGTTTGGCATGGGAGTCGACTTACGCCTACATCCTGGCGTCCGCCGTGCTGCTGGTGATCACCGGGTTGCTTCTTTGGCGCACGCGCCAAAGAAGGTTGGCTCCGGCGAGGGTCGACGTTACGGTGGGAGAGGAGCTCTCCCCTGCGGCGGTGCCGTCACCTGAGGAGCAGCGTCGCCAGCAGGTGCGCGAGAAGGTCGCCATCCTCGCCCGAGAGAGGCCCCACGAGGTGGCGCAACTCCTCAAGACGTGGCTCGTGGAAGAGTGAGCAGGAAACGGATCACGGGAGCGTGAGCCATCATGGCTTCAGGAGCCTCGACCCTGACTGGACGGCAAAAGGCAGCTATCTTGATGATCAGCCTTGGGCCGGAGCTTTCGGGAGAAGTCTTTAAGCATCTCACCGATGATGAGATCGAGCGGCTTACTCTGGAGATCGCAAGCCTCCGCCGCATCGACAACGAGACCAGGAGCGAAGTGCTGGAAGAGTTCCACGAGATGGTCATGGCGCAGGAGTACATCTCCCGGGGTGGGATCGAGTACGCAAGGGAGCTGCTCGAAAAAGGCCTCGGGCCGCAAAAGGCGGCCGAGATCATCCACCGCCTCACGGCGTCGCTCCAAGTGCGCCCGTTTGACTTTGCCCGCAAGACCGATCCGGCCCAGTTGCTCAACTTCATCCAACAAGAACATCCCCAGACGATTGCCCTTATCCTGGCGTATCTCCATCCCGATCAGGCCGGGCAGATCCTCTCGGCTCTCCCGGCCGAGCTCCAAGTGGAAGTGGCCAAGCGCCTCGCCACGCTCGACCGCACCTCGCCTGAGGTGCTAGAAGAGGTGGAAGCCACCTTGGAGCGGCGCCTTTCGGCTTTCGCCACTCAGGACTATACGGCGGCTGGCGGGATCGACGCGGCCGTCGATATCCTGAATCGCGTCGATCGCACGACGGAAAAGACGATCATCGACGCTTTAGAAGAGGAAGATCCTGAGCTGGCGGAGGAGATCAAGAAGCGGATGTTTGTCTTTGAGGACATCGTCCTGCTCAGCGATCGCGACATCCAGATGATCATCCGCGAGGTCGACTCGGCCGACTGGGCCCTGGCGCTCAAGACGGCCAGCGAAGAGGTGGCACAGCGCATCTTCAAAAACATGTCAAAGCGGGCTGCGGAGATGCTCAAGGAGGAGATGGAATACCTCGGTCCCGTCCGCCTGCGCGACGTGGAGGAAGCGCAGCAGAAGATCGTAAGCATCATCCGCAGGCTCGAAGAGGTCGGCGAGATCGTGGTTGTCCGCGGCGGGGAGGACGAGTTGGTTGTCTAGAGTGATCAAGGCCCACGAGGTGGTCGTCGAAGAGATCTTGGACGGCGACGGGCACGAGCCGAACGGCCATCGGCCAGCACGGTCCGAGGTCAACGGCCGCGCCGACCATGCAGCGGAAGAGCTCACTCGGCTGCTAACGGAGGCGAAGCGCCAGGCGGCGGCGATCGTCGAGAGGGCGGAACGCCTCGCTAGCCAGCGCCTCGCCGAGCTGGCGAGCAAAGAGGCGGCCGTGGAGGAGGCGTATGAGAAGGCGCGCGCGGCTGGGCGAGAGGTAGGCTACGAAGAGGGTTACGCCCAAGGTTATCGGGATGGGCTGGAAAAAGGAGAGCGGGAGGTCGAGGAGCGCGTCGGCTCCCTCCTCATTGCGGCGCAGGGCGTCCTTGAGGAGGCCCGGCGGGCACAGTGGCAGCTAGAAGAGAGGGCGAGAGAAGACGTCCTCAAGCTCGCCATTGCCATCGCGGAAAAGCTCGTCTGCCGCTCGCTCTCTTCCGATCGCTCCCTGGCGCTTTCAATTCTCGAACAGATGCTCGCCAGGGTCGAGGGGAGCGATACGGCCCGGGTCCGGTTGCCCCGGGAAGTCCTGGCCCTGCTCGAAGAGCGCGGCGGCCCAGTCCTTGATCGGGTTTCGGCGGCGAATTGCCAGTTTCTCTTTGTGGCGGACGACGGCTTAAAGGTGGGCGACGTCGTCATCGAGACCGATTGGGGCTTGATCGACGGCCGGATCCAAAGCCGCTGGCAGCGCATCATGCAAGGCCTGGACCTTATGGAGGATGCGGCCGATGGCAGCAGCTGAGTTGAAGCTCGTCCATCTCGCCCAGCGCGTGAGGGAGATCGACGATACCCCGCGCGTGGGGAGCGTGAGCCGGCTGGTGGGGCTCACCATCGAGGCGGACGGGCCTTGGGCCGAAGTGGGCGAGCTGGTCGAGATCTGCCCTCCGGGACGAAAACCCGTCCTAGCCGAAGTGATCGGCTTTCGCGACGGTTACATCTTGATGATGCCGCTGGGCGAGATCGCTGGGGTCGGCCCGGGTACCCCGGTATACTCCGTCGGCCGGGAGCTGCGCGTCGCGGTGGGCGACGCGCTCTTGGGTCGGGTCCTCGATGGCCTGGGAAGGCCCATCGACGGGAAAGGCGATCTTGGATGCAGGGACTCGGTCCCCGTCCACCGGACGCCGCCGCAGCCCTTTGAGCGCCTGCCGATCCAAGAGCCCCTGGGGCTTGGGGTACGTGCCATCGACGGGCTGATTACGTGCGGCAAGGGGCAACGATTGGGCATCTTTGCCGGAAGCGGCGTGGGAAAAAGCACGCTCCTTGGGATGCTGGCCCGGGGCACTTCCGCCGAGGTGAACGTCATCGCCCTCATCGGAGAGCGCGGGCGAGAGGTGCGGGACTTCCTCGAGCGCGACCTGGGTCCCGACGGGCTCGCCCGGTCGGTGATCGTGGCGGCCACATCCGATCAACCCGCCATGATCCGACTCAAAGGGGCCTTTGTCGCGACGGCCATCGCCGAGTACTTCCGGGACCAAGGTAAGGACGTCCTGCTCATGATGGACAGTGTGACGCGCTTTGCCATGGCCCAACGGGAGATCGGCCTTGCTGCCGGCGAGCCTCCGGCGACCAAAGGGTACACCCCTTCCGTCTTCGCCCTTTTGCCCAAGCTGCTCGAGCGGGCCGGAAGGAGCACCTCGGGCACCATCACCGGCCTTTACACCGTCCTCGTCGACGGCGATGATCTGACGGAGCCCATCGCCGACGCCGTCCGCAGCATTTTGGACGGTCACATCGTCCTTTCCCGCAAGCTCGCGGAGCGCTCCCACTACCCGGCCATCGACGTCCTGGCCAGCGTCAGCCGGGCCATGATCCACATCGTCTCCCCCGAGCACCGGCAGGCCGCGGGCAAGCTCCGAGAGCTCCTGGCCGCGTATCGCGAGGCAGAGGACCTCATCAACATCGGCGCGTATATCAAGGGGAACAACCCGTTGGTCGATAATGCAATTGAGAAGTTGCCGGCAATCAACGCCTTCCTGCGCCAGGAGGTCGAGGTCGTCTACCCCTTTGCCGAGTCGGTCGCCGGCCTCTTTGACGTGGTGGGCCAGGCGTGACGGGGAGGCTTTCCTGTGGCCCGTTTCACCTTTCGCTTCGCAACCCTCCTCAAAGTGAGGGAGATGAGCGAAAAGGAGCGCCAGCGTGAGCTGGCAGCCTCCATCGTGCGGGCGGAGGCGGCCCACAAGGCGCTGGTCATGGTCGAGCGGCAAGTCGCCGAACGGCAGGCCAGC
>NICF_comb_assmDRAFT_10003908_pt1 | contig 10567 bp, 11 predicted proteins | sample NewIslPassag4_SG_FD_11279 | JGI IMG/M metagenome (IMG submission 11279) | reverse complement strand
CCGTCTTCGAGGTGCATCTCACGTCGTTAGGAGGAAATCTCCCGTCTTTGCGGTGTATCTCACGTCGTTAGGATGAAATCTCCCGTCTTTGCGGTGTATCTCACGTCGATAAGAGAAGCTCTCACGTCGATAGATAGAGTACTCTCGTCTTCAGGTATTGCTCTCCCGTCTTCCAAACCAATTTCCAACCGGTAAAAAAACGAACTTAACCTGCCATAAATTTATCAAACCTGATTGCTTTGATTTATGCCGCTCTTGTTGGAATGCAAAATAACCGGTTTTTTCATGATAATTTTTGTGTCCTAGAAAACAATGTATGAATTCTAGAAATATGATAAAATGTTTTACAGTACCAAAAGGGAGAGGACTAAATTGTACGAATACATCATCGGAACAGTGGAATATATAAGCCCTCAATATATCGTTTTGGAAAATCAAGGGGTAGGCTACCAAATCTACACACCAAATCCATATCTTTTCCACCAGGATGGATCAAAACAAAAGGTTTATGTATATCATCATGTTCGGGAAGATGCCCATCTATTATATGGATTTAAAAATAGAGAGGAAAAGGAATTTTTTCTGAAGCTGATCAATGTATCAGGAATTGGTCCAAAGGGTGCTATGGCCATTCTCGCATCCGGTGAAGTAGCTCAGATTGCCCTTGCGATTGAACAGGAAAATGAAACCTTTTTAACAAAATTTCCCGGGGTCGGTAAAAAGACTGCCCGTCAAATTATTTTGGACTTAAAAGGGAAATTGCAAGAATTTCTTGATGATGCCGATGGGAAGGAAGAGCCGAAAGGGCAAGAAACCGTTTCTCCTGAATTGGAAGAAGCCCTTCTTGCTTTGCGTGCCCTTGGCTATTCGGATAAAGAAATTCAAAAAATCCTTCCTTCCCTGATCAATGAGACTATGAAAACGGATCAATACATTAAACTTGCACTAAAGCTATTAACAGTGTCCTAAGGGGGGATCATCGTGGAAGAACGGATCGTATCACAGNAGGCTNATTCCGAGGATTTGTCCTTGGAACAGTCATTACGTCCCCATTCCTTTCATCAATATATTGGACAACATAAGGTAAAGGAGAACTTGAAAATTTTTATCCAAGCCGCCAAAATGCGCCAGGAAACCTTGGACCATGTTCTNCTCTACGGTCCACCGGGACTAGGAAAAACAACATTGGCAGCGATTATTGCCAATGAAATGGGCGGTAACCTACGAACAACTTCAGGACCTGCCATTGAACGTCCGGGGGATTTGGCAGCGATATTAACATCCATCGAACCAGGGGATATCCTTTTCATTGATGAGATCCATCGACTTCCCCGGACGGTCGAAGAGGTATTATATCCGGCAATGGAAGATTATTGCCTTGATATTGTCATTGGTAAAGGAGCAGGTGCCCGCTCTCTCCGTCTTGACCTTCCCCCCTTTACCCTTGTTGGGGCGACAACAAGGGCTGGAGCGCTATCCGCACCATTAAGGGATCGCTTCGGGGTCATAGGACGGCTGGAGTATTATAATCAGGAAGAACTGAAGCAAATTGTGATAAGAACCGCTTCAATTCTGGAGACTGAAATTGACGAGGAAGCGGCTGGGGAAATTGCCTCTAGGTCAAGGGGAACCCCGAGAATAGCGAATCGGCTTTTACGACGCATAAGGGACTTTGCGCAGGTAAAAGGAGACGGATCCATTTCCCTTGAGCTAGCCCAAGAAGCATTGGATCTATTGCAAGTGGATCGCCTAGGTCTCGATCACATCGACCATAAATTGCTAAAGGGGATTATAGAACGTTTCAATGGGGGACCCGTAGGTCTTGAGACCATTGCCGCTTCCATTGGAGAAGAAGCCACTACCATTGAAGACGTATATGAACCATATCTCCTCCAGATCGGATTTTTGCAAAGAACACCAAGGGGACGGGTTGTGACGGAACTTGTTTATCGTCATTTTCAAATGGAGGTGCCCCGTTAATGGCTGGAATCGGAAAAATTTTGATGGTAATTGGCGGCATTTTGTTTTTTGTCGGTTTGCTCATGCAGTTTGTCAAAATTGGCCGTCTTCCGGGAGATATTCTGATCCAAAAGGGGAACACAACCTTTTATTTTCCGATTACAACATCCATACTAATTAGTATCCTATTATCCCTTATCTTTTTGCTCTTTGGCAAATTCAAGTAAAAANCGGTTTGATCCTAAAGGACAAGCAATAGACAGCAAAGGATGATCGCAATGAATGTAGAAGATTTTAATTACCACTTGCCGGAGGAACTAATTGCCCAAACACCCTTAGAGAATCGGGCGGAAAGCCGGCTGATGGTGCTCGATAAACATACCGGTAGTATTGAACATAGGAAATTTAAAGATATAAAGGAATATTTAAAGCCTGGAGATTGCCTTGTTTTAAATGATACGAAGGTCCTTCCCGCAAGGCTTTTCGGAACAAAAAAAGACACAGGTGCCCATGTGGAAATTCTCCTTTTAAAAAATGAAGAAGGAGACGTATGGGAAACCTTGGTCAAACCGGCAAAAAGGGTAAAAGAAGGTACCGTTATCGATATNGGGGACGGAAAACTGAAAGCTATCTGCCGTGGTACTTTGGATTATGGTGGCAGGATCATGGAATTCCAGTACGAAGGGATTTTCTATGAAATCTTGGAACAGTTAGGAGAAATGCCGTTGCCTCCTTACATAAAGGAACGATTGGATGATGCCGATCGCTACCAGACGGTTTATGCTAAGGAACGGGGATCGGCAGCAGCTCCAACCGCAGGGCTCCATTTTACAGAAGAATTGCTTCAGGAAATCAAAGAAATGGGAGTTCATCTTGCCTTTATTACCCTTCATGTCGGTCTTGGGACATTCCGGCCGGTAAGTGTGGAAAATTTGGAAGAACATGAAATGCATTCCGAGTTTTATCAAATGACAGAAGGTACGGCTCAACTCCTAAATAAAGTTAAGGAAAATGGTGGAAGGATTATTGCTGTTGGTACCACTTCCACAAGAACACTAGAGACGATTGCCAAAAAACATGGTGGCACCTTTGTGGCCGAAAGCGGCTGGACAAATATTTTCATATATCCCGGTTATCGATTTGCCGCCATCGACGGACTGATTACCAACTTCCACTTGCCGAAATCAACCTTGATCATGCTGGTTAGCGCATTTGCAGGAAGGGAGAATATCCTTCAGGCCTACCGGACTGCTGTAGATATGCGCTATCGGTTTTTTAGTTTTGGCGATGCGATGTTTATTCGCTAACCATTTTCTGGTCAATATAATGATAGGAAAAACGTAACATCGATTACGAATAGAGACAAGAAAGGACGAAAGACTTTGACAGCGATTCGATATGAATTGATCAAAACGTGTAAACAAACCGGTGCCCGTTTAGGGATACTGCATACTCCCCATGGATCCTATGAAACACCGATGTTTATGCCTGTAGGTACGTTAGCAACCGTAAAAACAATGTCGCCAGAGGAATTGAAGGAATTAGGTGCCGGTGTCATATTAAGCAATACGTATCACTTATGGCTAAGACCCGGACATGAAATTATCCGGGAAGCCGGAGGGCTCCATAAATTCATGAACTGGGATCAGGCGATTTTGACGGATTCAGGGGGCTTCCAGGTGTTTAGCCTGAGCGAGTTCCGCAAAATTGAGGAAGAAGGTGTCCATTTCCGCAACCATTTAAATGGGGATAAACTCTTCCTCTCACCTGAAAAGGCGATGGAAATCCAAAATGCTCTTGGTTCCGATATCATGATGGCTTTTGATGAGTGCCCCCCTTATCCCTGTGATTATGACTATATGAAAAAATCTGTGGAAAGAACTTCCCGTTGGGCTGAAAGATGCCTGAAAGCCCATCAACGTCCCGAGGATCAAGGATTGTTCGGCATTGTTCAGGGTGGGGAATATGAAGATCTTCGCAGACAAAGTGCGGCGGACCTAGTATCCCTTGACTTCCCGGGATATGCTGTAGGTGGTCTTTCTGTAGGGGAACCGAAAGAGACGATGAACCGGGTACTGGAATTTACCACTCCCCTATTACCTTCGAATAAGCCGAGATATTTAATGGGTGTGGGTTCTCCAGATTCCTTAATTGATGGCGCCATTCGGGGAATTGATATGTTTGACTGTGTCCTGCCGACCCGGATTGCCCGAAATGGAACCGTCATGACTTCCCGCGGGCGACTTGTTGTTAAGAATGCCCAGTACGCGAGAGATTTCCGTCCGCTGGATGAACATTGCGATTGCTACACATGCAAAAACTATACAAGGGCCTATATCCGTCATTTGATTCATACAAATGAAATTTTAGGATTTAGACTTTGTACTTATCATAACCTATATTTTTTGGTAAAATTAATGGAGCAAGTCCGCGAAGCGATCCGAGAAGATCGATTAGGGGATTTCAGAGAGCAATTTTTTGAACAATACGGCTTCAATAAGCCAAATGCAAAAAATTTCTAATCAGTTAGGAAGGGAGGAATTGACATGCCACCGGAATTACTTCAAAGCATTTTAATGTTTGCTTTAATGATTGCTATTTTCTATTTCCTTTTGATCCGTCCTCAACAAAAACGGCAAAAGCAAGTTCAGCAAATGCAAGCAAGCCTAGAAAAGGGCGATAAAGTTGTTACCATTGGTGGTCTCCATGGTTTCATAGATTCCCTGGAAGTGGATACGGTCGTAATTAAGTGCTCTGATGGAAGCAAACTTACATATGATCGCAGCGCCATCCGTGAAGTGTTGGAAAAGGCGGAAAAATAAGAAAAACCCGGCAATTGAGCCGGGTTTTCATTTTGTCCTGTTTTCATAGACATTATGAATGTCCGGTTTTCCCTAAAGCCTTTTTCCTGAATGCCCTTGTTTTCCACCGGAAACATTGACCCCTAAAATACCCCCGCAAATGCAAGCGATAGTAAAGCATACATAATAAACGATTTGCTCTGTGTTAAATAACCGATCGTTCCCAAGATATTCATACAGGAAATTAATTAACATATAGATTAGTCCGGTCAATCCTCCAAGGAGCCACCCTTTTTCTTTTCCTTTTCTTCCTGCTACATACCCCCCGATAAAAAGGGCTATAAAGGATACAATGGTAATTAATAACCGCAATTGATCTTCTTCTACTGAGGTAAAAGTTAATATAAGTGAAAAAATCAGACTAAAAACCGCTGCGGTAATATAGATAAACCCTAAACCAAATATGACCGAACTCCCGATTTTTCCTGGTCCCACTCCTACTCCCCCTAACAAGAAAAATCTATTCTGTAGTACAAGCATATTCACCCGCTTTTCGTTTTAGAATTGAAACCTTGTTCGAATCTGTATATAAAAAACGGACATCTGCAAAGATAAATAGAGTAAGGAGGGTGGCTAGCCATGGAAGCCTATTGGATCATTACTTATCGGACCATTTTTATGTATTTATTTATTGTCCTTTTATTTCGACTTATGGGAAAAAGAGAAATCGGGGAGCTCGGGGTAAGTGATCTGGCGGTTTATATCATGATTGCGGAAATTGGAATATTTGCCATCGACAAATATGATGAACCCCTTTTCATTCAAATTTATCCGATCATTCTTCTGCTGATCTTTCAGGTCCTTTTCGCATTTTTTTCGTTAAAAAGCCGACGGTTCCGGAAACTTGTGGATGGGGAAGCGACAATCATCATTAAGGACGGGAAGCTTTTGGAAGAAGAAATGAAGAAGCAACGGTACAATTTTGATGACCTAATGATGCAGCTTAGGCAAAAGGATATTCGGGATATTGGTGATGTGGAAATCGCTCTCCTTGAACCTTCGGGAAAGTTGTCTGTATTCAAGAAAGAAAAAAATCAGAAGGGAATTACGGTATCATTAGTGATGGATGGGAAAATTCAGCAAGATAAGCTTGTTGAACTTAAAAAGACGGAAACTTGGCTGAAGGAAGAATTGAATAAAAGGGGATATTCAAATATCGAAGAGCTCTCCTTTGTCGGTTATACCAATGGAAAATTTTATATCGACAAAAAAGAATAAGGGGATTCCACCCCTTTTTATTTCCAGGAAAATCCATTGAAAAATCGTTTGACATCCTTTACATTCAATAGACCCAGTAAAATCATTCCTCCGATAAAACAGAAGGTCATCCCGGTTGTTGTGACAATCGTTAAAGGTAATGACGTCAAACTGGTTGCTAAATGATCTACCAGCCATTTCCCTGATAAGATCATAAGGCTAGTGACAAGCAGCGTTTTCCCGTAGTAGCGGACTTGGAAGGTCATCGGAATGACTTTTAAAATGGTGGCATAATGGAGAAAGCTGACGAGGACAAAGCCAACAATCATCCCTAAAGCGACCCCATTTATGCCGAATTCAGGTTTTGAAGCGAGAATGAAAATGACNGCCAATCGAACTACATTACCGATCAGACTGTTAATCATTGCGGCACGGGCGAGGTCAAGGGCTTGCAATGCTGCCTGAAGAGGAGCCTGCATATACTGGAACACAAAAAAGGGAGCCATCATTTTAATAAACACCGTCCCGCTATCGGATTTGTAAAGCATATACATTAACGGGTCGGCTAGAATATAAAGGATTCCTAAGGACAGGATGCCGCTTAGAAGGCAAAATTTCATGGACTGTTCCAACCGTTTTTCCACCGCTATGAAATTTTTTAAGGAATAGGCTTCACTGATGGCTGGAACCAACGACGTGCTTAGGGCGATGGTAATAAAAGAGGGCAATAACAATAATGGCATAGCAAAACCGGTCAAAGCCCCGTACAATTTCGTTGCTGTGACAGCGGAAAAACCGGCAATGGCAAGGGCCTGGGTGACGACTATCGGTTCCAAAAACCAAGCCACTGACCCAATCATGCGGCTTCCCATCGTCGGCATGGAAATGTTCATCAATTCCCGGAAAATACCCTGACTTTCCCTTAGGCTTTTGAAAAATTTATTTCTTAAGGAAAAGGCCTTTTTTATTTTAAACATGGTTAACAAATAGATGAGGGAGGCAAATTCTCCGATAATCGTTGCAATCATAACGGCAGCGGCTGCCCATTCGACGCCATAGGGCAAAAAATAATGGGAAAGAATGATGATAAAAACGATGCGGACCAATTGCTCGAGAAACTGGGAAATCGCCGCTGGTTTCATATTTTGTTTTCCCTGAAAATAGCCGCGAAGGACAGAAGAAATGGCAATGATTGGAATGACGGGAGCGACGGCAATTAAAGGATACATCGTTCGATCATCCGTAAAAAATGTTTTTGCAATCAGCGGAGCACCAAAAAATAGGGCAGGTGTAAAAACAAAAGATAGGGATAAGGTAATAAGAAGGGAGACCGCCAAAATTTTTTTTACTTTATCATGCTGTCCTAAAGCTTCCGCCTCTGCAACCCGTTTGCTGATGGCAACAGGAAGGCCCATTTGGGTTATGGTAACAGCTAAAATAAAGGTGGGATAACTGATCATGTAAAGTCCGACGCCCTCTTCCCCAATAAACCGGGCAATCACAATACGGTTAATAAAACCAAGAATTCGGGTGAAAAAACCGGCAAAAAGGAGGATAAGTGTTCCTTTAACAAACTTTGACATTTTCGAACCCGCCTTCCAAATCGGGAAGTTTTTTTATACAATGATATATATGCAAAAACTTGGACAAACCATGACAAGTTTTTGAAAAGGAGGCGGGAACTTGGATAAAGTACACCCTTATGAAAAGTTTCGTGAATTGGTAAAACCAGTGTTACAAAGTAAACTGGATGAGTTCCGCTTGATGGATTATCAGGAGGTCTCCGAGGAGGATCTTTGGAATTTCCTCATCTCAAAACGTTGGCGAATGCCTAAAGAAGACGTACGGCTCTATGAAATTGTAAATCAGATCATGAATGTCAAACCTGGGGATTTTTTGGCCTATACACAGGTTGAACAGCTTCGGGGACCGGATTGGTTTTCTGATGGCATAGATCCCGATGAATGGAAGGAATTATTGAAGTAGTACATAACATTTTAGAGGTGTACCAAGGATGGAAAGTAGCTTAAGGAGTGAAGCTTCTGTCCCAGTCCTCGTTTCTCTAGAGGTGTTCATTTAAGGAGGATTATAGTGAATGGTTAAACGGAGCAGAATTATATCTTTTATTTTGATTGTTATTCTTTTTGCAAGCTTAGCTGGTCTAACTACAGAAAAATTATTGGGAAATACGAAATTAGGGTTGGACTTGCAAGGGGGATTTGAAGTTTTATATGAAGTCCATCCGGTAAATGAAGGAGATAAAATCACCGAGGACACCCTATCCCATACGAAGGATGCCTTAGACCGGCGGATCAATGCCCTTGGTGTTAGTGAGCCAAGAATCGATATTGAAGAAGGAAACCGGATTCGGGTTCAATTAGCTGGGGTAGAAGATCAAGAACAAGCCCGGGAAATGCTGTCGACCACTGCCGTTCTAACTTTCCGGGATGCCGATGACAATAAATTGCTGGATGGAACAGATCTTGTTGAAGGTGGAGCCAAACAATCCTTCCATCCGGAAACCGGGAAACCAATCGTCACATTAAAGTTGAAGGAAGCCTCCAAATTTGCTGAAGCAACCAGAACCGTTCTAAAAAATGCGAACCCCGTCATGGTTATATGGCTTGATTTCGAGGAAGGGGTCGATTCCTTTTATAAGGAATATGTGAAGGAAAATCCGAAGTACATTTCCGCCCCTGCCGTAAATAGTGTTATCAATAGCGATGATGTAATGATTGAAGGGAATTTTACCGTTGAGGAAGCCCAAACATTGGCAAACTTGCTGAATGCCGGTGCCCTTCCGGTTCAATTGGAAGAAATCTATTCGAACTCTGTTGGAGCCCAATTTGGGGTTGATGCCCTCCATAGTACCGTTATTGCAGGAATTATTGGTATTGCCCTTGTTTTTCTTTTTCTCCTTGTTTATTACCGTTTGCCGGGGCTTGTGGCAGTGGTTACCCTTGCCATTTATATTTATACGACAATCGCCATCTATAATGGTTTGAATGCCGTCTTGACCTTACCCGGTATTGCCGGTTTGCTCCTTGGGATTGCGATGAGCGTTGACGCGAATATCATCACTTTTGAGCGGATTAAAGAAGAATTAAGGGTGGGCCGTTCCCTTCAGGCTGCCTTTAAGGAAGGAAGTAAAACCTCCTTTATTACGATTTTTGATGCCAACATTACCACCCTTCTGACCGCTGTTGTTCTCTTTATCTATGGAACAAGCTCAGTTAAAGGCTTTGCCACGATGCTTATTGTCAGTATCGTTTTAAGCTTCGGCATTTCTGTCTATGTTTCAAGGTTCTTATTGGGCTTATTGGTTTCTAGCAACAAATTTAACAATAAGCCTAGGTGGTTTGGTGTCAAACCGGAAGAGATTATGGATATTAAAAAGGGTTATGATACCGACGATCTCACCACCAAATTCGATAAGTGGGATTTTGTCAAACATAAAAATAAATTCTTTATCGGCTCTTCTGCCTTGATCTTGGCGGGGCTTATTATGGTCGGAGTTTTCCGTTTAAATCTATCCATTGATTTTACGAGTGGTACAAGAATCGATCTTATGTCAGATTCCGCTCTTACTACCGAACAAGTTAAGGAAGATTTGGAAGCAAATGGTATTGTTACTGAGGACATTGTCATTTCCGGTGATAACCAAGAACGGGCAACGGCACGTTATAAAGGTACATTAACCCAAGATGAAGTGAATAGTACGAAGAGCTACTTCCTTGAAAAATACGGCAACGAACCGAGCATTAGTGTTGTTACACCTACAGTAGGTAAAGACTTGGTCCGAAATGCCATCATATCGGTCATTATAGCCTCAGTGGGTATCATCCTTTACGTCACCTTGCGCTTTGAAATGAAGATGGCGATTGGTGCGATAGTGGCCTTGCTTCATGATGCCTTTATGGTTGTTGCCTTCTTTAGCATCCTTCGCTTGGAAGTGGATTTGAACTTCATTGCTGCGATACTGACGATCATCGGTTATTCGGTCAATGACACGATTGTTACCTTTGACCGGATCCGGGAGTTGATGCAGAAGCGGAAACGGATTCGGGAATATCGGGAATTGGAAGAAATTGTTAACAAGAGTATTCGTCAGGTACTGTCAAGGTCCATTAATACTTCCCTGACAACCTTGTTCCCGGTAGTTACCTTGTTACTAATGGGGGCGGAGGCCATTAATAACTTCTCCATTGCCATGTTGATCGGGCTCATCGCAGGTGTATACTCAACCCTTGTCATTGCCGCCCAATTATGGCTCGTATGGAAAGGTAAGGAACTGAAGAAGAAAGGTGTTATCATTACCTATAAGGAAAAGAAAAAATACAACACTGGCGATGCCATTGTTTGATCTCTTTGAACTGTCCCGCAAATTCCTGTTTGCGGGGCAGTTTTTTAAACCAATAGCTTTTTTCAGCCTTCGAACGGAATTGGAAAATGGTTGTATCAGTCACCTATGACCTTTCATTGAATCATAGTTTCGTATCTTGTATAATAGATAGGTTGAGAGGTGAAGGACATGTTACAGCCAAGAACCC
>NICF_comb_assmDRAFT_10003907_pt1 | contig 10569 bp, 10 predicted proteins | sample NewIslPassag4_SG_FD_11279 | JGI IMG/M metagenome (IMG submission 11279) | reverse complement strand
TGATTAAGATTATAAATTGACACTGATAATCGTTATCAACAAGATACGGGGTAGGGTGGAGAAAACGTGAAGGCGAAGCGGTTGGCATGGGGAATGTTCGCGGCGGTGTTTCTTTTGGCGGGTGTGCTGGCGGGGTGCTCGGGCGGCCAGTCGTCTTCGGGCGGCAACCAGTCGCCGGCGGCTTCCCCGGAGGCGGGCGGCGGGTCCCGGACCGGCGGGTCGGGCGCCGGTGGCGATCAGGCTGCCGGAGGTGCGGAGAAACTTGCGGAAGAAACGCAGTTTCCCATTGTGATTGAGCATGCCTTCGGGCAGACCGTCATTGAGAAGAAGCCCGAACGGGTCGTGACCATTTCCTGGGCCAACCACGACGTGGCGTTGGCTTTGGGCGTCGTGCCCGTCGGATTTTCGGAGGCGAATTACGGCGTCCAGGACGAAAGCGGCCTGCTGCCGTGGACGAAGCAGAAGCTGGAAGAGCTCGGCGTCACGCAGCCGAACATCTTCCGGGACACGGACGGGCTGGACTTCGAGGCGATCTCCGACGCCAACCCGGACGTGATTCTGGCGGCATACTCCGGCATCACCAAGGAGGAGTACGAGCTCCTGAGCCAGATCGCGCCCACCGTGGCCTATCCCAAGGACCCTTGGGTCATCACGTGGCGCGAGCAGATCCGCATGAACGCCGCCGGGCTCGGCATCCCGGACAAGGGCGAGCGGCTGATCCAGGATCTCGAACAACTCCTGGCCGACAAAGTGGCGGAGAACCCGCAGATCAAAGGCAAGAAGGCAATTTTCGCCTACCTCTCGCCGGCGGACCTGTCCAACTATTGGATCTACCTGCCCCAGGACCCGCGCGCGGGCTTCCTGGAGGAACTGAGCATGGTCTTCCCGGACAGCGCGGCGAAATACGTGAAACCGGAAGACGGCTTTGCCATCCAGCTCAGCGCGGAAAACGCCGACGCCTTGAGCGGCGCCGACGTGATCGTCACCTACGGCGACAAGGCTTTGCTGCAGGCGCTGCAGGCGGACCCCGTGTTCGGCCAGATTCCGGCCATCAAGAAGGGGGCCATGGTGCTGGTCGCAGACAACACGCCGCTGGCGGCGGCCCTCAACCCGAATCCGCTTTCGATCCAATACATGCTGGACGAATATGTGGCGATGATCGTCGAAGCCCTTGAAAAATCCGGCAACTGAAACGGTGTCCTTCCCGATGCGGCGAGCCCTTTTTCTTCCGGAAACGTTCACTTCCGTATTCCTGCTCTTTCTGGCGCTGCTCGTGCTGGGAGCGATCGCGTCCGTTCTGCTGGGGGCGCGGTCGCTTTCCGTGCAGGAGGTCCTGGGCGGACTCTTCGGCGCCGGCGAAGGGTTAAATGAGGCCGGCGTGGTGCAGAAACGCGTCGTCCGCACCGTATTCGCCCTGTGCTGCGGGGCGGCGCTCGGCATCGCGGGGGTGCTCATGCAGGCCGTCACGCGCAACCCCCTGGCGGATCCGGCCATCCTTGGCGTGAACAACGGCGCGGCTTTCTTCGTCGTGTGCGGCATTTCCTTTTTCCAGATGAACACGGCCAGGGAATACATCTGGTTCGCGCTGGCGGGGGCGCTGGTGACGGCGGTGTTCGTGCTTGGCATCGGCTCGATGGGGCGGGGCGGCGCTTCGCCCCTGAAGCTCGTGCTGGCGGGGGCGGCCACCAGCGCGGCGCTGTCTTCGCTGGTGACGGCGGTGCTGATTCCGCGCCTCAACGCGATGGATGAATTCCGCTTCTGGCAGGCGGGCAGCGTCGGCGCCGGCACGTGGGATTCGTTCTGGCTGTTGCTTCCTTTTTTGCTGATCGGTGTGATCGCGGCCGTCATCTCCGCTCCGGCGATGAACGCGCTGGCGCTGGGGGATGAGACGGCCGCGGGCCTCGGGGTGAAGACGGTTTTCATGCGTTACGTCGCGGCCCTGGCGGGCGTGATCCTGTGCGGCGCCGTCACCGCGGTGGCCGGGCCCATCGGATTCGTGGGTCTGTTGTCCGCCCACGTGATCCGCGCGCTTCTGGGGCCCGACGTGCGCGTCCTCGTGCCGATGTCCGCCCTGGCGGGGGCCGTCATCCTCATCGTGTCCGACGTGGCCGGCCGGCTCATCGGCAGGCCCGGGGAACTGGAAGTAGGGGTGCTGACCGCCTTCATCGGCGCGCCCCTGCTCATCATGTTGGCGATGAAAGCGAAAGTGCGGGCCGTATGAGTACATTGGCGATGGAATGGGTCAGACGGGTGCGAATGCGCCAAAGAAGCCGCTGGACGGCCGTGACGGCGGCGCTTGCCGTTGTGGCGGTTGCGTTGTGTTGCGCCATGCTGATGCTGGGCAACACGATCTATCCCGTCCGCGACGTGGCGGCGGCGCTCCTCGGAGAAGAGGTGAAGGGAGCGACCTTCGCCGTCCGGACGATCCGCCTGCCGCGCATGCTGGCCGGATTGTTCGCGGGGTTCGCCTTTGGCGTTTCCGGATACGTTTTTCAGACGATGCTGCGAAATCCTTTGGCCAACCCGAACGTCATCGGGATTACGGCGGGATCGAGCGCGGCGGCGGTGTTCTGCATCGTCGTGCTGCAGGCCGGCAAGGGTGTGACCTCCGCCGCGGCGGTCGCCGCCGGGCTGCTTGCGGTGCTTGTCATTTACGGACTGGCGCGGGGAAGGACATTTTCCGTCGGCCGCATGATCCTGGTCGGCATCGGGATCCAGGCGATGTGCAATTCGGCCATCACCTATTTGCTCCTGATCGCCCGGGAGTACCAACTGCCCGCGGCGGTGCGGTGGCTGACGGGCAGCCTGAACGGGATCCGGATGGAGGAACTCTCCTGGCTGATCGCGTCCGTGCTGGTGTTTACGCCGGTGATCGTGCTCATGAGCCGGCCGCTGCAGATGCTGGAACTGGGCGAACAGGCGGCGGTATCCCTGGGCGTGCGGACGGACCGGACCCGCGTGGTGCTCGCCGTCGGCGCCGTCGTGCTTTCGGCGGTGGCTACGGCGGTGACCGGGCCCATCGCCGCGGTGGCCTTTCTGGCGGGCCCCATCGCCGTGCGGCTCGCCGGCACGGCCCGCGCCAACGTCATCCCGGCGGGGCTGGTCGGGGCCGCGCTGGTGCTGGCGGCGGACCTTATGGGACAGTTTGCCTTTCCGGTCAAATTCCCCGTCGGAATTCTGACCGGCATCATCGGGGCGCCGTATCTTTTGTATCTCATCGTCCGCATGAACCGGAAGGGGGAACTGTAGGGGATGCACAGCCATGAACTTCGCGCCGAGCGGCTGGTGGCCGGCTACGGGGACCGGATGATCCTGGACGGCGTCAGCCTCAAGATCCCCGCCAACAAGATCAGCGTCATCATCGGCGCCAACGGTTCCGGCAAATCGACGCTGCTGAAAGCGCTGACCCGGATCATCCGGCCGGTCTCCGGCGAGATCCGGCTGGACGGCAAGCCCCTTCACGCCTATCCGACGAAACGCCTGGCGCGGATCATCGGCCTGCTTCCGCAGTCGCCCGTCGTTCCGGAAGGGATCACCGTGGCGGACCTGGTGGGGCGGGGGCGTTTTCCCCACCAGTCGCTTTTCGGCACCTGGAGCAAAAAAGACTACGAAGCCGTCGCGGAAGCGATGGAGATCATGGACATCGCGGATCTTTCGCACCGGCACGTGGACGAACTGTCGGGCGGCCAGCGTCAGCGGGTGTGGATCGCCATGGTGCTCGCCCAGCAGACGGACATCCTCTTTTTGGACGAACCGACGACGTTTTTGGACATCACCTATCAGATCGAAATCCTCGACCTGCTGACGGATCTCAACCGCCGGTACGGCAAAACCATCGTCATGGTCATGCACGACATCAACCTGTCGGTGCGGTACGCGGACTATCTGTTCGCCATGCGCGAAGGAAGGCTCGTGGCCGAAGGCCGGCCGTCCGAGGTGGTCACCAGCCGGCTGATCAAAGACGTGTTCGGTCTGGACGCCGTGATCGTCCGGGACCCGGTGTCGGGCGCGCCGTCGGTGGTTCCGATGGGCCGGTACCACAACGGCGCGGGCGGCGGCGCGACCGGTCGTGATGCCGACGGACAGGCGGTCGGGGAGACGGCCGCGGAGGACGCGGCCGCGGTGACCGCCGTGAAGGCCGGAAGCTGAACACAGCATGGAGGCGGACCGATGAGCGGACGCGACGTGTACGACGTAACCATCGTGGGTGGAGGGCCGGCGGGACTCTATGCGGCTTTTTACGCCGGACTCCGGGAAATGAAGACGAAAATCATCGAGTACCACCCCTTTTTGGGCGGCAAGCTCAACGTATATACGGAAAAGCTCATTTGGGACGTCGGGGGTCTCGCGCCGGTGACGGGGCAGCAGCTGATGGAACAACTGATCCGCCAGGGGACCCTGTTCGATCCGGAGGTGGTGCTGGGCGAGAAAGTGACGTCCATCGGGAAAAACGGGGACGTGTTCGCGCTTTACACGGCGTCCGGGCAGGTCCATTTTTCCAGAACCGTCATCCTCGCCGTCGGCTACGGCATCCTGAAGCCGGTCAAGCTGACGCTGGAAGGCGCGGAGCGGTTCGAAGGGGTCAATCTGCACTATACGGTGAAATCCCTGGCGCATTTTCGCGGCAAGACGGTACTGATTTCCGGCGGGGGCCACGCGGCAGTGGACTGGGCGGACGAGCTCGGCGAGGTGGCGGAAAAGGTCTATCTCGCGTATCGCAGGGGCGAGCTGAAAGGCCACGAAGCGACCGTCGCGAAGCTCAAGAAAAAAGGCGTCGTCATGCTGCCGAACACGGTCATGGAACGGCTGATCCCTTCGGCGGACGGGTCGGCCGTCGCGAGCGTCGCCTTGCGCCGGAGCGGGAAAGGGGCCGCGGCTTGGACCGAACTGGCCGTCGACGAAGTGGTGGTCTGCCACGGCTTCGAATACGACAGCGAGCTCATCCGAAGCAGCAAGGTCGACATTCGCATGCGGGGCGAGTACTGGATCGACGGGACGCCGCACGGCGAAACGTCGGTGCCCGGCCTTTTCGCCGCCGGCGACGTGCTGGGCTACGACGGGAAATTGCATCTCATCGCCGGCGCCTTCCAGGACGCGGCCAACGCCGTCAACCGCGCGAAGAAGTTCCTCTCGCCGGACGCCGGGGATTCCGCCATGGTGTCTTCCCACAACGAACGGTTTCAGGAAAAAAACAAAGAAATCCAAAGACTTCTGTTGTCGTGAGTTTCCGGATAACATTCCGATGACGCGTGCGAGGGAAGGAGGTTCGCGGTTTTCATGCATGCGCTGGTCATCGGGGGTTCCGGCATGCTGTCGGGCGCCAGCTTGTGGTTGGCCGAACAGGGTTACCGGGTTTCCGTGATCGGCCGCAATCCGCAGAAACTGCGGCGGCTAAGCGGCCGGAACGCCAATATTTTCGGCGTTTCGGCTGACTATTCGCGGGCGGAGGAGTTCGCCGGTACGCTGACGGATGTGATGAAGAGCCGGGGGCCGGCGAGCCTGGTGGCGGCCTGGATTCACTTCGACGAGGAGCGCGTCATCGGGCAAACGGCCGAAGCGATCCGGCTTGCGGGCGGAGAGGATTTCCCCTGGCATCTGTACCACGTTCTGGGCAGCAGTTCCAATCCGGACGAGCTGCTGAAGACGGTTCCGGTGCCGGCGTCCTGCACCTATCACCAGGTTCAGCTGGGGTTTGTCGTCGATGGAGAACGGTCCCGCTGGCTGACCCATTCCGAAATCAGCGGCGGCGTCATCGAAGCCGTACGCGGCGGCCTCCGGCGCCATGTGGTGGGGACTCTGGAGCCCTGGAGCAGGCGGCCTTGACGATTCCCGGCCAACGCTGCGTCCGCCGGCCCGACCGGCCGCCGGTGCGTGCCGGCGGACGCGTTGCGCCGCCTTCCGCCCGGCGGCGTCAGGTTTCCGTGGAAAACGGCACCGCCGGCAACCCCTCCCGATTGCACAGGTTCGCTTCGGCCGGATTGTTCGCCCAGGCGTAGCGCACGTGCCTCGGCTCGCGAATCCGCTCGTGCGACACCAGCACGGTGTCGCCGGAGATGACCGCCCGCGCCGGGCGCCAGATGCCGTCCGGACCAAGGACGGCGAACCCCGCGGGCTCCTTGCCGTCGCGGGTCGTCAGGCCTTGCCCGACATGGTCGAACCGGATCCGGACGGCGTCGCCCTCCCGCTCCATTCGACGGTACAGCGGGCCGCTGTGGACGATGTTCTCGCCGTGGGCGAGGCGCCGCGCGCACAGGGCCAGCCGCTCGCCGAGCGTTTTTTTGTCCTGCGGATGCAAATCGTTGGGTTCCCCGATGTCGATGGCCACCGCCATGGCCGTATTGGGGATGTCCAGACATTTGCGCTGTTCTTCCCGAAGCGCGGCCCATCGTTCAAGGCCGTCGTCAAAATCGGAAAAATTGGCCAGCTGCACGAAAATGAAAGGAAAATCGCCGATCTTCCACAGATCCCGCCAATCCCGCACCATTTCCCGGAACAGCCGGCGGTATCCTTCGGGCCGGGCCACGTTGGATTCGCCCTGATACCACAGCACGCCCTTGATGGCGTACCGGCTCACCGGCACGATCATCCCGTTGTACACGCCCGCGGGCATGTATTGGAAAAACGTCGGTGGCGCAAGTTCTTCCTCCGCAACCGCCCCAACACGGTATTTCCAGGTCCCCGACAGGTCGATCGTCCGCCCGTCCGCGACGAGCTCGTAGGGCATGCCGCGGATGAATTCGCCGGTGCCTAATATGCTGAGGACGCGTACCGCGATGGTGTTCTTGCCCGGTTTCAGCACGCCGGCGGGGATCGGATAACGGCGGGGCGGATAACGGTAGGCGACGCTTCCTACGAGGACACCGTTGATATACGTTTCGTCGGCGTCCACCACCGTGCCCAGCCGAAGCATCGCACCGCCCTCCGCCATCGAAGGCGGGACTTCGAATTCCCGGCGGAACCAGACCGCTCCGCGCGCGTCCTCCAGACCGCACGCCCGCCAGGAATCGGGCAGCTCGAAATCCCCCCAATCCGAAGTGTCGAGGCGCTCCCGGTGCCAGCCTTCTTTCCGGCCCGCGTCCCGTTTGTTCAGTGCCTCGTGCCACCGCCGGTGGCGTTCTTCGTCGCTTTTTAGCGTGGCCGCCACGTAGGCGTCGTCCTTGCAGCGGTCCAGCAGCTCGTCAAAACCGCCCAGCCGCCGCAGCGTCGGTTCGCTCATCCACGCTTCCACGGGCGTTCCGCCAACGGCCGTCAGGATGAGCCCGACGGGAACGCCGTAACGTTCGTACAGCTCCCGGGCGAAGAAAAATCCGGCCGCGCTGAAGTCCATGACCCGCTCCCCGACCGCGGCGATCCACCGCCCGCCGGCCACTTCTTCCCGCGGACCGTGAAAATCGTACGTCATGGGCACCGTAAACTGGCGCACCTGCGGCAGACGGATGTCCCGCACCTCTTCCGCAAACAGGTCCAGCGTGCGGCGCACCGGCAATTCCATGTTGGACTGCCCGCCGAGCACCCACACGTCGCCGACCAGCACGTCGCGGATGATCCGCTCGTCGCCGTCTTCGTCCACGATGCGCATCTCGTGCGGGCCGCCCGGCGGAAGATGTTGCAGCGCCACTTTCCAGCGGCCCAGGTCGTCGGCTTTGGTTTCCCAGGTCCGGCCAAGGAATTCGACCCGAACGCGGCGAAGGGGGCGCGTTTTTCCCCAGACGGCCGTTTCGGCGTCCCTCTGCAAAACCATTCCGTCGCTCAGCAAATCGGACAATTGCATGCTGCTCCGCCTTTCCTGGCAGATTGGTTTTGTGGCAACCCGCAGACTCATTGTCTCGATGGAACGGATCGCAACATTTCATATTTCCGCGTGAAGGTTGATATTCCTTTTTTCTACAACATTTTTTCAGCCGTGCCGCTGGTTCGCCTTTGGTGAGCCCGGAACCATTTTCGTTGACCATTTTACCTGGAATCCGTGCCGGAAACAGTGTATGACGGAGGAAAAAAGCCGAACGGGGAAGGGTAAATGGGCATGCGGAGGGAACGAAAAACTCCCACGGCGATCACCGCGGGGAATCGCGCGTGGGAGTCCGGCTTCAGACGGAGAGCGATTCGTCACTTGGACGGTTCAATCGAAAACGAACAAAATCAACGCCACAAACGCCGCACCGACCAAAATCCACAGCGAGTCGTTCCTGGAGCAGGTCAGCCATCTTTTCATAGGCGCAGGCACCTCCAACTCCTATTTTACCTGGCAGCGCCGCAAAGACAAGCCGGACCGGCCTTCGGGAAGCTTACGGACATACAGTCCGCAAGAAGCGGGAGAATCCCGTTTCGCGACAAGCCAACGGACATACAGTCCGTAAGAAGACGGCCCAGGTATTCGAAACCGTTTTCAACACGGGACGAACGCGCGCCAACGGACTGGATGTCCGTTGCGATTTGGCCCGGGCCCGTTTTTCGGGTCGTAACGGACAGGATGTCCGTTGCGTTTTTGCCGGATTTGTCCGGCCATGAACCGCCGTCTGGGCATGGGCATATAATACGGAAGATTTTTCGGTAAAGGAGCGCAGCCTATGTACAGCAACCCGTATTATGCCTCCCTTTTTCCGTATCCCGCCCGGGCGCCGCAGGGCGGGCCGCTTCCGTACTATCCCGGGATGCCGCAGGACGGGCCGCTTCCGTACTATCCCGGGATGCCGCAGGACGGGCCGCTTTCGCAATACCCCTGGTGGCCGCAAGACGGGCATTCCCCTTGGGCTTCGCTGGCGGGTTGGCCGCCGGGCGGCGGAGGGCGGCATTCGGCCTATCCCGGCCTGGACGGGCCCGAACTCCCGTCGCAGGGGCAGGAAGCGCGGAACCCTCTCTCCCCGCAGGAGGCGGAAAATCCCATGTCCGCGGAGGAAGCGCGCAACCCTGTTTTCGAAGGGCAGGACCAGGGCGGAAAACCGTTCGTGATCAACATTGAAGAAGCCGCGGAGCGAAACCGGAATTATCGGAGGGTGCTGTGGACGGGGAAACACCTGCAGGTGGTGCTCATGAGCATCCCCGTGGGCGGTGACATCGGACTGGAGATGCACCCCAATGTCGACCAGTTTATCCGCATCGAGCAGGGCCATGCCCAGGTGCAAATGGGGGAACGCCGGGATCGCCTCAATTTCGTGCGAAGGGTATCCGAGGACGACGCCATCCTGATCCCCGCCGGCACGTGGCACAACGTCATCAATGTGGGCTTTGTGCCCCTGAAACTGTACACCCTCTACGCCCCGCCCGAGCATCCGAAGGGCACGGTGCAGCGGACCAAGGCGGAAGCCATGGCCGAGCACCGGTGACGGGCCGGGCGGGTTTGCGCTATCGTTTCGATACCGCGGCTGTATGTCAACTTGGAGCCGGATCCCCGGTTTCTTGTCCGGGATGATCGATGACATACGACACGATCTCCCGGATTTTCGCGTCTTTTGCCGAGCCGGTAAATACGTAAACGTCACAGAACGACCGTTTTTTGCCATCCGCATACTTCACGGCGCCGTTGACGGCCCCCGTTTTTCCGTGGGTAAGAATGTGTCGAATTTCCAGCTCTGCGGCGGGCTTGCCGTGCATCTGCCGCTGGGCTTCCGCAAATTGCTCTTTTCCGGCAAATTTTCCGCTTCCGGTGATTTCCCATTCGATGCGGTCCGAAATGTGCGCTAGCACGCGGTGCAAGTCTCCCTGCACGGCAGCCGCGGTGAAATCCCTGAGCTGCGCTTTTTTCGGCGCGTTGCCGCAGTCTTCCGGGCAAATGACGCGAAAGCCGGACGGCCCCAGGCTTTGCATGGTCATCACCTGCTCATGACATCGTGATACTTGCGGCGCAAAATCTCGATGGCGTTGGCCACGTCCCGGTCCGACCGGAGCCGGACCGACACCCAGCCCGAATCCGGATGAATGTGATGGGGCTCGGCCATGCCCGCCGCGACAAACTCGTCGCGCATCGGCTTTGACAGCGGTATGTCGCACAGCGCGTCGCCGTGCAGGTGTCCGATTTCCTTCCCTCTGCACCGAAACTCGATCCCGCCGAAGCGGTGCGGCGCCTGCGTCACTTCCGGCCAGGCGAGCACCGCCTCGGCGATTTTTTTGCCGGCCTGCATGGCCGTCCCGCCCCCTCGCTTGAATCGCCTCGGCGATTTCAAAGGTTGTCATCCATTATAACACGGAGGCGGCACATTCCGAACCCCGTTCACACGTCCTCCAGCATGGCGCCCAGCGGGCTTCCTTCCGCCACCATGTCCTGCAGCACGTAGACGGAAATCGGAAACATCGGGAACCCGGTCGCATACGGCGCGATTTCGTACAGCTGGAAGTAGACGACGAGCGCCTTGTCGGCGATGTAATAGTCCTGGTCGGGCCGGATCGAGGTGAACTCGCCCAGGGTGGGAAAATCCCGCTCGCGGATCTGCTCCCGGACGATCTCCGAAATGCGGGCGACATACGGGCTGCCCGGCTTGAACAGATCGCCGAGCGCATACGGCCGGCCGGTGGCGACGGCAAACGTCAGCGATCCGGCGAAGGTCATGCCGTGGGCCATCGGCGGGGTGTAGG
>NICF_comb_assmDRAFT_10003901_pt1 | contig 10581 bp, 9 predicted proteins | sample NewIslPassag4_SG_FD_11279 | JGI IMG/M metagenome (IMG submission 11279) | reverse complement strand
GAATGCCGCAATTTGTGGATCGAAAGGTTCGGCTTGCCGAACCTTTTGGCGTATTTGACCACCATTTCCTGGATGGCGCGTTTCGTCATGCGCGAACCTTCGGTTTTCCCGTTGGCGATGGCAAGAAACAGCGCCTTTTCTTTTTTGCCCGGACGGTATCGCGTCTCCCGCTCCCGCAGATACAGCTCCAGGTCCGGGACGGCGTCCTTGCGGAAGTAGACCGGCGTCTTGAAGGTTTCGTCGTTTTTCCCCTTGCGGTGCACGAACACGATTTTCCGCTTCAGGTCGAGGTCGTCCACGTTCAGGTTCACCACCTCGGACACCCGCAGCCCGGAATTCAGCACGAGGCTGACGATGGAGGCGTCGCGGGCGCGGTTCTGCTCGTAGGCCGCCAGCGCCTGCGGATTGTCCGCCACTTCCACGGCGTAGCCGCTCCTGACGAATTCGATGAACTCCGCGATTTCCTCTTCCTGAAGCAGTTTCCCTTCCAGCTTCGCCGCCGAGTCCTTCGGCCGGTGCACCCGCTTGATGGGAATCTTGGCCATGACGTTGCGCTTAAGCAGCGGGTTCAGGTTTTCATCTTCGGCGATCTGGCTCAGGTAATGGAAAAGCGAGCGCAGCGACGACAGCTTGCGGGAAATCGTCACCCGCGCGTTGGCGCGCCCCGCCCGGTCGGCGAGAAACAGCCGGTAGGTGTCGATGTCGTCCACGCGCAGCTTTTCCAGGTCTTCCAGCGGGATGTCGGTCATCTTTTGCGCCCGGGTGAGCCCCTCCGACATCAGCCACGAGAAAAACGTCTCGTAATCCCGCACGTATTCGAGCAGGGTGGAAGGCGACAGGTCCGGCATTTTGTAGTGGATGAAAAGATCCACGTACCAGGGCATGTCCGGGAGCTTTTTTTCCAGTTCGGCCTGGTCTTTCGCCTTCAGGACGTTCACGCGCGCTGGCACCTCCGCGGATTATGGCAAAGCGGTTCGCCCGGCGCGAACCTTTCTCAATAATACGGAATGGAAACGTTCTGTTAATATAGTGACAAGAACATTGCGGGAAATCAACCGATGATCAAAATGGGGGCCCGGCGCTCAACATTCGCGGCAAAACATGCCGGATCAGGTTAAACGGATCGTTTTTGGACAGCGCCTGGCCCGGAAGGCCGGAAATGAAAACAAATCGAGGGAACGGTCATGGAATACGCAAACACGGTGCGCGGCACTTTCATGCGGCGGCTGAACCGCTTTGCAGCGGAAGTCGAACTGGACGGCAAAACGGAACTCGTCCACGTCAAAAACACCGGGCGGCTGAAGCAGCTTCTCGTGCCGGGAGCGGAGGTCTGGCTGGAAATGGCCGTACATGCCGCGCGGAAAACGAAGCACTCCCTGATCGCCGTCCGGAAGGACGGCATGATCGTCAACATCGATTCGCAGGCTCCCTCCGTCGTGGCGGAAGAGGCGCTTCGCGCGGGGAAGATCGAGGAGATTGGCCACGTGCGGACCATACGGCGCGAAACGGCGTTTGGCAGCTCCCGCTTTGATTTTTATTTCGAAGACGAGGGAAGAAAGGGATTCATCGAGGTGAAGGGCGTCACCCTCGCCGAGGGCGACACGGCCATGTTCCCCGACGCGCCGACGGAGAGGGGGACGAAGCACGTGCTGGAACTGGCCAGGGCCGTGGCGTGCGGTTACGAAGGCGTAGTCCTGTTTCTTGTGCAAATGAAAGGATGCCGGCGTTTCAGACCCCATGCGGAGATGGACAAGGCCTTTGCGGCGGCGCTGCGGGAAGCCGCGGGGCGCGGCGTGCGGGTTCTGGCCTACGACGCGGAGGCGACCGGGTCGGCTCTCGTGTTTGGTGAACCGCTGGCGGTTGCATTGGAATAATGCAATGCTTCGCAAAATCCGGTCAGCTGAACTACGCCCGGGAGGTCATCCGGAACGCCTCGAACGCGGGAGTCGTCCAGGGTTTCGAAGACGGCATTCCGGCCCAAAGGGCAGGCCACCCGGGCCGAAACGGCCGCGATGCCGGTGAATCTGCCGAACCTCATCCCCGGGGCGAAAAAAATCATCGAATCCTATCTGTTAACAAGCCGTACAGGAGGACCGTCCGGGGTCAAGATCAAGACCCTGGGACGGTCTTTTTTTGCCCTTTTATCAAATAATCAAATAATTGTTTGACTATAAGTGACGTCGAGGATATTATATCATTAAAGCAATCATTTGAATGACGGGTGATCCACATGGTCCAAACGGTTCAGGATCTGTGCGAAATCTACTGTTACGACGAAGTCAAGGTCAACCGGGTGAAGGAACGCCTTTCCCCGATCAATACACAAAATATGGTGAAGATCTTCAAGGCCCTGGCGGACGACACCCGGATGAAAATCGCGCTGGCGCTGTGCGAAGAAGACGAGCTGTGCGTGTGCGACGTCGCGAACATCATCGGGACGACGGTGGCCAACGCGTCGCACCATCTGCGGCTCCTCCATAATATGGGGCTGGCGAAGTACCGAAAAGAAGGCAAGCTGGTGTTCTACTCGCTGGACGACGAACACGTGCGGCAGCTGGTGCTGCTGGCGCTGGAACACGGGAAAGAAGGAAAGGCCCATGTCTGACGAAGCCGCAGCGAAAACCGTGTACCGCGTGCAGGGATTCTCCTGCGCGAACTGCGCGGCGAAATTCGAGCAGAACGTCAAGGCCCTTCCCGGCGTCCGGGACGCCAGGGTGAACTTCGGCGCATCCAAGATCACGGTTTACGGGAAAGCCAGCATCGAGGAACTGGAGCGGGCCGGGGCGTTTGAGGGGCTGAAAGTGTATCCGGAAAAAGAACCGCATGCGCCGGAGCGCAAACCGTTCCGGAATCGGAAAGCCGTCGCGACGACGGCGCTTTCGGCCGTTTTCCTCGCGGCCGGCTGGATCCTGGGGGAAGGGCATCCGTACGCGCCGGCCGCCTTCGCCCTGTCCATCGCCGTCGGCGGATACGAGCTGTTCATCAAAGGCGTCCGAAGCCTCATCCGCCTGAATTTCAACATGAACACCCTCATGACCATCGCCATCCTGGGCGCGGCGGCCATCGGCGAATGGGGCGAGGGAGCGGCCGTCGTTTTTCTGTTCGCCATCAGCGAAGCGCTGGAACGGTTTTCGATGGACAAAGCCCGCCAATCCATCCGTTCGCTGATGAATATTGCCCCCAAGGAAGCCGTCGTCCGCCGCGGCGGCCGGGAAATGACCGTCGGCGCGGGCGATATCGAAATCGGCGATATCCTTGTCGTCAAGCCCGGCCAGAAGATCGCCATGGACGGCCGGGTCGTCAGGGGACATTCCGCCGTGAACCAGGCCGCGATCACCGGCGAATCCGTCCCGGCGGCGAAAGGGCCGGGCGACGAAGTGTTCGCGGGCACCCTGAACGGAGAAGGGCTGCTGGAAGTCGAAGTCACGAAGCGGGCCGAAGATACGACGCTGTCCAAAATCATCCATCTCGTGGAAGAAGCCCAGGCCGAAAAGGCGCCGTCGCAGCGGTTCGTGGACCGGTTCGCGAAACATTACACCCCCGCCATCATGGCGGCGGCCGCGCTCCTGGCGACGGTTCCCCCGCTGTTTTTCGGCGGCGCGTGGGGCGACTGGATCTATCGCGGGCTGGCCCTGCTCGTCGTCGGCTGTCCGTGCGCCCTGGTCATTTCCACGCCGGTGGCGATCGTGACGGCCATCGGCACGGCAGCCAGGAACGGCGTGCTGGTCAAGGGCGGCATCCACATGGAAGAAGCCGGGCGGGTGACGGCCGTCGCTTTTGACAAGACCGGTACCCTTACGTTGGGCGAACCCGTCGTCACGGATTTCATCCGCCTGCGGGGTCCCGATGCGAAAGAGCTTGCGGCCGTCGCCGCGGCGGTGGAGCGGGGATCGCAGCATCCCCTGGCCGCTGCCGTCGTCCGCTGGGCCGCGGAGAAAGGGACGGACGCGGAAGCCCTGAAGGCCGAGAATTTCGTCTCGATCACCGGAAAAGGAGCAAGGGCTGTCGTAAACGGCACGCCTTACCTCGTCGGCAGTCCGGAACTGTTCGGGGAGCGCGGGATTCCGGACCGCGAAGCGGCCATGCACGTTTCCCGCCTGCAACGCGAAGGCAAAACGGTCATTTTGCTCGGCACGGAAAAGGAGATTTTCGCCGTCCTCGCGGCGTCCGACAAAATGCGGCGGGACGCCACGAGCGCGATCCGCGGACTCCGCGCGCTGGGCATTCGCAGGATCGTCATGCTGACCGGCGACAACCCGGAAACGGCGGCGGCGGTCGGCGGGCAGGCCGGCATCGGCGAGGTCCGGGCCGGGCTGTTGCCGCATCAAAAGCTGGAAGCCGTCAAAGAATTGAAAAAGGCGCACAGGGTCGCCATGGTCGGCGACGGCGTCAACGACGCCCCCGCCCTGGCGAGCGCGACGGTGGGGATCGCCATGGGAGCCGCCGGCACGGACACCGCCCTGGAAACGGCGGATATCGTCCTCATGGGCGACGACCTGGCGAAACTGTCCTACACGGTCCGGCTGAGCCGGAAGGCCCTGCGCATCATCCGGCAGAACGTCGCCTTCTCGCTGCTCATCAAGCTGGCCGCCGTGCTCCTGATTGTCCCCGGGTGGCTCACCCTCTGGATGGCCGTTTTCGCGGACATGGGCGCCACCCTCATCGTCACGCTGAACGCGATGCGGCTGCTGGGAACAAAGGTCGTGTGAAGTTCCCGTGATCCCTCGAAGACGTGGAATATCAAGAATCCCGGAGGGATTTCGCGATGAGTGAATGGGAAAAAGACCAAATCCGCCAAAATGTCCGGGACCGCTACAGGCTCATTGCGCTTCAGGAAGTCAACGCGGGGACCGGCAGTTGCACGCCTTCTTCATGTTGCGGGGCGCCAACCGGGATTGCATCCAAAATGGGTTACTCGGAGGAAGAATTGTCCGTCGTTCCCGAAGGGTCGAACCTCGGCCTCGGATGCGGAAATCCGCAGGCGTTTGAGGAATTGAAAAAAGGTGAAGTCGTATTGGACCTGGGCAGCGGCGGCGGTTTCGACTGCTTCCTGGCTTCCCGTCGCGTTGGAGAGACAGGACGGGTCATCGGCGTGGACATGACACCTGAAATGGTCAGCAAAGCCCGCGCCAATGCGGCAAAAGGCGGTTACTCCAACGTGGAGTTTCGGTTGGGGGAGATCGAACACCTGCCGGTTGCCGATCGGTCGGTGGATGTCATCATCTCCAACTGTGCCATCAATTTGTCGCCGGATAAGCCGCAGGTTTTCCGAGAAGCTTATCGCGTGCTCAAACCGGGAGGACGGCTGGCCATATCCGACATTGTGCGGACGGGAGAGCTGCCGTCCGAAATCAAGGAGGATCCGGATGCATACTCCGGCTGCGTATCCGGAGCATTATCCGCTGACGAGTGGTAGAGCATGCTTGAGCAAAGCGGTTTTGTCCGGGTCACCGTCGAACCGAAAGACGAGTCAAGAGCTTTTATCAGAGATTGGTTGCCCGGCAAAAAGATTGAAAATTGCATTGTATCCGCGATTATTAAAGCGGTCAAGGAGGATTATTAATGGCAGGGGATGGGGAACTCCGCAAGGCAAACCGCCTGATCCATGAAAAATCGCCGTACCTTTTGCAGCACGCTTACAACCCCGTGGACTGGTATCCGTGGGGGGAAGAGGCGTTCCGGAAAGCGGAACGGGAAGACAAGCCGGTGTTTTTGTCCATCGGCTATTCGACCTGCCACTGGTGCCACGTGATGGAGCACGAATCGTTCGAGGACGAAGAGGTGGCGGAACTGCTCAACCGGTCTTTCGTGGCGGTCAAGGTGGACCGGGAAGAACGGCCCGACGTCGACCACATCTACATGGCGGTCTGCCAGGCGATGACGGGGCAGGGCGGCTGGCCGCTCACGGTGATCCTGACGCCGGACAAGAAACCCTTTTTTGCCGGAACCTATTTTCCGAAAAGGACGAGGTACGGAAGGATCGGGCTGGTGGAGCTCCTGCGGCAGATCGAGCGGCGCTGGCGGGAGGACCGGGAAACCCTTGCGGCCTTCGGCAACCGGCTGGCAGCGGCGATCCGCGGGGAAGAGGACGGGAGGAGCCGCGAAGAGCGCCTGGCGGATCGTCCCGCGTGGGAGCCGGCGCTGGCGGACGAGGCGATCGCCCAGCTCACGGCGTTTTTCGACAACACCTACGGCGGCTTCGGAAGGCCCCCCAAGTTTCCGATTCCGCACCAGATCATGTTTCTGCTCCGTTATCATCGCTTCACGGGAAATCCGAAGGCGCTGGATATGGCGGTACGCACCCTGGATGGCATGGCCCGCGGCGGCATTCGGGACCACATCGGGGAAGGGTTCGCCCGCTACTCGACGGATGAGAAGTGGCTGGTGCCGCATTTCGAGAAAATGCTGTACGACAACGCGCTGCTGACGATGGCGTACACGGAGGCGTACCAGATCACCGGGGAGGAGCGGCACGCGGAAGTGGCCCGGGGCATTCTGCGGTACGTGTCGCGGGACATGACCGGCCCGGAAGGGGAGTTCCATTCGGCGGAGGACGCGGATTCGGAAGGGGAGGAAGGGAAGTTTTACCTGTGGACGCCGGACGAGGTCGCGGAAGCGCTGGGCGAAGACGCCGGATGGTTCTGCGAGCTGTACGGGATTACGGAGAAAGGCAATTTCGAAGGCCGAAGCATTCCGAACCTCATCGATGCCGATCCGGACGCCGTCGCGGCGAAATGGGGCATGACGGCGGAAGAGCTGCGCCGGCGGGCGGCGGAGGCCCGGGAGAAGCTGTTTGCCTGGCGGGAACAACGGGTTCGCCCGCACAAGGACGACAAGGTGCTCACGGCCTGGAATGGGCTGATGATCGCCGCCTTCGCCAAGGCGGCGGCCGCCTTCGGGGATCCGGCCTGCGCGGAGGCCGCCCGACGGGCGGATGCGTTCCTGTGGCGGAATCTCCGCCGGGCGGACGGCCGGCTGCTCGCCCGCTGGCGAGACGGCGAAGCGGCCATCCCCGGCTTCGTGGACGATTACGCGTTTTACGCCTGGGGACTCCTGGAGCTGTATCACGCCACCTTTGATCCGGTCTGTCTGGAACGGGCCCTGGAACTGTCGGGGGAAATGCTGCGGCTGTTCTGGGACGGGGAGGAAGGCGGCTTCCATTTTTACGGAACGGATGCCGAGGAACTGCTTCACCGGTTCAAGGAAACCTACGACGGAGCCCAGCCTTCCGGCAACGCCGTGGCGGCGGCCAACTTCGTCCGCCTGTCCCGGCTCACCGGGGACGAGACGTGGGCCGGTTACGCGGAACGGCTCTTTGAGGCGTTCGCCGGCCGCGCCGCCCGCTATCCGCCGGGACATGCGATGCTCCTGTCCGCCTGGCTCCACGCATCCGCTCCTTCGCGGGAATTCGTGGTCACGGGAGCCCGCGGCGATCCGGAAACCGAACGGTTTCTCGACGGGCTTCGGCGCCGCTTCATGCCGGAAGCGGCCGTCCTGCACGTTCCGCCGGAGACGGACGGGGAAGCGGGAGCAGAGGACAGTCCGCGGGAGACGATCCTCGGGATCGCGCCCTACGCGCGGGAATACCGGCAAAAAAACGGCAATCCGGCGGTCTACGCCTGCGAAAACTTCGCATGCCGCGAGCCGGTTTGCCGCTGGGAAGATCTCGAGCCGATCCTCGGTTTACGCTGACGGCGCGACGTCCGCCTCGATTTCCTCGTTCAGCTCGAGCCGGATCCGGTCCGGAAAGACGCGCTGTCCATATTCGGTGAACAGATACCGGGCGATGGCTTCCTTCAGGTTGGCCTCGACCAGATAGCGGCTGCGCCCATCCACCCAGACTTCCGCGTTGAAGCCAAGTTCGTCGTCGTACATAAGCTCGACTTCCACCGCCGTCACCGGCACCTGATGGCGTTCGGCCAGGTGCAGGCAGACGGCGTTGATGATTTCATCCGTCGACAGCCGCATCCGTCAATACCCCCGATTGCGGGGGTCGTGCTCTTGCCGCTGTTTTCTTTCGATGAACCGGTGGTAGAGATGCGTGGCCACCATGAACAGAAGGATCAGGGCCGCCGCATTGATCAGAAACCCGACCAGTTCGGCCAAAAAGCCGGAGCCCAGCATGCCGCCGAGCAGGAGGCCGGCAAGCCCTCCCACCGCCATGCCTTTCCAGAATCCGCCGCCGGCCGGCATGCCGCCGGTCGTCCCCGTGCCGGCCGTGCCCGTGCCGCTCCGGACGGCGGGGCCGTTGGCGTTGGCGCCGTTTCCGCCGTTGCTTTGCATCATGTTGTCATCGGCTTTTTTCGGCGTGGTGGTGAAGGACCGTTTGCCGGAGCTGAAGCGGACCTTCGCTTCGGCATCCTCCGCGAACGGCGCCGCGAAGGACAGGGTGAAGGCGAACAGGGTAAGTAAAATCAGCGTCTTTTTCCACATGTCGGTCGTTCTCCGCCTCCGTCGTCGATTTGGTTTCCATATGCTTATTGCGGCGCGGGCGCGGTTTGGTTTCGCGCCAGATATTCGTCTCCGTCGGTGACCACTTCCAGCGATCCGGTATGCGGGTCGATGATGAGCCCGTGCACCGGCGTGCCGGGCGGCAGCAACGGGTGGCGCCGGACGATGTCCACGCTGCGCTCGACGCTGTCCCGGACGCTGTCAAATCCGGCCAGCCAGCGGTTCAGGTCGATGCCGGCGTGGTGCAGCGTACGGATCACGTCGCCGGATATGCCCCGCGTCCGCATGCGGCGGACGGTTTCGGCGGGATCGATTCCGGTCATGCCGCAATCGTGATGGCCGACGACATACACTTCTTTGGCGTTCAGTTCGTAAAGCGCCACCAGCACGCTCCGCATGATGTTGCCGAACGGAGCGGTGATGATGGCTCCGGCGTTTTTGATGATTTTGGCGTCGCCGTTTTTCAGGTTCATGGCCTTCGGAAGCAGTTCCGTCAGCCGCGTGTCCATGCAGGTGACGATGACCATTTTTTTGTCCGGAAAACGGGTGGTCGCATAGGGTTCATACATTTTTCTCTCGACGAACCGCCGGTTGAACTCGAGCATCTGATCGAGCGTGCGCATCGCGTTGCTCCCCTTCCTTCGTCCATGCGCGGACGTCTTGCCGTTCCGGGCTTGGCGGCCCCCCGCGCGGCATGTTGATTATACGGGAGGCGGAGGCTATGATCAAGGGGGACGGAATGGAATGCGAATGGATTCTTGAGAGCAATGGATGGTTTTCACGATCGACATGAGATATCGGGAAGGGTGTTGAAGGTGAGCCGGATTAGGGGAAACGCCGCGCAGGTGCTGGAAAGGTTCCGCGAGTTGACGCGCAGGATCAGGCAGTACGAGGAAATTCTCGGCGTCGTGTACTGGGACATGCGCACGGGGGCGCCGCGCAAGGGGATCGGGCACCGCTCCGAGGCGGTGGGGGCGCTGTCCGACGAAGTGTTTCGCCTGATGGTCTCCGATGAAATGGGCGAGCTGCTGGCGGCGCTGACGGAAGCGGAAACGCTGCGGGAACTGGGGCGGGTCGACCGGCGTCTCGTGGAGGAGATGAAAAAGGAATACGACCGCAAGAAAAAGATCCCGCCGGAGCTGAACCGGGAATACGTGGTACTGACGACCAAGGCGGAAGCGGTGTGGGAAGAGGCGAAGGCCAAAGGCGATTTTGCCGGTTTCGCGTCGTACCTGGAGCAAATCGTGGATTATACCCGGCGTTTTGTGGAGCTGTGGGGCGTGAAGGGCACCCCTTACGACACACTGCTCGACCTGTACGAACCGGATCTCACCGTCGCCGACTGCGACCGGCTGTTCGGGGAACTGAAGGCGCGGCTCGTGCCGCTCCTGGAGGCGATCATGGATTCGCCCCATCAGCCGGATACGTCGTTTCTCAGGGGCACGTTCGACGCGGGCGCGCAGAAGCGGTTCAGCCTGTTCATCCTGCGGGAAATGGGATTCGATTTTGAAGGCGGGCGGCTCGACGAAAGCGTGCATCCCTTTGCCATCGGTCTCGGCGCCGGGGACGTGCGGATCACCACCCGGTATCTGCCCGACGACGCGGTGAGCGCGCTTTTCGGCACCATCCACGAAGGCGGCCACGCGCTGTACGAACAGAATTTCGCGCCGGAACTGGCCGGCACGCACCTGGCGGACGGCGCGTCAATGGCCGTACACGAATCCCAGTCCCGCCTGTGGGAAAACATGGTCGGCCGGAGTCTGGCGTTTTGGCGGCGCTATTTTCCGGTCCTGCAAAGCCACTTCCCCGGCGCGTTCGACGGGGTGTCGACGGAGGCGTTCTACCGCGCCGTCAACGTGGTGCGGCCGTCCCTCATCCGCATCGAGGCGGACGAGCTGACGTACAACCTCCACATCATGATCCGGTACGAGCTGGAGAAAAAGCTGTTCAACGAAGGCCTGTCCGTCCGCGACCTGCCGGAGGCGTGGAACGCCGCGTACCGGGAAACGCTCGGCGTCGAGCCCCGGAACGACGGCGAGGGCGTGCTGCAGGACGTGCACTGGTCCGGCGGCGCCTTCGGGTATTTCCCGTCCTATTCCCTCGGCAACATGTACGCGGCGCAGATCATGC
>NICF_comb_assmDRAFT_10003896_pt1 | contig 10588 bp, 12 predicted proteins | sample NewIslPassag4_SG_FD_11279 | JGI IMG/M metagenome (IMG submission 11279) | reverse complement strand
GGCTAATGGTAGGCGCTCGCCAGCCCCCATTCCGGACTTTCACCGTAGAGATGACGCCCATGCTGGGCGTACCAAAAAACCGCCGGTCCATGAAGGACCGGCGGCAAACTGTCTGGACGGACAAAGATCTCATCCGAATGGTCTAATTCGCGACACTGTAGGGAATCCAGGTGATGATTTGGGGAAACACCATCAGGATGACCACAGCAATGGCCATCATCAACAGGAAGGGCACGGATCCCGAAAAAATCTCCTCGATTTTCGCCCTGTCCTTGAGGGCGGATTTCATCGCAAAGGGAACCATGCCGAACGGGGGCGTGAGCAGCCCCATTTCCACCACCAGCACGACGATCACGCCGAAGACGATCAGATCGAAGCCCATGCTTTTCACAAACGGAAGCATGAGGGGCATCGTGATGAGCATGATGGACGTGGAGTCGAGCACCATGCCCAGAATGAGCAGGATGATGAGGCAAATGACGATCAGGACGGTCGAGCCGAGGTTCAGGTTGTCCAGAAACCGGTCAAGCATCTGAATGACGCCGGCCATCGCCAGCATCTTCGAATACATCCCCGCGGCGATGAGCAAAAACAGGATGCTGGCGGACGTGTACCCGGTTTCAATCAGGGTGCCCCAGAACTCTTTCAGCTTCATTTTCCTTTTGAACAGCACCAGCAAAAACGCCCCGAAGGCGCCGATCGCTCCCGCTTCGGTCGCGGTGAAGAAGCCTCCGTAAAGGCCGCCCAGCACCAGCAGCACGAGCAGGGCAATCGGCCAGATCCGGACGATGGCCTTCAGGTCTTCGCGGTTGAATTTCCGGACGTCTCGTTCATTGCCGCCGATCAGGGAGGGTTTCAACCGTACCATGAGAAAAATGCCAATGCAGTAAATGACGCTGAGAAGAATTCCCGGAAGGATCCCCGCCAGAAACAACTTGCCGATGGAAACTTCCGCCAGCATGCCGTACAGGATGAACAGCACGCTGGGCGGAATCAGCATCCCCAGGACGGAACTGCCCGCGATGATGCCCAGGGCGAATTTCTTGTCGTATTTGTACTCGGTCATGGGATCCAGCGCCAGCTTGCTGAACACGGCGGCGGAAGCCACGCTCACCCCCGTGATGGCGGCAAACACCGCGTTCGCGCCGACGGTGGCCATCCCCAGGCCGCCCCTGACCCGGCGGAACATGACGTTGAAAGCCTTGTACAGTTCTCCGCTGGCGCCCGACAGGTTCGCGAACAGGCCCATGAGCACGAACAGCACGATGACGCCGTAAACGTAATCCTTGACCCCGATATAGGCCTGGGTGCTCAATATGTTCAGCGCCACCTTGAAATCGCCCACGGCCAGCCAGATGCCGACGATGCTGGCCACGATCAGCGAGATGCCGACATGGATGCCCGCAAAGATCAGCACAAAGAGCAGCGCGAAGGTAAGCAGGCCCAATGCGATTGCGCTCATTTCCACGATCCCTCCGCACCGTCACGCATCCTGGGCGCCCGGAAGATCTGCCGCAGTTTTCTGAATAACAGGACGATGTACTGCAGAACCATGAGCGCGCTGCCGAACAGGATGATCGCATGCACAGGGAAAGTCCGGATCTTGAGGATTTCGCCCTCATAATCGCCCATTTTCCACGCCCGCGAGGCGGGGGTGAGTTCCGCGTAAAAAAGCAGTCCGAACACGATCATCCCGAGGAGATACGCCGCAAGTTCCAGAATGTCCCTCCCCAGTCGCGGCAGCCGGTCGAGGACCAATGTGGAGCGGATGTGCCTTCCTTCTTTCAGCACCTGCGTCGACTGAAGGAAGAGAATGGCGACCACCGAAAATTTCACGATTTCGGGCACGCCGGGAATGGGATGGCGGAACGCTTCGCGTCCGATCACGTCGGCGGTGATCAAAAACATCAAAAAAAAGGCCAACAGGGCACCCGCAATGCTGGCCTTCTCCACCAGAAAACCGAAAGCTCTCGTGAGAGACCGTCTTTTTTCTTGGTCCGGTTGCAAAGGACATTCCCTCCGTCCAGACAGGATCGGCGGACGTTGCGCCTTCGGGGTCGCCCGAACGCGGCCCCGAAGGCGCTTTCCGTCACGTCCTCATTGAATCACGTACCGTTTGGTAAACGTATACCCTTCTTCTTCCTGGAATTTGATATAGTCTTCCACGATTTCCTTGCCGGGATGGCCCTTGTCGTTCAGGGTTTTGACGAAGTTGTTCGGGACCTGCTGCACCGCCTCGATCCACTTGGCCACGTCGGCCTCGGGCAGCTGGCTGACCTTGAGGCCTTCTTTCTCCATCCCCGCGATGACATTTTGCGTATTCTCGTATTTGGCGTTGGCGACCACGCCCCCGAATTCCGCGCCCACTTCCGCCAGCACGTTCTTCACCTCGTCGGGGAGCTTGTTCCAGGCGTCCAGGTTGATGGTGAGCGAGCTCAGGATGACCGATCCGAAGCCCACCTTTGTCAGGTGGGGCGCCACTTCGTGGAGGCGGTAGCCGCGGGCGGTATCCGGCAGCATGACCCACCCTTCATACACGCCGGATTGCAGCGATTGATACGCTTCGCCGACGTTGGACTGGACGGGAACCGTGCCCACGTTGTTGATCCAGTGCAGGTTGGCACCGACGGCGGCGATTTTGCGGTTTTGCAAATCCGCCAGGGAATTCACGGGGAACTTGGTGAACAGCTCGTAACCTTCCGAAGAAATGATGGACAGCACCTTCTGGTTGTTTTCCTCGAATTCCTGGGCGTATTGCGGATACTTGTCAAACAGCTTTTGCGCCGCCTTGGCGATGACCCGCGGGTCCGGGCTGGAAAAGGGCGTGTTGTAGCCGATGTTGGCGATCGTGATGCGGGACGGATAGAAGGCGACCGTGACAAACCCCATATCCACCGTGTTGTCGCCGATGGCGCTCAGCTCTTCGCCCATCACGACCACCGTGCCGCCGTACGCCTCGAACCAGTCGATCTGGTACCGGGTGCTTTCCAGTCTCTTGTTGACTTCCGGAATATACCAGTCCCTGAAAAGCTCGACCCATTTCGCCGCCTCGGGGGGGTGACCGGCGCCGACGCGCAGGCGGACGGTCTCTTTCTTGGTTTCCGCCGGCGCGGAGCTTCCGCCGGACCCCGAGCTGGTCCCCGCCGACGGGGAGCCGGTCCCGGCCTGCTGGCTTCCGCCGCTGCCGCTTCCCCCGCCGCACGCGGCCAGCAAAACCAGCGCAAACACGAGCAACAGGCTGACAAACGCTTTTTTCCTCGCAAGCTTCGGTTTCATTTTGCAATCCCCCGTTTCGCTTCAAAATGTGATGTGGCGATCGGAATCATCGCCGGAATCAATCGTCAAACAGGGTAACGACGGAAACCATGTCCTGTCCGCCTTTGCCCCTGGCCAGCATCACGGACAGCATCTGCCGCGCGACGGACGTCAGGGGCATCGGCACGTCGCTTTCGCGGCCGACCTGCAGCGCCATGTCGAAATCCTTGGCGATCAGGCTGACGGTGGCGGCCGGTGTCGTCCAATCCCTGTTTCTGAGCAGCTCGATCTTGGATTGGAAATACGGCGACGCGGCCACGCTGTCGGCGATCATGTCGATCATGGCGTGCCAGTCGAGCCCGTTTTTCCGGCCGAAGAGCAGGGCTTCGCCGATGGCGGCGTTCTGGAGTCCGACCATGATATTGATCATCAGTTTTACGACCCGGGCTTCTTCCGCCGGACCGACATACCGGATTTTTTTGCCCAGGGTGCGGAAAATCGGCTCTTTTTCCCTGAATGCGTCCTCCGGTCCCGAAACGAAGATGGTCAGTTCCGCCAGTTCGGCCAGCCGCACGCTCCCCGACACCGGTCCCCGCAGATAGGCGTACCCTTTCGCCTCCAGTTCCCTGGCCGCCTGCGCGGAAGCGGAACGGGAAACGGTGCTCATGTCGATGTAGCACAGCCCGGGGTTGGCCGAACGGATCACGCCGTTTTCGCCCGCCACCACGGAAATGAGCGCATCGTCGTCGGGAATCATGGAGATGACGGTATCCGCGCGGTCCGCCACTTCCCTGGGGGAAGCGGCGGCCGTCGCCCCCATCGCGACCAATTCGCTCAACTGCTTCGGGTCGATATCATAGACACAGAGGGAATATCCCGCCTTGATCAGGTTCTTGCTCATGCGGGAACCCATTTTGCCAAGACCGATCCATCCCAGCACGCTCTGATCCCCCGCAATTGTGAAGGTAGAATTCGGTGTCCGCGTTACACCACTTTGACCGAGCCGGACCTTTGCTCAAACCGCTCGATGTGGACTTCCTTCCACAATCCCAGCCGTTTGAAGGGGTCCCTGCCCACGAACGCTTCCAGGGTCGCTTTGCTTTCGGCCTCCACCAGCAGGAAGCTGCCGATCATCCGGTCGCCGTCCTCTTTCAGCAGGGGACCGCCGACAAGGATGCGGATGCCGTGGTCTGTGGCGCTGGCGATGTGCTGTTTGTGGGCTTCGTAGTTCTCGTAGCGCAGATGGCTTTTTTCCGGGTCGTCATAGCCAAACAGAATGAACAGCAAATCCGATCACCTCTGTCTCTCTGGCCAGGCGGCGATGGCCGGATCCGGCGGTCATTTTTGCTCCACCGGCTGCTTCATGCGCAAAGTGGCCAGATCGAAATCGTATTCCGTGCCCCAGGCGCTGAGGCCTTCCCAGATCTTCGGCTTGAGCGGCAGTTCCTCGTGCCACGGACGGGGCTCGAAGATGCCGAGTTCCCAAATGTACTGGTCCATGTCAATGAAAAGCTCCACGATGTTTTCTTCCGGATCGGGACTGTAGGTGGAGATGTTGTGCCCCGCGTAGTGTCTGGACGGTCCCCAATAGATGGGAATGTTGTGCTTGGCCAGGATGTCGTTGCTCAGGTACTGGTGGCTGGCGTCCTTCAGCTGGAAGGCGACGTGGTGCAGCCGGTTCCCCTGGTTGGAGGCGACCACGTTCAGCACGTGATGGTCGTTGTTGCACGTCAGAAAGTTGCAGAACGCCTCGCCGATTTTGTCCGTAAACGCAAATCCGAGCACTTCGACATAGAAGTTGACGGTTTTTTGGAAATCCTTGGAGTAGAAGGCCATGTGCCCGAGCTTTTGCGGGACGATTCCGATCCTGGAAAAACCGGGCACCGGCATGTCCATATGCGTGAACAGATGAATCAGGTTTCCGTCCGGGTCGGCGATCTCCAGATAATCGGCGATTCCCGGTTTGGCGTCCCTGAAGCGCTTGACGGCGATGCCGCGCTTCTTCAGGATTTCTTCCGCGTCATCCAGGGAGATCTTCGGATCCACCTGGAGTCCCGTCACGCGCCATCCGCTCCGGTCGGAAGGCGTAAGCACAATGTTGTGGTGGTCGACGCCGTTGGACAGGTACACGGTGCCGTCTTCGCCGCGGTCCGTCTGGACGTAGCCCATGACCTCCGTGTAGTAGTGGGTCAATCTGCTGACGTCGCGGCACGCGAAATCCAGATAGGCCAGTTTGAACACTCTCACCATTTGGATCATCCCCCTTAAGATTTGCTGGATACCACTTTGTTAACCTGTTCTCCGAGTTGGATCCTGCCATCCGCGCTTCCGATCACACTCCGGACCACATCTCCCTCCTTCAGGTAGCGATGGTTATTCAGCTGGCTTTCCACAAACAGCTTCATTTTTTCGGCGCCGGAAATCACCGGGTTCAACATCTTCTCCATCACGTCGCCGCCCAACTGCATCGCCACGCCGCCGGCCGTTCCGGTGAGCACGAGGTCGCCCGGCGACAGATCCATGATTTCCGACAGCTCCGTAAGGGTCTCGGCCGGTTTGAACAGCATCTGATTCGTGTTGGCCTGCTGCCTGACCTCGCCGTTGACACTGAGTCTGAGCTCCAGATCATGGATCAGCGGCACGTCTTCCTTGTCCCACAGATAGAGGACGGGCCCGACGGGACAGAACGTCCGGTAGCTCTTTCCCTTCAGCCATTGTCCCTGCGGAATTTGGACATCCCGGGCCGAGACGTCGTTGGCGATGACCAGACCCGCCACATACTCGTGCAGATTGTCGTCCGTGATGCGGATCGGCCGGTTGATTTCGGCTCCGATCACCAGGCCCAGCTCGATCTCGTAGTCCAGGAGCCTGACATGGGGCGGGCACACAATGTCGGAGTACGGTCCCGTGATCGAGCTGTCCGCCTTGCTGAAAATCGTGTTGAAAGGCGGCCGCTGGGCGTCCATGCCGGATTCCGCCCGGTGGGCGGCATAGTTGGCGCCCTGGCAAATGATGCGCGCCGGCCGGGTGACGGGACTGAGCAATTCCACCTCCTTCGCGGACACGGTTTCCGCTCCGCCTCCGGCGGCTACGGTTTTCGCCTGTTCTATCCCCGAGTCCAGGAATTCGGACAGGGTCGCGCATTCGCCCTTTACGACACGAATGGTTTCTCCCGAAAGCAACCCCCAAAAAACGCAATCCTTGTTCCGGAACCTAACGATGCTCAGTCCCAATTTGGATCCTCCTTCTGTGCCAATGTAAGCATTTCATAATATAATAATATTTAATAAAGGTTATTAAGCCCTTCTTTTGCAGCAGGAAACAATCTTCTCAGAACTGCCTTTTTATGACATCCATTGCCCGCCGTTTACATCCAGGCTCACGCCGGTGATATGCGCCGCTTCGTCGCTGCAGAGGAACAGCACGGCGCGCGCGATGTCCTCGGTGGACGCCACCTGTCCCCTGGGAAGCGTTTTCCCGATGGCGGCCAGCTGTTCTTCTCCCCTGAGCCGCACCACGCGTTCCGATTTCGTGGAACCCGGGGCCACCGCGTTGACACGGATGCCATGGGGTCCCAGTTCACCGGCCAGGACGCGGGTCATCGACTCCACGGCCGCCTTGGCGGCGCAATAGTGGATGGTGGTTTCCTTGAAAAAGGTTCTGCCCGCCAGCGAACTGATGTTGACGATGGAACCTTTCCCCGCATCCTTCATCCGCCGGCCGAATTCACGGCAGGCGTAAAAAATGCTGGTCAGATTCAGGCGGATCGTCCGATCCCAATCGTCGTCGTCAACCTCAAGAGCGGGCGTATATTTCGAAAATCCCCCCTGACAATTGACCAGATAGGGCACTTCACCCGCCGCTCCGGCCTGCTCGGCGAAAGACCTCACCTGCCCGGGATCCGTGGCGTCGATCCGGACAAACTCGATCAAACCGCCTTGCTGCCGGATCTCTTCGCGCAACGCTTCTCCCATTTCCGCATTGACATCCGCCACGAAAACCCGTGCGCCCTGCCGGGCGAACAGGATGGCACAGGCTTTGCCGATTCCTTGGGCTCCCCCTATGATCGCCACCGTTCTGCCTGGAAAACACGAGTATGTGGTCATGGTACCCTCCCAAGGACCCCCTGCCGGGGTTTTTGATATCGCTTTCATAATATAATATTATTTATGAATCATCCATCTGTCAATTGCCAAAAAATCGAATCCGGGGACGATAAAAGGCCGAACGCGCAAATCAACGGTTCGACCTGTCCTTCAAACACGGGCGCCTCTTCAGCGGGCGGCCTACCGGGCTGTTACAGCAGTTTGGCCACGCGCTGGATGAGTTCGTGCATTTTTTGCCGGGCCCTTTCCTTGTCGCGGGCGCACACCGCATCGCATACTTCCTTGTGGAGGAGGACTTCCTCGTAAACGTTTTTGTCTCTCGAGCGGGCGGCGCGTTCCTTCAGGTGGGGAATGGTGACCAGCCGGCTGGCCACCAGAGGGGCGCGAAGGGTGTTGACCGCGCTGATCATCAGTTCATTGTGGGAAGCGACCAGAATGCTGTTGTGCAGTTCATAATCGGCCTTGGCCCATTCCTCGTCGTCGTCGATCGCCGCCTCATAGGCCCGATATGCGGCCTTGATCCGCTCGATTTCCGCTTCCGTCGCGTTGACCGCGGCCAGTTCCACCGCCGCGGGCTCGATGGCCAGCCGGATTTCGGTCAGCTTGAGAAGAAACTCCTTGTTGTTTTTGTCTTCCGACGCCCAGGTCAGCACATCGCGGTCAAACCATTGCCATTCCGACCGGGGGAGCACGACGGTCCCCACTTTCGTGGAAGACTCGACCAGCCTTCGGGCCACAAGGCCCTTGAGCGCTTCGCGGACGACGGTGCGGCTTACTCCCTTCATAAAACTGAGGTTTTCCACCTTCGGAAGGACGTCTCCCGGCTTGAGCCTGCCGTGGATGATTTGCCTTCCGATGTCATGCATCAGCTGTTCGCTGAGATTCAGATGATTCAAATGGCCCAAACCCCTCGAAACTTGGAAAAAGATTTTACGGCTGAATTCCGCTATTAATAATATTATATTTTTAATGGGTTATCAACCAACGAACGCTATACCCCCCGCGCCCGCATCGCTTCAAACAACAGCACCGTGGCGGCCATCGCCGCGTTCAGCGACTCCGCCCGGCCGCGCATGGGAATCCGGACGCATTCGTCCAGCTGCGCGGCGGCCTGCGGGGACAGGCCTTCGGACTCGCTGCCCAGAAGAAGCCAGACGCCGCCGCTCCAGTCGCACTCGTAGCAGGTCCGCTCCGCGCGGGGGGATGAGCCGATCAGGCGAAAACCCCTGGCCTTCGCCTCGGGAAGCAGCTGCGCCAAATCCCCCTCAAGGACGGGCAGGTGAAACAGCGATCCCATCGTGGCGCGCACGGCCTTCGGACTGAAAGGATCGGCGCTGCCCCGCCCGACGACGACCGCCTCGGCGCCGGCGGCGTCGGCGCTGCGGATGATGGTACCGACGTTGCCGGGATCGCGCAGTCCGTCCAGGGCGACGACCAGGGCGCCGGGACGGAACAGGACGGCCGTATCCGCCGGACGCCTGCGGACGACGGCGAAGACGGGGGGCGGGGAATCGGTGGCGGTGCATTTGGCCATGACCTCTTCGGACGCCCGGACGATTTCCTCCGCCCTGGCGGCAAGCCCGCGGTCCAGCTCCGCCGGCCAGCCCCGCCCGTCGTCATAGACGATGGCCTCCACCTTCTCGCCGGACTCCAGCGCCTCCTTGACCAGATGCGCGCCCTCGGCCAGAAAAGACCCGTACCGGTCGCGGTACTTCCCGAGCTGCAGCGACGCCCAGCGCTTCGCCCTGGCGTTGTGCGCCGACGTGACGATGGTTTCGCGGACGGTGCTCATGCCCGGGCGACCTCAGCTTTCCGCGTAGCTTTTCTCCAGCCGGTGCAGATCCTGGTTGCGGCCGACGATGACCAGCACGTCGCCTTCCCGGATCGTATCGTCCGCGCCGGGCGAAATGTTCATCCGGCTGTCGGTCTTGATGGCCAGCACGCTGCAGCCGAATTCCGCACGGATGCCAAGGTCCCGCAAGTTTTTGCCGATCATGCCGGGGGCGGCTTCCATTTCCACGATGCCGTATTCGGGCGACAGTTCGATATGTTCCAGGATGTTGGGGGAAATCAGCTGATGCGCGACGCGCATGCCCATGTCCCGCTCGGGATAGATGACCCGGTCGGCTCCGATCCGGGCCAGCACCTTGCCGTGCAGGTCGTTCTGCGCCTTCGCCACCAGCCGGGGAACGCCAAGCTCTTTCAGGATGAGCGTGGTCAGGATGCTCGCCTGGATGTCGCTGCCGATGGCGACGACCACCACGTCGAAGTTGCGGAGGCCCAGCGCCTTGAGCGTCTCCTCGTCGGTGGAATCCGCGGTGACGGCCTGGGTGACGTTCTGCGCCAGGCTCTGCACCCGCTCGGGATTGTGGTCGATGGCCAGCACTTCGTATTTCATCTCGGACAGAAAGCGGGCCACGCTGGACCCGAACCGGCCGAGACCGATGACGGCGAACTGTTTTTTGGACATCCGTATGAAACCTCCGGGGGACAATTTGCTCCCATTATATCACAGCGGTTGGCCGCACGGGACGGATCCGCAAGCCGCGGCCGGCCGCCGCGCCCGTCCGTCCGGGATACGCCGGGCCGTGCCTGCGCATGCTAAGGCAGGAACTTTTCGCCAAGCCAAGGGAGGCTGTAGCCTTGAACCTGAACCTTCGCCAGGCGATCGTAAACCGCGTGAAAAACAAAAGCGAAGCGGAGCTTCGCGAGATCATCGAAGATTCCGTCGGCAACACCGAAATGACCCTGCCGGGCCTGGGCGTGCTGTTCGAGCGGATCTGGCGGGACAGCGGGAACGAAGAGCGGGAAAGGATGGTCTCCATCCTCCATCAAAGCCTGGCACGTGACCAGGCGTCGCCTCAGCCGCATGCGCGCCGCTAGAAAATGCGGCGCCGCGGATGTCAGAAGTTGCCGTCATGGCCGGACATGTCCCGACTCTCGTGAACCACGGCGCCATTCACCGCGGTGCAGACGACCAGCGGCCAGCCGCGCACTTCCCGCACGACGACAAGATCGGCGCGTTTGCCGGGCTCGAGGGATCCGATCTCGCCGTCCCGCCCGATCGCCCGGGCGGGATGGAGGCTGGCCAGGGCCGCCGCCTCGTGCATCGGCATCCCGTGCCGGTGCAGGATGAACAGCGCGTGCAGGAGCGAAGCGGGATGGTAATCGGAGCAAAGAATGTCGGCCGCGCCGGCCATCACCGCGTCGAATGCCTTCAGATTTCC
>NICF_comb_assmDRAFT_10003895_pt1 | contig 10588 bp, 7 predicted proteins | sample NewIslPassag4_SG_FD_11279 | JGI IMG/M metagenome (IMG submission 11279) | reverse complement strand
TCGAGCGGCCGAGCCGGATCGTGTCGACGCACGATCCGGCGGACATCGAACCGGGCGAACCGTACGCGATCGCCGTGCTCCCCGACACGCAGCTCTACTCCAAGTTTCACCCCGAGATCTACCTGCGGCAGACCGAGTGGCTCGCATCCGAGGCGGCGGCGCGCAACATCGCCTTCGTGCTTCACCTGGGGGACGTGACGGAGGACAACTTTCCGGAGCAGTGGGTCGCCGCTCGAGACGCCCACGACGCCCTGGCCGGCGTGGTGCCGTACGTCCTCAGCGTCGGAAACCACGACTACGCCCCATCAGGGCGTGTCGCCGACCGGAGCCACACCCTCGTGAACGAGTTCTTCTCCCTGGGCGACTTCCCGCACCTTGGGGGCTCGCTGGAACCGGGGCGGCTCGAAAACACATACCACGCCTTCAGCGTCGCAGGCGAGAATTACCTCGTGGTCTCGCTCGAGTTCGCCCCTTCCGACGAGGCGCTGGCGTGGGCGAACGAGGTCGCCCGAGCGCATCCCGACCACCGCATCATCGTGATCACGCACGCCTACTTGCAGCCGTCGGGCGTGCGGCTCCCGGCGGGGGCGAGCGCGAGGACGTTCCCGCTCGGTTCCAACCCGGCAACGACGATGAACGACGGCCAGGAGATCTGGGAGAAGTTCATAAGCCGCCATCCGAACATCTTCATGGTCCTGAGCGGGCACATCTCTTCGAGCGTGCTCCCCCGTCAAATCTCCGTCGGGGCGAGCGGCAATCCGGTCTACGAAATCCTCGCCGATTACCAGTCGGAGCCGAACGGCGGCAACGGGTACCTCGTGCTCTTGGAGTTCTCCCCGGACCGGACCGTGCGCGTGCGGTCGTACTCCCCGTATTTGGGTGCGTTCAAGCAAGGCGTGGACCGGTACGGCTTTACCAATGACTTCGTATTCGACCTCGCGCCTTAAGCCGGCCCATTGCAGAGCCGCGGGATCCGGCCGCGCTCCTTTCCGCTCACGTTCCCGGCTCGTTCCGGCCGAACCCCGGCGCTGCCAATGCCGCCATCGTGCAAAACAATTGCTTGCACGCAAAGATAACGGAAAATACAGAGTCGTGCAGGAATTGCATCGACATTGGGACAAGAATAGTGACAATACGCTCACATCGACATAGAAGTGAGAAGGACCGCCGATTGTCGGCGTGGGCGGGACGGACGGGCCGGCGCCTGCCGCCCCGGGTCGCCCGCTCGATGACGGGGGGCGACGACTCCTCACGGCAGAGGGGGTGGAACGGATCGGAACGTGCGGCCGATCGGGGAGGGCCGCGCCGGTTCAAAGAAATCGGTAGATTCCATGAAGTAAGACGTGGGTGATTACAAGCAAGATGGAATGGGAGGGATGTTCTCGTGTCAGACCGTCGCTTGGCAGTGTGCGCCTTGGTGCTGCTCTTGACCGCGGCGCTCTCGGCGAGCGCGGCCTCGGCCCAGCAGCGCACGTTGCACTTCCTCGCGCCGGGCTTCAGCACGGAGCTCATCGCCCTGCTCGAAAGCGAGGTCTTGCCGGAGTTCAAAAGGCAGTACAACGTCGACGTGATGATCGAGCCGATCGGCTGGGGAGAACGGACGGATCGCATCGCGATCCTGATCGCCTCCGGAATCCCGCCGGATCTGATCGGCACCGGTTACTACAGCCCCTACCAGGAGGGCGCCTCCCGCCTGCTCGCGCCCCTCGACAAGTACCTAGCCGATTGGCGGCACACGCGCTCGATCCCCGAACCCGTCTGGGAGACGCAGCGCTGGCGCGGCCAGGTCGTGGCGATGCCGCTCTATTTCGATCTCCGGGCGATCGCCTACAACAAACGGCTCTATGCTGAATCGGGACTCAATCCGGACGTACCGCCCCAAAGCTGGGAGGAGTTGCTCGACGCCATCCGGCTGCTCACGCGCTTCGACCCGAACGGCAACGCGCTCGCCGTGCGCGGCGCCAACTTCTGGGGCGGGGCGCAGGAGATGCTCTCGTACATCCACCAGACGGGCATCGCGCCGGTGGACCTCGTGGAGTTCCGCTCCAACCTGAATACGCCCGAGGCGATCGAAGCCGCCCGCTTCTTTGCCGAGATGGTGAGGACCACACGCCTCGACCTCCCCTTGACCGGCGGCAACTTCGAGAGCGGCGGCATCGCGATGACCACGGCGAACCCGGGCAACGCGCTCAACTACTTCCGCAACATCGGGCCCGCGTTCGCTGCTGAAGTGGGCTTCTTCGCCCCAAGGCGGTCACTCGCGCACGATCCGGTCGCACTGGCGTTCATCAACGGCATCGGCATCGCCGAGGCGAGTCCCAACAAGGACTTGGCGTGGAAGTTCATCGAGTTCCTGATGAGCGACGAAACACTCCTCAAGATCCAGCCGGTGAGCGGGTGGATGACGCCGCGGGTCGACATCGTGGGCGATTTCGACGCTCCGTACCTCGACGACTTCTACCGCATCGTGCCGTTCATCAAGGCGGCTCAGCTTCCTCCACCCCGCAACGATTCGCAGAACGGCCTCGACGAGCTGATGAACCGCGTCACCAACAACCAGATCTCGCCCGAGCAGGCGATGCTCGAAGGGCACGAGCTCTGGCAGCGCCTGCTCAACCAATGGAGGGCGGAGATCGGGCAGTAGCTTCTGGGCAAGCAGCCCGGCGCCGGGGTGAAATGCGATTGGCCGGGAGTCCGTCTTCGCGGCGGCTCCCGGCCGTTTTCGCTAGAACCAGAGCGTGAGCTGCGCTGTGAGCGCGTGGTTCTTCAGATCCCGGCGGAACGCACCGGTGAAGTCGAGGCAAGAAGGAAACGCATTACCGCGTGAGTCGGCACGCCCGGACGCCCGCTTCACTGCGCCCCCCCGGCGTCGACCTCCGCCCAAAAGGAGTTGAGCAGGATCCGTACCCGGCGCTCCGCCTCTTCAAGGGCGGTTTCGACCGGCACGGAGCCGCGGACGCCGTCGCGCACCGGCTCGCCGAGGGCCGACGAGTAGTTGTACCCGCCGCCTTCGGGCCAGGCGGGGAACGGGATCGCCGCCTCCATCACCTCGTACCAGGGAAGCAGCTCAGGGGCGGCCTCCATCACGACCGGAATCATATCCCGGCGCGTGCTCACGTGTCCCGCAAGCCGGATAAACTGCTCGTTCACCTCGGCGCTGAGCAGGACTTTGAGCACCTCCCAGGCCTCATCGGGATGCTTGGATGTCGCCATGATGGCGACGCCGTTGATCGACGTGCCCGACCCGGGCGGGAGGTTCGCGGTGGGCGGCGGCAGGAAGTAGGTGCCCATCTCCTCGAGCAAGTGCGGGTAGTTCAGCTTGGCCTGGGTGCCGACGGACGGAGCGGCCCGGAACATGGCCACCTCGCCCCTGAGCCAGCCCGTCGTCGGCGAACTCGAAAGTCCGGTAACCGCGAAGCCGGGCGGATTGTTGAGCTCGAATTGCTGGCGCACGAAGGCGAGCGCCTGCCGGCCCAGGTCGTTGTTGAACACCGGAGCTCTAAGGTCCTCCGAAAGGATCTGCCCGCCGCTCACGTACATCCACAGTTGAAACTCCTGCGCAAGGTCGAGCGTCCCGTTCGGCAGGTGGATGCCGCGCCGGATCACCCGCTCGGCGTCGGTCACGAGCAGGCGTCGTGACATTTCGAGCATCTCGTTCCACGTAGCCGGGGTCGCCTCCCGCCCGAGCCCGACCTCGTCGTGGAAGCGCTTGCTGTATACCATGACTCTGGGCGTCGCTCCCTGGGGTATGGCGAGCGTCACGCCTCCGGGACGGAAATGCGACCAAGCGGTCGGGACGAAGTTTTCGAGGTCCTCCCATTGTGCAAGGTAGTCGTCGAGCGGAAGGAGCCACCCGCGGGCGATTCCCTCTGCGTTGGCGTGCGTGTGCCCCACGACGACGATATCCGGGGACAGGCCCGCCGCCAGCATGGCCGTTATCTTATCTTTCCGATCGGACCAACTCGATGTGCGGATGACGGGCTGGATCTGGATGTGCGGGTTGTCGCGGTTGAAGTTCGGGATGAATACCTGGTCGATCCAATCGACGATCGCCGTCGGCCAAAAACTGGCTTCCGACACGATCGTGATTTGAACGGGTTGGTCCGCTGCGGAGGCCGGGACGCTCGCGCCAGAACTTGCCACCGCCAGGACGGCAAGCAGGGACAGCAACCGACTGTAACGTGCCACAGGTAATCCCCTCCTTGACGCAAATTGACGAACCCGGACGATGGACCAACAAAAATCCCAGTGTTCACCCGGATGGCATCAATCACACCTTTCTGATAATTGGGGTTCCTTCTCGCCCGAGCAAGTTGCTCGTAGTTGAATTGTAGTTTCGCCCGGACCGGCGCGTCAAATAAACGGTTGCGGCAAATCCAAAACGATCGTTTATGGTTCTTGGTATAAATGAGTGTTTATATATAATACCGATATTCTTATTAGATCCCCGATTCTCCGGACCACTATAATGGACACGGATCCTCATTTGGGATTTCCCAGTTCATAGGCCAAATATAAGAAAAGGTGATCCGGATGTCACGGAAGGTGCTGGTGGTCTGCCTGGACGGCTGCGACCCCGAGTACATTGCGACGAGCCCGACGCCGGCGCTCGATCGGATCGAGAAAGAGGGTTACCGGGTCCTTGGCCGCTCCGTGGTCCCGGCGGTTACCAACGTGAATAACACGTCGATCATCACCGGGGCATTCCCGAGGGAGCACGGGATCACGACCAACTTCTGGTACGACCCCAAGAAGGGGACGGGCGTCTACATGGAAGACCACCGGTTCCTCCTCTGCCCGACGCTGCTCGAGCGGGCGGCGGCGGTTGGCCTGTCCGCCGTGCTGCTCACGTCGAAGAAGAAGCTGCTGTACCTCCTCGCCGGGGTGGAGGCGGATCCCTACGAGCCCGGGTCTGCGGGCGCGGGCCGCGGCCGGGTGCAGGCGCTGACGGCGGAAGAGCCGCCTGCGGCTTTGGTGGAGCGCCTGGGACCGGCGCCCGGCATCTACTCGGCCGACATCAACCTCTGGCTGCTCAGGGCCGCAAGAGAGGTGATCCGGCAGTCGGATCCCGACGTGATGTACGTCTCGACGACCGATTACGTGCAGCACAAGTACGCCCCGGGCCACGAGGTGGCGGTGGAGCACACGTCCGGGATGGACGCCCTGATCGGCGAGATCATCGAGGAGAACCCGGACCGGGAGGTGTATGTTACCGCCGACCACGGCATGAGGCAGATGGAGCTCGGCGTGGACCTTGCGAAAATCTTTAAGGAGGCGGGGATCGAAGCAGTCTTCCAGCCGATCATCAAGGACCGCTACACCGTCCACCACAACAACCTTGCTGGAATAGCCTACCTGTATTTCAACCGCGAGAGCGATCAATCCAAGGCGCTTGAGGCGCTCAAAGGGGTGCCGGAGGTCGAAGAGGTCTACGCCAGGGAGGAGGCTGCGTCGCTGTTCGGGCTTCACCCGGACCGCATCGGCGACTTGTTCGTCCTGGGCGCCCCCGGAATCGTCTTCGGGGAGTTCGACGAGATGCGCACACCCGTCGCCGTGCGCTCGCACGGGTCGCGGCACGAAAGCAGCGTTCCGATTTATGCGTACAACCCGAGCATCCCCAAAGAAGAGGTGCGCATGAATCTCGACATCGTACGCCTATTGGCGCTCGAAGGGGAAGAGGCGAGATCGGTCCGGCGATTGTGATCCGTAGATTGCGAGTGGAGGGCAGGCGAGGTCATGAAAGGCAAAGCAGCGGTCTTTACGGGCGTGGGCGACCCGATCGAAATCCGGGAAATGGATGTGCCGAAACCTGAACCGGGGGCGGCCCTGGTGCGCGTCAAGATGTGCACGGTGTGCGGCTCGGACGTTCACACCTGGCTCGGACACCGGCACGGCGACACACCGGGGATCCTGGGGCACGAGACCATCGGCGAGGTCGTGGAGCTTGGGGCGGGCCTCACCCACGACGTGATGGGCCAGCCGCTCAAGGTGGGCGACCGGATCACCTACGCCATGTACGCCAACTGCGGCGAATGCTACTACTGCCGGGTCGCCGGGATCCCGCAAAAGTGCGTGAAGCTGCACAAGTACGGGCACGGGCGGTGCGACGTCTTCCCGTTTTGGACCGGTGGGTTCGCGGAGTACCTTTATCTCGCGCCGGGGACGGTGATCGTCAAAATCCCCGACGAGATCCGGGACGAAGAGGTGACGCCGATCAACTGTGCCACGTCGACTGTGGCGAGCGGGCTCGACACGATCGGCTTGCGGCCGTCGGAGAACGTCGCCGTAGTGGGCCTCGGGATGCTGGGCATCACGACTTGCGCCATGAGCAAGGACCGGGGCGCGGGGCGCGTCATCGCCGTCGACGTGGATCCGGGACGGTTGGAGCTTGCCCGCGCGTTCGGGGCTGACGAAACCGTGCAGGTGGATTCCCAATCCCCCGAGGAGCTCGGGGAGATCGTCCGATCCCTGACCCAAGGGCGCGGCGCCGATCTCGTCGTCGAAGTCGCGGGCACGAGCAGGGTGGTGCCCGCCGCGATCGAAATGTGCGCCATCGGCGGCAGATTCTTGACGCTCGGCCTTGTGAGCCCCGGTGCTCGCGCCGAGATCGACTGGTGGAAGGTGGTCTTCAAGTGCCTTACGGTGCGCGGCGTCCACAACTACGGCCCCAGGCACCTCGTCCAGTCGCTCGACTTCGTGCGCCGCACAAGGAGCCGCTTCCCCCACGGCGATCTCGTTACGCACCGCGTGGGCCTGTCCGAGACGCAAAAGGCGCTCGAGCTTTGCCGGGACCGGGTGGCGCTGCGCGCGGCCGTCGTGCCGTAAGGCAGTGCCATTAAGAGACGCCGTGCAGCGGGAGGCGGATCGCAAGGCGGTGCGGCGTGGCCAGCGCGCGGCGCTCGACGGCCCCGCACGTGTGCTGCGTGCAGTCTTTGCGGACGCGCGGGCTTGAGGTGGAGGCTTGACGTGTGAACATTCACCGCTTGCGGCTCTTCGTCGCCGTCGCGGATCACGGCGGGTTCTCGCGGGCGGCGGAGGCCTTCTACATCAGCCAGCCGGCGGTCAGCGCCCAGATCCAGCGCCTTGAGCAGGAGCTCGAGGTGACCCTCTTTCAAAAGGTAGGCAGGGAGGTCCGCCTGACGGAGATCGGGGAGGCCCTGTACTACTACGCTGTGCGCATCATCGCCCTGTGCGACGATGCGGCCGAGACCATCGCGCAGCTTCGCGAGACCAAGCGGAGGCGCATCCGGATCGCCGCCACGACGACCCCCGGCGTCTACGTCCTGCCCGGCCTCATCGAGAGGTTGACGGCGCGCAATCCCGAACTCAGAATCGAGATCGAAATCGGCAACCGGGAGTATGTGCTCGCACGCATCGAAAACTTCCAGAGCGACCTCGGGCTTGTGGCCGGGACGGTGGAGGAGCGGGCGTTCGATGTGACGCCGATCATGGAGGACGAGCTCGTTCCCGTGGGCGCCAAGGACTCGCCGCTCGCCAGGAAGGCGCAGGTTTCTCCCGAGGAGTTCGCCGCTCAGCGGCTTTTCTTGCGGGAACCGGGGTCCGCGACGCGGGATCGGATCGATCAAGAGTTCCGGGCGCTCAAGCTCACTCCGGCCAACGTGACCGAGTTGCCGAACACCGAAGCGATCAAGCAGGCCGTCCAAAGCGGCCACGGATACGCCGTCGTCCCGAGGCTCGCGGTGAAGTCGGAGATCGAAAAAGGCCTGATCAGCGTCATCAACGCCCCGGAGTTCCACCTGAAGCGCACGATTTCGCTCGTCGTCAGCAAGGAGTCGCAGGCCTCGCCCGTCGTCCGGGCGAATTTGAAGGCCGTCGAAGCCGAAATCGAGTTCTTGGTCAAGAGCGAGCGGGTTTGACCGCTCCAGCGCTGAAGGACGCCCCGGCGGACCCGCCGTCCGAACGAGCACCATTTGATAACCTCAAGGAGGTCGATCGCATGATTCCGTCGATTTCTACGGACATTCTCCAGGAGTACGAGCCGGACGAAGCCATCCGGGTGATCGGCGAGGCCGGGTTCCGCTGCGTCGAATTCGGTTTCGGCCACGAGGCCGACTTCTTGGAGGGAAAAGAGGACGAGGGCGCCCGCATCGAGCGGATCAAGCGCGCTGCGGAGAAGGCCGGGGTACAAATCCTCCAGATGCACGGGCGGCTGTTCAACCCCCTGTCCGGCAAGGACAGCGAGGCGAACATCGCCTGGGCGCACCGGTCGATCGAGCGCGCAGCCAAACTCGGCGTCAAGTGGGTCGTGCTGCACCCGGGCGGCCCCGCCGGTCCCGGCGCTGACCCCAAGGAGTACGAGGAGACGACCCGCTTCAATCTCGACCTGTTTACATCCTACGCTAAGACGGCCGCCCGGGTCGGCACCGGCGTGGCGGTCGAAAACATGATCGGAGGAGCCCGGGGGCTCCGGTGGGGCGCCGGCGTCACGGACCTCGTGCGGCTCGTCGACGCGATCGACGGTCCCATCGGCATCTGCTGGGACACCGGCCACGCTGAACTCTCCCGGGTGCCCCAGGGCAGGGCGATCCGCGCGATCGGCCACCGCCTCAAGGCGCTGCACATCAACGACAACGACGGTCTCGAAGACCGCCACTGGGCGCCTTACCGCGGCCAGGCGAACTGGGAGGAAGTCGTCGCCGCCCTGCGCGAGATCGTCTACGCAGGCCCGTTCAACGCCGAGCTGCCCGGCGAACAAAAGGCGACGCCGACGCCGGTGAAGCCTGCGAAGCTCGCCTACCTTCGCCAGCTCCTCGGCCTGATGACGCAGGCCCAAGTGAGCGCACAGGCGGCGTCGTAAGGGAGCGGTGGATCGCAACCGCATCCGGGCGCCGCTTCCGCGCAGCGATACGCGATTTTCGGCATCGACAACGATTCGAGCACGGCCGGCCACGGGAAACCGTGGCCGTTGCTTTTTTGGGGCGCGGGCAGTGGGCGCGGCGCGCCCTCCGGTACCATGATATCGAGTGTGTCATAGTGTGTATTATGTATTTGCAGAACACACTATCGTGTGTAAATATTGGCTCAACGCGCCGCCGCGCCTAAAACCGAGTTGACCGATTGGAAAACCCGTGATATAGTCGCGTCAAGGTTCACATAGGATGCTTGTAATTATGAAACGGAGGAGGAGTCGGGTTGTCAACGCTTGCCGTGATCGTAAATGTCGGCATTCTTGTGCTTTTGGTCGGTCTCCTCTACTGGATGCAGGCGCGGAAGGTCTCGTTCTCCGTCCGGGTGTTCTCGGGCCTTGGGCTCGGAATCCTGTTCGGACTCGGGCTTATGGCCGCGTACGGGCAAGGGTCCGAGGTTCTCGCGGACTCGCTTGAATGGGTCAACCTCGTGGGCTCGGGCTATGTCCGGCTCTTGCAGATGGTCGTCGTCCCCCTGGTTTTCGTGTCGATCGTGGCGGCGTTCACGAGGCTGGAACTCACGCAAAATATCGGGAAGATCAGCCTCCTCATCATCGGCATTCTCGTAGGGACCACGGCGATCGCCGCGGCGATCGGGATTGCCGCGACGTCGCTCTTCGGTCTCGAGGCGGTGCAAATCGAGCAGGGCGACGCCGAGCTGGCGCGGGCCCGGCAGCTCGAAAATACGTTCGGCTCCATCCAAAATCTAAGCTACGCCGACCGGATTCTCGAGCTTCTGCCCGCCAACCCGTTCCTCGACTTCACGGGGGCCCGGCGGACGTCGACGATCGCAGTAGTGATCTTCTCCGCATTCGTTGGGCTTGCGTATCTTGGGCTCAAACGCCGGGATGAGCAGGCGGCGGAGACGTTCGCAAAGCTCGTCGACGCACTCTACGGGGTCGTCATGGGCATCGTGCGGATCGTGATCCGCCTTACGCCGTACGGCGTCATGGCCGTCATGGCCCGGGTGGCGGCGACGAGCGACTACCAGTCCATCTGGCAGCTCGGTAAGTTCGTCGTCGCATCTTACGTCGCGCTGCTCGTCACGTTCGGGGTGCACCTGCTCCTGCAGGCCATGGCGGGACTCAACCCCGTCGCCTACGTGAAAAAGGCGCTCCCGGTGCTCGCTTTCGCCTTCACGTCCCGCTCGAGCGCCGCGACGTTGCCGCTCACCGTGCGGGCGCAGACGGATGAGCTCGGCGTTTCCAAGGGTATCGCCAATTTCGCCGGCTCGTTCGGGCTTTCGATCGGGCAAAACGGCTGCGCCGGCGTCTACCCGGCGATGCTCGCCATCATGATCGCACCGACGGTCGGCATCGATCCGTTCACGCCGTCGTTCATCCTTTCGGTGATCGCCGTCACGGCGCTGAGCTCGTTCGGCGTCGCGGGCGTCGGAGGCGGCGCGACCTATGCGGCGATCCTGGTCCTTTCCGTCCTCAACCTGCCGGTAGGCCTTGCGGGCCTGTTGATCTCCGTCGAACCCCTCATCGACATGGGCCGGACGGCGGTCAACGTGAGCGGCTCGATGACGGCCGGCGTGCTCACGGCGCGGCTCACGGGCCAGCTTGACGCGGACGTTTACGTCGGGCCGGCCACGGGCGTCGGCGTCGGCACGCAGGCGTAGCCGGACCGGGAATCGAGCTTCGAGGAGGGGCGGGGCC
>NICF_comb_assmDRAFT_10003894_pt1 | contig 10590 bp, 10 predicted proteins | sample NewIslPassag4_SG_FD_11279 | JGI IMG/M metagenome (IMG submission 11279) | reverse complement strand
AGCAATGCCGGCTTATGGGCTTATAGCCTGGGTGATACCGTACGCTTTGTTTCCCTGAATCCTTATCGGATCGTGGTAACGGGTAGAATATCGCATTTTATTTCTGCTTTTGGTGAACATGTGATTGCCGAAGAAGTGGAGCAAAGTCTTCAGGCAGTGGCCAGCCAGCATCGGGTAAAGATTACCGAGTTTACTGTAGCTCCACGTGTACAGGTGAGTGAGGGGAGGCCCTATCATGAATGGTATATTGAGTTCGAACAAATGCCTGCCGATTTAAATCGTTTTGCAGAAGAGCTGGATGAGCAGATGCGCAAAAGAAATATTTACTACAACGATTTGATTACCGGACATATTCTCGAACGCCTGCAAATCAGGCTGGTACGCAAAAATGGATTCATTGATTACATGCGTGCAGCCGGAAAATTAGGTGGCCAGAATAAATTACCCCGGCTGAGCAATGATCGCTATCTTGCAGATGCCCTGCAAGCATATCTTATTCCTGAATAAAAGTTCACATACATGTCATCAACATCAGCCCGACACATTGCATTACTATGCGGAGGATATTCAGGCGAATATGAAATATCGCTCCAGAGTGCCGAAACCGTAGAAAAACATTTGCGGGTAAGTGGATATGAGGTATATAAAATACAGGTTACCCGTGATGGATGGGATTATGTGCATCCATCAGGACAACGCATAGCCATCGATAAAAACGATTTCTCTTTTACGCTTCATGGAAAGAAGGTTGTTTTTGACGTGGTATTTAACATGATTCATGGTACGCCGGGTGAAGACGGCCGTCTGCAGGGTTATCTGGATATGCTGGGCATCCCTTACACCGGGTGCAATGCCATTACATCTGCGGTAACATTTAACAAAGCTTTTTGTAATAAAATCGTAGCATCGTATGGTATCGTGAAGGTAGCCCGGAGTGTACATCTGATTCAAGGTCAGGCTGTGGATATGGATACATTAGCCATGCACCTTTCCTATCCCTGTTTTGTAAAACCTGCTGAGGGCGGTTCGAGTGTGGGCATCTCGAAGGTAAAATCTAGAGAAGAACTGGTCCCTGCAATAGAAAAGGCTTTTGCGGAAGATGCGCAGGTTTTGATTGAAACCTATATCAAAGGTCGTGAGCTCACCTGCGGATTATTTGCACGATCAAATGAGGAAATCGTGGTTTTACCCATTACGGAAATCATCACCCGACGAGAGTTTTTTGATTATATAGCCAAATACACTCCTGGAGCGGCTGATGAAATCACACCCGCCGATATACCGGTTCACCTGGCCAATCGGATACGGGATGCAGCCCGTACGCTTTACCTGAAATTGAACTGCAGGGGGCTGGTGCGCATCGATTTTATACTGGAGGATGTTACGGAAGATTTGTATTTTCTGGAAATCAATACAGTTCCCGGTCAATCGGCCAACAGCATTGTGCCCAGGCAAGTACAGGCGGCCGGGATGCAATTGAGCGATGTATATCGCGAATTAATTGAAGATTGCCTGCTGAGAAAAGCTGCAGCAGAACAAGTTTAAATGGTTAAGTTCAGGCTTATGAATCCAGTTAAATGGTTATTGCAAAAATCCTTCTGGGTGAACCTGTGTGCAGCCTGTGTGCTTGTTGTGCTGTTGGGCGTTTTGTTTTTCGCTTCTTTGCGGTGGATCACCNGCCATGGCGAGACGGCAACAGTGCCCGACATCATGGGTAAGCCTTATGACGAAGCCGTGCGCATACTGGAGCAAGCCCATTTTCGGGTGGTTGTGCAGGATTCGGGTTATACGGATACCCTTCCGCCATTAAGTGTATTGCGGCAGGAGCCCGAAGCCAATGCCGTGGTCAAAGTTTATCGTACGGTATATTTAACCCTGAACAAAATTGTGCCACCCATGGCGGCCATGCCCAATCTGGTGAATATGTCGTATCGTAGTGCGGTATTAACCTTACAAACTTTGAAACTGAACGTAGGTGATACCATTTATAAACCTGATATTGCCCGCAATGCTGTACTGGCACAGCTATACAACGGACAGCCCATCAAGCCCGGCACCTTGATTCCTGAAGGGAGTAGAATTACCCTCGTGTTGGGCGATGGTATCGGCAACCAGGCCAACCCCGTTCCTAATTTAATAGGGCTCACCTTCATGCAGGCGCGTGAATTGCTCAGCGCCAGCAATCTTTCCGTAGGAGTGGTTTTGTTCGATGGACCCATCACTGACACGGCATCGGCTTATGTGTACAAGCAAATCCCCCCACCTCTGAATGCCAATGGGCAGCCCAATCTCATTTATGCTGGCCAGAGCATAGATATGTGGGTTTCTCAAACACCACGCGATAGCACGGGCCAGCCGCTTCCCCAGCAATGATTCTGAAAAAACACGAGTAAATTTGTAGGTATCTCAAAAGAGGTTGCATATGGATAAGATAACGGTTGAAGAACTCAAGCAACGCATGGATGCGGGTGAAGAGCTGTATATTTTAGATGTACGCGAGCCATATGAACATGAAGAATTTAACATTGGTGGCAAGCTTATCCCGTTGGGGGAGATTCGTGCCATGATGATAGATGAGATTGAAGACTGGAAAGATAAAGAGGTCATCGTATATTGCCGCAGTGGCAACCGCAGCGGGCAGGCCTGTCAGCTGCTGGAAGCCTATGGTTTTGTCCGCCCGCGCAATCTGGAAGGCGGCATTTTACGTTGGAAAGAAAAATTCGGTGGTTAAGGGTTCACATTCAGCACGGTATCCAGCCTGCCCATCCTTCCCTGATCATCCATTCCTTCAATCACAACATGATAACGGCGTGTGAAATCATTATTGTAAAATACGATTTTAGCCGGTCCGTTCAGGCTGTCGGCCTGCAGGTCAGGATTCCAGTATAGCGTAATCCGTTGATCAGGCAAATCGTTGTTCGGATTGGATATGCCGTAATCGGGTGAATAAAATTGTTTTACCAGCGTATAACCCACTTTTTTATCCCGGGCTAAACCACCGGTTGACGAAGCCCCGCTTCCTTTTTTCGTATAGACCGCAATAGCGCCATTGGCACCGTTGAATCCGCCCATGAACGGCGGACGGAACACCTTCACCAGTGCAATATCGTTCACATTGATGCTGCTTAAAGTTTGTGCATCCACAGGCATTTCATCCAGATAAAGTGCAGGCCTTCCACCGCGCCAGGTAATAACCGGATCATTGAGGTCGCCTGTAATACTCAATCCAGCTACACGTCCCTGCAGGTACTGGAAAATATTGGTATAAGCAAGATGTTCATTGGTCAGGTCAAAACTTACGGCATCGCCTCCTCGGAACATGCCGCTGGTATATTGTTCATCCAGTTGCTGTGCGGCGGATTTCTTTTCGCCGGTAATGGTTACGGATTGTAACAATATGCTGCGACTGGTGAGCATTCGGTTAATGCGATTTCGTTCATTGGCAGCGGTTAAAAACTCAATCAATTGTTGTTTATCACGAATCACGGGTGGATACAATGGGCTCTCCAGCGGAATCTGTGCCAGATTATCTGTAAATGATCCGCTGAGATGGATGTTCTGGCTGGAAAACTGGTCTTTACCGGTTTGCCCTTGAAAGAACACCTGAGCCGTGTCGTGGAATTTGAGACCGCTTACCATAAATTCACCCAGTCTATTGACTGGTGCACTTACAAAAAAAGTCTGGGTATCGGCTGGTGCACGAATAATCATATTCACNGAGCCTCCACTCATNGCATAAGCCTGTCCTTTTATGACCAGATTGGCATTCTCTGCNGGGTAGCGGATGTTGGGAAATTGGTTTTGTAAAATTTTTTCCCATANAAATCTGCGCCAGCCATGTGTAAGCATCACCAGGTCGAGTGCTTTCAATGTGGTTGTATCGGTATTGCGGAAATACCATCCTGGATGATANATATAGCCTTTTATATCAGCACTGAGCAGGNTGTAAGAGAGTATATTGTTTTCATCCGGAAATGCAATCAAGGCATCGGCGTCGGTGATGGAAATAGAAAAATGTCCNTTTACGGCATCGGGTGCACTCAGATGCCAGAGGTTGAGCGCACGTGGACGATTACGAAGCTCATCGGTGGTAAGTTTCAGATGAAGCTCATCGGGTTGTCGGATAAACACCAGTCGTTCTGCCAGTGGCCGGGCCGTAGTGTCGAAAACCGTGATATGCAAAATGCCCGAAGGTAGCCGCTCTGTGGGAATCATGCCACCGGAAAGGCCTTCATCGAAATTGATGTCGGCCATAAATACCGGTACTTCCTCCATCTGCGCTACAATCTTCAGGTGATTGTATCGCTCCTTGTGCAGATCACTTCGCGACACGTTAAAAAATATTCGGGTGGGTACGGTGTAAGTATTCAGCACATGCAGCACGATTCCTTCCGGTAAGGCTCTGGGAAGGGCGAATGATTGTACGGCTCCGTTGCCCTGGGTGAAAACGGCCCGATACAACCGGCCAGGCTGTGGCGTGAGGGTAAAACTGCCCATGCCATCATGAACAGTATGAATGGTAGCCACCTGATGTCCCTGATCGTCAATAACCTTGCCTTCTACATCAACAGGTAAACCATGTTCATCGACTGCCGCGAAAGCCACCACAGAAGATAAGCCAGTGACCAGATCACCGCCTTCCGGCAAAAACTTAACGCTGTAATGCAATTCCGACGAAGCGCTTACCCGGGATGCCTGTTGCACCAGCGAATCGGGGATTGTTTGTCCACGGGCCAGTGCAGGGAAAATGCGAATGTCTTTATGAAATAAAAATGCATGATCGAAATTCAACATCCACGCCGTATAAGCCCGAATGCGATAAGTGCCGGGCGGCGTGATCAGATAATTCAAAATCACCGGCAGCACCTCCGTGCTCGATAGGCAGGATATCGCGCTTCAGGATTTCACCACGAGCATTGATGAGCTCTACATATAAGTTCGTGCTGAGCGGCGTGGGGATACGGTTTAATGTCACATAAGCTTTAAACCAGATGGTTTCACCTGCAGCATAATAATCCTTATCGAATTGCAGATACACTTTTTCCTGTGGGTATTGCTGGTGAAATTGGTGCAGGGCCTGTAGAATCCGTTCACCCAGCGGATCTTCTGATATAAATGATAAAGCGCCCAGCACAAGTACCATGCATATACCCAGCACAAAGATTTTTTTCATGAGTTCAACGCGTTTAATACCGGTCAGCAATCATCAGCAGAAGTGCCGATAAAATTAAGGGATTTACAGGGAAAGATAATGTACGCCGGGCTCATATTCGCATTGCAGGGCCTGTACGATCTGTTGAAATTGTTCGGGTTGATGTTCAAAATCGGCTTCCGATACATCAATCATCAGCGTAGGCAGTGTTTGCTGGCGGATAAATTGTACGTACATCTCCTGAATCCTGAACAGGTATTCGTCGGAGATGTGTTGTTCATAGCTGCGGTTTCGNTTTCGGATGTTTTGTTGCAAGCGAGCAACGGGTGCATAAAGAAAAATCAACAAATCGGGCTGCGGTACCTGGGGATGAATGATGTCGAACAGGCGATGAAAGAGATGATATTCATCGTCCGACAGGTTAATGCGTGCAAACAACAGAGATTTTACCAGCAGGTAATCGCTGATGAGTAAATCGGTAAACAGATCGGGTCTGGAAAACATGTTTTTCATTTGCTGATAGCGTTCGGCAAGAAAAAAAAGCTCCAGCGGAAAGGCATACTGTCGCGGATTTTCATAAAATCGGGGAAGAAAGGGATTATCTGCAAATTGTTCNAGCATCAATCTTGCATGCAGATGGTCGCCCAGCATTTTTGCCAGTGTGGTTTTCCCTGCCCCGATATTTCCTTCAATGGTGATAAAACGATAAATCATATTTGCTGACTGATCAAAGCGAATGGCAAGTTCAGGATAATACGGAAAGAAATCAATAACTATGTTTCAGGAAGTAGGAATGAGAGCAGGTGTTTCGGAAGGACTGACCCGGGTATGCGGCATCCAGTATCGCACGGCTGAGGCGTCAGAACAGGCATGGAATAATTCGATGATAGATTTTTTATAAACCGGATGCACATAATGAGGTATCAGTTCGACCAGCGGTACCAGTACAAATTTTCTTACCGTGATACGTGGGTGAGGCAAGATGAGTCGATCGGATTGATATACCAGTCTGTCATAAAAAATCAGGTCGATATCCATAACCCGGGGCTCCCATATTCGCGTGCGTATTCTACCCAGCTCAGCTTCTATGCGCAGGGCCTGGTCGAGTACCTGTTCGGGCAACAAACCACTTTGTACCCGCAATGCCTGGTTCAAATAATCGGGCTGTTGATCACCACCCCAGCAAGCCGTTTCATAAATGGCCGAAACCTCAATGATTTCACCTATGCAATTCTGGATAGCGGCCGTAGCTTTTTGCAGGTAAGCATACCGGTCGCCCAGATTACCGCCCAGCAATAAAATTATATCGCTCATGGATAAGTTGCTCATCAAAAGTAAGAATAAACCTTATTTTTGAAATGTTTTTCTGCTTCCTGTATGCCAGGGCATAGAAGCTAAGTTTGCAACATTTTTTCACATCGTTTTTTTAAAATAGGTACACCACATGAAACGTTTCCTGACCAGTTTTCTGGCTTCATTGTTGGCGCTGATTGTATTTTTCCTGCTTTGTTTTTTTCTGCTTATGGGTATTGTAGGTGGCCTTACCATGACTACCAAAAAAGTTTCGGTAGAATCAGGGTCATGGCTGGTGATGGATCTGAGTAAGCCTTTACTGGAACAGGAACAGCAAAATCCCCTTCGTGCCATTGCAGGTGGCGGCCAGGTTACTGTCATGGGCTTGCATAATGTGGTTACGGCTATTCATCTGGCGGCCAATGATCGTCGAATCGCCGGTATTTATCTGAAATTAGGTGAAACGCCCAACGGATTGGCTACAGCCGAAGAAATTCGCAATGCATTAATCGATTTTAAACGTCAAAGCCATAAACCCCTGCTTGCGTATGGTGATATAGCCTCGCAGCAAGCTTACTACATAGCTTCTNTAGCCGATAGTATATTCTTAAATCCAAGGGGTATCTTCGAGTTCAGGGGATTTGCCGTTCGCCTTGCGTTTTTAAAAGGGCTACTCGATAAGCTGGAAATCAAGCCCCAGGTTTTTTATGATGGGAAATATAAAAGCGCTACCGAAACTTTTCGACTTACCCGGATGAGTGATGCCAATCGGATACAGACCAGTGCATTTTTGCAGGATTTTTACCGGCATTTTTTGGATGGCATAGCGCTGGCGCGAAATCTCGATACGGCTGCCCTCGCGCAATATGCTGCGCAGGGCATGGTTCAGCAGCCCGCCGATGCCGTGCGGCTGCACCTGATTGATGGTTTAAAATANGACGACCAGATGCAGGAAACACTCAAGCGCATGTCGCAGCTTGGTGAGGATGAAAAACTGCATACCATCTCCATGAGCAATTACTGGAAAGCTATTGCCGATAGCGTGCATGGTCAGGGAGCAGGCCAGCCTTCTATTGCATTGATTTATGCTCAGGGCACCATCATCGATGGTAGTGCCGAAAATCAACCCGGCGATAATGTCATCGCTTCAGATGATTATGTGAAATGGATTCATGAACTACGAAAAGATGATCGGGTAAAAGCTATCGTATTCCGGGTTAATTCTCCCGGAGGAAGCGCACTGGCTGCGGAGAAAATCTGGAGAGAACTGTATCTGGCACGCAAACAGAAGCCGGTGATCGTGTCGATGGGCGACTACGCAGCATCGGGTGGATATTATATTTCCTGCATGGCCGACAGCATTTTCATTCAACCCAATACACTGACAGGCTCCATCGGGGTGTTTACCATCATCCCGGACCTGCACGATTTTTTCCAGCATAAATTAGGCATTAGCTTCGATGGTGTGAAAACGGCTCCCTTTGCCGATATGGGTAGTATAGATCAACCGCTCACCGATGCAGAGAAAAAATGGATGCAAAACCAGGTCGACACGGTGTATGCCACCTTTTGCCAGCGGGTGGCGCAGGGCAGGCATATGCCATTAGCACTGGTCGATAGCCTGGCACAGGGACGCGTGTGGAGCGGGTTTTCAGCCATACAGAATGGACTGGCCGATCGGTTTGGTGGACTTGACGATGCCCTGCAATGTGCCGCGCGTATGGCTCACCTGAAAACCTACCGCCTCGAGGAATATCCACCATTAAAAAATCCTATTCAAAAAATTATTGAGAGCTTTGATGATCAACTCACTACAAGTCGACTCAAAGCTACATTGGGCAACTATTACCCGTTATGGCAACAGTGGAATGATCTGAAATCGACCATGGGTACACCGCAGGCTCGACTTCCTTTCTGGATCATTTTGCGTTGATTTAACGAACGTATTCCTGAGGGTAGGGAAGCGTTTCTTAAGTTTGCATCGTTTTTTGCAATATGAAACAATCATACAGTCAATTCAGGGCTATGATGGCCGTGGCGCGCGCCAGTTTCATGGCCATTCTCAAAAGCCCCTCAGCCGTGGTGTTTAGCATAGCTTTTCCCCTGGCTTTCATTCTGGTGTTTGGATTTATAGGCCAGAATGAAGTTTTATTGAAGGTTGGGTTTATGCCGGGTACCGATATCCATAGTCCTATCTACCAGGCCCTGCTGCAGGTGCCTTCCCTGAAGGTTGTGCAGGAGCCGCAACAGCAATTGCTGGCCGATTTACAGAAAGGACGCATCGATGGTATCCTGGAAATCGACCGCACGGAAATACGCATACCGATCCGACGACTCCCTATCGCGTCCATTTATTATTCTCGACTTCCAGTGCCGGCACTGCACCCGTGCTGGAAGGAATGGTCAACCAGGTTATCTACCGACTTGATTCATCAATGTTTCCACATCGGCCATCCATAGCTGAACTTCAGGTAAAACAACTTCCGGGTAGAAAATACAAGCCCATTGATTTCATTCTGCCGGGCATGCTGGGCTTTGCTTTGCTGAGTGCGGGAATTTTTGGTACGGCTTTCGTGTTTTTTAATCTCCGGCAAACGCTTGTGCTCAAACGTTTTTTTGCCACACCTATTAAGAAGGGTTANATCGTTCTGGGTGAAGCGCTCGCAAGGGTCGTTTTTCAGTTACTGAATGCCNTNATTATCATTAGCCTGGGCTACTTTGTATTTGGATTTACCCTGTATCATGGATGGGTTACCGTCTTAGAAATGTTGTTTTTGTCGTTCATCGGATTGGTGGTATTCATGGGATTTGGTTTTATCATCAGCAGCATTGCCCGCAGCGAGAGCAGCATTCCGCCGCTGGCCAATATTGTAACCTTACCCCAGTTTTTGCTGGCGGGAACGTTTTTCCCGATCGATGTATTGCCGGGCTGGTTGCAGCCTGTTTGTAGAATAATGCCGTTGAATTACCTGAATACNGCTCTTCGCAATGTCGCTTTTGAAGGAGCTTCTCTTCAACAGATTGCGGGGCCTTTGATAGGCATTTGCATCTGGGGTATATGCATNTATGCCATTACTTTTCGTGTTTTTCGTTGGGATTGAATATTTGTAAGATGATGCGCTGGCTCAGGTTTCTTCTCATCATGTTTATTGGTCTATTAGCATTCGTGTTTCTGTTTTCTTTGTTTTTGCCTTCTGTAGGCCATACGGAGCGGGCCGGTGTCATTGATGCGCCATTGGATACGGTGATGAGCAGGCTGACGGATGTGCATTTGCTTGCGCGCTGGATGCAGGGCTGGTCGACCGATTCTGTGGATCGAAACCTGGAGTTTCAATTTATTGAAGATACATCCGACCAACAGGCATGTTTCAGCTGGTATCATCGTGGGCTTACCCATCGTAGCGGCAGCTTCTGCATTACGCGTATATCCCATAATCGGCAGGTGGATTACCGGATGGATATGCCCGGGTTGCCCTTCATTACCGGGNATTTTGTTGTTGCCCCGGCACTGGATAATACGCATACCTGGATTAAATGGACGATGGATATGCAACTGGGCTGGTGGCCCTGGTGGAAATATTATGGCGTGATGCTCGACAGGTTGGTAGGACCGGGTATGGAACATGCACTGGGAAGCTTGAAAGCCGATTGTGAGCAGGCCGATACCCTGGGTTATCAGATTCATCGAATTCCGCTGCCTTTTCATACCATTCTGGTAATTGCTGATACGATTCTGGCCTCAAAAAAATATCAGGCCCTGCAGCAGGCCAATCGATTGCTGGAGAAGGAGATGCNGGNACTGGGNTTATCTCAACAGGCAGCCGTGATTGCCCAGTATTTACCCCTCCACGATTCGATGCAGGAAATGCATGTGGGCATTCCCGTAATATTGCCTGCCCAAGCCGATATCAAGCGGATGGAAGATCGGCTACCTGCGAAGTTCCATTTGCTCACCATGCCTGAAGGTGGATTTGTACTGGTTGCCACGATGTATGGCATGGCCAGCAAGATTCCCGGAGCATATCACGCATTGCAACACTACTTGCAGAAACAACATCTTCAATCGCCCGCAGGCCCGTGGGAACAATATCCAGACAATTTACCGGTGAGCGATACCTCGCATTTGCTGGTGAAAGTGTACTGGC
>NICF_comb_assmDRAFT_10003889_pt1 | contig 10602 bp, 9 predicted proteins | sample NewIslPassag4_SG_FD_11279 | JGI IMG/M metagenome (IMG submission 11279) | reverse complement strand
GTAAATCTCCAGTTCCAACTCCCAGTCTTCGGCGTAATTCATGCCCCAGGTGCCTTTCGGCTCGTTGAGGATGCCGAGCCGGGAGAAGCGGGCCGCTTGAATGTCCATGGCCGCCCTCAGCGCTTCGTCCTCGCTCATGCCCCAGGGACGGCTCTCGGGGTAGAGGTGCCAGTGAATGCGAATGGCCGCCTCCGGGTTGTGCAAGGCGAACAGGGTCGACTTCAGCAGTCCCCGCAGAAAGCGGACATACTTGTCGCGATTGCGCTCCAGCATGTCCCTGCGGACGCTCACCTGCGGTCCGCTCATGGTGGCGTACCGTTCGGGGAACTCCAGGTACCGGAACTCGTAACCTTGCGTCTCCAACGAGGCAAAAATGGTTTCCCATGCCACGAGGGCGTCCACTTGGCCGCGGTACAAAGCCTCAGCGAAGCTGACCCCGAAACCGACGGGGAGGAACGTCACCGTTGCCGGATCGACGCCCACCTCCCGCAGCACACCTTGGAGGTAGGGAATGGCAGCCGCACCCATAGATGGGGCGCCGACCACTTTGCCCTGCAGGTCCGCAATGCTCCGAATCGGACTGTTAGGGGCGACCGCCACGAGGTAGAAATGGTTCCGCACATAGGTGTAGATGGACACCAATCCCAGATCGACCCCGTCGGCGTGGGACAACAGGATGGGCGGCCGCAGGGTGCTTCCGATCTCGTAGTGCCCCGCCGCCAGGGCCTGGATGGCTGCCACGGCGCCATCCGAAGTGGCAAACGCCAGGTCAATGCCTTCTTCCTCGTAGAAACCCAGGTACTGCCCGACGGTGAAGTGAGTGAACGTCACATCCAAAGTTCCGCCGCCGATAATATAATCGAGTTGGTCCAGCCGCTGGGCGTAGATGGGAACTGCGAGAAGAAGCAGAGCGACGGCCACCAGCGATAACACACGGTTGCCCTTATCTAACCTGCGACGCAACTCGACCACTCCTCCCTCGGTAAAATGCTTGGTTTTCCGTTGGTACCTCAGACTGGACCACGTCACGGTATCGGTCGACTTTCCCATCGCAAGCGCCGCGGCCAGCTGGTTGAAAAAGCCCTTGGTGCGGTAATCGGCGCGGACGATCCTAGGCCGGGACCACCGGTTCGCCCGTCTTAGAAGAAGTGAACGTCTCCGACCCCGCTGGTGAAATCTTTTCTACTGCTCCGTCCGGAAAGCGCGTGACCCACTTGTCGAACACGTTGTAAAGCGCCGTGTAGTCCACTTCCGCGCCCTGCTCGTTGAGAGCCAGGCGCAAGACTTGTTGAATCACACCCCCAATCCAGAGCGGGAGCCCGTAGTCGCGGCCCATCTCCAGATAGGTGTCCACTTCTTTGCCCATGAGGTGCAGCGCAAACGTTAAGCTGGTATTGCCCTTGAGGACGGCGCCCAGCTTTTCCCGGGTGACCCACGACTGCCCGGTCCCGTTGTTGATCACCTCGAGGACCAGTTCCCGGTCCAGGCCGCAAGCGGCGGCCAGGGTGAGGGCTTCACTGGCCGCGGCCATGTGAACGGCGAGGAGGAAGTTGTTGATGATTTTGGCGGTGTGCCCGTTGCCGACGGCACCGAGGTGAGTGATCTTTTGCGCCATGACCTGAAGGACCGGTCGGCAGCGCTCCAGGACGTCTTTCGGCCCGCCGACCATCATGGACAATGTGCCGTCCGCGGCGCGCCGGACGCCGCCGCTTACGGGGGCGTCGAGAAAGTGGGCACCTATGTTGGTCAGCAGGTGGGCGATACGACGGGTGCTGGAGGGGTTGGAGGTACCTAAGTCAATCACGATCAGGCCGGGCACGGCGCCGGTGAGCAGGCCATACGGCCCGATGACCACCGACTCCACGGCCTCCGAATCGGGGAGCGCCAGCAACACCACGTCGCATACCCGGCCCATCTCAGCCGGTGTGGCGGCGTTGGCCACACCTTGTTCGACGAAGGGCGCCACAGCCGCCGGGACCAGGTCGTGCACGTGAGTCAGGAAACCCGCTTTCAACAGCCGCATCGCCAACGGGCGGCCCAACCTTCCGACGCCAATGAACCCAACCCGGTATTCCATGGGCTTCGCTCCTCCGCTAAACTGTGACCCAGTCCCGGTCGCCGCCGCTGGTCACTTCTTGCTGCCCAGTTCCTGGCCAAACTCCCCGATGCGGGCGTGCGGTCGGCCTGAATTGGAGACCGCCAGCCCCACGACGATCTCATTCCTGGCGGGGGCGTCGGGAATTGACACCGTGTACGTTTGGTGGTGGCTGCGGGTGTGATCGTCGTCCTTGTGTTTCAGCGGAATATCGAACGTGCAGCCGGGTGGCCCGACTTTCTCCACCGCTGGCAACAAGCTGCGACCGTTGACTCTGTTGCGAAGGGGATCGCCGAACTTGAGGGTGTGAATTATGGCTGAACCCGTTTCCACTTCGCCGTCGATCCCAACAATGGCAGCCTTCCCGTAAGCCTCGACCGGTTGTCCCAAAAGATCCACGGCTGTCTTGGCCAACAACTCGCCCAACGTTGGGGAGACCTCATTGATCCACTCGCTGAGGTCTTCCACGTAGCGGCCGGCGTAGGGATTGGCGATAACCGCACAAACCACGACGGTCCGCTTCACGCGCTCTAAGGGGCGGCCGGCATCTTGCAGACAGTCCTCCGCACAAGTGAAGATGCGTCGAATGGTGAGTAGACTCATGCTTTATCCACCTCAAGCTACCATGTACTTTTTCCATCGGCGGCTAGCCCGCGAACCGCATGCCAACAAGGGACCGGCCCGACGGTTTTTGTATGCAGAATAGATTTGTTTTGGATATTTATGGCCGACATCGTATAATAGATACAAAACATGAACTGACAGCTACAGTCTCACTGTAAATTCGCGACGATTGTTTCCATGCAGCGGCAGTCGACCCCTTTGTCGGGTTCCGACAAATAGGGAGTCGCCGTTTGGTCGGGGAACGCGGTCACAGCAGGTGAGGGAGACAAAGGAATGCGCTTCAGTTACGGCCTGACGCTGTCGGAGATCGTCGACTCGTCGTTGTTGCGGAGAGCCCGACTGCTCTCGGGCGCTCGGGGACTGGACCGTGTGGTTCATGGGCTTCAGGTCATCCCGATGGCCGGCCCGGCCGACGGTCTGAGGGAGGGCGATCTGGTCATCGCATCCAATCCGTGGCCCGAGCGGGACGGGGATGTTGGCCGTTTACTCCACAAGCTGACCGAAAGCAATGTGAGCGCGCTGGTGGTGGAGGCCTGTCCCCCAAAACGCACCGTTCCCCGGGACGCGGTCGAATTGGGTGACCGGCTCGTACTTCCCATCCTAGTGCTGCCTTCCTCGATTCCCGCCAGCAGTGTGGTACACTCGGTGGCGGCGCTCTTCATGAAGTACCAAACCGCTTTCCACAACCTGATCGAGTTTCGCCAAAAGGTATTCATCGAAGAAGTCCTCATGGAGAGAGGCCTGCAGGGAGTCGCCGACGCCGTGGCGCGGATCATCAATAACCCCATCGCGATTGAGGAATTCGTGACCTACACGCGTGTATATTCCGGCGCGGAAGGAGACAAGGCAACCCGAGCGGGTTTGACCCCCTACTCCGACATGTTCCCCAGGGCCCGCTTGCAATCCCTCCTTCGGCTCCCGAGCACCGAGACTGCCAAAGCGTCGGCGGTATGTCCCATCCGGATCGGCGATGAGGTCATGGGGTACGTCCAAGCCTGGGTCGTGAACCGGCCGCTGGTCGGCTTGGATATTGAGACCCTGCAACGGGCCGCGCTGGCGGCCTCCATCCTCATCTCTTACCGCCGCAGCGTCGTACAAGCTGAGAACCGGCAAAAGGACGACTTGCTCGCGGACCTTTTGTGGCAGACGACGTTGCCGGAGCAGACCATCCACAACCGCGCCCGGGCGCTGGGTGTGGACTTGTCCCGGCCTGCGGTGGCCATCGTGGTGGGTGCCCCGCAACTGGCAGACCGACCAGACCACTTGCGGAGGATTCGTAGCTTTATTGAGGGCCGGCCTTTCGGCTCCCGGGACTTGGTTGGACAAACGGGCACCAGCATCACGATTCTTCATTTCCCGGAAGGGACTTCGCCCGCGTTGGCGGCCAAGAAACTCCACGATTGGGCGAAGCGGACGCAGCACACCCTCGGAAGCGATCTCGGCCTCGAGCGCCTGCAGATGGGTGCCGGCACGGTCCAGCAGGGGATAAAGGGGATTCGCCTGAGCCATATGCAAGCCATGCGGGCCATGGAAGTGGCGCACCTGGTACACAACTCATCCGTGTGCTTGTACACCGAACTGGGAGCCTTGCGTTTGCTTTCGGCCATCACCGATCCCGCCGAGCTGCAGGACTACCTTGAAACCACCATCGGTCCGGTCGTCAAGCACGATCGGGAGCGCAAGACCGAGCTCATTGCGTCGCTGCGAGTTTTTGTCGATACGGACGGAAACCTGGCCGAGGCGTCCAAGAAGCTCTTTGTGCATCCGAACACGCTGAAATACCGCATTCGGAAGATCCAAGAGCTTACCGGCCTCGACCCGCGCCTTGGCCGTGACCGGCTCACCCTGGCCATGGCGCTGCAAGTCATGGACTTGCTGGCCGTACGAGAAGGTCGGAACGTGGTGGGCGTCGCGAGTGGTCCCTTTTCGTCCTGAAACGGCTCTCGTAGACCCCTGGCGCAATCCGCCGGGCGTCCCGTCCGTCTCCGCGGGGCGGGTGGGTGATTCGCTGCGCGCCAAGGCACTTTCGGGTCGTAAACCGGCCAGTGGCAAAGGCGATCATCGCCGCAGGGACCGATGTCCTCCTCGACACCTTTCATTGACACCTGGTACCCGCAGCCTTCCGTGATAGGATGGGAGTAACAGGGGTGGGGCGTGATTAGCAGCGCCAGACCCGTGTCCAAAAGAGGGGTATAGCGATGGGTCGCTCGCGAGTGATTCTGAGCGTAGTCGGCTTTCTTGGCGCCGTGGCGGCGGTTGCTCTGTTTGTGTGGAGAGCGTTCCCGGTTGCACCGCTTCCCGCCTCAGGTTCAGCGCACGGTGTGTCGTTGGCGGGCCGCGAAACCGTTGTGTACAAGTCTCCGTTCTGTGGTTGCTGCAGCGAGTACGAGGACTACCTACGGAGACACGGGCTGTCGGTTGTTTCCGTGGTGGCGACGGACCTGACGACGTACAAGCCGAAGGGGCTCGCGCCGGAGTATTGGAGTTGTCACACCGCGGTCATAGGCAACTACTTCTTCGTAGAGGGCCACGTTCCTGTCAAGGTCATCGCCAAGCTCCTGCAAGAATCTCCGGATGTCTCAGGCGTGACGTTGCCCGGGATGCCGGCGGGCTCGCCCGGGATGGCTGGGGAGAAGGCAGGACCGTGGACCATCTACGCCCTCAGCGATGGCAAGGTCATTCCGTTCATGACCATCTGAACGGCGCTTCAAGGCCATGACCGGGTTCGCGGCTGGTGTCCACGTGCCATAGTGGTCTGCCCGGCAGGAGGATCCTGGCGGCTTTCGTATAATGACTCCACTAATTGTCGGACAATCCGCTTATCGGATGGTTTGATCATGCGATTGATCAAGATGCGCCGGGACGTGCTTCCGGACCGGATCGCGGCCTACATTATCGAGAGCATCCAACGCGGCGAGTTGCGGGTGGGCGACCGGGTGCCGTCTGAGCAGCACCTGTCCGCGGGACTCGGCGTTTCTCGTTCGACGGTTAGGGAAGCACTGCAACGCTTGACATCGATGGGCGTGATCACGCGACGCGGCAAGGCCGCCTACATCGACGAAAACGCGCTGACCGCCCTCTCCACTCAAGAGCTGTTCCGGGCCGTGCGCACCGCCAGCTTTCGCCAATTGTACGAAGCCCGCCGCGTGCTGGAAGTCACCGCCGTGGAGTTGGCGTGCCGGCGCGCCAAGCCCCACCATATTCAGCGCCTCGAGCAGGCCATCGCTAGGATGGAAGCCCGCCTGGACGTGGACGCGAAGGAGTTCCTCGCCATCGACCTGGAGTTCCACGTGGAGCTGGTGCGGGCCACGGAAAACCCGGTGCTGGTCAACATGTTTAACAGCATCCGTTTGGCGCTCATGCGTGAGTTCAGCGAGCTGGCCAATTTGCCCCATGTGCGCCGCGCGAGCCTGGAGAACCACTACAAGTTGCTGGAAGCCGTGCGCCGGGGCGATGTTGTCACCGGGCGGCGCCTGATGAACGAGGTCTTCGACAGCATCGAGCAAGCGTTCCACTCACACATCAATGACGAGTGAAGGTGAATCATAGTGAACCGGCGCATTCTGAGCGGTGCCGTCGTGTACCACTTCAGTCCGGACGCGGAGCCCCGGTGGTACATCGCCCCGGGAGAAAAGGTGCAGGTGCAATGCCCGGACGGGATGCACGGCACCATCCAGACGGAGGAGGACCTTTACCTCCAAGTGGATCCCGACCGGGTCAATGACGCGGTCGGGCCCATCTACATCGAAGGCGCCAGGGCGGGCACGACCCTGTGCGTTTCGATTGAGCGCATCACCGTGCCGTCCACGCAGGGTTACGTCTTGCTCATCCCCGGCTTTGGCCTGCTCAAAGACCGGATAGAGCGGGCGGTCACAAAGATCTGCCCCATCGAGGACGGCTGCGTGAATTTCGACGGTGTCCGGATTCCCTTGGACCCGTGCATCGGCACCATCGGTGTTGCACCCGCCCAAGGGCGCATTAGCACCCTCTACCCGGGGGATCACGGGGGCAACATGGATACCACCGACATCCGCAGCGGTGTCAACCTGTACCTGCCGGTCTTCGTGGACGGGGCGCTGCTGGCCATGGGCGACGGCAAGGCCGTGATGGGCGACGGCGAAGTGTGCGGCACCGGGGTGGGTGTGCCGTTGAACATCGACCTCACCTGCACGGTGCGGGACCCAATCCCTGTGCGGCGGCCCATCATCGAAACCGCAGACAGCTGGATGACCATTGGCAGCGCGCCGACCCTTGAGGAGGCGGCGCGCGTGGCCACCTTGGACATGATTGCGCTCCTGCAAGCCTCCCACGGTTTCTCCTTTGAACGGGCCTACATGTTCACCAGCCTTGTAGGCCACCTCAAGATCTCGCAAGTGGTCGACCCGTGGATGACGGTGCGCATGTCCATCGACAAGCGGTATCTGTCGAAGCCGCTGGTACCGTAAAGGGTGGCACAGCCGTTCGCACCAGCGGCTTGATATCACGGTTCAACACGGCAGCTTGGAACGGCCGTTCAAAGCTGCCTGGAAAGCCGCTGGTACAGCGCTTGCGAAGCCGGCACCATGGGGTGCACCATCATGCAGCGACAGAAAGGAGCAGCAAGTTGCAACCGACCGGCGTAGTTCTAATCTCCGAGGAAGATGTCAAGAAGCACTTGACGTCCGCTGACGCGGTCCGGCTGGTGGAAGAGGTGTTCCGCTTTCACGGCCGTCGCCAAGTGGTCATGCCCGCCAAGATCACCCTCAACATGCCCACGGAGCGGGCGCACAACTGGATGAACGCCATGCCGGGCTACTTGCCCGAGCTGGGGGTGGCGGGCATCAAGTGGGCCGGCGGCTTCGTGCGCAACGCCGAGCTGGGCTTGCCGTACGTCATGGGCACCGTCATCCTCAACTCGCCTTTGACCGGTGAGGTGCAGGCCATCATCTCCGCCGGCGCCCTGACCACCATCCGGACCGGCGCCGCCGCGGCCGTGGCCGTGCGCTATCTCGCTCATCCTGACAGCAAGGCCGTGGCCTTCATCGGCGCCGGGGCCCAGTGCCGCAGCAGTTTGCGGGCCATCGCCTGCTTGCCGGAGTTCAGCTTTTCCACCGTGCGGGTGTATGATCGCCTGCCCGAGGCGTCCCGGCAGTTCGTGGCGGAACTGGCGGAGGTGTATAAGGCCGAGTACGTGGTGTGCCACTCGCCGCAGGAGGCGGTGACCGGCGCCGACGTGATCGTCGTGGCGACTACGGCCAACGAGCCCCTCGTGGCCCGGGAGTGGGTGCAAAACAAGGCCTGTGTGGTCAAGCTGGGGTCGTACCAGGAGTTGGACGACAAGCTCACCTTGGGGGCCGGGCGCCTGGTGGTGGACGACTGGGGCCAGAGCCTGCACCGGGGCGAGCTGGTCCACCTCTTGGAGCGTGGCGCCATTAGCAGGGACGACGTCTACGGCGAGTTGGGTGATATCGTGGCCGGCCGCCTGCCCAAGGGCTTCAGCGAAGGCGGTCCCAACGTCGCGTGCCTGCTGGGCATGGCTACCCAAGACCTGGCCGTTGGCCTGCACGTATACCGCCAGGTGCTGGCTGCGGGCCAAGCCCAAACCTTCGATTTCAAAGTGCGGGGCTGATGCCATTGATCGGTGTTATCGGGGCCGGCAATGGCGGCCTTGCCGTCGCGGGCCTGCTGCAAAGCAAGGGCTGGCCTGTGTCCATTTATGATGTGCGGGCCGATGTGCTGCAAGCCGTTCGTGCCCGGGGCGGGATCACGCTGCGAGGGGCCGTCGAGGCCGAAGCCCGCGGGATCCAGGTCGCCGATTCCGTGGAAACGCTGGCCGGTGCCTGCGATATCCTGCTCGCGGTCGTCCCGGCCAGTGCCCATCGGCAGCTAGCGGAGCAGCTGGCGGCGCACGTGCGTCCCCATCACGCCCTGGTGTTGATGCCGGGCGGCACGGGTGGGAGCTTGGACGTGCAGGCCGCATGGACGGCCTTCCAGGTTCCCAGGGGCGTCACCCTCGCGGAAACCGACACCCTGCCCTTCGCATGCCGCACCGTCGCTCCGGCGCAGGTGTCCGTCTACGCGGTCAAAAAGCGGCTCGGCTACGCAGTCTGCACCGGGCGGCGGGAAGCGGACATCGTGCCGCTGCTCGAGGCGTTGGGGCCACGGCTGACGGTGGCAGAGAGTGTTCTGACTACCGGTTTCGGGAACGTCAACCCGGTCGTGCACCCGGTCATTTTCCTGATGGGCATGGCCACCTTTGAACGGCAGGGCGCTGCTGTGCCGTTCTACGCCCAGGTCACGCCGGCCATCGCCCGTGTGATGGAACGGGTCGATGAGGAGCGATGCCGGGTGGCTCAGGCGTATGGGTGCCGGCCGTTGCCCCTGCTAGCATGGTTGCAAACCAGCTACGGCGTGGAGAGTGCGAGTCTCTACGAAGTGTTCGCCCGCCTTGCCGACAGCGTGTATCGCGACATCCTTGGTCCACAAGGCGTGGACCACAGGTTCCTGACCGAAGACGTGCCCACAGGACTGATGGCTCTACAAGCCTTTGGTCGCCTGGCGGGCGTGCCGACGCCGACGATCGACGCTCTCATTCACTTGGCGGAGATTGTGACGGCTACGGCGTGGCACCCACATGCGCGCACTTTGGAGCGGTTGGGTTTGAAGGGGGTGAGCACCCCGGACGACGTGCGCAGACACGTCGCCGCTCTTCAGAGGGCAGTCTGAGCGTTGCACTATAACGCCATCCAGTAGAGCACAAGGTGAGGGAGGTTCTTTGTAATGATGGTCGTCCGGTCGATGCGCAACGCGGTGTGGGCCGTGTGCGTGGCTCTGTTGGCGGTGGCTCTCGGCCTTGCAGTTCCCGCGTCGGCGCAGCAGCAGTTGGTGTTGGCATGTTACGGCGGCGGCATCGAACGATACATGCGGGACTACGTCATTCCCGGTTTCGAACGGGAGTACAACGCCCGGGTGGTGTATCTGGCGGGCAAGTCGTCGGATACCCTGGCCCGTCTGCAGGCCCAGCGCAACAATCCCCAGGTGGACGTAGTCTGCTTGGACGATGGGCCTCAGGCGCAGGCTATCAGCTTTGGCTTGCTGGCCAAGAACGATCCCAATGTGGTGACACATCTCCGGGATCTCTACGACTTTGCCAAGAACCCCCACGACATCGGTGCGGCGTGGGGCGTGTTGACCCTGGGGCTCGTGTACAACGAGGAAGCCCTGGCGCGGCGGGGAATTGAGCCGCCCCGATCCTGGAACGACCTGCTGCGGCCCGAGTTCGCCGGGCACGTGGCCGTCGACTCCATCAGCACCACGTATGGCCTGCACTTGCTCATCATGCTGGCCCGGGCCAACGGCGGCGGTGAGCACGACATCGAACCCGGCTTCGTCAAGATGAAGCAGCTGGCGCCGAGCGTCATCGACTTCGGGACCACGGCCGACGTCAGCCCCTACTTCCTGCAGGAGGACGCCTGGGTCGGTGTGTGGACCAACATGGAGGCCAACGCCTTCGTGGCCCACTCCGGGTTCCCCATGCGGTTCGTCTACCCCGACGAGGGCGGGCCGGCGGTCATGGCCACGGTCAGCGTCGTGGCCGGGGCGCCGAATCCGGGGCTGGCGCAGCAGTTTGTGAACTACATGCTGAGCCCGCAAGTGCAATACACGATCGCCACCGAGCTGTTCTTCGGGCCGGTGAACCGGACCGTCGTGGTGCCGGCAGACATCGCTGAGAAGATCACGTATGGGGAAGAGGCGGTGGCCAAGGTCATCAACGTGGATTGGGACCTGATTAACCAGCACCGCGCAGCCTGGACGGATCGCTGGAACAAGGAGATCGAAGGCTACTGATAGATGGACGGGCCGGCGGGCGGCGGGAGGCCGGTGAATCCCTCCCTCACCCGCCG
>NICF_comb_assmDRAFT_10003888_pt1 | contig 10603 bp, 8 predicted proteins | sample NewIslPassag4_SG_FD_11279 | JGI IMG/M metagenome (IMG submission 11279) | reverse complement strand
AGATCATCGCCGAGTACGGGGTGGACGTCGTGGCGATCGCCACGACGCGCGCTCCCGGCGCTGCCGTCCGGAAGATCGTGGCCGCCTGCCAGCGGGCGAACGTCCCGGTCCGGATGGTGCCCGGCGTGGAGCACTGGGTGCTCGGCCAACCCCGCGATGCGCTCCGGGAGCTGACGCTGGAGGACCTGCTCGGCCGTGAGCCGGTGGAGATCGACGTCCGCAGCTGTTCGCAGTCCGTGCGCGACAAGGTCGTGCTCGTGACGGGTGCGGCGGGCTCCATCGGGTCGGAGCTGTCGCGCCAGCTCCTGGAGTTCCGGCCCCGCGAGCTCCACCTGCTCGACAACAACGAGTCCGGTCTGCACGACCTCTCCCTCGAGCTGGCGCGGCTCGCGCAGGACACGACGATCAAGCTGTGGGTGGCGGACATCTCCTTCGAAGAGAAGGTTCGGAGCATCTTCCGCGAGGCCCGGCCTGAGGTCGTCTACCACGCCGCTGCCCTGAAGCACGTCCCCTTGATGGAGGAGCACCCGGACGAAGCGTTCCGAGTCAACGTCCTCGGCACCCTCTTCCTCGCCCGGGCGGCACGGGAGAGCGGCACGGAGCGGTTCGTGCTCATCTCCACGGACAAGGCCGTTCGGCCGGTCAGCGTGATGGGGCGCACGAAGCGGATCGCCGAGCTGATCGTGAGCGCGTTCGCGCAGGGCGCGGAGCGACCCGTGTACGTCGCCGTGCGCTTCGGCAACGTCATGGGGAGCCGGGGGTCGGTGGTGCCCACCTTCCTGCGCCAGATCGAGCAGGGCGGGCCGGTCACGGTGATGCATCCGGAGATGATGCGCTACTTCATCAGCATCCCCGAAGCGGTGCGCCTCGTGATCCAAGCTGGCGCGATCGGTGTCCAGGGCAACATCTACATGCTCGACATGGGAGAGGAGATCAGCATCCTCGAACTGGCGGAGCGGATGATCCGTCTGCGAGGGCTCCGGCCGGGCGAGGACATCCCCGTGGTCTTCACTGGGCCGCGGCCCGGGGAGAAGCTCCGCGAAGAGCTGGTCGCCGACTTCGAGGCGCTGGAAGAGACGGAGCACCCAAAGGTCCGCCGCGTCACCTCTCCGCTCCGGGTCCCGGAGGCCGAACTCGTGCGCCTCATCGAGGAGTGCGCCGAGGTCGCGGCGCGTGATCGGGCAGAGCTTCGGCGGCGCCTCGCCCTCGTCGTCCGACGGTTCGACCTCGAAGCGGAAGCGGCCCGCACCAGCGCCCAACCCAAGGGGGTCAGCAGCTAGATGGCGTCGTTCGTGCACCCGACGGCTGAGGTCGACCCGCGCGCGAAGATCGGCGAAGGCTGCCGCATCTGGCACCACGCCCAGGTGCGGGAGGGGGCCACGCTCGGAGACGAGTGCATCCTTGGGAAGGGTGCGTACGTCGACGCCTACGTTCGCATCGGCAGCCGCTGCAAGCTGCAGAACTACGCGTGCGTCTACCGGGGCACGACGCTCGAAGACGGCGTCTTCGTCGGTCCGGCGGCGGTGATCGCGAACGATCGGTACCCGCGAGCGGTGACGCCTGACGGAGCGCTGAAGCGGGACGACGACTGGGAAGTGGGTGAGTCCCTGGTCGAGTACGGCGCTGCCATCGGGGCCCGCGCGGTTGTCCTCCCGGGCGTGCGGATCGGTCGCTGGGCCCTCGTTGCTGCCGGGGCGGTCGTCACCCGGGACGTGCCGGCGTTCGCCATCGTGGCTGGGAACCCCGCGAGGGTGCGCGGCTGGGCCTGCATGTGCGCGACGCCGCTCGATGAGCACCTGCGGTGCCCGCGCTGCGGCCGGCAGTTCGAGCGGCTACCCGAGGGCGGGATCGCGCCGCTGGAGGCGCTCGCGTGACAGGTCGGCGACAGCAGATCCCGATCGCTCAGCCGCTCCTCGGGGCGGAAGAGCAGGAAGCCGTGGCTCAGGTGATCGCGTCGGGCCAGCTCGCTCAGGGTCCCCGCGTTGCGGAGTTCGAGCGCGCGTTCGCCGACTACGTGGGCACGAAGCACGCCGTGGCGGTCTCCAGCGGCACGGCCGCCCTCGTCGTGGCGCTGCAGGCGCACGGGATCGGGCCGGGCGACGAGGTCGTGACGACGCCTTTCAGCTTCGTGGCCACGGCGACGAGCATCATCGCCTGCGGCGCTCGTCCGGTCTTCGCCGACGTCGACCCCTTCGACCTGAACCTCGACCCGGAACAGGTCGAACGGGTGCTCTCCCCGCGGACGAAGGCCGTCCTCCCCGTCCACCTGTACGGGCACCCGGCCAGGATCACGGAGCTGGCGGAGCTGTGCGACTCCTACGGCCTCGCCCTCATCGAAGATGCGGCCCAGGCGCACGGGGCGGAGCACGCGGGCCGGCGAGTCGGGAGCTTCGGCACCGGCTGCTTCAGTTTCTACCCCACGAAGAACATGACCACGGGCGAAGGCGGCATGATCACGACCGACGACGACGAGGTCGCTGCACGGGCGCGTCAGATCCGTGATCACGGCCAAGAGCGCCGCTACCTCCACACGAGACTGGGGCTGAACTGGCGGATGACCGACCTCGCCGCGGCGATCGGGCTCGTCCAGCTGCGCAAACTGGACGCCTGGAACGAGCGCCGGGCCCAGAACGCCGAGTTCCTCGCCGAGCGGCTCGAAGGGGTGCAGCTCCCCGCAGTGCGGCCGGGCGATCGGCACGTCTTCCACCAGTTCACGGTCCGCGTCGGCCGCGAGCGGGACGCACTGGTGGAGCGGCTGCGCGACGAGGGGATCGGCGCTGCCGTCCACTACCCGCTCCCGCTCCACCGCCAGCCGATCATCCGGGAGCTCGGCTTCGGCGATGGGTCCTTCCCCGTCGCCGAGGCGGCGGCGGAGAGCGTGCTCTCCTTGCCGGTGCATCCCGCCCTCCAGGAGGAGGACCTGGAGCGGATCGCCGAGACGGTGAATCGGCTCATCGGCTGAATCGGACGTCCTTCCTTCCCCCTGCCACACCGCATCGCTACCCTCAGCGTGTGGGCGAACCGCTGCGCATCGCCGTGGCCGGCCTCGGGTCCATGGGGGCGAACCACGTGCGCGTCCTCTCCGACCTACCGGATGTCGAGCTCGTTGGCGTCATGGACGTCGATCCGTCGCGCGTCCAGCGGGTGACGGCGCGGCGCACCTTCCCGGGGTTCGACGACCTCCGACGCATGCTGGAGGAGACGCGCCCGCAGGCGCTCGTGGTGGCGGTCCCCACCCGCGCGCATGCGGAGGTGGCGCGGGAGGCGCTCCGGCGCGGAGTCCATGTCCTCGTGGAGAAGCCGATCGCCGCCTCGGTGCCGGAGGCGCGGGAACTCGAGCGGGAGGCTGCCCAGCGGGGGCTTGTCCTGTCGGTCGGGCACGTGGAGCGGTTCAACCCCGCTGTGGCGGAGCTGCGGCGGCGGCTTGCCGCGGGCGAGGGCGGGCGCGTGTTCCAGCTCCACGCACGGCGCATCGGGCCGTTCCCGCAGCGAATCCGCGACGTCGGCGTCGTCCTCGATCTCGCCACGCACGACGTCGACGTCTGCCGTTTCCTCCTCGGGGAGGACGTCGAGCGGGTCTACGCGGCGGTGCAGCGACGGATCCACACCGAGAACGAGGATCTCTGCGTCGGCATGCTCCACTTCCGGAGCGGCACGGTGGCCCTCATCGAGACGAACTGGCTCACGCCGGTCAAAGAGCGCAGCCTCCGGGTGCTCTGCGAGCGGGGGATGTACGTCGTCGATTACCTCGCCCAAACCCTCACCTTCTACGAGAACCACGCGGCGGTCGCCCGAGACGGCTCGCCGGTCAGCGTCACCGAGGGACCGATGGTTCGGTACCCGATTCCGTTCAAGGAACCGCTGCGGGCGGAGTTGGAGGCGTTCCGCGACGCCGTGCGGATCGGCGACCCGGCGCCCGTGCCGGCGAGTGACGCCATCGCTGCCCTCGAGATCACCGAGGCGCTGGTCGCCTCCGCCTCGTCGGGGGAACCGAAGACGCTCGCGACGGTGTCGGCGGGATGAAGGTCACCGTCTTCGGCATCGGTCGGATCGGGCTGCCCATGGCGGCCTCGCTCGCCCGCGCTGGACACGAGGTCGTTGGGGTCGACATCGACGAACGCCGTGTCGAGCTCGTGAACCGTGGCGAGAACCCGAACCCGGACGAGGCCGGCCTGGCCGAACTGCTGCGCGAGGTCGTGGGGACGGGGGCGCTGCGCGCCACGAGCGACGGGGCTCGGGCAGCGGCGCGGGCTGAGGTGATCCTCTTCTCCGTCGCCGTCGATGTGGACGAAGAGGGGAAGGCCGACCTGCGCTCCTTGCTCGCGGCCTGCAGGACCGCAGCGGAGGGGCTGCAGCGCGGTACCCTCTGTATCTTCGACACGACGCTTCCCGTGGGGACGACGCGGCGGCAGCTCGTTCCGGCGCTCGCCGCCTCTGGCCTCACTCCCGGCGACGAGTTCTCCGTGGCCTTCAGCCCGGAGCGGCTCTTCATGGGGCGCGTGCTCCGGGACATCACGGCGTACCCGAAGGTAGTCGGAGGGCTCGATGCTCGCTCCGCAGAGCGCGCGGCGGCGTTCTTCCGCGACTCCTTCGGCGTGGACGTGCTCGTGCTCTCCTCGCTCGAGGCAGCGGAGCTGAGCAAGCTCGCCGAGGGCGCGTACCGTGACCTGAACATCGCCCTCGCCAACGAGCTCGCCCAGGTTGCCGACGCCTTCGGCGTCGATGTGATGGAGGTCATCGGCGCGGCGAACTCGCAGCCGTTCTGCCACCTGCACGTCCCCGGAACCGGCGTCGGCGGCCACTGCATCCCCGTCTATCCGCGGTTCCTCGTCCAGTCGAACGTCGCCGGCCGGCTCTCCGCGCTCGGCCGGGAGGTGAACGATGCGATGCCGGCCTACGCGGTGGAGCGGCTCGCCCAGGTGCTCGGCAGCCTCGTCGCGAAGCGGGTGCTCCTCCTGGGCGTCACCTTCCGGCCGAACGTTAGCGTGACGGCGCACACGAACGCGCTCGACCTCTTGCGCGAGCTCACGCTCCGGGGAGCCATCGTGGAAGCGCACGATGCGCTCCTCTCGGAGGATGAGGTACGGCGCCTCGGCTTCCGGACCGCGCGCGAGCCGTTCGGGACGTACGACGCGGTCGTCGTGCACGCCTGCCACGACGCCTACCGGGGCCTCGATTGGGGGCGGATCGCGCCTATCCTCTTCGACGCGCGCAACGCCCTGGACCCGGCGGCCGTCACGGCAACGGGCGCTGCCTATCTCGGCGTCGGCCGCCCGCTGAGGAACCCCGCGGGAGCCAGCTTCACGGAACGGTGATGCGGTAGACGCGGCCGTCGAAGGCGAGCACGTACAGCTCGCCGGCTTTGTCTTCGGCGAAGGACGCGATGGAGAGCCCGGTCTCCGCGACGAGGGTCGGTTCGACGGGGACTCCCCGCCGTGCCGCCTCCGCGTCGAGGGCCCAGATGCGTCCCGAGCAGTAATCCGCGAAGAGGTAGAAGCCGCGCAATGCAGGGTGCGCGTCTCCTCGGTACACGTATCCCCCGGTGACGGCGCAGTTCCCGTCACGCGTCGGGTAGACTGCGACCGGGAGTTCGAGCCCGCGCTGGTCGCAGCCGGTAGGCGGTCGGAAGCAAGCCCGTCCTTCCATCACGTTCCAGCCGTAGTTGCCGCCCGGCCGAACGAGGTCGACCTCTTCCCATGAGTTCTGGCCGACGTCAGCCGCCCAGAGATCCCCAGTCTCGCGGTCGAAGGTGAATCGCCAGGGGTTCCGGAACCCGTACGCCCAGATCTCAGGGCGAGCGCCCTCTGTGGAGGTGAACGGGTTGTCGGGGGGCGCGGTGGCGGGAGCGCTCCGTACGTCGAGACGCAGGATGCTGCCGAGGAGGGTGCCGAGGTTCTGGCCGTTCCCTTGCGGATCGCCGGCGCCGCCCCCGTCCCCGAGGGCCACGTAGAGCATGCCGTCCGGCCCGAAGAGCGTTTGCCCGCCGTTATGGTTGCTGTACGGCTGCTCCACCTCGAGCAGCACGACCTCGGAGTCCGGGTCGATCCTGAGACTCATGCCGGTTCCCGTGGCCCTGAGTCGGGCGACGACCGACCGTCGTGGGCCCCCGGCAGCCGTGTAGTACAGGTAGACCCAGCGGTTCTCGGCGAAGTCGGGGTCGAGCGTGAGCCCCAGCAGCCCCTCCTCGTTCCCCTCCCGGCGCGTCCGGCCGCGCCAGTCGAGCGCGAGCTCGGCCGCGTCGGCTTCTGCCGAATGCTCGAAGACGAAGATGCGGCCGTCCTGCGCGGCGAGGAGCGCGACCCCCTCCCCGGGCACCTCGACCATGGCGATGGGCCGTTCGAACGTGCGGAGACCCGGGTACGCAGGGGCGACGTCGATGGCGGGCGGCGTCCTCGGCCTCGGAGCGGCAGCAGTCGGCGTGGGGGCAGGCGGCGCCGAAGTGGGCGTCGGCTCGGCGGGCTCGCCCGGCGCCGTCCGGGTTTCGGCCGGCGCGGACGAGTGCGCGTCCGGAGACGCGCCCGGTTCCGATCCGCAGGCGGCGAGGAGGAGCGCCAGCAGGGCGAGCGCGGGAAGCGCCCGCATCGTCACTCCCCGAGCGCCGCAGCCGCCGCCTGCCGCGCCGCGGCCACGTCGGCGGCGAAGCCGGCCTCGCGCAGCAGCCGCCCGAAGGCGTTGAGGAAGTAGAGCACGTTCCCAGGTGTCGATGCCTCGCCCATGAGCCCGACGCGCCACACCTTCCCCTTCAGCGCTCCGAGACCCCCGCCGATCTCGATGGAGTAGCGTTCGAGGAGCGCTCGCCGGATCGCTGCTTCGTCGACGCCGTCGGGCACCCGGACGGTGGTCAGGACCGGCAGGCGGTAGCCGGGTGCGGCGTGGAGTTGAAGCCCCATCGCCTCGAGCCCGGCTTGCAGCGCCCGTCCGTGCCGCTCGTGGCGCTCCCATCGCCGTTCGAGCCCCTCCTCGAGTACGAGGCTCAGCGCCTCACGCAGCGCGTACACCATCGAGATGGGGGCGGTGTGGTGGTACACCCGCCGTTCGTCCCAGTAGGCCTCCAGGAGGCGGAGGTCGAGGTACCAGGAGTTCGGCGGAACCTCCCTGGACTCGATGGCCGCGAAGGCGGAGTCGGAGACGGTGATGGGCGCGGCTCCGGGCGGCGCGCTCAGGCACTTCTGCGTTCCGGAGTAGGCGACGTCGGCGCCCCAGGCGTCGACATCCACGGGCATGCCCCCGAGGGAGGTGACGCAGTCGACGATCAGGTACGCTCCCGCCTCGTGGGCGAGGCGCGCGATCTCCTCGACGGGCTGCAGGACCCCTGTCGACGTCTCGGCGTGGACGATGGCGACGACCTTCGGCCGAGGGACCGAGCGCAGCGCCGCTTCGATCCGTTCCGGCGGGATGGCCGAGCCCCATGAGACCTCCACGCGGGTGACCGCTGCCCCGGCACGTTCCGCCATCTGGGCGATTCGGTCGCCGAAGTACCCCGCCACGCCCACCACGGCGTGGTCGCCGGGCTGCAGCAGGTTCATGACGGCCGCCTCCATCCCGCTCGTGCCCGTGCCCGGCGTGGCGAGCGTGACCTTGTTCCTCGTACGGAAGACCGCACGGAGCTTCTCTCGGCAGTCGTCCATGATGCGGAGGAAGTCGGGGTCGAGGTGCCCGAGGAGCGGCTCGGTCATCGCGCGGAGGACGCGTGGGTGGGCACCGCTCGGTCCAGGGCCCATGAGGATGCGCGGAGTGGGCGGGAAGACAGCGCTGCTCATGGCTCCTCATCGTACCGGGAGGTGGCGGTTCGGCGCAGCGCGGACAGGACCTGGTTCGAAGCTGGTCCTTGAGCGGGCGCGAAAATTCGAACCAGTTTCGTCGAATTCCTGCCTCCGGTACAATGGGGCCGCTGAACGCTCGCCGAGAAGACGACGAAAGGAGAGGAGATGGTCGACTTCCGCGACACTCCCGAGGAAGCGGCGTTTCGCGCCGAGGTTCGCGAGTTCATCCGCAAGTACGCGCCGAAGCCGGAGCCGGGTGCGAGCGACCCGTTCACCCAGCAGGGCACGCGGGAGTGGATGAAGAAGCTCGCCGAGCGCGGGTGGATCGCCCCTGCCTGGCCGAAGGAGTACGGCGGCGCCGGCATGTCCGTCATGCAGCAGTTCATCTTCAACCAGGAGCTGGCGGAGGCGCGCGCGCCGCGGCCGTTCGGCATCGCGGTGGGGTTCGTCGGTCCGACGCTCATCGTCCATGGCACGGAGGAGCAGAAGAAGAAGTACCTCCCGGGCATCCTGAAGGGCGAGGACATCTGGTGCCAGGGGTACAGTGAGCCGGGCGCGGGCTCCGACCTCGCTTCGCTCCAGACCCGCGCCGTGCGTGACGGCGACGACTACATCATCAACGGGCAGAAGATCTGGACGTCGGGCGGGCACGTGGCGAAGTACATGATCCTCCTCGCCCGCACCGACCCGAACGCTCCGAAGCACCGCGGCATCAGCTACTTCATCGTCGACATGAAGTCCCCGGGAGTCACGGTGCGGCCGCTCATCAACATGGCCGGCACGCACGAGTTCAACGAAGTCTTCTTCGAGGACGTCCGCGTCCCGAAGGAGAACCTCATCGGTGAGGAGAACCGCGGCTGGTACCTCGCCCAGACGACGCTGAGCTTCGAACGATCGAACATCGGCGCCGCCATCGGGGCGCGGCAGACGATCGAGGACCTCATCCAGTTCGCGAAGGACCATCTCGATGACGGCAAAGTGACGCTCGGCTGGAACCGGGCCATCCGCCATGAGCTCGCGGAGCGGTACGTCGAGGCGGGGGTGGCCCAGATGCTCAGCCTCAAGATCGTCTCGATCCAGGCGAAGGAGGGGGTCGCGCCCGGGCATGAGGCGAGCGTGGCGAAGCTGTACGGCACCGAGCTGAACCAGCGGATCTACCGCACAGCGATGAAGCTCCTCGGCCTGTATGGCCAGCTCGACGGGAAGTCTCCTGGCCCGGAGGTCCCGCTCCGGGGCCGCATCAAGTACATGTACCTCCGCTCGGTGGCGAACACCATCGAGGGAGGCACGAGCGAGATCCAGCGGAACATCATCGCGACGCGGGGTCTGGGACTCCCTCGCGGCTGAGTTGCCCCGCCAGAGGCAGAACGTGGGAGGGGGGCCGGCGAGCGCCGGCCCCCCGCGTCACTCCTGGCGGACGGCAGGGGAGACGCCGACCGCTCAGGCTCGGCGAGTTCGGTCGTCGCCGTCACCCGGAGACGAGGGTCGGGACTTGGAGGGCTAAGGGATCGCGCCCGCGTCCTTCAGCGCCGCGATCTCCTCCCATCCGTAGCCGAGCTCGAGGAGCACCTCCTCCGTGTGCTGGCCGAGCTCGGGCGCCCAGCCGCGCGGCTGCGCCGGCGTCCCGAAGAAGTCGGCCGGGGTGGCAACCTGGCGCACCTCACCCCAGGGGCTTTCGAGGCGTACGAAGACCCCGGCCTGTTCGGCGACCGGATCTTCGGCGAGCTCGGCGACGGTCTGGACCGGTGCCCACCACACGTTGTGCCGATCGAAGATCGGTCCCCACTCGGAGAGCGGGCGCTGCGCGAAGATGCGGTCGAGCTCCGCCACGAGCTCGGGCGCGTGGTCCCGCCGCGAGGGGATGTCCATGAAGCGCGGGTCTTCGGCCAGCCACGGCGCCTCGATCGCCCGCAACAGGTCCGGCCAGTGCCGGTCCGCCTGGAGCAGCAGGAGCCAGAACCAGCGCCCATCCCGGTCGCGGAAACAGTTGATGATCGGGTTCACGGCGTGCTGGCGGTCGTACGGCGGCGTCACCATGCCGAAGCGGAGCTGTGTGTTCAGGTCCCAGCCCATCATGTACGCGCCGATGCGGAGGAGGGAGACGGCCACCCGTTGGCCGCGGCCGGTACGCTCCCGCGCGTAGAGGGCGGCGGCGATGGCGCCGGCCGCGTTCGCCCCGGTCATGTGGTCACCCATCCCTCCGCGCTGCTGCGGCGGTTCCGTCCCGGGAGCCATCAGGCTCGCCGCCACCGCGCCCCGGCTCCAGAACGCCCCGACGTCGTACGCCGCCCGGTTCGACTCCTCCCCCTCCGGGCCGTACCCGGTCACCTGGCAGTAGATGAGGCGCGGGTTCCGTGCGGAGCACTCGTCGTAAGTAAATCCCAGTTTGGCGAGGGCGCGCGGGCGCAGGTTCGAGATGAATACGTCGGCCCGTTCAATCAGCTTCCAGGCGACCTCCTTCCCCGCTGGCGTCTCGAGATCGAGCGCGATGCTGCGCTTCCCGCGGTTGTCGAGCTCGAAGGGCGGGTTCCCCTCGAGCTCGATGAGCCCGGCGAAGAGGCCGCGGAAGGGGTCGCCCTCCGGCGGCTCGATCTTCACGACGTCGGCGCCCCAGTCTGCGAGGATGGCGGCAGCCGAGGGGCCTGCGACCCAGACGCCGAGCTCCACGACGCGCACTCCTTCCAGTGGTCCTGGCATCGGTACGTCCCTCCCTGAACGGCGTCGGCCGCATCGTAGCAGCGGATGCGTCGAGCAGCGTTCGGCCGGCCGCCGCCATGCCCGTTGCCGCGGTCGCGCGCATAATGGCGGCGATGGTCCTCTCCGACCGCACCATCAGACGG
>NICF_comb_assmDRAFT_10003887_pt1 | contig 10604 bp, 6 predicted proteins | sample NewIslPassag4_SG_FD_11279 | JGI IMG/M metagenome (IMG submission 11279) | reverse complement strand
TTTTTGGTCCTGTTAATGATGCCACTGACATCCAGTATTTCAACGGGGATAGCCTTCGGATTTATCTCATACCCGTTATTTAAGTTATTCAAAGGTAAAGGGAAAGAAGTGCATCCGTTACTTTACTTTTTCGCCATATTATTCGTTATCCAGTTAGTATTTATGCCACATTAATTCTAAAGCGAAGAACTCGTGTTTTTTCTACTATAGCAATTTGAATCATACTTGCTCGTGCTACAGTGATAAAAACACGAGGTTTTTATTTTGAAGGATTAATATCAGTAATGAGGGAGATTCTTCAAATTGAAATGATCTTTATTAGAAACAGGAAGAGTGAAAGAAGGCTTGTATTTATTTTGATTTTTAGTTTACATAATATAAAGTGAAACGATAAAAAAATGATAAAACAGTAAGTTAACTTAATACTTGCGAATAAACTTTGATAATTTGTACAAAAAAATGATAATTGTAGACAAAAAATAAATTGAGTTAATTTATAATACATATTAGCACGCGCGTTCTTATTTGTCTAGAAAAAGATAGAAAAATATGTAAGAGAGAAAGAGGGAAGTAGAATAAAATGTTCTAACTATTCAATTCCTCGATACTATTATTCACGATACACAAAACCTATTGCTTTCTTTGTTTGAATATCCACCAAAATAGTAACAGTCCTAATATACCTTCATTTGTTGTCTTAAAAGAGACGAAATAAACTTCTTTTCCTGTTGGAGTCTGAGCCTTCCGTTACTTCTTCATATACAATCCCTTTACTTACCCCCCGCATGTAATCCAAACTTATGCCGAAAGTGGAACGGTTTTCGTATTTTTACAAACAAAAGTAAGGTTGTCCCAAAAATGTTTGCTTTTGGGACAGCCCCATTATATAAACTTATTTAATAAAACATGTATTTGCTATTCAATAAGCTTTTTATAAAGATGGTATATTGGAAGACCTTCATAAAATTTTTGTCTGCTTTTTTCAAAACGTTGGAAGATCAGCTTAGCTTCTGTTTTACTTTCTAGTAACACACTTGTACAAAACTGTGCTTCTAGATTATCCTTTGAAAAATTTCTTAAATTTATTAGCTGTTGATACTCATCATCAGATAAACGTCCTTCTTTCCGCAACTTAATCTGAAGTCTATTAATCGTCACGACAATAAATTCGGAAGTTACGTTTTTCCCCGGTGCATCAACAGGATATTTATTATAAATATGTTCTGCTAGTTCAAGAAGTTTAATATTATTTGAAATGTCATAAGCATTTATACACCGCAAACAGAAATCATTAGTTATGGGAAAAAGTTCACTTACAAAAGGATCAAATTGATTAAATGACTCTTTAATAACTTCAAAGTCAATCTTGGCACCATAAGCCAATGCAGATTTATTTAATAATACATATGGGCTATACGGATAACTCTTATCACCAATTACCACCCGAGCATCTTTTTGTAATAAATCTATAGAAAAAGCATTGATTAACTTAGTTTGGGATTCTGGATTATAAAAAAAGATTAGCTGTATATCACATATTTGATAATTGGTAAATTTAGGTATATCAGGTTCTTTAATTTTAAGTTTTCTATAATCATTCTCTAGAATCATGTGAACGAGCGGATTTATTTTATTGACTATTTTGTCAAACTCTCCGTCTTTATCTCCAAATTTAGTCTTCTCATCAACATTCAGTTTTTGAAAAACTTTCTGTAGCTTTAAAAACATTGAATACAGATTTTTTAATTCTTCAAGCAAGTGTTTTTCTTTAATTGTTACTTTTCCGAAGGTGAAGGAAAGGTTTTTAAAATAAATTTCTTTTCCAGATACTAAATCTATTAAAAAAGGAATAATTTTCAGTTGAGTCGCAAGAGAATCAAGCCTACGGATAGTAAAATTCATCTTCGTATCGTTTACGTTATATTTTAATTCAAGCGAATCCTCAATCAAGAATATTTTTTTGGTTGGCTCTTCTGTTATTTTCAAATTAAATTCGTATTCATTGTTATCTATAACAACTGTTTCCTTTAACTTTGTTGATACGGAATGAATCCGGGCAAGATGTAAAGGAACATTTAGGTTTTCCTTAATACCGTACAGTGTAAAGTCATGCTCAAAAATATTACTTGTTTCCTTTCGTTTCGGATCAAAGGTTAGACTAGTCAACTCAAAAGAAGTAAATTCATCTTCTGTAAAGGGATTATTCTCGATAAGTATAGGTGGTTGTTTTTTCGATTCATGGATAAAGCGTCTACATACAGCATCTAAGGACGTTTCACTGAGTGGTCTAAGCGTTACACTTCTTTGCTTTTGATTTTTTACTTCACCATAGCATTTTATTATTTCCCTAAGTTCTTTTGGAAGCAATTGTTTATAAAAGATTTTTGTTTCACCTGTTTTAAGTATTTCAACGACAAATAGCACTACACCATTACTATTATAATAGTTACGATAATGATCTAATCCTAAAGGGAAGGTCCGTTTCCCCTGAGAAAAGCTATCTACCAAAGTACCTTTTACCTGAACAGGTACTTTCCTAATTAAGGAGTCAACGGACTCTGAGTGATCTTTAAACACTAGTATTTCACCATCAAAAGATATCCCCTTATCTCCTTCAGAAATATTAGCAATTAATAGGGAAGAAGGCTTATTTGCTTCTGCTTTTACTGCTGCTACGGCAATTCTTTCTAATTTTCCATTTGATATATTAGTAGCCACTTTCTGATTTAAACCTCCCTTTATAAGGGTTATCTTTTATTTAAATTATAGGGCATTTAGATAAAATTTACCTTAATTTTCTAGACTAACCTGAATTCCGTCACTGATACTTCTGGGAATTTCACGACTTATACCTATGATAAAACAACTGTTCTACTCAACAGAAGGAAGGGGCGTCCAACAAGGTCGATTACGTTTTCGACGCTAATAGCAACCTAACTGAAAAGGAGGGAATTAGCTACAAGTTATAACTATTTAACCAATCATATACATTTAGTAAAAAATAGAACGGGAGATTGGTTTTATTTACTCATTTTTACCAATCATAAATAGCAAACATATTATGGAATGTTATTGAAAAATGGTACAATAATACCATGAATAATGGAGAAGGAGGATTTAAATGATTGCCCCACAACAAACAGAATCGATAAAGGATTTGGTCGAAAATATACATAAAGAAAATATCTTATTACCAGAATTTCAAAGAGACTTCGTATGGGAGCTAAGCAAAACATGCGAACTTTTTGATTCTTTGGTTAGGGACATTTTTATAGGTTCTATAATATATGGTAAACCTTCTTTTGAAATAACGGTTAGAGAAATAGATACAAGACCTAGAAAGGGAGAAGGTAGTCGAAGAAAACTAGCAACCAAATTTTTTAATAAAGAAGAGATTCAACGAATGACCCAAATTAATAACTTTAGGATTATACTCGATGGCCAGCAAAGGGTTACTTCTATTTATAGAGCTTTAACAGGTGTTGATGAAGTATGGTTTATTGCGAAAAATGAAGAGGAACTCGAAACATCTATTCGTGAAAAAGCGTTGAGGGAAAGAACTTTGGAAGAAATGTTATTTGAATTTAGTCTTCAAGAAGATGAAGATCGTCTCTCTGTAAAGTTATCTGATGCTTTTTTAATATCAAAAGGTGATATATTAGATGATGACATTAAGGAGAATTATTTCGGGAAATTATCATGCATTGCAGGTATGGATGAAGAGGAATTGAAACTAGCGTTTATAAAATATCGAATGATATGCGTAAAGCTAGGAGAACTCTTCAAAAGTGACAAATTACTTTCATATTATTTGCTAAATATGGATACGGAGAAATTTGCTCTTTTTTTCGAACGAAGCAATAGCAAAGGTATTCAGCTTAACTTTATAGATATTTTGGCAGCCAAGTTATACAAAGGATTTAATTTAAGACAAAAAATCGAAGAACTAGAGTCAGGTTTTCCAAATTATTATTTTAATCGAGAGGTAATTGTTCGTACCATTTCCTATATTGTAAGCAATGGCAAAGAAGTTGATCGAAATTATATTTTATCCAATTTAAACTACGAACATTTCAATATGTATTGGGATGAGGTTTGTAACTGTTATAGAAAAGTTCTTGATTTTCTTTTTAAAGAGAGATTCATAATTTCTCAAAAATGGATGCCGTATGAAAACATGTTGATACCTTTAATTATCTTTTTGCGCTCTATCCATAAAACTGATTTTTCTCAGATGAATGAAAATCAATACGAATTTATTAAATACTGGTATTGGTCATCAATCTTTGCTCAACGGTATTCTTCAGGCTCTAATGAAGCTATAATTCAAGATGCATCTATTCTTTCTAATATTGCTCAAAATAAGAAGATAAGTGATAAAGCTTTTTTTAGTCGCCTAAAAATTCAAATCACTTCGCCCGAAGATATCTTGTCTTTCTCTAAAAAAGGAAATGTTATTTATAAAGGAATTTTAAACCTTATAAATTTTGCATCGAAAGGTTTAATAGATTGGAGCAATTCAAGTCAGCTACACTTAAATAGCAAGTTAGAAGATCATCATATCTTCCCTAAAGAATACATTAAAAATAAATTTAAAGATAATGAACAAATATTATCACTAATAGATTGTGTAGCGAACAGGACATTGATTCCTAAAATCACAAACATAAAAATTGGAAAGAAATCTCCATCACAATATCTTAAAGAGTTGATGAAAATTAATCCAAATATTGTAGAGAGTTTAAAAAATCATTTAATACCTATAGAAATAATAGATGGTGCCTATGATGACTTTTATATTGCATTTTTAGAAAAAAGAGCGGAAGCAATTTTCAAATTGATTGAGAAATATATTATAGCAAAAGAACAAAAAATAGTAGATCTCTTCTATCAACCACCAAAAACAAAAGGGAATATAAAAATATTCGCTAGTTATTATAATAAAAAAGTGGAAGCTATATTTGATATTGAGACTCAACAGGTGCATTACAATGGTGAAGTTTTATCTGTTTCAGCCGCTGCAGATAAAGCAAAATATAATTTAAGCGGTAAGGATAATACTTCTACGAATGGATGGAGATTTTGGAAATATATAAATGAACAAAATCAAGAAAGGTATATAGATGATTTTAGAAAAATAAAGAAATAATACAGTATGAAGTTGTGAAGAGTTTGTTTCGTGAAGAATTATGAAAAAATACATCGAATGGTGCAAGAACGAGTAAAAATTGATTCCAAAATCCAAGATGCGTTATCATCTATGAGAGGGGATAAAATCCCATCCCCATCAAGTTAGCGGTGTAAAATTTTTTAGAATGATACGCATGTTTAAAATACACATTAAATGATGAAGAGAAAATAAAATGTTAGGCATGCCAAATAACCCTCTTCCTGAGGGTTATTTGGCATTTATATCCATAACCTGTCCTGTCATATCTCCAATTTCTTTAAAAGATTCGATGTCGTTTCCACTATCTTCCTTCAGTCTTTCCTCGCGTATTTTCTTAATAGAGACAGGAGAGAGGGAAGATCGGTTTTCATCGTTTGAGAATGCAAAAGAAACCGATGCTAATACGATCGGGGGAGATCGGGTGCTTTCCGTTCACTGATCTCGATTCCCTCCCGTTGATGCCAATACATTCGAGCTTGGAACAGGGAGGGAGCAACCATGCCAAAGCGCTAAATCGGCGCATAGCTGCTGAAGCGACTGACTCCCGAGCAAACTATCTCCCTATGCACATAGCGTCAGGAAGGCTTTAGCAGTTAAGGAATGCTGCCGTTGAATGAGTCCTACTTCTCATTCCAGAAGGGTCAGTTCTTTGGCGGAAAGGAGTTGACGAATTTTTGATCCATGCCTTCACGTAATTTGATAGGTAATGGAATAAAATCCCCTTATATCATTTGTTGTAGCTCAAATTATAGTTCATAATTCTTGTTTTTATAGAGGAATTATAACAGAGTCAAAAAAGAATTAAAAATACCCTTTACAAAAATTTTGTTGTATGTTACATTAAAAACACAGAGATGGTCAACCATAAGTTATTTCATTAGAAGTAATGTCTTTGAAGGCAATCCTTGCGACAATGGAATTATTGCATAAGGAAGTTTCTTTTTTTTTCACGAAAAACAAAAAAGGAATTAAGAATACTTTAATTAAAAATTAGGGGGAAAATAATGAGCCGTGACAAAGCGTTGCAATTTATTCATGAATTAGAAATTCAATTTAATAAGAAAGAAATTGAAGCGGAAAAAGGATTAACAGTCGAATTATTAAAGCTGTATACTTTGTTTTTTGCCATGGAGAATGAAAAATATGGTGAGAAGCTCACAAACATCATAACAAGGGAAGAACTTAAAAATCGCCGCGAAAATGTAAAAGAAACCATCCAATCTTTATACCGTACGCTTGAAAGCATAGAGCCTTCACTCTCTGGCGTGTTTCTTAACGATACATTCAAGAACATCGAGGAAACCACTCTTTATAAATTAGTGGTCCTTCTTGAACGATATGGATTAACGAAAACGGAGTATCAAAATAACGAGGCTACGACAGTTTTTTTTGAAACATTAATAAAAGAGCTGCTTGCATCTTCAAAAGGTTATGACTTCACACCTGATGGCCTGTCACAGCTAATGATTCAGGCATTAAAGCCAATTACGGGATCCGTATATGACGGAACCGCTGGAATTGCAAATATACTGGTTGATGCCTACCGATACGCTAAAGGCAAAGGAAAAGATATTTCTGTTTATGGACAAGAGATTAACGAAGAGTTATATGTTATTGGCAAGCTGAATTTGTTTGTCAATCATATCTTGCCAGAACAGGGAGATATGAAATTGGGTGATACCATTCGTGACCCGAAATGGCTCGAAAATGGGCGTCTGATGCAATTTGACTATATTATGATGAATTTCCCATTCGGTTTAAGAGATTGGGGATATGAGTTTGCTATCAATGACCCTTATCATCGATTTGAATTATATGATCTTCCATCTAAATCACAAGGAGATTATTCCTTTATATTACATGCATTGGCGTCTTTAAATCAGGAAGGGAAAGCGGCATTAATCGTTCCTTTTGGAACACTGGTTAGAGGTGCGGCAGAAAGAAAAATTCGTTCCATCCTATTAAAAGACGATGTAATCGAAAGCATTGTTTCCCTTCCAAACAATTTATTTAGCGGAACGGGTATTCAGGTGGCGCTTCTTCTATTGAATAAACATAAACCAAGCCACAAAAAAGGAAAAGTGCAATTCATTAATGCCGAAGGGGATTATGAGCGGACAAGAACACAGAAATATTTGACTTCCAAACATGTCCAGAAAATCATTGAAACGCTCGAGGAATATGAAAACAAAGAAAAATACTCACGCATTGTTACTATAGATGAAATTGCCGAAAATAATTGGGACTTAAACCCATCCTTATACTTCATTCATGTGGAACTGGACACAGAATTCGGCAAGATCGTCTTTAATAAGAAAAAATACGAAAGCGAAGCGGAAAAACTTGTGCAGATCGGGGATATTGCGGAGGTCATCCGCGGCGTGAATCTTCCAACCCGTAGACAAATCGAAAGTGCAGACGGGGAGTTATTCCCTGTTATTCAAATACGAGATATCGAAAATGGAGAAATACGCTTTGAAACCATTGATGAATTTCCGATTCAAACAAGAGATGTACAGCGTGTTACCGCACAGCCGGGGGACATTTTAGTGTCAAGCAGGGGAACCCAACAGAAAATTGCCATTGTTCCGGAATACGATGGAACGATTTTAGTATCGAATATGTTTATTATCATTCGCCTTCATTCTATAAAAGAAGTCGATCCTGTCTACGTCAAACGTTTCTTAGAAAGTCCGATTGGCCAATACTTTTTTGAAGCTCATCAAAGCGGATCTATTGCAACAGTTTTAACTCCAAATGATATTCGCTCCATTGAGCTGCCTTTGCTTCCTATTGAGCAGCAACAGGAGATGATTAGACAATTGGAAGAGGCAGATGAATTAATTCGCAAAGCTTATGAAGAGAGAAAGAAAAAATACTTTGATGCTTATCAAAAATTTGGCATCGGAGCTTTTATCCGACCAATGACAAAGCAGGGGGAATGAGTGTTGAAAAGAAACTTCTTCTTGAATTAAAAAATAGTTTAAGAAGACGAGGATTTTGGGTGGACGTAGTAGATGAGGAATTAGTTTTGGATCTATGGTATTCAAAATCCAACTTCATCGAAATGGTCAGATTATTAACAGCATTACAAATAGGCGTTAGAATTGGCGAACAAGGGATTCGGCTGAAGCCGAATACCCGTGTTTCGGATGCACTGTTCCAGCAAATAGAGTTTTTTCATCGACAAGGATGGAACTGGTTTTCTGTTTCAAGACCACAAGAAGTCCCAGTTGCATGGAATCATAATCCAGACAATGACTTCTCTATATTGGATTTAGACAGCGGGATTGCTAGTCTAGTATTTGCATTAAATAAAGTCGGGTTATATACTTCTATGAGTTGTGACGGCCATGGGCAAAGAGAGCCAAACATCTGGCTACGCAGACAGGATTATGCTGAAACAATTCAGAACATACTTATGGAAGCTAATCAACAAGTCAGTTTTGCGTATGATTGGGAAATAAAGAAAGGATATAGAAATATTGTTCTAACTGCAAAGAGGCGTTTATCCAACGATAAATGGGATGTGGAGAAAATACAGGATGATGCATTAGCTTTATCAGAATACATTTATAAAAACTATTCTGCATCTGCTGGTAAGAAGTTGAGTCGTTATAATAGAGTTTCTAAGGAGTAGGGAACGCTGTATAATAAAAGTTGGAACACTTTGGAGCATCCTAATGATTTCAAGTCTTTACTTTTGTTTTTCAACAAATCTAGTATGAAAAAGATAAAGAAACAGGAGGCAGAGTATGACTGTAAAAGCAGACATCGATTTTCAGAAGGATTTATTTGAGGCAGCCAATAAAATGCGCGGGAGTGTGGCTCCTGCTGATTATAAACACTACGTACTTCCGTTAATCTTTTTGCGCTATCTTTCTAATAAATACGAACAGCGTCGAAAAGAATTAGAGCAAATCGTAAAAGATCCAAGCAGCGATTGGTATACGGAAGATGATGAAATGCGGCAAATCATCATCACCGATCCGGACCAATATAAGGCGGAAAACGTCTTTGTCGTGCCTGAAGAAGCAAGTTGGTCTTATATTATGAAAAACGCCAAGCAGCCGAATATCAAAGAAATTCTTGATAACGCGATGAAGCGTCTTGAAGAGGAAAACCCAGAACTGGAAGGCATATTGCCGCGAATCTACCAAGGTTCGAACTTGCCGCCTGAAAACGTGGCGGGATTAATCGAAATTTTTTCCCGTGATGTATTTAGCGGCAATACGGACGACAGTGTAGATATATTGGGCCGTACATATGAGTATTTTATTAGTTCTTTTGCCGCTTCCGAAGGCAACAGAGGAGGAGAATTCTTTACACCGTCAAGTATCGTTAAATTGCTTGTTGCCATGCTGGAGCCGAAAAGCGGGATTGTGTTTGATCCTGCGTGCGGCAGCGGCGGAATGTTTATACAAAGTGAAGAATATGCTCCGAACAAACATGCTCTGTCGTTTTACGGGCAAGAAAATGTGGTAACGACCGTACGTCTTGGAAAAATGAACGTTTTATTGCATGGCATCAATGCGGAAATTCGTTTAGGAGACTCGCTGTTAAACGATCAGTTTCCTGATTTAAAGGCCGATTACGTGATTGCCAATCCGCCGTTTAACCAAAAAGACTGGGGAGCAGACCGTTTATCAAAAAATGACCCTCGCTTAATCGGACCAGTTACAAACAGCAATGCGAACTATATGTGGATGCAACACTTTCTATACCATTTAAACGATACGGGTACCGCAGGATTTGTGATGGCAAACGGAGCGATGACAACGAATGTGAAAGAGGAAAAAGAGGTCCGTCAAAAATTAGTGGATGAAGGATATATTGACTGCATTGTTCAATTGCCTGAAAAACTGTTCTTTACCACAGGCATTCCATGTTGCTTATTCTTTTTAAGCAAAAACCGTGACGGCAAAAACGGCTATCGGGCAAGAAAAAATGAAATTTTGTTTATCGATGCCCGTAAAATGGGGACGCTCGTCAGCCGCAAGCAAAAAGCGCTGTCTAAAGAGGAAATTGATAAAATCGCAGCCGTTTATCGTGCCTACAAATACGATGGGGCTGAAGGATACGAAGACGCTGCTGGATTCTGTAAAGTTGCAACAATTGATGAAGTACGAGCCAATGACTACAAATTAACACCGGGCATTTATGTTGGAACAGAAGTATCCAATGAAGACGATATACCATTTGAAGAAAAAATGGTTGAATTAACTCAGCGTCTTTTAGAACAGTTTGAAGAGTCTAATCGCCTTCAAGAGAAGATTAGGAAAGACTTGGAGGAATTACTGTGAGTAATTGGATTAAAGTGAAATTAGGAGATATTGTTGAACTAAAAAGAGAGTCATATCACCCCAAACCTGATGAGGTTCTACCTTATATTGGGTTAGAACATATAGGTCAAGGAACATTACGGTTAATCAGT
>NICF_comb_assmDRAFT_10003882_pt1 | contig 10611 bp, 8 predicted proteins | sample NewIslPassag4_SG_FD_11279 | JGI IMG/M metagenome (IMG submission 11279) | reverse complement strand
GGCTCGAACACGTACACAAACGCGAGCGCCGCCCCGGCAAGAAATAAGGCCAGACTAAATGGCAAAAAGATGTAGACAAATCGCCGTTCATGGCGATACAATCCAGCCGCCACAAACGACCATATCTGGTAAAACACCCATGGACTGGAGATGATCGCGCCAAAAAGGAACGACGCTTTCATGTAGATGGCGAACGCCTCGTGGGCACTCAAACTCCTTGCTCTCACCCTCGGGTCTTCTTTCGCTGGTCGCCACAGAAACACGTGCATCAGTTCGGAATCGTCGACCCGACCGGGTTCCAAAAGAGCCACACTGGCCAGGCTCGTCAGATTCCCATGTTCCCGGTGAAACGTAGCGATTCCCTTCTCAATCTGGCTGGAAACTCGCCCCAGCGCGTCAACCAACTTTTCCCGGGCCTCATCGCTGATGGCCCCCCCCGATACGACCATCTCTTTCAGCTTTGCAATCTCTTTCGTGGAAAGCAAACCTGTAGGCTGGCCGGACGAAGTTTATCGCCATCTCGCCCAGTACGGCAGGCCAGCGAGACTCGAGGACGTCAAACCCACGGAGAAGCTGCGCGAGACGATTCGTGTCGTGCGGAAGAGGTTCCCGGGATTCCAAAAACTTCTTGAGGCTGACCACGGCGTTTTGATCCTCTTCCCACCGCTTCCGCATCGCCTGGAGAGCCGATGCAAACTGCACAACTAACTCCCGGGGAGAAACCAGATATTCCTCCGCGAGCACCTGCTTCGAAACCACAAACTGCGATGCGGCTTCTTCCGTGAATGGTGTTTCCACCCCAGCCGCACGTAACGCCCTAATTTGTTGTGCCACTTCCCTCTGGGATAGCCGAATGTAGTGCTCGGTGAGGGCTTTTTCCAGCGGTCGCTGGATCAGCATGACCACCCAGTTACCAAAAATGAGGCCGATCACCACGCCAACAGCGAGGCCCAAGAGAGCGCGGAATAAGCACTGCCGCAACTCTTCCAGATGCTCGCCGAAGGTCATCGTGGATTCTCGGAAGAGATCCTCGTCGGACTTCGGAGGGGGCAGGAGGCGGATCATAGACGTAATGGGGGTAATCTCCTCTTCTTATTGCCGTCCAGTGCAACATTCGACGACAAACTTCCCATATCGCCATAGTATCACGGACTCACTCACCCGGCAACGCTCCACATGGCCAACACGTCCCCACCCTTTATCCGGAAGCAGTAATATGGCAAAGGCATAATTGTGCTGAAGGGGCAATTCATGAATTGTCCCTACAGTTCAACAGGAACTGAACTCATCACACGGACACACTCGGTGAAGTGGACTGCGTGAGGGCACGATGTGGACGTGACACGCTGGTCGCTCCGCGTTGGCTCGCGCGAGCAGATGTCAAGCTCCGCACTCCTTTTTGGCACCGTAAAAGAATTGACGATGAGTCGGTTCGCAAGGCGGTTTTCCGTTCTGCCACCGAGACCTCCCATTTTGCAAAGGACAGACAAGTAAGTCCCCTATTCCGTCATTGGCGTCAGAACAACTTCATCCCCCTCGTTCAGCCCTTCTCGAATTTCTGCTTCACGGTCGTTCATCAATCCGACCTGCACTGGCCGTCGGCGAATGGCACCCTTTTCTCGGATCCACACGGCCCACCGCTGCTGATCAAGCTGCACCACGGCAATGCGGGGCACAATCAGCACATTGGTCCGCTCCTGCGTGATGATATGGACACGTACCCGGTAGCCAACCCCCACGTTGTACTGCTCCCGTAGTTTTGCAATAGCCTCCGGGGCTAGAGTCACAATCACCTTGACACGCTGTTCCTCCACCCCGAGTGAACTCAATTTGGTAAATGCCGCGGGATAAATACCGCTGACCTGCCCCTGGCAGACCGGCACGTCCTCACTCGACCCCAGGAAAATATCTACCGGCATGCCCGGTCGGATGCGAACGGCCTGCTCCGTAAGGATGTCGGCTTCCACTTCCAGGTCCTCCCACCGTCCTATTTCCAGAAGTGGGGTTCCCGCTGTCAAAAACTGTTCATGGCTCACAAACCGGTGAAGGACGACTCCGTCATAGGGGCTTGTCATGACTGCCCGTCGTGCATTTTCCTCCGCCATTTTCAATCGTGCCTGGGCTTCCGCCAGTTGCTGTTGAAGCTCGCCTTCAACCAGGGACTTGCGTTCGATATACCTCTGAATGAGAGTGGGCAAAAGGTTCGTGGCGGCCTGAAGGGAAGAAAGTGCCGCATGGACGAGGCGATCCTGACGGTAACCGAGCGAGGCTTCGATGCTTGCTAATTGGGCACGATCCACATCGTCCTGAGATGCGGCCCCCGACCCCACCAGGGCCGTCACCCGCTTGAGACGCGTTTCCGCATAGTTGTATCGGGCCTCGCTGGCATTAGCCCGAGCTGCCGCTGCCTCCACCGTGGATTTCATTGACTCCACATACTGCTGTGCTTGTTGAAGGGCCGTCTCCTCCACGCGATTGTCTCGATTGGTGCGGATGGCTGCCTCGACACGCGCCACTACTGCCCTTGCCTCGGCCAGCATGTTCTCGACATCCGCCGGTACGATTCGGGCCAGAACCTGCCCCTTTTTGACCTTCGTTCCTTCCCGCCAGGGGATGGCCTCAATCCGACCGTTAAACGGCATGCTGATCAGGATGGTTTCAGGCAATCGGGTCATTCCCCGTTCACTGATAAACTCCCTGATCGTGCCACGACGGCAGGGAATTACCTCGGTCTGATTTTTTCGTTCGCACCTCGAAGAAGAACGTACAGAACCAGCCCCAGCGCACAGAGAATGAACGATGTTCCCAGAACCCGCACCGCCCTTCCCGCAAAAGCTCTCCTCGTTGCCATCCTCGTTGTCCCTCACTCGTTAGCCTTGACGGTTTCCAGCCAAGCGGTTCGCCAGATCATTATTTCCACGATCAGGTGAGAGGCCGCCGCAAACACCGTTCCCCAAAATGCCGTGAGCAACCACACCCGAGGCGGAAACAAAAGCGGCATGCGAAGCACGTCGCTCTGGTAAGTTGCGACGACGTAGTCCGCAAGGACGTAGCCCAGGGGCAATCCCATGATCAGCCCCAGGGTCAGAATCACCAAGTGTTCCCGAGCGAGCAATCCGCCAATTTGAAGCGGCGTATAGCCGGTCACGTAAAGAGCGCCAAATTCCCGCCGTCTTTCTTCTACGGCAATCACTCCCGCGCTGAGCAAAGCACCAAAGAACAGAGAGCCGGCAAATCCAATTTCGAAAGAAAGAATCACCCAAATGTTGCGGAGCAACGTGTTTTCCAGGTTAGCCTTCATATCGGCATGGTTGAGCACCTCTTCTACTTCTGCCAGTTTCTTGAGCGATTGAAAAAAACGCAGGCGTTGCTGGGGGTTTCGATCCAAGCTGATCTGGATACGATTAACCGGATACTCCTCTCCCAGAACCTGTGTTAGGTAGGCGATATTCGCGTAGACCGCCGTCCCCACATAGTCATCAGCGATCGACGTAATGGGAGAGCGATACCACTCCCGGCGGCCCTTGACCGGACGCCACTCGACCTCGTCTCCCGCCGCAAGTCCGAATTCCTGGGCCAGTTGCCGACTGATCACGAGTCCAACCGGGGGAATCGCAATAGCATGACCTACCCGATCGCGTGGCACGGTGAGCCGCCGGTCCTGCCGCAGGCCGGTAACCGCGGTCAGCTTTTCGCGTCCCTTACATCGTAAAGTCACGGGGACGGCCAGCACTGGCTCGACCCATCGAACTCCCGGAAGCTGCCGCACCTCGTCCATGACGGTATCGTTTTGCTCGTTTTTCAGAACCAGTGTCGCGTCGCTGCGGTACACCCACTGGAAGTGAAACGTCATCAAGTAATCAATCCCGATCGTCAGTGATAGGATCATCGACATCACCGCCGTCGCCAGGAGTCCCGTCACGAGACCCGCAACGGTGCGAAAAGGATGACGGAGCAGATACCGAAACACCATCCGCCACGGCGGCGTGAGCGTCTGCCAAAAAAATCGCAACCTTTCCAAAAACACACTGCCTCCCACAGGGGGCGCGGCGGGTCTCATGGCCGTGGCCGGTTCCAGCGTGAGAGACCGTCGCATTCCCTGCCATCCTCCCGCCGCAGCCGCCAAGATCGCCAGAGCCACTGCCTCGATGTGCAGGTCAGGATAGCACCGACTTGGTAGCCTCGGAAATTCATAAAACCGGCCATAGAGGTAGGTCATCGAATTCGCCAGCCACTGCCCCAGGCCACATCCTAGAATTCCTCCCAACGCTCCCACCGCCAAAGCATATTCCAGGACATGCCAGCCGATGAGGCGATCGTCCATTCCAAGAGCTTTTAGTGTTCCGATAATAATTCTTTGTTGTTCTATCCGCCGAATCATGACAATATTCACGATAATTCCCGCAACAATCAGAAATACAGCCGGAATAATAAACGCGAATGCTCGCAGTCCTTCAATTTCCTGACTCAAGAAAGTGTTCGATGGATATTCATCAAGAGGCACATTGGAAATCACTCCGTATTCGTCTATCCTGCGCTCAAGTTCTGCAAGAATCGTCCTCGCGGCCTCCCGAGCTGCGGGCGTCAGCCGTCCGACGAGTTCATTCGCTGCTCCCGCCATGTCATAAACGTCCTGGGCAAAACTGTCCTTCAGATAAAAAATGCCGAATCCCTCCCGGTCAGGAACGATGGCTGCCGGCCCCAGCGGATAGACAAACTCGCAACTGAACGCCGTGCCAACTATGGTCAGATCCTCTCGACGCCGTCCTAGGTTGAGCGTGATCTTGTCTCCCACCCGCAGTCCATGCGCCTCCGCAAACACATCGTTGACGATCACTTCCTTCGGTTGGGTGCCCGTAAAATAGCCGCCACGCAGGATCTCAATTTGATTGAGCGTGGGACGAAAGCTATCCGGTAAACTGATGGCGACTCCCGCCAGTGGTTTGTTCTGGTCGGGCAGGTCAACGGTCACCGGGAACCGGATGCGCGGTTCGATCTCCACAATTCCGGGAACGTCTTTCAGACGGGCAAGTTCTCCCCGCGGGAGTTTCTTGACCGAAATCCAAAAGTCTGCCATGCGTCCCCGGGAGTAGTAATAATCGCGTGCCCAGCTCAGGTTGCGATGCGCTGACCGCATGGCAACAAAGCAGGCGATGCCCACCATCGTCACCAGGACGATGGCCAGAACCGTCATCCCGGAAGCGAGCAGCTCTCTCAACAGTTTTCGATGGAGCAAACCGAACATAGGCTCGTTTCAAGCAATTTGGGCAAAAACCCGGCCAGCAGTTTGTGCCGTCCTACCACTGAATGCTTTCCGGCGGCAAAGGGTGGGGTTGGTGGAAAACCTCGACAATTCGTCCACTTCGAAGCCGCACAACCCGGTCGGCCATCTGCGAAATCGCTGTATTGTGCGTTATCAGCACTACCGTCTTTTTCATTTCGCGGCACAAGTCCAGCAGCAACCGTAAAATCTGCCTTCCAGTTACATCGTCAAGTGCACCGGTCGGCTCGTCGCAGAGAAGAAGGGGCGGATTCTTGACCAAGGCCCGGGCAATGGCCACCCTCTGCTGCTCGCCCCCTGATAGTTGGGCGGGAAAACTGTTCGCCCGTCCGCGAAGCCCCACCTTTTCCAGCACCTCATAGGGATCCCGCGGTGAGGTGACCAGGTTGGCCGCCAACATGACGTTTTCAATCGCTGTCAGATTGCTGATCAGATTGTAAAACTGGAAGACAAAGCCGATCACTTCCCTTCGATACCAAGTAAGTTTTCCGTGCGAAAACGTGGAAAGATCCATCCCTTTAAACAACACGTGACCGACAGTCGGCCTGTCTAGTCCCCCAATCAGATTGAGCAACGTGGACTTTCCCGAGCCACTCGGCCCCAGAACGACCAGGAACTCCCCCTCATAAATGTCCAGACTGACGTCTTTTAAGGCTTCTAATATGACTTCCCCCATTTGAAAGACTTTCGTGACCTGCACAACCCGTAACAGGTCGCCTGACGAATCAGTCATCGCCTGTTTTGATGCTGCATGGTGCGTCCAACCAAGAAATCGGCCCAGCATCAGTGGTCTTCCCGGTAACTCATTTGAAAAAGAGGAAGAAACGTCCTGTTCCCGTTCCCCCGGTGTTTCTCATCAGTTAAGAGCAGCACCACAATTTGCTATTGTACGGAATATACCACAAGAACTGGGAGGAACCGGTAAACCGAAGTTGTTTGCAAAAATGATTGTCTCGCCCGTACCGTTCCCGACGGTCGTAACAAAACGATCGCATCGCCGATCCGTTTCTCCACATCAAAGCCACTCCGGCCGATGTTTGAGCTAGGTCGTTCCAGCCTGGTGTGTGCTTCCCAACGCCGCGAGTCAGTCATGACAGTCCTGCGTGCCGGATCCATCGAGCGATCCTTTCACCACGAATTGCCGGTTAGTGCGCGCCGGCTTGGCGAATGGGTGCTCATCCGCCCGGTGGCAGAAGGCAACTGGACGCAACTTTATCAGGCCCAGGCAGCGTCAGCTTCACCGGGGTCACCACCCCAATACGCCGTCAAAACAATCCGTCCCGAGTGTTTCGATTCTTCGATTGCCCAGCGAATTCTCGCCCGGGAGGTCGAAGTTGCACGGATGGTGACTCATCCCCATATTGTGCCGGTACTTGCATGGCAGTTGCGTCACCCGCCTCAGTACGTTGTGATGCCCTGGCTGGAAGGCGTCTCTCTGAGAGACTTGCTCCGCCAGCGCTCTCCTCTTCCAACGGCTGAGGCCCTTTGGCTGACACGCCAGATTGCCGAGGGGCTGGCAGCTCTCCATGCAGCGGGATGGATTCACGCCGACCTTAAACCGGAGAACATTATCGTCAGTTCCGATTATCATGTGACGCTCATCGACCTTGGCTTCTGTGTTCGCCAGAGCGAGATCCAAGGTCGCCGGCGCCTCATTGCCGGGACACTTAATTACATCGCACCCGAGTGGTGGACCATGGACGGGAGGCCGGACGCGCGGTCCGACCTTTTCAGTTTGGGAGTAATCCTTTACGAAATGCTCTGTGGTCGACGACCCACCAATGCGAAGACTTTAGATGAACTGGTGGCACTGCACCGGACCTGGCGCCTTCCGGCCGCACAGACTGTGCGTGGCACACTACCTCGCGAACTCGTTCGGCTGCTGCGGAGCCTCCTCGCTCGGATTCCCGAACGACGACCGCACTCCGCGACCGCTTTGATTGAGGCACTCTATCCGCTGGAAATCGAATTTTTCACCGATCGCGACTATTCGGCAGCCTTAGAGCACGCTGGCACAAATACCGTCTTCTCCCGTCACTGCTGAACGTTCGTTCCCAGTAGTTCAGCCGGAATCATCCGTTGCAGGTCGTGCAGGAGATTTTCGCCGATTTCGTTTAAATCTTGCCAGCTCAATCCCGCGGAGTTCAGAAACAGATTCAGCCAGTCGCAGTACCGGACAAGCACCGTGACGTCCCAAGCCATCTCAGAACGCGCGGCCGTTTCGAGAAGGCTCTCCAGGGAATGTGTCACCCGAACGACCGCATCTACCGGAACCACCATAGCGGCCGACTTGATGGTGTGAAGAGTCCGGGCCAAGTCCACCACGATGTCAAAATTGCACGACAGATCAGGTTTTCCGTGTCTCTGAAGCTCAGCAACCAATTTTCGCAAGAACTGGGAACGATGACGCAATTCATGGAGGAACGTCTGCCACAAGTGAGGATCCACCTCTTCTGGCGGCTCGACACAGTTGGTTATCTCGAAGTCATCATCGTCGGGAGTTGGTTGATCCTGCTGCGTGCCAGACTGTCCCGCTCCGCCCGCGATCTCTGACGGGTTTTCGCCGGCTACAGTCTCGTTAGGGGACGAGGCTGATTGGTCAGAGGGGGTTGTCTCCCTGGATGCGTCTGCTGGTGTGTTGGTGACAACATCTCGCACAACACTGGACTGCCCTTCCTCGGGAATCTCCTCTGTTTCGGTTTGGGGTTCCTTTTCCTGCCGGACCACGTGAGCCATGTTTGGCGCGGACTCATCGAACGGCATCTCAGCCTGCTTTAGCTTACCCCATTCCCTTTCGTTGTGCCCGGCTGCGGGAAAGCATGACGGGGTCGAATCCGAGGGAAACGAATCGCTCACATCCTGAGTCTCTGAACTTCCTGACTTAAAGATCAGTTGGTCGGCGTATTCGACGACATGGCAGAGGTCAGGCTTGGCCACCTGGGCATCCGCTCCCACGGCCTCCCCTTTCCGCCTATTCTCGGGAGTGATGATGCTCGAGTAGAGAAGGACCGGAATGTCGTGCAATTGAGGATGCGTTTTGATCCGCTTCGTGAGATGAAGGCCGTCCACCTGAGGCATCTCAATATCGGCGATGACAAGGTCACACGGCAGGTTTTGCCGCGCGGGACAAGCATCGGTTTGTCGTTCGCGGATTCGTTGTTCCAACCACTCCCAGGCCTGTTTGCCATTCTCAAACACAACCAACTGACAGTAGCCGCTGGCCAGAAGTGTCTGCTGGATCGCCTCTCGAACCGTGGGCGAGTCTTCCACCAATACGATGGTCGCTTCCTGACGCGGGAGTTGCTCCGGATTGTCCACAGCGGCCGTGCGAAAGTATTGACTGGTCACCTCATCGAGAATCATCTCAAAATCGAGCATGAGGATGAGCCGATCTTCACAGCGAGCTAAAGCCGTGACCGGTGTTTGGGAGAGATCTTGCCACCCTGGCACGGCCAGAACATCTTCCCAGCTCAGGCGATGAATCTTTTCCACGCGATCCACCAAAAAAGCCGTCTCCTGCTGATTGAGATCCGTGAGAATTGCGGTTGTCTCTCCTTCTCCCTCGTATCGAAGCACACCGAGAAAATCTGCCAGCGAGACGCAGGGAACAACCTGGTTTCGCAGTTTGAAAACGCCCCGAATGCTTGGATGGGCATTTGGCAAATAAGTAATCGCCGGCGCCGGCAACACCTCCCGGACCTTCGCGACGTTCACCCCAAACACGTAGTCTCCCACATCGAAGACGAGGATTTCCAACTCGTTGGTTCCGCTTTCAAGCAAAATCTCTTTCTCCAACAGTAGACGGCTGATCTTGCTCATGGACTTACCTCGTCAAGCCAATCGGAAGGATTTGCGCACAGATTTCTGCGTGCCGGTCTGTCACTTGCTAAGGTGAATTATCAGCGGAGAACGTCTTACCATTTGCAGGTCCCACGGATTTCCCGTTTGACCGTTCCCATTGGATGGACCATTAACGCCGGAAGGGTGGCACCTGCGAGAAAGTCAGCCAATAATCAGGTTTCGTCAAGTTCTCTCCTGGCGAGACTTTTAGCCTCAGAGAATCCACAGCCAAAATTCTGGTGCCCTCCTTCAGGATGCGGCCTTTCACAGGCGGGAAACACCGAGGCATGCTTCACAATAACCTACGTCACATTCGCCGTCCGCTGGATTTGGAGCCAGAATATCCACACTCAGTCCCAGCCGGGGACTACCCGCATATTCAGCATGGTGAGCGCATTTGGAACTCGGTTGCAACGCCGGATGGCCACGTCGAGGATGTTCAGTGCGGTTAACGCCAAATCTACTTTCGCCGGCCACCAATGTTGCATTTTCTAAACGCCAGACATAGAAAACCGCACAACCGTGCGTCAGGGTGGTTGATAACGACTTCTCTCGGGCGTGCCGATTTCGCCCCGTTTCTGAGGAAAAGTGTTCCGCAACAGGCCAAGAAACAACGCGCCTGCCCGTGAAATCGCGCCAACGAGCAAGCCATGGCACAGGGTTTGCTGACACAATCGCTACGCCGTGTGATCGTGCTGCCTGTACAGATCACTGGAGCTCAGAGCGCGGACGGTCGCGCGAATGCCGTGGCGGCGCCAACCGGGTTGGGAACCATTGGGGTCCCTGTTTTACCGTTTAAAAATGGAGGGTCAACCGTGATGGCACGTTGGCTGGCACATCTGAAGCAGGAAGAGGGTGTTTTGACGTTTGAATGGATCCTTCTGATCACCATTCTCGTCATTGGGATCGTTGGTGGTCTGAGCGCTGTGCGGGATGGACTGATCACCGAATTGGGCGATGTCGTGGAGGCCGTCATCTCTCTCGACCAGTCTTACCTGATCGCTCACCCGTGGGAAATCAAAATCCCCAATTGCGAGGCCGACGGTGCCTCCGGCTCCTCTTATCAGGATTCTGCCGGTATGGCCCAACGTCGGCTTGCTAACGGTGACTTGGATCAGGATCAAGATCCGATCGGCGATTGCAGTCCGCTTGTGGAGCGACCTTTCTGAAGTTCGGGTGGCGATAAGCACACCGGCCGCGGTGTCGCCGCCAAGGGCACAGACAGTTCCTTGCATACCGGCGGCGGAGATGCTCCGCGGAACTCCAAGTCGGCAGTCAGAGCCGACTTTTTGATTGCGCGGACCCCGCTTATTAAGCTAAAGAAGTAGACGAAGCCCGGTGGGCGATTGGACGGCGCTACACAGGAGACGCGACCATGTCGTTTTGCTGCGGTATCACGTGGGCATGCCTTCTTGTGACGACAACAGCATACTCTGGTCTTTCGGCGGCTCATGGGTGTGCCCCCGTTTGGCATACAATGCCCGGCTCCA
>NICF_comb_assmDRAFT_10003880_pt1 | contig 10613 bp, 8 predicted proteins | sample NewIslPassag4_SG_FD_11279 | JGI IMG/M metagenome (IMG submission 11279) | reverse complement strand
AAAGAAAGCCGGTTTTTTCTAAAGCTTTAACTCCCCCATCCGGAGAAGTTCAACAACAGCTTGTGATCGCCCCTTTACTCCAAGCTTTTGCATGGCATTTGCGATGCATAATCATTACTTATAGAAATATATCTCAACCCTTGAATTTATAGTCTATTTTAACATTTCCATTTGGATATACAACTACAAAATTAATTAAAGTTTGGAATACATAGTGCAAATCCTGCTCTGTATTTTCTAGTTCTTGAAAAGCATCCTGAATATTTTTTATATCGGTCATGTCATCTTTCTGCTTGCTTAACAAAAACATCCGGTTTTCTATTTCACTTAACCTAGATTCGTACTGGTTACGTTTCTCCTGGAATTCAATTTTTGTAATTATTTTTTCCAAAAGCAGATCAACCAAATCTTTGTTTTTTGCCTCGAGTTGTGCCTTTTCTTTTTCCAAATTCGAGAGTTCTCTCTTTCTCATTTCTTCGAGATCGCTTTTCAAAGAGACCTGAACGGTTTTCCCTTTTCGTTTCAATCTCTTAATTATCACCTTCCTAAAATCGTAATAGGAAATGGGTGCATGGTTTACACAGGAAGCTTCTCCTGCTCTACGATAATTGCTGCATTTTAGATAAAGCCATCGGTTGTCTTTACCCTTTTTATTTGGCTTCTTATTCCCGCTTTGTATTACCACCATACTTGCTCCGCATTCACTGCAAACAAGTAACCCCCGAAATTCGTTCCAAGGTGTAATCTTGGTTTTTTTATTTGTAACTTCTTTGTTATTTGCTTTTTCCCACGTTTCTGGTGACACAATAGCAGGGTGATGATTTGGATATATCACCCATTTTTCACGAGGATTTTCTATCTGCTTTTTCCGACCATTTTGTTTCACTTTGGTATAACGATTATGGACAAAATATCCAGCATAAGTTGGATTTCTTATAATTCTTTGGACGGAAGTGATTTGCCATTTGTCTTTTTTTCTAGGCTTTGAAACAGTTCCGTTTTTAACACCTTCGTTTAACATATGTGTAATTGTTTTCATTCCATACCCATCTTTGACATACCATTCAAATATTTGTCTAACGGTTGGAGCTTCGTCTTCATCAATGGCAGGTTTTTTATCAACAATCTTATATCCGAATGGTTGTGGACCAATCGCTTCCCCTCTTCGAAGCTTTGCAGCTAATGCAGCGCTAATCGAAACGGACAATGTTTTAGGATACTGGGCGGCAAACATGGCAAACATTTCGAATTTCATATCGTTTTTGCCTTCGTAAAGACTGTCGTAACCTTCTTCAATTGTGACTAAACGGACTCCATGAGCTATCAACGTTTCCTTTATTTCCAGGCTATCCCTCAGATCCCGAGCCAAACGGTGTATGGACTTAAACACGACCATTTTTATTTGCCGTTTTCGTGCTTTTTCTAATACCAGTTGCATTGCTACACGATCTAAAAGCACTGTCCCGGATATTCCATCGTCAAACACAACGCTATTTTCTCGCCATTCAAAGTTATTCTGTTCTAACCAATGTCTACAGATGTCAATTTGGTTTTCTGGTGATGTTTCTTGTTCTTCCTTATCCGTGGAAATCCTGATATAGCAAAGATATGGGTAATCTTCATACTTTGTCACTTTGTCTTTATCCTTTTGAATTTCGAACGGAATTTGCATGGAATATCCCTCCGTTGCAATAAAGGTATATTCCTATTTTACATGATTACTTGGTGGGTACAATCCTATAAAAATAGAAAAAAAGTGGCTCTGGAATGAATCCAAAACCACTTCTTTTAATGGATTAGCCAGGATTTGAACATAAGACCCCTACGTCCCGAACGTATAAATACACTATTTTTTAAAATTTAACAAGCGCAAAAAGGCTTGATTTACTATATTCTAGAATTATTACGTACAAAACATCAAATATTAATTATTTGGTGGGCATGTTCTGCAGAAAATCCATAACCATTTTGTCAGGCATATGCTAACAACAGTTTAAAAAAGATTAATCTATAATAATTTTTAAATATGAATAGATACTTTAATAGTGAAAAGTGCAATATTAACTATTTTTTGGTAAGGATAAAACACCTAATTATACGTGCATTTTAAGGTTCAAATATTAAGAGGAAGCTCTTAATAATCATTAATAAAGCAAATAACAAAAAAATACACATAAAAATTGACAAAATAAATCTCATATAAACTATCGATATTATCTAAAATAATAGAAAAAATCATCAAACAAGTATATAATTCATTATAAACAACATTTTTAGAATAAGAAGGTACTGATAATACATGGTTATCACTAAATATGGAACTAGTATACCCACTAGTGAAAAGCCATTTCTCTTTTACAATGAAATAAAGAGTTTAATATACGAAATTAATAATATCCATAATACCTTTTCAAAGAATTGGAATGAAAAATTCAATACATATCCTCTTAATCTAAATAAAAAACAGGTAAGAGATGTTTGCAATATTTTATATGATGATATATTTTTCATACATGAAACTTTTTTCTCTAATTTAAGAGAATATATGACTAAACTTGATGAACTTATAGTTTCATTAGATCTTGACTATACTTATAATAATTTTGATTTTCGTTCTAGAGTAAAGCAAAAAGAATCAGTTGTGAATAAATTAAAATATTATATGGTGGGAAAAGAAGGTAGGGGGGCCTACTCAATTAATAAGTGTTTAAATGATTTGTTAGGTTTTCGCATCGTAGTTGAAGAATTTAATCATAACTGTGAAATTTTTGATAAAATATGTTTAGAAATACAATCAGATGTTAATATTAAAAAAATAAATTCCTCTAAAAATGGATACATTGGAACACATATATATTTCTATGGTAATAATAATCAATTCTTCCCTTGGGAACTACAAGTTTGGAATCCCACACATGCTAAATCAAATGATTATTCCCATTCTATGTATAAGCAAGAATATACAAAATGGGCAAACATCTATAAAAATTCCGAGGGAATTGAAGTGAGGTGAACCTTATGGCCTTTCATTTCATTGCTATTGCAAGTGACTATACTAGTGGCATACGGATAGGATGGCATTATTCAGATGAAAAGAGGTTGAACACTAATAAAATACAGTCGTTCATGAAAACGGTAAAACAAAAATGTGGCGATATTCCTCTGGCTATCCATAAATTATCGACCGAGTCGACAGAATGGCAATCAGTTGTTGATAAAGATTCTTTTTTTGAAGATGTTGTTATAACTCCAGATATGGATAAGTTTATTGAATTAGTTACTGCTGACAGAAAATTGTCTGCTTATGATGTAGCAAAATTTATACTTTCTATTTATCCTACATCACATCTAAAACTTCAAAAGTTACTCTATTTTGCATATGCTGAGTTTCTAATTAAAACCGGCAAAAAATTATTCGACGATCCCATTGTTGCATATAAATACGGACCGGTTGTAGAGTCTGTATTTCAAAAATTCAAGGTACATGGCAGTTCTATAATCGACTTTATGGAAGATGAGGAGTCAAATATAAAAATTGTAGATATCGCAATTACTCCTACCTTTATGAAAGTCGCTTCATCTGAACAAGGAATTAAAGCTATGAGTTGCATACTTGATGTTATAAAAAAATATAGTTCATACTCTGCTTTTGAATTGGTTCAATTAACTCATAAAAAAGGAGGACCGTGGGACAGAGTTTATCGACCAGGTCAAAATCGAATAATAAAAGATGAGTTAATTTATCGATATCACTCTAGTTAGAATAATTCAATAAGGACAAAAAAAAGAGGGGCATAACGCCCCTCTTAAAAATTATTTGCATTCAGTCTACGTTGCAATTCCATAACCATTAAGGATGGTTTGCTAATTACGCCATCAACCGGCGTTCCTAAAAACTTTTGCAAAGCACGGACCGTTTCTGGACCTATAAATCCGTCAACTTTTACTCCCAGTTTTTTCTGCAGTGCCCGAATGACTTGACTTCCGGTATAAGGAGGACCGAATTGGACACTAGGGATAGCGGTTGTTATCTGGTTTTTATATTGCCCGCTGATTACCCCATCAACGGTTGTGCCCAAAATCTTTTGCAGGGCTTTGGTTGTTTCAGGACCCCATAGTCCGTCAATGACAAGATTAGCTTTCGGTGTTGTCGGTTGTGGTTTAGGATCAGGTTTTACCCCTGCCTTACCTTCATAGACGACTTTCCCAGCCTCATCAAATACTTTATACCCCGGATTTTGGTCTGCTGCCTTTTTCGCATTTTCTAATACCGCATAAGCTCCAATTTGACTTTTCGGGTCGTTCCAGGATTTCCGGACTCTATAAATGACCTGTTGTTCCTTATGTTCTTGCTCTTTTTTCTCTGCTTCAATCCTCGACTTGATTTCCTTCCGTACATCGTCCATGGTTTTTCCGAATTTTTTCATCCAATGGTCCGGATCGCCATGGTTGGAAGCAATTCCTCGCTGATACCCTTCTTTGTGGCTAATGACATTTTCAATCGGAATGTTGTATTTTTTAACAAGATAAACAGAAAGTTGAATTCCCAATTCATAGACTTGCTCAAAATATTTACGGTCCGTCAGGTCATCCTCGCACATCTCAAAACCGACATATCCTGTGTTATTGGCATTTTGAGACATACCTTTGCTACCAACGCCACTGTGCCATCCAGGCATATCCCAGGGAAGAGTTTGGTAAATACGCACAACTCCGGTTTTATCCTTCCCGATAAAGGCATGAACACATGCCTTTATTCCAAGTTGATTCCAATGGTTATTATACTTATTCGGGCCAATAATGCCATCATCAGGACCTATATATCTGCATAAATTAGGATTATTTGCCCCGGTTGAATGCCACATTAAGCCTTTTACTTCATGTTTTCCACCTTTTTTAAAACATTCATTTTCAGTCAAATAGTATTGAGTGATTTTCACCATTATTCATCACCCTTTCCTTTGAGTACTTCAATAGCATTTTTGAGTTTTCCAGGAATAGGCAATCCTGTACGTCCTGCATTTTCGAGGATAGAGATACCCTCATTTCCGAGATAAAAAAAGATGATAGCTGTTTGTACCATGCTACCATCCCCAAGAGCTTTATCTACCAAGTGACCAAGGGCAACCAAAATAAAAATCATAATCTTTTTGGCTATACCTTTAAAGCCGACTTGACTGGAAAGTTTTCCTTCCGTCCCCGATGCGATGATGCCCGTAATGTAGTCAATCACCACAAATGCAAGCAAAATCCCCAACAATGCTGACCACCCTCCCCATAAGTATCCGACTAAACCGCCGAGGGCGGTCACTGACGTTTTGAATACATTCTCCATTTTTAATCAACTCCTTTTTGAAAATATAAAAAGCACTCCTACAAGTGCTGATTGCCTTCTACTAAAATTAAATGGATTTATTTATAACGCAACTTCACCTCGGGACTGTATGAAAAATTGCGTAATTAATTGCGCGTTGATTCGTCCCAAGTCATTCGGCGCAATTTCAACGGTATGCCAACCACGTCGGATTCTCCATGCTTCGTCCATGGATAAATACGGTATTAAGTCGACATCTTCCCCTTCTATGGCAGTGATTGGCACTATATTGCCATCGACCTTGATTGTTACTTTTGTCGGCAATCTATCCAACAAGAAAATACCGTGTTCGATTTCGTGCGTATGGTTTGGAATTGAAACGGTGTGCGTATGGTTCGGAATTGTTACGGTATGAGTGTGGTTTGGTATATTGAACTCGTGCGTATGTGACGGAATATTTACGGTGTGCGTATGTGACGGAATGTTTACGATGTGTCTGTGGTTCAATTGGTCATTAACTTCGATGGCATGATAATGATTATCAAATGTAGCGTCTATTAACGGCAATCGCGTAGATGAGTATATAAAAATAGTAGGATTACTAAATTCGCTAGAAACCGTCGAGCCGCCACCGTTACTTGATGTTTGTGTGCTTCCTCCGCCTGCCGCAGTTGACTTCGCAACGCCGCCACCGCTCGAACTTGAAACGGTAGTTCCGCCACCGCTTGAACTTGTTGCGGTCGTTGCCCCGCCACCCTTTGTTGCACGCCCATATGTTCTAAATTCGGTAGTTTCGTAAGTAAGCAATACCTTGTTTATGCGAACCATTTCCTCTGGCAGATAAAAACGAATGACCGCCGGACTATTTGGATCGGCATTGTCACAATACGAATACGCCAACATGTTTGTTGCACCTTGGCTATATGCTTCGTTGATTTCAATTTTTCTTTCAATATCTGCTTGAACAGTGGCGATGTCATCAAGCTTGTTGTTTATCTCATATCGAACATCATGCTCTGCTCCCAAAATGTCCGATATGCTTTCCCCAACAATCCGAGCAAGATATTCTTTTTCTTCGACAATGATTCGAGTGACTCCGTATAAGATTTTTTGCTCATGGGAGTATTCGGGCAAAATTGATAAATCCGTTGACGGACATTCAAAACTGATTTTTGGGTCTTTCCATTGATTTAGCAGTGCTTGTGCGCTAGCTTTCAAACTTTCGGGATTCTCAAATCGTCTATCCACCCAGATGTATTTGTGGAGTCCCCATTCTGCTATTGAAGCGTCGTCTTTGAGATATTTGACACCGCCATTAACCGATTCAATGGTTAACTGGTTTACACCCTCACCAGCTCCCTTGGGAATGATGTAGTTCACGATTTCGGTCGGATCAACGACTTCATTAAAGTCCATCATGTCTTTTCCCCAACGGATTTCCGCTTTAACTTCGTCAGATGGTCTGACAAGGTTCAAAACCCACGGATACACGGTAGTATCGAAGGTAAAAAGATATGGCTCGTCAAAAGGTTGTGGAATGCTTAATAATGGCGCAAGCAATCCATTTTCATTTTCAAACGAGTAATGAAAATACCGTGTAAAATCACATTGTCCGAGAATCCAATTCTTTGTAGTTTGTAAGTCCAATAGTGCTCCTATGACTTCTCTCGTTGTGTAGTTTGTAAATTGTAAATATCCATCTATCACGTCATCTAAAAGAGTAGCCAAAACGTGTTCACATTGGTAGGTAATGATACCGTCTTTTTTTCGTGTTTCTTTCGGCATAATTCGGTAAAGTCCGTAATTTCGTCCGGACGCTCCGATAAATTCAACATAGTTAAAATGTTTGCAAAGATTATTCTTCGGGTCGTTTTCAGGCAAAGAAAAAGACGCGGTCCAAAGTTGATTGGCGCGTCTTTGTACCGATGCGGAAAATGCGTTTTCCAGAACTCCAATAGCTCTCATATTTTTATCATAAACTTTGAGCAAGATTCCATCACCTCGCTTAATCGAGTATTTTAATAATGGCGTTTCACCTCCGTTCAAATAAAAAGACACCGCCGTTTTAGCGATGTCTTATTGCACAGTTAACTTCCCAATATGAAGTTTGCTTTTCCAAAACCTTCCGATTCTTGCCTTTTTCAAAATCCTCCCATAGTTCATTTACGATTTGTTCTCGTGATTTACTTTTTCTGGATTCAAACTCCCTTTTTCGTTCTTCTAGTACACTATAAAAATCTCCGATGTTTTTTGCGGGATTTCCTGCTACCACACTACCGCTTGGAACATCTTTTGTGACGATACTTCCTGCAGCGATGATACAATTGTCTCCAATTTTAACGTTTGGCAAAATGACTGAGTTTGCCCCAATAAAAACATTATTTCCAACTTCAATACATCCCATATGATAATCTGCGGTATTCTTTTCTATGTTATTAAAAATATAATGCATAACATCGTGAGTTACAAAAACCACTCCGCTTGCAACAGCTATATTGCTTTTAAATCTCAATAATTCAGGGTCGCCGGGTAATTTTCTCGGCTGGAAAAATATGTTTTCCCCGATTTCTTTCAATCCGCCTTTTTTACGTAGGAACTCTCCACGCTTTTTAGCACTAAAAATAAAGGCAAATCTAATTTTTTTTATCACATATGATAATTTCACACTTTATCCCCCTTAAACAAGTTTTTACATTATATAGTTAAATATATCATAATTTTATGAAACAATATAACTTCCGCTCACATTGATTGAGGTAACACCTGAATTGCCAGTTATATATATGTCAATCAAGCCATTTTGCGGTTGTACTACTACTGATGCTGGTGCGAAAATAAATGATCCCGAACTATCATGCAATGAAAAACTAAGGGGTATAGCGAATGTTTGCGGCCACATTTTATCCGGCAATAATGCTATACGGTGTCTTGTATTTTGCTCAAAAGATGTGTTCCCTTGCTTGAATACTTTAAATTGAAGATGTACCGTTCTGCCTATTCTTTTACTGTAGTTATAGGGTATGCTATATCCGCTCTGCACACTCAAAAAAATTTCCTCTTCATCCTGCGTTTTTTCTTCTTCTTTTCTATAAGATTGGTTTTGATAACAACCGATTGAAGTAGTGCCATTAACTACACGAATATTATCTTCTAAATCTACTTTCCCTATTTCCGGTACAACTTCGCCAGCATTTAAAGCAGGGCTTGTTTCTTTCAATTTGTATACATTGTTAGCCAAATCTGCAAATTCCGGATCTACATACATTGAAAATTCGTCAAAGCCAGTAGCTGAACTAAAATCGCTTAAAGAATTGTAAATTACTCCACGGAATTTAAACCTAGGGGAGATATTTGATGGCGCAAAGTAAATATTATTGTCGATAACAATATTTGATGTTTCATCGTCAGCGCTGTTGCTTATAAATTCGACCTCATTAACAAATTCAGGTTTTTCTCGGAAATCAGCAAAAATATTATTCTTGATTTCCAAGTCTGAAATTGCATTGATTTGACACATTCCTACCCAAATAGATGTTCTGCGTCCACAGTTGACAATTGTATTATTATATACTTTTACGTCCGAAACCAACCCATTTGTTGATTTTTCAAATGCTCCAAGCTGTAAACCATAATTTTCACAATCATAGGCAAGATTATTCCGAAATATAATATTCATTGCATGATAGCCGGGCACTTCAGAACCCACATTATAAGCAGTTGCACAGTTGATGACAATATTCTGTTCGACAACTACATCTTGCCCGCTGTCTACATATATACCAGCGGCTGAAGTGTTATTTGGAGAATAACAATTTTTCACTACATTTCGTCTTACTAGTGCCTTTTTTGTAAAGTTGTTTGATGGATTAAGATAAGATGCTTGAGGATAACCTCCACCAATATTAATTCCGATGTTTCCGACATTATCAATTTCGTTGTATTCAATGGTAATATCATAAACATTCCCGGTTGATGTAATTCCTTCTCCCCATCCACATACACAATTATAAATTTTGTTATTTAAAATTTTTATGTTTTTAGCCTGTCGAGATATTTCAACACCATTCTGAATATCTGCATCTGTACCATAAATGTTGATTATTGTAGCACTATTCGAAGTGGGACTAGTAACCCCAATATCATGAAAAACACAATATTTAACAGTAAAATGACTTGCAAAATTTCGAATGCATTGGACATTTTCATCATCCCCCCAGTAATTTTGAAATTCTATTCCCTCAATAGTTACATGGTCTCGAAAATTTGAAAGTAGGCTACCAGCTGTTAAATTTGTACCGTCTATAATTACTTTTTCATAATTATAATTTTTAATAGTGAGAGTCTTATCTTCTGTTATATTTTCATTAGGTATATATATTTTTTCATTATAAATGCCTTCTAAAATTAGAATGTTTCCTCCTTTACCATTTTGAAGTTTTTCTAATGCTTTATTGATTGTTTTTAATGGTGTTTTTATGCCACCGGGGTTATTGTCGTTTCCATTTTCATTTGATACGAACAATGTAGGCAATCGATGTGCATAGCCCAAGTAATCACCAATACTATTTGTTTGACGGTCAATTTGGGCCAACTGTGCACTAAACGATTGCTCTTTCGTATCTAATCGTTCCTTCAACGTTGTAAATACATTTCCGTCCGCGTCTACTCTCGCCTGCGCTGCTTCGACCGAACTATCCCCTTCGATGACGATCTGATCAAGCTGTTCTTGCGTATTTTCAGAGTTGGTCAGCGCTTGATTTGCTGTGTTCAATGCTTCTTCCGAATTCCGCAAAGCTTCATTTGCGTTATCAATCGCTTGGTTTAACTTTGGATAACTTTCCCTTAATGTGTCCGTCGGATTGATTTTTGGTGCGTCTGCCATCATCCAACACTCCTTTTACAAGTATTTAAAACGATAATCGACTGTTAAATGTATGTTTAAACCTGTTCCGCTTACAGTTAATTGATTTATTCCTGGCGACAATTCTAACCAGTCATTGCCGATTTTATCGCTAAAATTATTTACACCATTTTTGAAAACTGTATAATTTTCGCCGTTAATTTCGTAGGTTATATTTGAAAATGAGGGCAAAGAAAAACTCTTGCCATTCATAGCAAGAGTTAAAGATGTCGTACTTCCGGTAATGATAAATGTTGGTCTAATCACGATATTACCGCTGTTATATATTTCTAATGTTTGGTTTTCATTAATTTTAAAATGATTAATACCATTTCCCCAGTAAACATCAGACATGATGGGGATATCCTTATCCCAAGTAATCTCATTCGCTGAATATAA
>NICF_comb_assmDRAFT_10003879_pt1 | contig 10614 bp, 8 predicted proteins | sample NewIslPassag4_SG_FD_11279 | JGI IMG/M metagenome (IMG submission 11279) | reverse complement strand
CGGCCATATCCAGCAGCGGCTCGGTCCCATGCGGCACGGCTGGCACGGGCTCGCCCAGACCTTATGGGACGTGCTGAAGTTGATCGCCAAGGAGGACGTCGTCCCCGCCGGAGCCGACCGGCGCGTCTTCGCGCTCGCCCCGATCGTCGCGTTCGCCCCGGCGCTCGCGATCTTTCTTGTGATCCCATGGGGGCCGAACCTGATCGCAAACGACCTCAACATCGGTTTGATCTTCATCTCGGCGGTCACGGGGTTCATCGTGATCTCCTTCATCATGGCCGGATGGAGCTCCAACAACAAGTGGTCCTTGATCGGCGCGGTGCGCACCGCGGCGCAGCTCGTCAGCTACGAGATCCCGCTCGTGCTTTCGATCGCGGCGGTGGCGTTGCTCGCCGGGTCGCTTTCGCTGCAGGACATCGTGCACGCGCAGCGCGACGGTGTGTGGTTCATCCTGCTCCAGCCGCTCGGCTTCATCGTCTACCTCGTCGCTACGATCGCCGAGCTGAACCGTGCGCCCTTCGACCTGGCCGAGGCCGAGTCGGAGCTCGTCGCCGGCTACCAGACCGAGTACAGCGGGATGCGGTGGGCCATGTTCTTCTTGGCGGAGTACGCCAACCTCGTCTCCGCGTCGGCCATCATGTCGACGCTCTACTTCGGCGGGTGGGATGGGCCGGCGTTCCTGCCGCCGGTCGTCTGGATCTTGCTTAAGACGTACTTCTTCATCTTCGTCGCGATGTGGATCCGGTGGAGCTTTCCTCGGGTCCGGGTGGACCACCTCATGGATCTCGGATGGAAGGGCCTCGTTCCGCTCTCTTTGGTCAACCTGGTGATCACGGGGATCTACGTCCTCGTCCGCTAGGTGATGGACGTTCGGCCGGTGTCTCGACGAACACGTTTCGAAGGAGTTGATGGCTGGTGGGCCGCTTCCTATATGAATTCGTGAGGACCATCCGGAGCCTTCTGATCGGGATGGCGATCACCTTCAAGCACATGATCCGCCCTGCGATCACGGTGCAGTATCCGGACGAGCGACTCGACCTCCCCGTCGGCTACCGCGGCATCCCGGTGCTCCTCAGCGACCCGGAGGGGAATCTCAAGTGCGTCTCGTGCGAGTTGTGCGCCCGGGCGTGCCCGGTGAACTGCATCGAGATTCAAAGCCACAAGGAGCCGGGTCGCAAGATCAAGGTGCTCGACGTGTACAACCTGGACGCCACGTGGTGCATGTATTGCGGGCTCTGCGTCGAGGCGTGCCCATTCGACGCCCTCGCTATGTCGGACCAGTTCGAGCTCGCGGATTTTGACCTTCGAAACCTGGTCTTCGACCGCGACCGGCTCGCCGAGATCGGGCGCAGGCAGGTCACCGAGACGATCAACTTCGGCATCAAGACGGGGGGCGAAGCGACCCGATGACCATCGTCGACTGGTTCTTCGTGATTTTCGCCGCTGTGACGCTGGTGGGGGCGTACCGGGTCGTCATCAGCGAAAAGATCATGCACGCCGCGCTGTGGCTCGGGCTCACCTTCGCCGGCGTCGCCGCGATCTTCTTCTTGCTCGGCGCCGACTTCCTGGCGGCGGCGCAGCTTTTGATCTACGTGGGCGCCATCACGACGATCATCATCTTCGGGATCATGCTCTCGTCCCTCGAGGACCTCAGGGGCAAGTTCGGCAACACGCTGTGGCAGAGGATCTCCGCGCAATTCTCCTCCCCCCGCCGCGGCGCGTTCGCCCTCATCGCCGCCGGGGGCCTCGTGGTGTCCTTGATCGCGTTGATCCTGCGCGGCTCGTGGCCGTCCGCCCGCCCCGAAGGACTTGCAGTCGTCGACACCCCGAGCCTCATCGGCGACGCCATGTTCAACCGGTTTGTCATTCCTTTTGAAATCGCGTCTGTGGTGCTTCTCGTCGCGCTGATCGGAGCAATCGCACTGGCGGCGAAGGACGAAGCGCCGGCGGCGAATGGAGAGGAGCAGCCGAAATGACGATTTCGCTACCGGTGATCCTCGCAGTCAGCGCCGTGATGTTCGGCTTCGGCGTCTACGGCGCGCTCACGCTGCGCAACGCGATCCGGATCCTGATGTGCGTCGAGTTGATCCTAAACAGCGTGAACATCAACCTCGTCGCCTTTTCCCGGTATCTTGCGGATCCGGCTCAGGGCCAGATCTTCACGATCTTCGTGATGACGGTCGCGGCGGCGGAGGCTGCTGTGGGCCTTGCGATCATCCTCATGATCGCAAGGCAGCGCTCGCACATCGACATCGAGCGCATCAACCTGTTGAAATGGTAGGTGGCAGTTGATGGCAGAGCTCGCGTGGATCATTCCGCTCCTCCCGTTCATCTCGTTTTTGATCATCGCGCTCTTCGGCCACAAGACGCCCGGAAACGGCGGCAAAGTCGGCATAGCGGCCTTGCTCGCCTCGTTCGTCCTCTCCCTCGCCGTGTTTGTCGACGTCCTAGGCGGCGGCTCGGCGGCGGGCCGGTTCGAATGGGCCCGGGTGGGCCAGGTGAGCGTCCAGATGGGCTACCAGGTGGACGCTCTCGCCGCGACGATGCTCGTCGTCGTCACCCTCGTCAGCCTGCTCGTCCACATCTACAGCCTCGGTTACATGCACGGCGACGCGCGTTACAAGAGGTACTACTCGATCCTTTCGCTGTTTACCGGATCGATGTTGGGCCTCGTCCTCGCCGACAACTTCCTCATGCTCTTCATCTTCTGGGAGTTGATCGGCCTTTGCTCGTACCTTTTGATCGGACACTGGTATGAGAAGCGGGAAGTCGGCCATGCGGCCATGAAGGCGTTCCTCACCACCCGCGTCGGAGATGTCGCGCTCTTGATCGGCATCTTCCTGCTCTTCCTTCACACGGCGACGTTCAGCTTCGCCGGCGTCGAAGCCCAAGTGGCAGCAGGACAGCTCCAGGGTGCGGCCCTCGCCGCGGCGGCGATCTTGGTCTTCGCCGGCGCCGTCGGCAAGTCCGCCCAATTCCCCCTGCACACGTGGCTTCCCGACGCCATGGCAGGTCCGACGCCCGTCTCCGCCCTGATCCACGCCGCGACGCTCGTTGCTGCGGGCGTCTACCTTGTGCTTCGGTCGTACGGCATTTTCGCGGCATCGGAGACGGCCTTGCTCACGGTGGCGTGGATCGGCGGGATCACGGCGCTGTTCGCCGCCACGATCGCCGTCGCGATGACGGACATCAAGAAAGTGCTCGCTTACTCCACCGTGAGCCAGCTCGGGTTCATGGTGACGGCCCTGGGCGTTGGCGGCTACACGGCGGCCTTCTTCCACCTCGTGACGCACGCCGTCTTTAAGGCGCTCCTCTTCCTCGCCTCGGGCAGCGTCATCCACGGGACCGGCACGCAAGAGATGGGACAGATGGGCGGGCTGCGCTCCAAGATGCCCGTCACCTTCTGGACATGGCTCATCGGCGCGCTTGCGCTCGCAGGCGTCTACCCGCTTGCCGGCTTCTGGAGCAAGGACGAAATCCTGCTCAGCGCGCACGACGGCGGCTTCACCGCCCTTTACTGGATTTTGGTGATCGCATCGACGCTCACGGCGTTCTACATCGGCCGCGCGACGCTGCTCACGTTCTTCGGCAAGCCGCGCGACAAGAAGGTGTACGAGCACGCCCACGAGTCGCCGAGCACGATGACGATCCCGATGATCCTCCTCGCCGCCCTTGCGGTGGTGGTCGGGTTCGCGAACTCGCCGCACGCGGGGTATTGGTTCTCGCACTTCGTCTACTTCGACCACCCGCACGAGGCGTCCTCGTCGTCGTTCGTCATCCTGTGGGCGACGCTCGCCTGGGTCGTGGGCCTTGGCGCCGCGTACCTCCTGTACGGCAAGAGCGCGGACGACGGATGGGCGAAGCGTCTCGGCCTGGGCGGCGTCTGGCGCGTCCTTTCCAACAAGTACTATGTCGATGAACTGTACAACGGCGTCTTCGTCCGCGGCACGGTGGCCTTGAGCCGGGCGACGGGCGAATTCGACAAGGAAGTCGTCGACGGCGCCGTAAACGGGATCGGCGCCCTGTTCCGGTCGGGCAGCGGCCTTTTGAGGAGGGCGCAGACGGGCCTTGTGCAAGCCTACGCCCTGACGCTGTTCCTCGCCGTCGTCTTGGGCCTTGTCATCTTCGCCATAGGAGGTTAAGTGATGACTCTCACACTGCTCGTCTTCATCCCGCTCCTGGGCGCCGCAATCCAAGCGTTCTTTCCGAGGGAGAATGCCGACCTTCACCGCAAGTGGGGCTTGGCCGTCTCGCTCATCGGTCTCGTCATCGTCCTCGGGATGTGGGGTCCATTCGACTCCGGGCTGGCCGGCGTCCAGTTTGAAGAGCAGGCGGCGTGGATCCCGAGCGTCGGCGCGAGCTATCACTTGGGCATCGACGGCATCAGCTATCCGATGCTGCTCATTACGGCGATCGTGAGCGTGCTCGCCGTTCTGGCGTCGTGGAACATCAGCCACAGGCAAAAAGAGTTCTTCGCCTGGATGCTCGTGTTGCAGACGGCGGTCTACGGCGTGTTCGTGGCGCTCGACTACCTCCTGTTCTTCTTCTTCTGGGAGCTGATGCTGATCCCGATGTACTTCTTGATCGGCATCTGGGGCGGGCCGCGGCGTGAGTACGCGGCGATCAAGTTCCTCATTTACACGCTCGTCGGCAGCGCCGTGATGGTCGTCGGCATCCTGGCCACGTACTTCAAAGCGGGGCTTGGGACATTCGACATCATCCGGATCGCCGAAGAGGCGAACCTCGATCCCAACTTCCAGTTCTGGGCGTTCCTCGCCTTCTTCATAGGTTTCGCCGTGAAGGTGCCGGTGTGGCCCTTCCACACGTGGCTGCCCGACGCGCACGTCGAAGCGCCGACCGGGGGCTCGATGATCCTTGCCGGCATCCTCCTCAAGACGGGGGCCTACGGGTTCTTCCGCATCGTCTTCCCGACCTTCCCGGCCGGAGCGGACGCCTTCAAGTGGCTGCTCGCTCTCCTCGCGGTGATCAGCATCATCTACGGCGCGCTCGCCGCGATGGCGCAGAGGGACCTCAAGCGCATGGTCGCCTACTCCTCCGTGAGCCACATGGGCTTCGTCATGCTCGGCCTTGCGGCCGCCGCAGGCACGGTCGCGGGCGCCCGGGGCCTTGTCGACTCGGGCTCGGTCGCCCACCTCGTCGCGAGCGGATCGCTCGCCCTTTCCGGCGCGCTGTTCGTCATGGTCTCGCACGGCCTCATCTCGCCCCTCCTCTTCTTCCTCGTCGGAAGTGTCTTCTACGACCGGACGCACACGAGAATGATGGACGAGATGGGCGGCTATTACACCAAGATCCCGGTCGCCGCGACGATCCTGGCGTTCGCCGCCTTCGCGAACCTCGGCCTACCTGGCCTTTCGGGGTTCGTCGGCGAGTTCTTCACGCTGGTCGGGAGTTTTCCGGCCTTCCGCGTCGACGTCATCATCGCCGCGGTGGGACTCGTGATTACCGCCGCCTATCACCTTTGGATGCTGCACCGGGTCCTCATGGGCGAGGGCAAGCCGGACGAACGTTACCCGGACATCAACGGCCGTGAGCTCGCCGTCGGTATTCCGCTCGTGGCGCTCATTGCCGTATTGGGCATTTACCCGTCGTTGGTGACGTCGCTCTTCAACCCGGCGGTCGGTCACCTCATGACGAAACTGGGAGGGATCTAGCGGTGGACTACTCCCTGCTCCTACCGGAACTCATCTTGACTGGCGTCGGGCTTCTCCTAATCCTCGCCGACGCGTTCGGTGCGGACAGGCGCACCGTGACGCTCGCCGGATTCGTGGGAACGGCTTGCGCCCTGGTCGCCGCCTTCACGCTGTTCGGTCACTCGCAGGACATTTGGAGGGGCATGATCCGGGTCGACGACTTCGCCGTCTTCTTCAAGATCGTGTTCCTGTCGGTCCTGGCGCTCCTTTTCCTCTTCTCGGGGGAATACCTCGAGAAGCGGCGGGTGAAGTTCGCCGAGTTCTTCATCCTGGCCACCTTCGCTACGCTGGGTGCGATGGTGATGGCGGCTTCCCACAACTTGATCACGATTTACCTCGGCCTCGAGCTCCTTACGATTTCCTCGTACGTGTTGACGGGAATGTTGAAGGGTGACCCGAGGTCGAGCGAAGCCTCGCTCAAGTTCTTCCTGGTCGGGGCGCTGACGTCCGGAATCATTCTCTATGGCTTGTCACTCCTTTACGGCCTGAGCGGCTCTACCGACCTGCGGGCGATCGCGGACGCCCTGCGGACGGGCCAGAACGCGGCGCTTGCGACCGCAGCCACCGTCTTCGTCCTCGCGGGCTTCGGTTTCAAGGTGGCCGCGGTGCCCTTCCACATGTGGGCGCCGGACGCCTATGAGGGCGCTCCCACCCCCGCCGCGGCGTTCATGATCACGGCGTCGGAAGCGGCCGGTTTCGCCGCTCTGTTGCGCATCCTCGTCATCGGGCTCGGAGCGGCCGCGGACGTCTGGCAGGCTGCGATTGCGGTCATCGCCGCCGTGACCATGACGTACGGGAACATTTCTGCGATCACGCAGACCCGCACGAAGCGGATGCTCGCCTACTCCGCGATCGCGCAAGCCGGATACGTGCTCGTCGGGGCCGCCGTCGCCACGAGTGCGAGCATCTCGGCCATGCTGTTTTACCTGGTCGCGTACGCCTTCATGACGGTGGGAGCCTTCGCCGTCGTCGTCTGGCTCGGTAACCACATCCCGGGCGAAGAGATCGAGGACTTCAAGGGCCTCGCCCAGCGCGCGCCGGGCCTCGCTCTTGCGATGACCGTGCTCCTGGTCTCGCTCGTCGGCATTCCGCCGACCGCGGGTTTCTTCGGGAAGTTCATCTTGTTCCGCTCGGCGGTGGCTGAAGGGCTCACCTGGCTCGCCCTGGTGATGGTTCTGAACTCGGTGATCTCGGTCCCCTACTACTACCGCCTGATCCGCAACATGTATCTGGGTGAAGCGAGCGAGCCGTCGCGGCTTTCCGTCCGGCCGGGCACCAAGGTGGTGCTCGGGGTGAGCGTTGCTGTCACGCTGGTGCTCGGCATTCTCCCCGAGCCGCTCGTGCGGTTCCTGACAACGGTGCAGCTCCTCCCCTTGCCGTGAAGCGCCGCTGCTCGGCAAGGCCGCGAAGCGACGCACGTACAGGGCCGGCGGCCGCAAGGCCGGCGGCCCTCCCTTTTGTTGGATCCTTAATGTCCGGTGCGAAAGGCCCCAGGACGCGAAAAGACCGCTCCGGCCTCCGGAGCGGTCGCTTGCGGCGAATGCTGTATCGGTGAACGAAAAGGAGCTACTTGTGCTGGCCGAATGAGTACTTGCCCGGGGCGGGGCCGGTCTTGACCACGTTGGCGGCCTGCGGCCCGCGGTCGCCCATCACGATCTCGAACTCAACTTCCTGACCCTCATCGAGGGTCTTGAAGCCCTCTTCCTGGATCGCGGAATAGTGTACGAAAACGTCTTCTCCGCCCTCGCGCTCAATGAACCCGTAGCCCTTTTCGTTGCTGAACCACTTCACTCTGCCTTTTTCCATTTGAAGCCGTATTGCCTCCTAGTGTGCGGCGCATGCGAGGACGCGCGCCGCTCAAGCTTACTCCCACCCTAACACACGAGCATACCCGTGTCAAGCAACGAGGCGCGCCACCGCTTCCACATGTGGCGTGTGCGGGAACATATCGACCGGTTGCACCTCGCCCAACCTATATCCCCTCGCGGTGAGGAAGGCGAGATCCCGGGCGAGTGTCGCCGGGTTGCACGAGACGTATATGATCCGCTCCGGCCGCGCCTGGCAAACACTCTCGAGGGTGACAGGATCACAGCCCTTACGGGGCGGGTCAAGAAGACAAACGTCAGCGCGGCCCCCTTCCGCGACCCACTTTGGGAGTACATCTTCCGCCTTTCCCACCTCAAAGTGGGCCCGGTCGCTCACGCCGTTGAGGGCCGCGTTCCTCTTGGCGTCCCGGATCGCGCTCGGCGCGACGTCGACGCCCCGGAGCGACGCGATCCGGGGGGAAAGGAACAGGCCGATGCTCCCCGTCCCGCAGTAGACGTCCCAGACACTCTCCGCCCCCGTTAAAGCTGCGAGCCTGCGGACGGCCCGGTACAGCTCGAGCGCCTGTGCGGTGTTTACCTGGAAGAAGGACGCCGGCGAGATCTCGAACGAAAGCTCTTCGAGCCGCTCCACGATGTAGGGGCGGCCCCACAGGATGCGGGTCTTCTCCCCCATGATCGCGTTCGTCTGCGCCAGGTTGACGTTTTGGGCGACTCCGGCGAGCCCGGGCACCGCCGCGAGGAGCCCCTTTACCCACGCCTCGCGCCAAGGAAAGTCGGAGGAAGCCGTGACCAAGGTGACGAGGAGCTCCCCGGTGGAGAACGACGCCCGGACCACCACATGGCGGGCGATGCCGGCGTGGGCCGACTCGTCGTAAACCGGGATGCCGAGCTCCTGGACGAGCCGCCGGGCGGCCCGCACGGCTTTCGGGATGAGCGGGTGCTGGATGAGGCAATCGTCACTCGGAACCAGCTCGTGGCTTCCCTTCTTGTAGAAGCCGGCGATCACTTCGCCCGAAGGGGATATTTGCAAGGGGTACTGGGCCTTGTTCCTGTACCGGAACGGGTGCTCCATGCCCAGGATCGGAAGGACGCGCGCCTCAAGGCCTCCGATGCGCCGCAGGGCGTCGCGCACGCGCTGCTCCTTCCAGGCGAGCTGGTGCTCGTACGCGAAGTGCTGGACGGCGCAGCCCCCGCAGCTCGCCGCCACGGGGCAGGGCGCCGCCACCCGCCCGGCCGACGGTTCGAGCACGTCGACCAATTCGGCGGCACCGTGGCGCTTTTTGATCTCGGCCACGCGGGCCCGCACCACATCCCCAGGAAGGGCGCCAGGGACGAAGAAGACGCGGCCGTCCAAGGCGCGCCCTACGCCCTCGCCGTCATGGTTCAGGTCGGCGATGCGAAGCTCGATCTCGTCCCCACCAGAGTACGCCGCCACCCGGATCCCACCCGTTCCGCCGCCGAAGCGAGAGCCGCCCGGAAGACCGGACGGCCCAAGCACTAGGAGGCTTTACACGTGTAGTATATCATGACTGGCGTCCCATGTCCTGTTTCATCCTGAACTATCCCACCCGCTGCAGGCCGGCTCAGTACTATGACGCTCTCATGCCGCCGCCTTTCGCGACCGCAGCCGTACGTGCCCCAGCTGCACGGCATCTGCCGTCCACGGCCCGTCGTCCGCCAACGCGAAGCGGACGTAATTGCCCGCCGGGTCTTCAGAACCCGGAACTCCTACCAGCTCCACCCGGACCCAGCCGTCGCCCTCGGAAAGCGTCCGTACCGCCACCGGCACGCCCCGCCACGTGTTCCCGTCCGCCGAAACAGACACCTCGATCGCCTCGAGCGCCGCCACGTCGGACACGTACACCGTAAACACGAAGTCGTACAGGCTGTCGAGCCGCCACGTGATAAACTCCCGAGTTCGATCGCGCCGTACGATCCTGCTGTCGTCGCCGCCGTACCGCTCCGGTGCGTCCGTCGCATACTGCCATCCGGCAGACTTCGCCACCGCTTTCAGGCGCTCTTGCGAGCCGAACCACCCGAGCGACACCGGCGGCAGAATGGCGTCATCCAGCTCCTCCCAATTGTCGAAGACGACCGCACGCTCAAGGCGGGACCGGGCGCCGTCCCGCGTCGTCCATTCCAAAACCACGGCATAGGCGCCGTCCGGATAAGACGGCGTATCCACTTCGAGCGCGGGCGGGAAGTGACTACCCTGATACAGCACGACCGGCTCTCCTGCGCCCCCATCGGCGATCGGCGCCAGGGCGATCGCCGCCGCATCAAACACTGCCTCTTCCAGCGCGGCCTCGGTCGCGACCACGAGGCGTCCCCGTACGACCGCTCCCTCTGTCGCAGGCTCCTTCAATACCACGTGCACGACAGAGAGCCGGACGGCGTCGTCGTACACGTACCCGGAGGCGTCGACCGCCCGCAGGCCCACGACGTGCTCACCCTGCGAGAGTCCGACGCTGCTCAGCACGGCACCGTCCGGAAGGCCATCGCCTTGGTACACGGGATCACCATCGACCGTCACCACGACGCTGACCACCTCTAGGCCGGGCGCCGCCACACCCACCTCCTGCACACCCGCCGCCCCGCAGCCGTTGGACACCGTCAGCCACACGGTTCCGGCGGTGCGACCCGGCGCAGCGCTCTGCGGACCGCGGGCGGCCCCCGCAGGGTGCCCCAGTGCGACGATCTCCGCTAGCCCAACGGCGCCCGCCGCCTTCCCGGAAGGCGGCACGCCGAAATAGAACCGCAGCCACTCGATGGGCGCCGCCGGCGCCGGGACGATTGCCGCAGCTCCCGGTTCGGGCGGGAAGGAAACGTCCACCGCCGTGCCGTCGCTGAAGACGAGGCTACCCCCGGCGACCCGGCGGGCCGGCGATGCGCTTGGATACAGCAACACGCACTGCACGCCCCGGGGATGCGCCCAAGCGAGTTCGACCCACTCCCCTTCCAGCGAGCCGGCGCTCGCCCACTCCCGATACTCCTGGCGCGGATCGATGCCGATCTCCCCGTCGACTAGAGCCGCCGCGCGGCGGCCCGTCTGCGTGGAGCTCGCGGCCACCGCCGCC